>Ga0272442_10008540_pt1 | contig 12956 bp, 11 predicted proteins | sample SSMForm2O_FD_200262 | JGI IMG/M metagenome (GOLD analysis project Ga0272442, IMG submission 200262) | Marine sediment archaeal communities from Little Sippewissett salt marsh, Falmouth, MA, United States - SSM-Form-2O | ecosystem: Environmental > Aquatic > Marine > Wetlands > Sediment ...
GCGGACAACACCAAGGACTACACCTACCTGACCCTCTACGGCGGCCTGAAAGGCAACTGGGGCCGTTTCGGCGTGGGTTATCACTACCTCGACCAGGCTCCCGAACAAGGCGACAGCACCAACAACGGCATCATTTCCGCTTTCGCCGCGGTCACGCTCAGCAAGAAGGCCGAGATGTTCGTGCGCTACGACCACCTCACCAACGAAAACTTCAAGAACCCCGGCGGCTATGTGCCCATCGAGTGCGCCAACGCCAAGGCCCGCTTCGTGATCGCCGGCATCAACTTCAAGGTTCACAAGATGATCGACTTCTCCCCCAACGTCAAGTACGTTTTCTACGGCGAAGGCGACAGCGGTATCGCGCACGACAGCGACTTCTACATCAACCTGACCGCCAAAGTGTCTTTCAAAACCAAAATCTGACCAACCAGAAGAATGGATATTCCCGGAGGGGAGAAAAATCTCCCCTCCGGATTTCCATATTCCCATGATTCACGAAACACCAACCATCACTCCGCGGGAAGCGCAACCGCAAAGCGGGAGTATCTTTTACCGATCACCCCGGTTTGCCGCCGAGAAACAGGGATCCCAATCAATCATGGAAACCCACCTCAATCACCTGAGCAGGCGGATTACCGCCTTCAGTATCCTGGTGGAGACCATGCTGGAGAAAACCGTCCGGGCCCTGGTTACCCGCGACCGTGACCTGCCGCGCCGGGTTGTGGATGTGTACGAACCCCGGGCCAATGCGTTTGAAAACGAAATCGAAGCATACTGCATGCACACCATCGCCCGCCTCAGCCCCAAAGCCAGGGATCTGCGCTTTCTCCTTATGGCCCTGAAGATGAACACCGATCTGGAACGCATGGGTGACCTCTCCGAGGGTGTGGCCCGCAGCGTATTGTTCCTGATCGAAAGACCGCACCTGGAATTCCACAACGAGATCCCCCACATGGCGTTTACTGCGGTCAATATGATCCGCAACAGCACCCGGGCTTTCCTGGAATCCGACACCGAACTTGCCCGCCAGGTCTGCCGCATGGATGATCTGGTAGACCGCCTGCATGACCGGCTGGTCAACCGCCTGCGGGTTTCCATGCAGAAGGACGGCCAGCAGGTGAACCGCGGGCTGGAGTTGATCGGCATAGCCAACCGCATCGAGCGCATTTCCGATCACGCCACCAATATTGCCGAAGATGTCATATACATCGAAGAAGGGCGGAATATCCGCCATTCCGGCGATTCTCACCGAGTCTGACCGGACCTCCTCCCAATCTACACAAAAAAAAATAATCGTTCGATAGATTTATATCGTATTTTTGGTTGCAAAAAGTGCTTTTCTGCGTTATAATGCTGTTGATGAAAAAGGCAAAGAACGCAAACCCGCGGCAGTACTTCTTCTTGGGCTGTTGCGTTTTGAATTCTCTTGCCGTTATAAACAGAAAAATCTCTCTCAAATAACTCCCTCCCCCCAAGGGTGCGGCAGGTCCCCCCCCTGCCGCACCCAACTTTTACTCCGGTATGTGTCACACCTACAAAAAGTGCGAAAATCCCTCAATCCACCCGTTGAGGGGTGGCGCCGGAGGGCATTTACGGTTACAATCCTTATACCGCATTATCGGGAGAGAATATGAATGAAACCATAGCCATACTCTGGGACGTTGAGAACGTCACTCCGCACCACGACTCAATGTTCATCAACGGACTGATGGATTTCGCCGGGGAAAAAGGCAAGATCGCCGTTTCCACCGCTTACGGAGACTGGACCCGCACCCACCTGAAGAAATCATCGGAAATACTTGCGGACCACTCATTCGAGATGATCCATGTACCAAAGTCCAAAAAAAACAGCGCGGATATTACCCTCATCACCCACGCCATCGAGATTATTTTTCAATATCCCCACATCCGCCGGCTGATACTGGTTACCGGAGACGCGGATTTCCGCCCTCTGCTGATCAGCCTGCGCAAGCACGGCATCGAAACCATTATCATCTGTGACTCCAAGAGCGCCAGTGAGGACCTGCTCTTGCTGGCGGACTCCTACAAGGACTACCGGGATCTCATACCCGACACCCTGGATGATTCAAGCACCGATGATTCCGAGACCACCCGCCTCTCCATGGAGGAAGCCGTGGCCCTTTTAAAGGAAGCCGCCCACTTCATGGAAAAGAGCAAAAAACCCGCCCTCCTCGGCCCCTTGAAGGTCAGGGTCAAGCTCCTGAATCCCGACTTCGACGAGCGCCAACTGGGCTTCCGGTCATGGAAGGCCTTCGTGCTCAACGCGACGGAAAGAGATCAGCAGCTCCAGATTGAAACCAGCTCCAACGAACTGGTGGTGCGCATACTTCCCGGAGAAAGTTCCGAGGACGAAGGGCGCATCCGCCTGCCCTTCATTATCTATAAGCTTCTGGAAACCATTGACCGCAGTGACGACAAGGATGACGCGGATTGGATCAGATACTCGATCATCGCCCAGGAACTGAAAAACAACCGGATCGAAATCCGGGAGTACCGATACTCCAAAATGAAAAAGCTCATGGAAGCGGCGGAAAAGCGCGGCGTGGTCGAGACCCGCAGTGAAGACTGGAACTGGTACGTGCGTCTAACCCCGGAGGGGAAGCGTTATTTCCAGTCACCGCCTGCATCCAAACGCCGGCGCAGCCGCCGCTGAAAAACAGCGATCCGTTTGAGATATCCGGCCACCGTCCGCCATGGAATAAGTGACGTTCCCATAGTGGATGGAGGCTGCCATGTTCAGAATTGCATGCCTGTCGGCTCTGGTCTTGATTCTTCTGTTCAGCGGCTGCGTGCCCGGAGAGCTATCTCCGCCGCCTCAGGAAGGCGCCCCGAATCCCGATAACCCCTCGGGCTCGGCCCTTATCGTCGACCACCGTCACATCGACGTGGACCGGATCCCCCGACGGTGGCTGAGAACCGCGCGGGAAACCCTGAGAGTCCATTACGCCCATACGTCCCACGGCTCCCAGATCACTACGGGACTTGAACTCCTGTCGACATCTTCCAGTGAATTGGCCTATTATCCGGACAATTGCCGGGTTCCCGACGATTCCGGATCCCTCAGGTTGATGGACGGCCAGATGGGTGACTGGTGTGAAACCTATGTGACACCCGAGCTGTACTGGCTGGGCGATTCCGGACGAAACCTTACCAGGAAGGTACTGAACCGCTTTGCCGTCGAGGTCTCATCCTGGGCATGGTGTTGCCAGTTGGACTACTACTCTTCCGGGGATGTCAGGGATTATCTCGACGCCATTTCAGAACTGGAAAAAGAATATCCGGACGTGGTATTCATATACATGACCGGGAACGCCCAGTCCCCGGAACAGAACCGCCATGATCGCAATGAGCAGATTCGTGATTACTGCCGCAATCACTACAAGGTTCTATTCGATTTCGCCGACCTGGACTGCTGGTACGCGGGTCGACAGCACACCCAAGACGGAATCCCCTGCGAGCATCCCCGCTATCATGGCGATGAAGCCGGGCATACAACCCTTGAAAGCTGCCGCCGCAAAGCCGGTGCTTTCTGGTGGCTCCTGGCCAGACTCGCCGGATGGGATGGTGAATCGGACTGAAAACCACATACTGATTTCCGTTTACCCCGGCGAAGCCCTGAATCCATGATTTCCAAACAACGCCTGACAACCATTGTCCTGACCATAACCGGACTCGGCCTGTTTGGACTCGCTTTTCTGCACCTGGATCCGAAAAAAGTTTTGGAGACGGTAGGAAGAGTTTCCGCCCTGGAATTGGCGGCCCTTTTCCTGCTGCGCCTGGTATACTGGCTGTTCCGCGCGGTCGCCTGGAAAACAGTACTTTCAGGCTGCGGCGGCAAAGCATCGTTTTCTCACTTGCTGCAGGCCCGGCTTGCCGGTCACGCGGTGGGATTTCTCACACCATCGTCCAAACTGGGTGGTGAAGCGTTCAAGGTATTCATGGTGCCCCGGGTTCCCCGGCGCTGCCTCGCCGCTTCGGCAATCGTGGACAAGACCCTGGAGCTGCAGGCGACCGTAGCCATGGTTGCCCTGGGTATTGTGGTCGCCCTGGCGCGTATTTCCATGCCCCCTTTGTATCAGCGGATCTTCCTGGGGCTGACGGCGGTGTTGATCCTACTGATCTTCCTGCTCCTGCGCCAGCAGCGGCGGGGCCTCTTCGCCGGAATCCTGCATTTTTTGGACCGCCGGGGCTGGCGGATCCCCCTGGTTGAACGAAACCGCAGGAGCATATCCGAAGCCGACGCCCGGATATCCGGTTTTTATTCCCGGACCCGGCGCTCCACCCGGGCATTCGTTTTGCTTTTGTATACGGCCATGATCCTGTGGTGGACCCTGGAGATACACCTGAACCTGCGTTTTGTCGGAGCCGTCGACGTCACACCGGACCTGAGCTTTCTCTTGGTCACCCTGGGATCGTTCGCTTACCTGCTGCCCGGAACTCCGGGATCCATCGGGATATACGAAGCTACCTACCTTTCCCTGTACACGATTCTGGGTATCCCCCTGCGGGCCGGACTGGCACTGATACTCTTCCGCCGCATACTGGCCCTGGCCTGGGCGGGAATCGGTCTGTTGATTATCGCGCGCATCCGGCGCATACAAAACCGGGAATCCGCCGGGAATTCACATTCTCGAAGCCGCGTCCCGGATCCCCATGCGCACGAGGTTGATCACCTTGATCACGTTGTTCAGAACAGTGGCGGAAAGAAAGATATAGATCAATAAGCGCGGATACCCGGCCACCATGAAGGAAAATATCATGAAAATCATCAGACCTCGGGCTTCGGCGGCCTCTCCCAATCCGGTGCGTTTCAGGTATGTCTTGGTGAGATAGTAGAGGGATACCTGGAGGAAGTACAGCGCCACCCCTCCCATGCAAAGGAAAAAAAAGTTTAGATCACCGGACCATCGATAATATCCGACAGAACCGCCTCCCAGCAGGATCAGGTCGGTGATACGGTCCAGGAAAAGGTCCAGATAAGCTCCGTAGGCGCTCGAGGAGTTTCGCAACCGGGCCAGCATGCCGTCGGCGCAGTCGAATATGGAGGACATCCAGGCGAGTATGCCTCCCAGAACAAATCCCTGCCGGGTTCCCATGGCAAGATACATACCGGCCGCCACTCCGATAAAAAAGGAGAACACCGTTATCTGGTTGGAGGTGATCCGGGTGTTTAAAACCGCCCTTACGATCAGGCTGGCCAACGGACGGGTCAAGTATCTTTCCACCCTGAAATAGTTCAAAATCGGGTATTTGGAATCAGCCTTTAAACACTGTTTAAAGCTGAACGCATACTTGGTTTTCCCCTGGGACAATTCTCTCTCCCGAAAGGCAGGCAGTCAAGTATTATACCGCAGAAGGGAATTCTTTAAAGAAAAAAATCTCCGAACTTGAAATTAGCGGAGAGATCCATTATACTTACATGAGAGTATGTATAAATGGGGGGGGGCTCATTCATTGTGAAAAAAGAGCAGATTGTCGGTTACACCAGCGGTGTATTTGATCTATTCCACATCGGGCACCTGAATCTGCTGCGACGCGCCAAATCCATGTGTGACCGCCTTATCGTCGGGGTCACGCTGGATGAGCTGGCTGGATACAAGGGCGCCACCCCCATAGTACCCTTTGGAGAGCGCCTTGCCATTGTCCAGAGCATCGATTGTGTAGACATGGCCGTCCCCCAGGATGACCTGGACAAGTACAAGATGTGGCTCAAGCTCAAATTCGACATCATGTTCATCGGTGACGACTGGTATGGCACCAAACGATTTAAAGCCTTTGAAAAGCAACTGAAATCCGTTGGCGTGAACGTGGTCTACCTTCCGTATACCGCCGGTGTATCCACGACCCGCCGCAAATTGCAATTGGGAGAGATGCATCTCCTGAACGGCAAACGCGTCTCCGGTTCCCACGATCATTCCAAGCCCGGCAAACCGGATTCCTCAGGTTGATTCCCCCCACTTGCCCTCTGATTACCGGTTTGGTATAATGGAATATCAGGAAAAAGTACGATTTTTTCTGCTTTCCTTGGAAAAAAAGTGAAAAAAAGCGATATTATCAGGTACTACGACGATATAGGACCGGCTACCGCGGATGAATGGTATGCCAATACCGTACTTCTTCCGGTTATCCGGGATTTCATTTCCCGCCTTGGTCCATCCCCGCGGATTCTGGACCTGGGCTGCGGCACCGGGCACGAGTCCAAGCGGATGGCCGCCGAAGGTGCTGAAGTCACCGGCATCGACATCAGCCCCGCTTGCGTCGCGGTCGCCGCCGAGCGAACGCCGGAAGCCGTTTTCCATGTCATGGACTTCATGGATCCCCGTGAGGGACTGGGCACTTTCGATGGAGTATTCGCGGGAGGATCCCTGATCCACATGCCCATGGAAGAACTTCCCGCCGCTGCCGAAAAGATCCGCTCTTTCATCTCTCCCGGCGGACTTTTCCTGGCCATCATGCAGGAGGGGCTGGACCCCCGGGTTCATTTCCCCCGGGTGGGAGACTCCCGCATCCGCAGGACCATTTACCGGGTAACCGAAGCCGCGGTGCGCGAGTTGTTCACCCAGGCCGGTTTTGAGTGGAATACCCGGTTGTGCCTGGATGCAAGTCTCAGCCGTGACCATTGGGCCGGCTTCCTCTTCCAGCTGCCGGAATAGCCGGGAAGAGCCCCGGCAAGTGGCCCGGGGCGAGTAAATAATGATCCCATCCCAAATCATGAAGATCAAAACGCGGGCAGGCACAGGAACCTGCCCCTACAGCAGGGTGTATGCCATACTCCCCTACACCTGATCCTGTCACCTGTCACCTTTCCTTCCTGTCACCTTCTCATTTATTGCACTCCCCCGCACCTTCTGGTAGACTGAAACTCTTGCGGCATGGGAACCGTCCAGTATTGCGGATGGCCCGCTCCGCGGCGAAAGAGAAACGAATGCCGGACACAGCGCTTCCAGTGGGAAAAGTGGATGAAAACCGCGGCGGTGCAATCATGGCGGTGCCGGTAAATCTCAGGTAATGGAGAAAACCCAATGACAGAGAAGATCGTTCAATCACTGCGGGAATCGGCTACCGCGCGCTGGACCGCGCTGGCGATTGTTTCCCTGACAATGCTCTTCGGATACTTCATGGCGGATGTCATGGCTCCGCTGAAACCCATGCTGGAAAGCCAGATCCACTGGACCAGCAGCGAATACGGTTTCTTTACCAGCGCCTATGGCTGGTTCAACGTTTTCCTGTTGATGCTCATTATCGGCGGTATCATTCTGGATAAAATGGGCATCCGCTTTACGGGTATCACCGCCGCCCTGGTAATGGTTGTCGGCGCGGGCCTCAAATACTGGGCCATCAGCGCCACCTTTCCCGAAGGCGCCACGTTCCTGGGATGGAAACTCCAGGTAATCCTGGCTGCCATCGGATACGCGATTTTCGGAGTCGGTGTGGAGGTGGCCGGGATCACGGTGTCCAAGGCCATTGTGCGCTGGTTCAAAGGCAGGGAACTCGCCCTGGCCATGGGTATGCAACTGGCCACGGCCAGAATCGGAACCGCTCTGGCTCTGGTAATCAGCGCTCCCATCGCTGAAAAATTCGGCACCCCCTCCGCGCCGGTCCTTTTGGGAACCATTCTGCTCTGCATCGGCTTGATCACTTTCATCGCCTATAGTGTCATGGACAAAAAGCTGGAACGCTCCGAAGCTTCCGGCGCCGACGCAGAAAAGGATGAAAGCGATGAGTTCAAGATATCCGATATCGGCCGTATCCTGACCAACAAGGGCTTCTGGTATATCGCGGCTCTCTGCCTGCTCTTCTACTCAGCGGTGTTTCCCTTCCTCAAATACGCGGCGGACCTGATGGTCCAGAAATACCACGTCAAGGCCACCCTGGCGGGGCTGATTCCCGGCCTGTTGCCGTTCGGCAACATCTTTATGACCCCCCTGTTCGGCCGTATGGTGGACCGTCGCGGCAAAGCCGCTTCCATCATGTTCCTGGGCTCAGGATTGCTGATACTGGTCCATCTGCTTTTCGCCCTGCCGATCCTCAACAACTGGATCTTCGCTCTCATTTTGATGCTGGTCCTGGGTGTGGCTTTTTCTCTGGTGCCCTCGGCCATGTGGCCTTCGGTCCCCAAGTTGATCCCGGAAAAGCAATTGGGAACCGCCTTTTCCCTGATTTTTTACATCCAGAACTGGGGCCTCATGGGTGTGCCGGCATTGATCGGCTGGATCCTTGACCGGTATTGCATGATTTCCCGCACCACTCTGGAAAACGGTACGATTGCGGTAAAGTACAACTACACCCTGCCCATGTTCGTGTTCATGGGTTTCGGCGTTCTCGCCCTCTTCTTCGCCTTCCTTTTGAAACGGGAAGACCGGCGCAAGGGATACGGACTGGAGCTGCCTTCGAGTCAACAGAACGCCTGAGAATAGCAAGCAAAAGTTACCGGCCGGCGTGAAAATGATTCATGACCGCGATGCCGCGGCCTGGAGACACGGCAATGCCTGAACACCGGGTTGCCCACTACCGCATTTTCGAACGGATCGGCCGAGGGGGCATGGGAGAGGTTTTTCGCGCCCTGGACTCCCGCTTGAACCGTGAAGTCGCCTTGAAATTCCTTTCCCCCATGCTCCAGGGAGATCCCGGCGCCAACCGTCTGCTGCTCTGGGAAGCCCGGGCCGCTAGCGCCCTGGACCATCCGGCGGTTTGCACGGTTTTCGATGTGGGAGAGAGCGAAGACGGGCGGATCTATATGGCCATGCCCTATTACCGGGGCACGACAATCAAGCAGCGCTTGTCCCGTGGCAGGATGCCCTTGAGGGAAGCCGCCGAGTTGGCAATCGAGGCGGCGGATGCCCTCCAGGTGGTTCACGACAAGGGTATCGTTCACCTGGATATCAAGCCCGCCAACCTCATGGTCACCGAGGACTCCCGGTTGAAGATCCTGGATTTCGGCATCGCCCGGCTTACCCGGGGAAGCGACGCCGACGTTGATCCGGAATTGCAACGGGGCACGGTACATTTCACCGCGCCCGAACGCCTGCGGGGACTCCCGGCGGGCCCTTCCGCGGACATCTGGTCTCTGGGGATTCTGTTCTATCTCATGGTCACCGGCGAACTCCCCTTCCGGGGGGAATCACCGGAAGATGTCGGTCGGGCGGTCCAGAGCGCCCGCATCACGCCGCCTTCCGCATTGAACGCCGAACTACCGCCGGCAATCGACCGATTCATGGCGGACGTATTGAATCGCAATCCCCTGCACCGGCTTCCGGATATGAGGACCTTCGCCGCGGAGTTGAAACGTATCATCCGCAATGTTCCCGACATCCACTCGGACGATCCCGTTCCCCAGGCCCGCCGACCGGCGGTGGCCATCATGCCCCTGGAGAACCTGGGCGGCGTCGCGGAGCATATCCGCTCGGGTTTGAGTGATGGCATCACCCACGCCCTCACCCATGTCGAAGGGCTGCGGGTAATGGCCAGAGGTTCCGTCGCAGCCGGACGAACCGATCCCATCTCGATCCGGGACCTGGGCCGGAAACTCGGATGCTCCCATGTCATGGGAGGCAGTGTCCAGTCCCAGGGAAAACACCTGCGCCTCCTTGTATACCTGATCAATGTACACGACGGAACCCATGTATGGTCGGAACGCCTGGATGGGCACAAAACCGACCTTTTCGACCTTCAGGATCGAATCAGCCTGGCGGTTGTTCAGGCCATGAAAGTCCGGATAATGAACCGGGAGCGTCACCTCCTGGGCAGCAGGCACGCAACCGGCGTGGAAACCTATGACCTGTACTTGAAAGGCCTGTTTCATCTCAACCGGCGCACCCCCGGGGAGATGCAGCGGGGACGGGATCTGCTGGAAAGAGCGGTGGCGTCGGACGATCGGTTCGCCCCGGCCCTGGCCGCTCTGGCCGACGCCTGCATGCTGCTGGCGGCATACGAGATCGAATCCCCCCCCCGGGCCTATCGCAACGCCCGAGAACTGGTTGACAAGGCCCTGAACCTGGACGGCCAGCAGGCCACGGCCCATTCCACCCGGGCGGTTCTTGAATGGGAACAGGAGGCGGATGCCCGGCAGGCGGAGATTCATTTCCAACGCGCCCTTGAACTGGCGCCGGGTCTGGCCGACACCCATCACCGTTACGCCGAATTCCTGGGAGCCCGGGGACGTTTTGATGAAGCCCTGCGGGAGATCCGGCTGGCTCTGGAACTGGATCCTTTCGCCCACATTTCCCACTTGTTGCATGGCTATATCCATTACCTGAAGCGGGATTTCACTGGAGCGTTGCGGCTGTACCGGGCTCTAGAGGAGATGGCTCCGGACTTCATCACCCTTTGCTGCGAAATGGGGATGACCCTTCTGTTCAACGGGGAATTCAACGCGGCTATCGCCTACCTGGAAAAAACCGTCCGCCTCGGGGACGGACATTCCATGTACCGGGCCCGGCTGGCTTTCGCCTTGGCCAGGGCGGGGCATCTCGATAGAGCACGCAAGATCCGCGCGGAAATCGAATCGCCCGAGGAATCCTCCCGGGTATCCGGTTTTACCTTAAGCCTGCTCTATCTGGGCCTGGGCGAGCACGACCTGGCGGTCCGCAACCTGGAAAGGGCCTGGGAAGAACGTTTCTATCACGTTCTTTACCTTGGCGTTGACCCCCTCTTTGATGAATTGCGTGGAAACCGGGGATTGGAGCGGCTTGCGGCGGTCGTTTCCCGCCAGGAAGAAGGTGATGAATGATCAGCCGTCTTTTTCCAGTCCGGAACCGTGGCGCACAATGTCACCGGTGACCAGATAGATCAGGTCCTCCGCCATATTCGTGGCATGGTCCGCGATTCTCTCCAGCCGCTTGGACACATGCATGTACTGGATCAGGGTCTCGGCTTTCTGCGGTTCATCTTTCATGGCGCTCAGGACGTCCCGACAAAGCTGACTGTTCAATGCATCCACTTTGTCATCATCCGCGAGTACCTGGTTGGCGACTTTCGCGTCCATACGAATCAGGGAGTCCAGGCTGTCTTTCACCATTGTGCGCACCCGGGTGAACAGCTCTGTGAAATCGAAAGGATTTCCGATCGAGTCTCCCCGGACGATTTTGATGGCATGCTTGGCGATATCCACGGAAAGATCGCCGATGCGTTCCAGGTCGTTGTTTATCTTCAGGGCGGCCACGATGGTACGCAAGTCACCGGCCACGGGCTGATGCAGGGCCAGGATCTTCAGGCATTCTTCTTCGATATCCATTTCCGCCTGATCGATGGAGTCATCCAACCCGATCACAGTTTCCGCCTTGGCGGAATCATTCTCTTTTACGGCTTCAATGGCCAGACGTACGCTTTCCTCCACCCTGGCACTCAGGGCGATCAGGCGCTGCATCAGGTTCTGAATGGCCCGCTGCAAATGCTTGCTCATGGTATCCTCCAATCAACTCCGGATCAACCGAAACGGCCGGTGATGTACTCTTCCGTCTTCTTTTGCCCGGGATTCGTAAACAAATCGGAAGTGGGCGCGAATTCCACCAGGTCACCCTCGTAGAAAAATGCGGTGTAATCGGAAACCCGGGCCGCCTGCTGCATATTATGGGTCACGATGATAATAGTATACCCGCCCCGCAATTCCCCGATCAAGTCCTCGATATGGGCGGTTGCCCTGGGATCGAGCGCCGAAGTGGGCTCATCCATGAGCAGGATGTCCGGCTGGACCGCCAGCGCCCTGGCGATGCACAACCGTTGCTGCTGACCCCCGGAAAGCCCCAGGGCGTTGTCGTTGAGGCGATCCTTCACTTCCGCCCACAATGCGGCCCGCTTCAGGCTCGCTTCCACCAGGGGAGCGAGTTCTCCCTTGCTTTTTACGCCATGCAGGCGCGGACCATAGGCGATATTCTCGAAAATACTCTTGGGGAAAGGGTTGGGTTTTTGAAACACCATGCCGATCTGCTTCCTGAGCAGAACGGGATCGGTATACTGCCCGTAGATATCTTCTTCATTGTACTCGAGTTTTCCCTTTGAGTGACAACCGGGGATCAGGTCATTCATCCGGTTGATGGCCCGCAGGAAGGTACTCTTGCCGCACCCTGAGGGGCCGATAATGGCGGTAACCTTCTGCTTGGGAATGGTGACGTTCACACTCTTGATGGCCTCATTGGCGCCATAGAATATGGAGAAGTCCTCGGAAAGGACATGAGGGACTTCATTGTCAATGGACAGATCATTCTTATTCAATTGCTCTTCCGATAAAACCAGGCGTTTTTCCAGATTCATCTTCAGCCTCTTAACTTCTTGGATACCCGGGCCCGCAGGATGATGGCCGCCAGGTTCAGCAGCAACACGAGCACAACCAGGGTGAACACCATGCCGAACTGGACATGGCGAATTTCGTCCACCGCTTCGTGCTCGGTGGCCAGGTTGTAAATATTCCAGGGCAGGGCCGGGGTCGGTTGGTTCAGGGTCTCCATCAGGCCCAGGGGTTTACCGACACTGACCGCGGCGGTGAATATAATGGGCGCCGTTTCTCCCGCGGCACGCCCCATGCTGATAACGATACCCGTCAGGATGCCGGGCAAAGCCGCGGGAAGGATCACTTTCACGACGGTATGGATGCGGCTGGCGCCGAGGCTCAACGAAGCCTCTTTGTATGTCCGGGGCACCGCCTTGATCGCTTCTTCGGCAGCCCGGATTATGGTGGGAAGAACCAGAAGGGACAGGGTCAGTGATCCGGCCAGCACACTCTTGCTGTCGGATATTTTCAAGGTATTGATAAAGAAAGCCAGGCCGAACAAACCGAAAACAATACTGGGAACCCCCGCCAGAGTCGCGATAAAAGTCCTCAGCAGGCTCACCACTTTACCCTGACGGGCGAACTCGGCCAGGTAAACCGCCGCGATCACCCCAATGGGAATGGCGAACAGCATGGTCCCGAATACCAGGTACAATGTTCCCAGCATTTC
>Ga0272442_10008541_pt1 | contig 12956 bp, 11 predicted proteins | sample SSMForm2O_FD_200262 | JGI IMG/M metagenome (GOLD analysis project Ga0272442, IMG submission 200262) | Marine sediment archaeal communities from Little Sippewissett salt marsh, Falmouth, MA, United States - SSM-Form-2O | ecosystem: Environmental > Aquatic > Marine > Wetlands > Sediment ...
GACGGCAATCACCGGGCCCTTGAATGGGATCGCCGGGATTCCCTTTTCCTTCAACAGATCCAGCAGATGAATCATATTCTGGGTTACCTGCATATTGCGGCCCACATTTCCCAGATAGACCTTCGAATGACGCTTGAGAATAGCATAGGATGAAAGAGCAGACTCCTGGCCCCGCATGAACATGTAAAACAAGGCGGAAATTCCATGCCGACGGGCCAACTCGAATGCCCGGGACAATTCAATATCAGTGAAAATTCGCCCAAATGCTTTTGGTGATTCACTCACCTGGATAGCTGCAAGCACCAGCCGCATCACAGGGTCTATTGATTGGTCACGAAATGTTGTCATTTGCTAGCCGCGCAAGCTGAATTTTTGGAGAGAACAAGTAAGTTGAGATAGTTGGCAGAGTTGAGGGTGGGAATACAGTTAAATTGTTGCGCCTGGAATCCCACTTCTTGTCCACCCTTAACTCCCTCAACTTCTCTTTTCCCGCGCCACAAGGGCGCTCCACTATCCCCGAGCTTTTTTCACATATTCGATGGAGGCATCATTCACGAGATCTTCCGCTTTTCTCAGCCCCCGCCAGGCGGTGAAATGAAAATAGAACAATAGTCCGGGAACGTAAAAAAAGATATTGGGGCCGGGAATCACCGCCAGGAAACCGGTAAAGGGAATCACCAGGGCTTCCAGGATCATGAACACCAGGTTTTTGCCTCTTTCCTTGCGGATCCACAGGGAAAAGGCGCGTTGAATCGACTTGCGGCCGCGTCGGCCGTGAACCCGCAGCACCACCGCATGGTCCGCCAGCCTGGCCAGCACCTGCTGGCGGGAAAGGTAACCCAGCAGCCTCGGCCACTTGCGGTCCAGAACGGAGATTCCCTTTTGCACCCATTTTACCTTGGATGCAAGCTTGGGGTACTCCACCATCTCCAGTTGGAAGCCCATCAGACCATGGATTTCAAAAACGATGGGAGGAATCGATGGCATGGGGCTAAGGGCCAGGGGCCAGTGGGGGCGAGCTATTGAAAACAGCTAAGGGCCAGGTGTCAAAGCCTGGTGCAGACGACCTTAGACTAATCTTCATTATCTTGGATTCTCTGAACGACTTTTTATTAGCTTTCCCAACTTACCAGCGATGAAACGACAATCATCTTCCAATTCAGCTAATTCATCTTCTGCAATTAGCCCGATCTCAGCGGAAATGATTAATTGTGTTTGTAATTCAGCCAGTGAGCCTTTGGCTATATAGAAAAAACGTACCGCTTCTCGATCAGTTTTGCGTTCATCCCCTTCCGCGATATTGCTTGGAACGGAAACCGCCGATCTTTGAATTTGGTTAACAAGTCCATATTTTTTCTCGAATAAAGGACGCTCGGTTATTTTAATGATACGGACAGATAAGGTTACCGCAAGTCGCCAGACTTCAAGAGTTTTAAATCCTCTTCCCATGAATAGTCGCCCCTAGCCACATTAGCTCGGCCCAATAGCCACTCGCCCCTCGCCCCTAGCCGCATAAGCTCGGTCCAATTGCCCCTTGCCACTCGCATCTAGCCACATTAGCTCGGCCCCATTGCCCCTAGCCACATTAGCTCGGCCCCATAGCCTCTTGCCACTCGCCCCTAGCCGTTTTTATCCTTGATAAAGAACCTGGCTTTGGCTGACGCCAGTACATTCCCTTCCCCATCGGTAATTTCCGCCTCGGTGGAAGCCAGCCGGCCACGGATTTCCGTAATCCTGCCCGCTACCAGAACCTCCGCTTCCGTGGGAACCGGTTTGCGGAAACGCACGGTCATCTCGGCGGTCACGCCGTCATGACCCGCGGCCTGACCGGCCTTGGCCATCACCTCGTCCAGGAGGGTACATACCAGGCCGCCGTGGGTAATGCCCTGCCAGCCCTGGCAATAATCGGGGAAACGCATCCGCGTCCGGGCTCCCTCCTCACTGAGGTCAAAATCCAGCTTCAGGCCGTGGGGATTATCCGGGCCGCATACGAAACATCTGCTGTCGTCTTCAATTGAGGTCATTAGAATATCCTTGTTGTGATGTGATCCTGAAGAGGAATTGTGATGAGTTCTCTGACGAATCCTTGATACGATCTCTTAAAAAGTTTGTGATGAAAAACACATCATCCATCGATCCGGCTCGGCATCACCATTCGGTGGCACTCTCCATCACTGCTCGCCCGAAATCTACATTACAATTATTATTTTCATTCCACTACGTTTCCATTCTGCACTGGCCACTGGCCCATCGCCTCTGGCCACTTGCCTACAGCAGACTCTCCGGCACGAAGATCACGTCATCGGGCTCGAGAACGAAGTCCTTCTGCTTTCCCCTGAGTATCTTTTTGAGGTTGACCTTGATCTTCTTTTCCTTGCCGTCCACGTTGCGGGTGATGATCACGCTCCCCCGGCGGGCCCGCTGGGTAAAGCCCCCGGCCTGGGCGATGGCTTTCATCAATGTCATTCCGGAACCCCGTTTCATCTGGATGCTGCCGGGCTTCTCCACCTGACCGAATACGAACACGTCGTAGGTGCGTTCCACGGGCACGTTGACGATGTCGTTGGCCATAAGCGGGATGTTCAGTTTGGGATTCCCCTGGAGCATGAGTTCATCCAGGTCGATGGAGATGGACGCGGTCTTTCCCGAGGGAAACGTGCGGATGACGATAATCTGGTGGCCAGTGTTTTCAGTCAAACCTCCTGCCCGGCTGAGGAGCTGCATCAGCGACATGGTTCCCAGTAATTTGTAGTTGCCGGGATTTTTGACACCACCCATCACCGACACCATCTTGCTCTCGTACTCCTTGATAAACACCGTAACCTGGGCGTTCTTCAAGTAACTCTTTTCCAGCAACTGGGCCAGTTTCTCTTCCACCCCGCGCCGGGTCAGTCCCTCCACCTTGATCACTCCCAGCAGGGGCAGGGCAATGGTGCCGTCTTCGGAAACCCGGGTGGTGATGTTCAATTCGGGCACTTCGAACACCTTGATCTCGATCAGGTCCTGGGCGCCGATCACATATCCCTCATCACCTGCGGAAGCGTTATTGGGTATTTGAGCAATCGACAATTGAAAAATCATCAGGCCGGCCACAATGGCGACTACATGTCTAAAAGTCATGGGTAACGAAACCTCCAATAAAATAGTAATCCCGTTTCAGGTCGGTGCGCCGGGAATCCCATTCCCCGCGCCGGAATGTCAAGCCGACCCCGGTGGTTCCGGCCAGGCGGAAGGCAGCTCGGATCTCGAAATATTGGTGCGTATCCCGGAATTGCAAAACTCCGTTTTCCAAGCGTCGATAATCGTAGCGGCCGTTCCGGTAACTGCCGCCCAATCGCAGGTTCCGGGAAATGTAATAATCCAGACTGCCCTGAAAGGACGATTCGTTGAAATAGTTATCCGGACTGATAAAGGAGAAGATCGCATCCAGGTTATAGTCCAATCCCAGGCGCCAGCGGCGCATAAACCGGTACGTTATGTGTCCCGTACCCGACAAGGCGTTGAATTCCTTGTATCCCGGAGCTTCCGGGAAATAGCGTTTGTAGCCCAGGGAAGCACTTCCGGTCAAATGTCCGATCTCGGGAAAGCGGATATCCAGTCCGGTTACCAGGGATTTTCCGTCCCGCGACCGGGTCCGGTCAAAACGATACTCCCGCAATTCCGCTTTCAAAGAGAGCTGGGTGGCGGTAAACACGGGGAGATTCAATTTCAAACCCGCTACCTGTTCGTCACGATCCAGGTATAATCCGGGATCGTATTGCTCCATGAATCCGTCTTCCGAAAACTCCAGGTGCAATATCCCGGCATATGCTGTAATGAATAGAGCATCGTGGTTGCCGATATCCGCCTCCAGGTAGTGGTAGGTCGATTGGTTGCGGACCCGGGCGGCGAACTCCCGGTTGGGACGCCAGCGTCGGTTATCATATTCCAGGGAGTACATAAGATGTATCCCCGCTACCCTTGTGAATAACCTGGCTCTATTCGTATGATTGAAGGCCCGTTCCGTATCCACGGCGGAAAAATAGGAATAGTAAGGATGGGTTTCAAAAATCAGAACCAAACGCCGCCCCACCGCCGCGGCGGCTTTTACGCGCAAACCCAGGTCGGCCATCCAGCCGGCCCTGGCTTCATTCGAGTATTGATAGATGTTGTCCGTGTAACCGATATTCTCAAGGGTTATCTGGGGAACGATCTGAAGCGGGCCCAAATGAAAACGACCGGGCTTAATGGCGCTTTCTCTGGCCTTATGGAAATCGGCGGAAAAAACGTGCAGGGAAAAGAATACAATCAAACCCACAATTACAAAAACCGCGGGTGGATTTTTTACCTTGCTCATCGCTTCGCGAAAGCGGGTCTGCAACCCGCCGATATATTCGATCCTCTACAATTGGGTGGGACTGACCTCTTTCGGGTCTTCAACGATCAACCGCGTTATCACCGCGGTGCCGGACAGGATCAGGGCGATGCCGCAGGGACGCTTCCAGATCATGGCCAGGGGACGCTCGGGCGTCAGGTAGAAAGAACGGATCAGGCGTTTGCCGGTCGTCACCCGCACCAGGCTCAAGGTCTTGAATACTTTGCCGCTCTTGATGCGGACCGCCGCCATGTAGGCTCCGGGAGTGATGCCCTCAATTCTGAAATCCCCGGTCTCTCCGGTGGGTTCCGATTCGTACTCATCGCCTTCTTTTACGGGCCTGAGCAAAACAACCGCTTCCTTTACCGGCTTTTCACCGTCCCCGTCATAGATAAACCCGGCGACACTCCCGACCTCATCGGTCTGAGAATAGGTCGACGCCGGGGCCATCAGAATGAGTGCGATGATCAGCACCGCTATGGGGCTTATGGATTTCACTATATTATTCATTCGCATGTCGATCTCCTCTGTCTCCACTCCACGTCCATTATATCATTATTTTACAACAAAAACAGCAGCCCGATCAGGGCAAAGGAGATACCGCAGGGCACCCAGTTGCCGAAGAAGCCCTTGCGGGCCTTGACGTGGAAATCCCGGTCAAGCATTTTCCCCGCCTGGATCTTGACCACGGTACGGGTTTTCAGTTTGCGCCCGCCCTTGGTAATCAGGATTACCTTATAGCTTCCCTCAGGAATACCGGTCATGGTGAACACGCCATTGTCATCGCAAGGTTGCGACGTATAGGTACGTCCCCCCCAGCGCTTTTCAATGGCTTTGAGGCGCACCTTGGCTTTTTTGAGCGGTGTTTCCTTGTCTTTCTTGAATACCACGCCGTTGAGTCCGCCCTCTTCCGCGGTGGTCTGCGCCGCCGCGAACGCGGGCCCGATAAAAGCCAGGCACACCAACGCCACGATCAGTTTCAATTGCAATCCGTTTTCTCTCCACATATCATCCCTCCTGTTCCACAGGACATTATTCTCAGCTTCCGCCTTTCAGGCGTTCCAGGTACTCCCGCGCCGCTTTGTGATCCGGCTGGAGAGAGATAATGCGGCGCATCAGATCCCGGGCCCGCGCATTTTCGCCCAGAACGCCCTCCAACCTGCCCATATGATACATGATTTCAGTGTTATCCAAAACATATTTATTGGCAAAGGGTGATTTCTCCAGAATTTTCAAAGCCGCACGGAATTTCTTTTTGGATTCCAGCCATTTTGAAGCTTTGAGGATGAACCGCCGGTTCACCGCCTCGGGAAAACGCGTCAAATCCAGGGCCAACGATTCCATCGCCCCAAAAGCGAGCACCCCCTGGTCACGGGCTGTGTCCCAGATGTCCATGGCCAGTTCTCGATCCCCTGAAAACAACGCCACGAATTTTTTCATCTCTCCTCTATCAAAATCCCGCGCCAGGGCGAGCACTTCCCGTTGACGTCTGCTTTGGACCGCATCCAAAACCGGCTGAAGGCTGCGTTTGATCGCCTCATCACCAATTTCACGGTGCGCCGAAAAAACCCTTTCGAAACGTTCTGATCGCTCACACGCTCTTACCATATCAAACAGCAGACGATCGCGGAACTCCGGTTGAATAGAGGGTAGCGCCTCTTCCATTTGCCGGCATGCGGCTGCATATTTTTTGGCGGTAAACAACCATTCGCCCCGGAGCATGGCGATCCTCGGATCCCGGCTGATCAGGCCGGCCAATTTCTCAATCTTCTTCGCCACCGCATCCCAGTCTCCGCTGTCAACGGATTTCAACGCTTCCTGAAAGACGATTTCAAAGGACCGCCGGGTACCGGGGGTAACCGTGATTTCACCCTGGGGATACAGGGTACGGATCATTATATGAAAAAAATCTTTATCGCGGGGATCGATACCCGCTTCTTCCATTTTCAATTTGTTTGGTTGACCGGATAACTTTTCCAATTCTCCGCGGGCGGCATCGAAACGACTCAATTGAAACAAAGTCAGGGCGGAATACCCCCGGACATGACGCATCAAATCCGGCTTGTCCATGAGACCGAACGCAGCGAATTCAAATCGTTCCAGGGCCTGCTTATAGCTTCCTTGCCGGTAAAATTCCCGGCCCTCCTTCAGGGCCGATTGATAGAAATCGCCCGCCGGGGATACCCGGGGACACGCCAGGATGACAGTCAGGAATATCACCAGAACGCCGGCAAACTTTCTTATAGTAATTCCACTCATTAACTGATCATTAGACATTCATAAATTCCACAGAGCTCTTTTACTCGATTGTATAATGGAATTCCAACCAAAAGTCAACCGGATAACGGAAAAATCCCGACCTGTACCCGGGGCATACGATCCAGTTCATCGGAAATCTCCAGATCCAGCCAAGTCCGGCTTTCATTCGCGTCCAAATACTTTTCCAAAAATACGGCGCCGTCCACTATAACCTTGAGCATCCGGCGTTTTCCCAAGGCTCCAGCGGGTACGGCAATTTCAACGCGAACACCCTTTACCAGAGGTACCGCAATGTCTGCGCTCCCGTCAACCAATGTCACCAATGACGCCTGCCGCAACCGTCGCATATCCCCATCTTCTACAGGCTCTCCCAAAACACGTTTAATCCGCGTCCGCAACCACAAGGCTTCAAGATTGGCGGAATCCACCTGCAACACCGCGTTGACATGACGTAGAGCCGACGTCATGAGCCGCACGGCCATGGCCGCTTTGGCGGCCAACAGGCGCACTTGAATCGCGACCGCGGGTTTGACCGCGGGCACCAATTGTTCCGCCCGTTCCAGAGCCCCGGCGTGATCTCCCACATAAAAATCCAGCCGAATCCGCATCCGTTCAGCCAATGAATCGCTGGTTTTTTTCCATATACCGATCTCTTCCAGTCTGAGCGGGAGATCCGACAGGTCCAGGGTCCGGGGACGGCTAAGCAACCGCGACAGGCATTTCAGGACACGTTGACGGCTCCTCTCATGGGGACGCCGTCGATACCGACGCACCGCCCGGATCATGGTTTTGTATAGCAACTCATCTCTGAAATTCCGATAGCGGATCCAATCCTTGTCCCCGGGATCCACCAAGCGCGCATATCCCCGAATCTCATCCATGAGACGTATCATTTCTTCCAGTTCTGATTCCCTCAGATCGCGGTGGACCTCTTCATCCAGAATATTGCGTACAACCGCGTACTTTCGTCTCTCCGCCGCCGCCAGCAATCGCCACCGCCATTCCAGGGACGCTCCTTTTTCCATCAACCTGTCCGCCGTCCGCTGGCAGGCGTCCGGAGAAGCCTCCATGACTTTCGCCAACAAGGGCCATGATCGGGAATACCGGAACCAATCCCGCGCCAGGATATCCACTTCCTGCGGTCCCATGCGGGTAACGGCTCGTTTGAGGCGATCAAGGCATTCATCCCGGGCATCCTGATCCAATAACGGCCATAGACGCAACAACATCAGGCCCACTGACATGGACAAGCCGGGCCTTCCCGCTCCCAGCCGGGCCGCGGTTCGCGCTTCCTCGATGCCTATTTCAAAATGGGTTTGCCGCATGACCGGATCATTCATGTGGGTGCGTGCCAACGCTATCCATGTGTCCGGAGCAAGCGGATTGCGCTCGAGAGATTTCTTTAGCCGGTCGATGCCACGCTCAGTTTCGCCCCGTTGGATCCACGCGATCCCCAGGCGACGCAAGACCTCAGGATCCGATGGATACAAGGTGGCCGCGGCTTTGAGCACCTGTATCGGTGCGCTTCCGATCAATGGTGGAGACCAGGTCGCAAAAAACTTTACGGTCAGCCCGGTGGCTATAACCAACAAAAGCAAAGCCGAACCCGGACGTCGGGAATTCATGTTTTGAATTGTTCTTCTTTTTGTCCAGCGGGAATACCTGCGGCAAGGGCCATCAGCAGGGCTCCCAAAAATGCCAGGTATGGGATTCGCAAGGGATTATAGAAAGCAGCCGAGCCCCAGATCAACAGGGATGCCGTGAAGAATCCGGCGGATACCGCCCGTAACCAGCGGTCATTGCAGGCTGTCCAGGTACGCCAGGCACCGCGGCAATACACGATCAACAGGGAGAGCATCAATCCGAGGGACACGACTCCGCCTTCGATGGCGACTTGCAGCCATTCATGACGGGCATGGGAAAGATGAATCTCCGGACGATGCAAATACAACGAATTGACATGCGCGAAGGTCCCCCATCCGGTACCCAATACGGGAAAATCACGTACCATGGTTTTCAACTCTTCCACGGGGCGGATCGACACCGTCATCCCGGTTTGACTCTGGTGGAATCGGGGTTGGGTATACCGGACGCCAATGATCATAACCATCAGAACCGCGGCTAGAACCGCCCATCGCCAGGATTTTCGCGCACCCCGGGCGAATTGGGTAAACAAACCCATGGTCATCAGCGCGACGACCGCTCCGAAGCACAGCCACCGCCCGTTGCGGCTATGAGTAAGAATCAAACCCACAAAAACGGCGGCCAGCAACAGCCAATGCCGCTTCCCGATATTTCCCGGGAGAATCCAACCCTTCAGAGTCTGCTTTTTTTTCTCCCTGGAGGAAAAAAGCCCGGCCTCGGCGGCCCAGTAACCCAGGCCGCTGAGCAAGACCACACCGAGAAAAACCGCGGCGCCCTCGTTGTCCGCGAACGTTCCGGTCAGGTAAATGGACGGCAGGGGCGAGTCCACTTTGTGGAAAAGCAGGAAGAAATCATTTCCCGGCAACAGCAAGCGGGCCGCGCCGATTGCAGTCTGAGCCGCGCCGGACACGAGAAGGGCCGTGACGATGCCTCGAACCTCGCGCTTCCCCATGGGGTAGCGCATCAGGGTCAGGAAGAACAGCACCAATGCCATCGCGTGCAGGAAAGAATTCACGGTAATTCCCGGAGCCAGACTCAGGGGCAGCCACTCCCCCACCTGACGGGGCAGGGATTCAAGAACGGGCAGCGCTCCAGGGTGCAACGCGGACACGAAACTCCGCGGCAGTGGAATCAATTGTACTCCTGCCGCCAAGGCCACTGACATGGCCAGAACTCCCATCAACCTGTTCCCCGGTACTGGATTCGCTATTCCCGCATCCGGCCAGGCCAGGGCGGTCCATATGACGATGCAGATAAAAAACAGGCTGGTAAATGGTTCCATGGAGGATCCAAAGGGCAGCAGCCCCAGGATGATCATCCCCTGGAGAAGGCGCAATCGGAAAATTGTCCTGGAATGGGTCAAGATTTCTCGTTTCTGAAACGCCGCACCAATCTGGAAATGATTCCATTTCCACCACTGCCGGGATCCCGGGGGTCTGGCATACGTTCGAGTCCCTGGTTGCGCAGGATACTCAGGGGATTGCGACGCATCAATATGTCCGGTTCTCCCAATTCCAGCTTTTTCAAGAGGTCCGCGGCAACGGAAAGGTCCGCCGGTCGTTCCACGGGCCAGTGTGCGTCCGATGCCACCACGTGGACGAGGTGATTGCGCAGCAAGTCCACGACGCACCGTTGCGCCGCCTGTCCAAAGCGTCCCTCCAGGCTGCCGGCGTTTACCTGGGCCAGGGCTCCGGCCCGCACCATGCGGTACAACATCCCGGGAGATCGCTGAATCACCTCATTGCGTTCGGGATGGGCGATTACCGGGATCCAGCCCTGCCGCTGCAATTGGAAAATCAAACCTTCGATCCCCGGGAAAAGAAGGTCAAAGGGAAATTCCAGCAGAAAGTAATCACTACCGTTCAGCGTGAGGCTGCGTCCATACCGATCGAAAGCTCCGATCAACTCATGGGTGCAATGCACTTCCGCCCCGGCCAGAACGCTGATGTCGGGGAAATCCCGGTTGGCGGTTTCCAGCCAGCGATCCCGGGCCCCCAGCAGGGCAGCGATTTCCCGCCAGTCTCCCACCCCGGGGTAGACATGGGGAGTAACCACCAATACGGATGTTCCGGTGGCAACGGCACCCCGCAACAGGTTTTCAGCGTCCCGCTGAGATTCCGCCCCATCGTCCACTCCGGGCACAAGATGGGTGTGCAGATCCACATATCCCTGATCATGAAGCATAGTTTGGGGATCAGAAGTAGGACTTACCATTTCGACAAATGAATCCCGTCAGGGGCGGCCAGCTTCAGGCACCCTCTTCCTCGGATTTGTATTCATATGCATAGCGACTGTAACCGTAGTTGTAGCCATAGCCTTCGCCCTTTTTCACATTTACCTTGTTGAGGATGGTGCCCAGGATGCGGATGCGGTATTTGTTTAACTCATGCTTGACCGCGGTCACGGCCTTGCGACTGGTCTTGCCCCACCACACCACCAGGATCATGGCGTCGGCGAGACGCCCGATGATCACGGGGTCCACGATGCCTACAAGGGGGGGGGCGTCGATAAAGACAATATCGAAGTACTTGCGCAGCTTCTCCACCAGGTTCTCCATGCGGGTGGAGTCCAGGATCTCCGTGGGATTGGGGGGGATGGGGCCCGAGGGAATTACGTACAGGTTGGGCACCCGGGTCTTGAAGAAGAGCTCTTCCGGCGGTTCCTTGGACACGAGAAAAGAGGAAAGGCCCACCGCGTTTTTGCGACCGAAGATCTTGTGGATCATGGGCTTGCGCAGGTCGCCGTCCACGATAAGTACGCGCTTGCCCAGTTTGGTAAAGGAAACCGCCAGGTTAACCACGGTGGCGGTCTTGCCCTCCCGGGGGGTTGATGAAGTCACGGCGATCACCTGGGGCGGACCGTCGGCGGTGGACAACATGATGGAGGTACGTACGTTGCGGTAGCTCTCGGCGATGGATGATTCAGCGTCATCGTAATTGGCCAGCTCGATATGATGAGGAGCGGGGTTCGCTTTTTTGCGTGTCTTTTTGCCATATCCATACCCATAGTAACCATGGTTGGCTTCCGTACCCAGCTCAGGGACCATTCCCAGGGCGGGAACTCGCAGGAATTGTTCAACCTCTTCCGGGGTTTTAAGGGATTTGTCCAGCCAGTCCAGGGCGAAGATCAAGCCCAGACCCAGGAATAGTCCGACAAAAACGGCCTTGATCACGGCCATCTGCTTGGAAGAGGAAATGGCGCGCTGGGGTACTTCGGCGCGATCGATGATCTTGATATTGCTGGTCTGCAGGCCTTCCAGGCGGGAAGTCAGCAATGACTCCTTCTGCTTGCGTACCAGGTGATTCAACAGGGCGCGCAGGTTGGTGACTTCGATCTGCAGGCTGTTGTAATAGATGGCGTCGGTATTGGTACTGACCACTTCGCCCTTCTGCTTATCCAGCATGGTTTTGAGGGAGTTTTCGCGCTTCAGGGCGGCCTGGTACTCCGAGCGGGCAGCCCGTTGGGCCTTTTCCGCCACGTCGCGGGTCTCGGTGTCGATGCGCTGTAGTAGGGTTTCCATTTGGGCCTTCAAGCGCTGCATCTCCGGGTAGGATTCCCGGAAAATCTGACCCTTTTTCTTGTACTCGGCTTCCAGGTTCGAGTATTGCTGTTTCATGCCCTGGATCAGCGTATTTTCTTTTACTACCGAGTATTCTTCAAGAGGCTTGCCCTGCATGTCGCGGTAGGCGGATTCCTTGTTGACCCGATCGATCTGGGCGTTGGTAAAAGCCTTGTTGAAATCGGCGAACTTTTCCACCACCGTGGAATCCCGGTTGGACAGGTAGAAAAGCTCTTTCTGCTTGCCGTACCGCTGGAGTTCTTTTTCTTTCTGGGTCAGGTTGCGCTTGAGGTCGTTGATCGATTTGTACAGAAATTCGGAAGCCTGTTCCGTGGATTCCGTCTTGAGCTGCAGGTTGAAGCGGATGAAGTTTTCGAAAAGGGTGTTGATGGCAAGGGCGGCGTACTCCGCATCAGTGGACACGTAGCTCACCCGCACCAACCGGGTGTTTTCCACGGGCATAACCGAAAGCCCGCCGAGGAAACCGCGTATCGCGGCGGTACGAATGCTTTTTTCACCGCCGTCCAGATCCACCCGCCCCTTGATGAGATTGAGGTCCTCCACCACTTCCCGGGCCAGGGATCGGCTCTGAAGGATCTCGATCTGGGTATTGAGGTACTCATTGCGCCAGGAGCTGTAGCCCCGGTACGACCCGGGGAGCATGAGCTGGTTGACGTCATCTTCTTCGATCATCAGGGTGCCGCCGGCCCTGTAAACAGGTACCTGGCGGTAGGAGCGCACCATCATGACCAGCACGGTAGCCAGCATGACCAGCAGGGCGATCTTCCAACGCCGCTTGAATACTTTCCAATAGCGGTCTATGGTCTCTTCCAGGGATTGTTCTTCCCCCAGAACTTCATCAATGACTTCCAGGCGTTCGTCCATACGATCTCCAGGTTGAAAGTGTTACTGAGCCAGGTACATCTTAACTATTATATCATAGGTTTACCGAAGGTAGCAGGTGACAGGTGACAGGTGACAGGATAAAAAGGTGGCAGGTGCCAGGAAAAAAGGTGGCAGGCAAGCAAGGTGACAGGTGACAGGAAATTGGGATACCTCGTTTTCATTTACTCTGTGTCAATTCTGCGAATACTGCGTTTTCGGATTAAGCCAACGATCATCGCGGAAATCTCTCTGGTT
>Ga0272442_10008542_pt1 | contig 12956 bp, 7 predicted proteins | sample SSMForm2O_FD_200262 | JGI IMG/M metagenome (GOLD analysis project Ga0272442, IMG submission 200262) | Marine sediment archaeal communities from Little Sippewissett salt marsh, Falmouth, MA, United States - SSM-Form-2O | ecosystem: Environmental > Aquatic > Marine > Wetlands > Sediment ...
ACTTAGCTACGGGTGCTTGTCCTGTCATTTTCTTACCTCTGGGTCTGACGTCAAATGCGAAAGACCCTCTTACCATAATGGGTTAAGAGGGTCTTCGTAACTTATAAACCTTATCGCACGAGTGAAGACTCCCAGACTGGCAGCTTGGGCTAATCTTTCAGAAACTCACCCCATCAATAAAATCATTTTTGAAGACAGTTCGCCAATGTGAAATGCGGCAGCCGCAGCGCCGCGGAGGCGAGCCCCCGCGAGCCTGAGCGGCGACAAGCAATGGAAAGCAAGCGAAGAAAAATAAAAAAGAAAGGCAGCTCAATACGAGGTACCCGAGTGGAACTCTTCGGCCAATCTGAGTTTTTCCAGCTCATCCTGAGACTCTGCCATCAAAGCCAATTCCTGCCTGACGCACTGATACTCGTCAGGTGCCAATCCCGCATCCAGTCCGAACCAAACCAACAAATCGTCGACAGGCAGAATCTGACCGAACTGGTCCGTTGGCAACTTACCCTTGCTCCGGATTAAATCCACGATATCCCGCACTTTGTATCTGTTCATTTTTGTCAACTCCGGCTGGACCACTCTTTGTGGTGGTTCACCCGTTTTTTGTTGAACCGCCATACGCCAAGCGGAGGCTCGTCAAGCGGACCCTTCGATAAACCTTTAGGCCGTCAGGCCGACCCGAAGGGGAAAGGTTTACGATAAGGGGTCTGCGTGAGCCGGAGCGTATTATCAACAGAAGTAGAGGTTCGCTCGTTTCTTGCGAACCGACATATGTATAGCGGAGGCCGCAGAGCGGACCCCTCGATAAACCTTTAGGCCATAGGCCGACCCGAAGGGGAAAGGTTTACGATAAGGGGTCTGCGTGTAGCCGGAGCGGCAGGCGAAAGCACGTACCTGGCAAGTTCCTGAACCCTAATAGTCCGGGGATGGGCCGCCCAGCGGCGAGGGAAGGCTCAACGCTTTATGGACAAGGATCCTGGTAAATTCTCTAAAATTATATATATTCGATTTATGTAAGGGTTTTTTAAACTCATGACCTGCAATATCTTAGGACCGATTTTAGCTGTTTTCGGCAGGGAATTATGTAGGGGTTTTGACCCCCCAAAACGCTATTTATGTAAGACTTTTTGCGAATTATGTAAGGGTTTAGGCCCGAATTATGTAAGGGTTTTGGGCAATTATGTAAGGGGTTCGATCAGCCGTAAAAGCACTCATTACCAGAGACCACCGTTGCCCACCAACGGTACAGGTTGTTTTTGAAAACTTGATGAATTGGTCAACAAGGAAAGAATGCAAATATCACCGGGAGTGCGTTTCCGATGGAATTGCGATCTATGATAATAGATATATATGATTGTCTTTAATATATATTTTCAATATTGAAAGGTGTCTACACTTCCCGCCCTTCACACCGTCACTATCCGGCAGTAGCGCCGCTATCTGGATATCACACACCATGCTGTCCGGAACGTTCCATCGGAAATCTACTCTCGGTGGTTAAATGCTGCAATCCGTAAAGCTTATATACCTGTGCTTCCAATGAACGCATCAGGAGGTGAAATTCCGATGGAATCCACAAAAGTACGAGGTAAGATCATTGCGCAAATTCAACACATGCTCGACCACACCGTCATCAAGAACCGGCGTTTTCTCGATGATGAACAGCTCATCAAATCCGAGCAACTGGCAGTCTTAGAAGAGATCTTCAATGCCAATGTGCGAGATACCGAGATCCGTGAATTGAGTTCGCATTTTGCACCGGTGCTACGAAATGACCACCCGGTCCACTTGGCCGTCTGGGGCAAGACCGGAACCGGCAAAACGCTGACGCTGAGCTATTTTCTCAATCTGCTCGCGCAAATGTGCGTGAGGAAGAACATCAACTTGAAATATGAGCACCTTGATCTTTCCACACCCATGCCATGCTTCCGGGCCTTGAACGACTTGGCATGTCTTCTCAACGCCAGCAAGCGGTACAAGAAAGGCATATCTTTGGAAGAACTCATGCTGAGGATTGAAGCGGCTTTAGCCACATATGAAGGTTACCTCATTCTCTTCGTGGATGAGGTCGATCATCTCCGGCGAGATAAGGATACATTCATGACCTTCCTCGTCCGCCGACTTCCTCAGAGGATTCCAGCTCGACTTGTTCTCGTCTTCGTATCAAATCGACTCGACTGGCCGGACAATCTGGATCCTCGTGTAAAGTCCTTCCTAAAGCTAAATGAAATCGTCTTCAAGCCCTATGACGCCGTGGACCTGCAGCGAATTCTTAGTATCCGCGTAGATAAGGCATTGCATAAGGAGGCAGTAGAGCCAGGCGTGATCGAGAAGGTGGCCGCACTGGCCAGCAGGGATCATGGTGATGCCAGGCAGGCTGTTGCTCTGCTGGCCAGAAGTGCCTACCTGGCAGAAAAGGCAGGGACCAAGGTCACCCTGGCTATCGTTGATCATGCGGCCTCAGAAATCGAACAGGATAAGTACATCGCCATGGTCCGCACCGCCCCTCGGCAACTCCAGGCCGCCATGGGTGCCGTGATCCAGTGCGTGCACAATAACAGCGGCGAGAAAGGCGACACATCTGAGGTCTATCAGATCTACAGCACGTTCTGTAGCAGAGTAGCCCTGCGGCCCCTGACGCGCAGGGCGTTTGGCGACATGCTCAATGAATTAGATATGTACTCACTGCTGCGAAGCCACGTGATTTCACGCGGGCGTTATGGTCGAAAACGGGAGATCAGCATCGATCTGCCTGAAGAGCTGACGGAGAGAATCTATGGTGAGATCAAGCGGAATCTCGATATGTGATCAAGGCAGTGGTGCGCGGCAACTGAGACGCCCTAGAATCGATTGGGGTGAAGTATCGAGCCGTCCACCCCGGGCCCAGATATCCGCCGAGATGCCATCTTCGAACATGCGGTCTTTCTGCGTCACCCAAATGAAATCAGATGGCTGCATCTCCCGGGCCAGGGAACATAACGTACTCATCCGCGAAGAAGTATCCGTGAGAAACAGCAGGCGAAAACCGTTCAGTTGACAACTCCACAGCCTTTCGTACCGTTTGTAGACCTGCGTATCGAAACAGATCCCATAGTTCAGGATCTTCTGGCGTACGTCAGTTACTTCTCGTTTCGGACTGGCCAGCGTCTCCGTGCCCAGATCCACCTCCAGAAAGAACAGGAGTGTTTTGTCCTGGTTCGAATCGTATATTGAGAAGGTCGCGTCTGGTTTGAAACTTGTAATTTTCCCTGTCCCGCTCTGGACCGACACACTCGAAAACTCCTTTGGTAAAGACGGGGAGTTGTGTGCCAAGAACCGTATTTTCAATCCGGGTGCGATTGTCTCGATGTGGTTGAGGTGAATACGTACCCAATTCAAAAGGAGCTGATGATTCTGACAGGGAAGGTCTCCTCCAATCATATCATCATGGGGCATTTGGGGCTTGGTGAATCCCCGTTCTCTCAAAATTGTAATGGTCGACTTGCTCAGAAATACAACCCTCTCGGGCCGACCCCGATGTTGTCCCCGACCGCGCGTAGCTTCTTCCAGCAGACCCTCTGCAATCAGCTGGCTGATCCTGTCTCTCACTCCCTTTTTGCTCCGAGATAAAAGAGCTGCCAATTGCGGCGATGTCATGATCCGATACTCAGCAATTGCTCGAAGCATCTCCAAATCAGTTGGGGCCAATCTAAGTACCATGGTGGATAACTCCTGTAGATTCACTGAACTAGAAACCATGCAATCCTTCTTACGCATAGCGGCTGAGCTGACTGTGCAATTTCATGTGGGACGCAAATTTCCAAAAATTAGAGAAGCGAGGGAGAAAGGTACATATGGGCCTTGCTGCCGATGAAACGAGACGGTGTGGAACACCGCTCTGCAAGATAGAAGACCATGAGCAGTAATGAAACCTGAGGACAAGGTAGTGGAAAACTTTACGCCACCCAAGTGTGGTTGCTACATCGGCTCCTTTACTATGCCAAGAACGCCGACGAAACTGAAGCGAAGTTGAACGTCGCCAAGAATAGGAACGGTCCCATGGGCAACGTGGATTTAGTCTGGCATAAACAGATAATGCTATTTGAAGACTCTTAAAAGCAGGTCGCGAAAATGTCGGCGAACAACGGAAAACATAACGGCGTGAACTCGGCGATGGTTCTGGCGGTTCTGCCGGACGGCAACGGCGGCTACACACCTTGCCCCGATCTGATGACGGAGGAGGAACTGATCCGGTTTCTGCGCATTCCTGAGGTTAGTAAGTCTGAAGACTACCATAACGTCATCGCGAACCTCAAGCGGATGCGCGGGCTTCCATGTATCCATATCAGCCGTCAACCCCTATATCCGAGAGACGCGATCTGCCGATGGGTCGAAGATAACGTGAAAACTGAGATGAATTGAGACGAGGGTGAATCATGATTTTCCACTGTCCAACTTCGACTGCCAATGTTAGAATGCTCTTGGACCGGTCTTGCCAGTTCAACAAGAAAGGAGGTTCCAAATGAAGGAACTGGTAAGGCTAAGAACAAGACCATCGCGTGATGGTAGGAGATTCACATACTTGCTCGATTATGTGGATGAGAACGGCAAGAGAAGGCGTACCTCTCTGGGGCACGCCGACAAACGAAAGGCAGAAAGGCAAAGGATTCAGAAAGAGCGAGAACTCAGAATGGGTGTGGTTGATCCGACTTCCATGTGTCTGAGTGAACTGCTCCAAAATAACCTGGATCGTAGCCGGGGACAAGTCCGGCGAAGCACTCTTCGGGAGCGTGATACTGCGATGCGACATCTGATCCAGGCCGTAGGGGACATTGACTTCATGAATGTCACGCAGATGCATGGTGAGCGTTTCATCCAAAGCGTTCTGGACATCGGTAACACTCCGGCGACTGTGAACAAGAAAGTAGCTGGTGTGAAACGGGTGTTCCAACTGGCGGTTGAGCGAGGTCAATTAGAAGAAAACCCGTTCCGCTATTTGCGCAAGGTCCGTGTTCCTCATCAGAAGATCCGGATTTATGACGAAGGTGAGTGCAATCGACTCATCAGGGCGGCGCGACAGCGAACGCGAGCAGGAGGCCTTGATTGGGAACTGCTTTTCATCTTTGCCCTCTGTACCGGAATGAGACGGGGTGAGATCCTGAACACAACATGGAAAGACATCGACTTCGATGCTCCAGCTGTGCACGTGTCTCCGACGAACGATACTGCCCATACATGGATATGGAACATCAAGGATGCCGAACGGCGCCGGATACCTCTGATCGACCAAGTTGTCCAGCTTCTGGTGGAGCATCAGGTGAGTCAACCCAGTGGCTATCCTTATGTCTTCGTGCCGACCGGTCGATATGACCGCATACAGAAGGCACGTGGACTGGGGCAATGGACTGAGGAACAGGGCAAGTGTCCGATCAACAACTTCACACGGCAGTTTCAAGTCATCCTGCGGCAAGCTGCTATTGAAGAAGGTGAGTTCCACGATTTCCGACGTACGCGATTGACATGGTGGTTCAGAGAGGGCCTATCCGAATTCGATGTGATGACTCTGGCGGGTCACTCCGATTTCAACACAACTCGCCGGTTCTACCTTGCTGTCCGAGAGGACCTGTTGGAACGAACAAGGAGGGCAACTGCGTCGAGTATGCCGCTCAATTTTGGCGCGCGCTTGGCACGCGCCCCCTCTAAAGACGCAAAAGTGAAAAAGCCATCAAGTCTAAGTGCTTGATAACTAAGGGGTTGTGAATTACGCCTGGAGGGATTCGGACCCCCAACCTTCGGTTCCGTAGACCGACGCTCTATCCAATTGAGCTACAGGCGCCGAAATATTTAAGCTCTTGTAGTATAGTGAGTTGCCAAAGATGCTGTCAACTAAAAATACCGTCAGAACAGCGAAAAAATCGGCGCCGTAGTAGGCTGCACTGGTCGCGTCGCCGGACCAGTTGGCGTTTCCGCCCGTCGTGATCGTATAACTGCAACCCAGCGCCTGGGCCAGGGTCGGGTCCGTATCGTCGTCCGGGGCCCCATTCCACCAGGTCCACCCAGACGCCCCCGTTGGCGGTCGTCCCGCTGCCCCCCTTGCTGTAATACCACTGGATAACGATATTGGCTTTGTTTTTTCGCGTCAGGTCGAAAAACGCCGATTTTTGGTGTGAAATGACAGCGTTTTCGTCAATTCCCCTCCGATTTATGTGAAATTATGTGAATTTTTGTAACAATTTGTGAATTTCTGAACGTGTTTTTGACATTGATTTCATTTGCCGCCGAGATCGCAGTAGCCGCAAAGATTGGCTTTGTTTTTTTGAATTGATCTGATAGCCGGAGAGGACTCAGAGAACACTGAGAAATGGTCAATGCCTGGTCTCCTGATTTCCTGATCCCCACCCCCTGATAACCTGATGGCCTGATTTTCTGTCTCCTATCTTCTGTGTTCCTTATTAGTCGATAATCAGTAATCAATAATCATTTAGTTGGGTATTATACTAAATTATCGCTCGAAAGTCAAGGGAATTTAATATTTTATGGCCACAGAGCACAAAGAGAAAATAGTCAATCGTCAATGGTGAGGTTTAGTAATGCTCGCTACTGGTCGGCCCGTTCCGGTTTGTTCCAGGCAAGATACTTTCATCGTTGAAATTGAATCACTTTATTCAGGACTTTTTGATACTCGGGATTGTCTGGTTCTTTCTCAACGGCTTTCTGTGCCAGCAACGAAGCTAAGGGTAGAAGGCAATCGCGTAGCTCCAGTGGACTGGATAGAATTTCCTGCGCCCGATTGTTGCAGCCGCCTGCATGGTATGGCACGCAGCGAAAGACGTGCTCCAACTCCTCAAGATACTGGCCAGCCCGACCATCCTCGATCCACAAAGCGGCATCCGTCCGACATAGGTGACCGTCGATATAATTAGGATCGGCAGCAATACCGCGGTTGTAGTACTCGATCAGTTCCAGACAATGCTGCTTAGAATTTTGACCATCGCCAAAGGCTTCGGCTGTGGGCCGATTCGGATCCAGATCGACGAGCCAGATTTCCCAATAGGGATGACCCAGTTCAATAACCATTTTTGAACAATCCGGAGACCATCTTGCTGTTGTAACGGGTCCATCTATCATGCGTCGGCTCTGGCCTGTTCGAGTATCCAAAATCCATAGCCCCATGTCCGAACCATGATAACCCCCTATTGCAATCTCACGACCATCAGGTCTCCACTGGTATAGCAATCCCCGGCACGGGAATGGTGGGGCAAACCATGTGATGACGGGTCTTTGTGACGTTACTTCTATCACATCAAGGCGTCGGAACCTCGCATTGTCGGAAACATAGCGCTCATCCGGTGAAATCACCGAGTAGCCACCGCAATCATCAAGAATGGTTGTCGGGGACAACGTGTCCTCGTTTATTGCAACCCAGCACAAGGTCCCCAATGGTGTACGGTAGTATAAATGCTTTGAATCACAACTCCAGGAAGGTTGCCATCCGGGGCCAATGTATCGAGTGTTATGAGAATCAACTTCGATGACCCAGATTTCCTCCACTGGTTTAGATTTCAATCGGCCGCTCTTGCGGTGCTTCTCTATGGTTTCAGTGGATTCTACAAAGGAATCGAGAGATAGGCTTTGCCGATCTCGAATAAAGGCGATGTATTTGCCGTCCGGTGACCATACGGGATCCTTTCCCGGCATCGTAAGCAACTCAGTATTACCGGTCTTAAGATCGAGGATGGCTACTCCGCTGGCGCCATAGACACCTTGTGAATATGCTATCTTCGTACCATCGTCAGACCAACTCGGTGAAAATCCACCTGAAATAATCCGTCTGGCATGAAGGTTTAAACGGTGATGGTAGTTAGCTGCTTCGCGCGCCGCCCAGGAAGCAAGGTATTCGGATTGTTCAACGGAAGAGGGATATGTCTGGTTTCGTGAAAGCGCGTCGCTGGTGTATTGAGCTATATGAAAACAAAACCAGTCTTTTGTGTTCCAGGATCCTGTTGACCAGGCCCAGGGGCTATATTCTGTCTGCGCCCACGACTGATTGATAATGAACTCGTAGTAGGCTTGAGCCTGCTCATATTGCCCCAGCGCCACGCAGGCTAAGAATACACGCACATGACGTGATAGATTTTCAGGATCAAGTGTACTCGAACGCTGAGCATCAGCAAGTGCCGAGGCGTATTGGCCCATACGCATAAATGTTTCCCTACGCTCCTCGTATAGGTTAGGGTCATCCGGGGCTAACAGAATCGCCTCATTATGGTCGGCAATGGCTTCCTCAAAGAATCCCTGTTCACGTGCTGCCAGAGCGCTCAGTAGGAATCCCGCAGGATTTTCGCTCCACAAACCGATCATGTGGACGGCATCTCTACTCATGCTGCGATAATTCTTCTGTGCATAATGGATATAAGCACGTTCCTGAAGGGATTCATAATGCTCTTTGTCTAACTCCAGGGCCTTGCCCAGCAGGGTGAGTCTTCTCTTGATATCGCTCTCGGCCTTTGCCTGAAGGAAGTAATATTGGGCGGTCCCAGCGATAAGTCTTTCTGCCTCGCGGCTGTGATGCTTCCATTTGGCGACATATTCCTGTGTCTTGCCGGGTGCCCAGGGATCGGTTTCGTAGTAGATACCGGCCAGCAGAAAGTGAGCTTGACCAGATATGTCATCCGATCCGTTAACGAGACCTTCAAGCTCAATGACAGCCGCCGCAACGTCTTTCTGCTCCATCAAAAGTTGAGCGTGGAGCAATTTTGCCTGGCGGCCGACGTGGGGACTGTTCAATAGTTCTTCCAGGCTTGTTAGCGCTTCGTTGTATTTCCTGTTTACTGTTAATTCCCGAGCGTTTGCCAACAAACGACGATGCTCTAACGATTGGGCATGATGATGCTCCTTTACTGCTCGGCCATACATGAGTAGTGCAATGGAGCCTCCAATGAGCACCAGAGCCATCATCACAAAGAATACAACCGCCTGACGATGGCGCCGAACGAATTTCCTAATTAGATAAAAAACACCGGGGGGAGCAGCGCTGACGGGTTGATGATTCAAACAGTGCTGAACGTCCGCTGCCATCGCATCGACACTGGCATAGCGTCGGGTACGGTCTTTTTCCATGGCTTTAAGTGTGATCCAATCCAGGTCGCCACGAAGCTTATGTCGTAGCGTTCGCACATCCGTCTGGCGTCGTTGAGCCGACTTTGTTGATTCAGCCAGAGATGTCCTTCTCAGCCTTGTGCTCGGGGTTGCAGGATCCCGTTCGCAGATGATCTTGCGGATATGGTCAATTCCCCCTTTCCGGAAAGTATGACGATCAAAAGGTAACAGGCCGGCAAGCAATTCATAGAGGAGCACACCAAGAGAATAGACATCCGTCCGCGTATCGATATCCTGGTTACTCAAATCCGCTTGTTCCGGACTCATATATTCCGGCGTTCCCACCAATTGTCCCTGCTCTGTATAGAGAGTTCGCTCGGTGAGGGGCTGGCAGATAGCCCGGGCCACACCGAAATCGATCACCTTAGGTACGACCTCTTGGTCTTGAATGGTAACCAATATGTTAGAAGGCTTCAGATCACGGTGAATGATCCCCTTCTGATGAGCATGCTGGACAGCTTCACATACATGCAAGAATAGAGCAAGCCGCGCATCAACAGTCAGACGATTCTTATCACAATGCTCAATTATTGGGATACCCTTAACGTGCTCCATGACGAAATACGGTCGTCCGTTTTCAGCTAAACCGGCGTCAAACACACGCGCTACATGGGGATGATCCATCATCGCCAGCGCCTGTTGCTCGGTCTCGAAGCGGGCAATGACCTGTTTCGAATCCATTCCTGGCTTGATAATTTTTAGAGCCACCTGCCGGTGGATAGGATGCTGTTGCTCAGCCAGGTAAACAATTCCCATCCCGCCTTCACCGAGTACCTGAAGGAGTTTGTATGGACCAACACGTCCCCCGGGATACTCTACGAGTGCATCTAAAGACAAGGTACTTTCCCTTGGGGCCTTTTCTATAGATGCGGCTGGATCAGCCTGATCCTTCGCTTGCTGCATGCCGATTAACAAGAGCTGATCCAGTTTCTCAGGCCGTGCCCTTAAAATGGGATCTTTATCTTTCATACGAGTTCTAAAATTACGATTGATTTAGCTATGGGCTCGCTATTAAGTAGTCGCCCAAATATATATCCGCACATTATTCGTAAAGCGCGCATCACTTGCTTAAAAAATTGAGCATTTCCTCAAATTCTTCGTCCATCGCTTTATCGGTCTGGACTGTTTGACGAACATGATCGCGTAGCACCGTCTGAAAGTGCCTTTTGACGGTAGTTAGCATGTGGGAGGCTGTATCTTCTTTCTCGATATCATAGAGTGTGCAGAGTTGCTTAAATGAAGGCACGGGATGGTCCTGTAGCAATGGCCACAGCAAGCGATCCCGGAAAATAAACCAGTGTGTTTTCCTTCCGGCATTCACATAATCGGCCTCGACCTGTGCAAGTACACGCTGTAGCAGGTTTGTTTTCCACGCGTAGTTGAAGTTGTCCTCAGGACTCAATTCTTCTATCATATGAGGCAACATAGATGGATTAGTTGCATCAAGTTGAGTCAAACGATCCTTCGGAATGCGTTTTGCTGCTGTTTCCTTGCGTTTTTGACTAATAAGGAACTGGTGTAATGCATGGAGCAGGAGTGACCGAAAACTACCCTTGGTGGGATCTGCACGTTCGATGAGATGACGGTTCAAAACGACTTCAAGAAAAAATTCTTGAGTTAGATCCTTGGCCTGCTCGTTATCATAATCCATTCGGCGTAGATAAGCGTACACCGGCTTCCAGTATTGTTTCAGTAATTCTCCGGCCAAGGCCCGGTTTTCATTTCCTTCAGAAGCCTTGAAATCCTTCAGAAGAGACCAGTGGGTCGTAAGGAATTTGCCTGCGATTCCCCCCATATCTGTCCAGTAAGGGTGTCCCATTTGCCAATTCCCAAGAACCATAAGGCACAACAGTCTAACATCGGTGCAGCTACATGGTCTATTATAACAATGTCCTCAACCTTGGGCAATGAACAGTGAGAATCACTCGAGACAGTCTCAATAAATACCGGTGAAGACAATGCCGGCCGCCATGATGGGTGAAGTACATTTAAAGCACGCATTTTTTGAAAAATCTATGAAGAAATTTGCGCGCTTTTCAATTTCTTTGCGGATACATCAAGGGACAAGGATAAAACGATCGTTGGAGACAAATCCACCCTGAGAGAATGTTATGATGCTCAATTGTAGATAAAGGTTAAGGCTTAATACAAGCCATATCTGTAAAGATTGTCAGCTTAATGCTAATTGAATGGGGGCAAGCTTTGAAAGGGCTAAAAAATGGAAATGAGAAAAATAGTTCCACTCGTATTGATTTTGAGCTTAGGCCTGGCTTTGGGAAGTTTGGCACAAGAGTACACCTGGACAACAAAGTCTCCCATGCCAACACCAACGAGTTTGCATTCCGCCAGCGTAGTAGATGGAAAAATCTATGTCATCGGGGGTACAGACACGATTTACCGCGTGGCCAATGACTATTTTTCAACTGTCTGGATGTATGATCCGACCACAGATACCTGGACACAAAAAGCTGATATGTCACGGGGAAGAGGTCGTATGGCCAGCAGCGTAGTAGATGGAAAGATATATGCTATTGGTGGTTCTCCTCGCGGGGACTCTGATACTGCGACCGTGGAAATGTATGATCCTGCAACGGATATATGGACCCGAAAAACGGATATGCCAAGGGCAAGGTGCTTTCTTTCTGCCTGCGTGGTGGATGGTAAGATCTATGTTATAGGTGGCAAGACATATCCCAGTGAAAAAATGGTTCCAACTGTGGAGGAATATGATCCTGCGACGGACACCTGGACAAGGAAAGCCGACATGCCAGTGCCAAGGGGCCAACATTCAGCCAGTGTGGTGGATGGTAAGATCTATGTCATTGGGGGTGTAACAGGTACATTCGGACCAGTTGTTTCAACGGTAGAAGTGTATGATCCTGCGACGGACACATGGACGAGGAAAACCGATATGCCAACGGCAAGATTCTTTATTTCCACCAGCGTAGTAAACGGAAGGATATATACTATTGGTGGTGGAAATGCCTGGGGACCCTCTCTTTCGACGATGGAAGTGTATGATCCGGCAACGGACACTTGGACTGGTAATGGCAACATTCCGACGGCAAGAGCCACACACTCAGCCAGCGTAGTAGACGGTAAAATCTATGTAATTGGCGGGACATTAGGGATTGAACCGTGGGTACCCGCTGCAGCGGTTGAGGTATACAAGCCCGTATCGCCAAGTCCTGATTTCAATGGGGACGGTGCCGTAGATATCAAAGACCTTCTTAGACTTATAGAATCCTGGAATCAGGATGATCCAACGGTTGACATCGCTCCTCCGCCGTTTGGAGATGAGATTGTGGATGTTTTGGACTTGGAGTTTCTTATGAGCCATTGGGAACAACCTGTTGACGATCCGACGCTGATAGCCCACTGGGCTTTCGATGAGACGGAAGGCACTATTGCCTACGACAGTGCAGGTGTGAATGATGCCTTTATCGTCGGTAATTCTGCATGGCAACCCGATGGGGAGCAAGTCGATGGTGCCCTCCAGTTGGGGGGAGTCGATGGTTGTGCCATCGCCGGGTCGGTTTTGAATCCGTCTATGGGTTCCTTCAGCGTTTTCGCCTGGATTAATGGCGGTCTGCCGGGTCAGGTTGTTGTGTCACAACAGGGCGCAGCCAACTGGTTGGTGGCGAATACTGAGGGTTACTTGATGACAGATTTAAAGGCGACTGGTCGCTCGGGCGGTCCTTTGCACTCCCAGGCCTTTATCACCGACGGCGATTGGCACCGTATTGGCTTTGTTTGGGATGGATTCAATAGATCGCTCTACGTGGATGATATCCTTTCAGCCGAGGACACTCAAGATGACC
>Ga0272442_10008543_pt1 | contig 12954 bp, 13 predicted proteins | sample SSMForm2O_FD_200262 | JGI IMG/M metagenome (GOLD analysis project Ga0272442, IMG submission 200262) | Marine sediment archaeal communities from Little Sippewissett salt marsh, Falmouth, MA, United States - SSM-Form-2O | ecosystem: Environmental > Aquatic > Marine > Wetlands > Sediment ...
TCGTCATGGAACCGATGATGACGACGGTGTACGCGCAGACCATGTCGCGCGACTACCTGCTGACCGTCAAGGTGCTGCTGTCGGTGGTGTTCGCGTACCTGTTCGTGCTGCTGGTTCACAAGAACCGCGACCGGTTCAACTTCATCATTCCCTACGTCGAGTTCCGGCGCGAGCGGCGGGGCAGCTCGACCCTGCTGGTCGATACCAGTGCGATCATCGACGGGCGGCTGGGCGACCTGTGCGAGACGCGGATCATTGAGGGGCCGCTGGTCGTGCCCAAGTTCGTGCTCCGCGAACTGCAGGCGCTGGCCGACTCGGCCGACAAGCTCAAGCGGGCCCGCGGGCGGCGCGGGATCGACATGCTCAACCGCCTGCGCAAGAGCCCGAACATCGTCGTCCAGATCGACGAGGGGCGCGTGCCCGGCGCCCCGGACGTCGACGCGAAGCTGCTCAAGCTGGCCGAGACGCTGGGCGGGCGGGTCATCACCACCGACATCAACCTCACCAAGGTGGCCAACGTCCAGGGCATCCACGCGGTGAACGTCAATGACGTGGCCCGGGCGGTCAAGCCGGCCCTGCTCCCCGGGGAGTCGCTCGAGGTCGAGCTGATCCGGCCGGGCGAGGCCCAGGGCCAGGCGGTGGGCTACATGGACGACGGCACGATGATCGTGGTGGAGAACGCCCGGCATCACATCGGATCCACGGTCACGGCGGTGATCACACGTCTGCTCCAGACCGCAGCGGGGCGTATGATCTTCGCCCGGCTGCAGTCGGACGCGCCTCCCGCGGACGGCGCCAAGCTCAGGCGGAAGAACCGATGAGCTCGTCGGAGCCCCGGCCGAGAGCCCCGCAACGGCTGGCCCTGATCGTGCCCGCCGCCGGGGCCAGCGCCCGGATGGGCGGAGACGTGCGAAAGCCGCTCATCAAACTGCTCGGCCGGCCCGTGATCTGTCACGCCCTGAAGCGGTTTCAGGGCCTCGACGGGTTACGGCAGGTCATCGTGGTCGCCCATCCGGACGACCTGCAGAGCATCCGGGCGTCTTACTGGCCGCAGTTGCGCGAGGCCGGAGCGACCCACCTGGTGGCCGGCGGGGCGCGCCGGCAGGACTCCGTCGCCTGCGGCGTCGCCGCCCTCGATCCCGACATTGACGTCGTCCTCATCCACGACGCCGTCCGGCCGTTCGTCTCGCGGCGGGCCATCGACGAATCGATCGCCAAGGCGGTTCAGCACGGCGCCGCCATCGTGGCCCTGCCCGTCACCGATACCGTCAAGCGCGCCCACGGGGAGACCGCCGTGGAGACGGTGCCCCGCGACGCGCTCTGGGCGGCGCAGACGCCCCAGGTCTTCCGCAAGAAGCTGATCCAGAGCGCCCTCGACGCCGCGCTGAGCGACGGGTTCGAGTGCACCGACGACGCCCAACTGGTGGAGCGGCTGGGCGCGGAGGTCAAGCTGGTCCGCGGCAGCCACGAGAACTTCAAGATCACCACCCCCGAGCACCTTCGAATGGCGGAAGCCCTGCTCGCCCGGCAAAGGACCTGAACAGGAACGACGCGTTTGGCAACCGCGCCCGAGTCGGCACCCTCGCACAAGTTCCGCCTGTGGTTCGCCCTCGGCCTGTTCGGTCTGTTCGTGGTCGGCGCCGTGGCGTCGACCCGGCCGGGCATCACGTGGGACGAGCCGGGGTACGTCACCGCGGGCTACAGCTATTGCCTGTGGTTCAACGGTCTCTCCCCCGACTCATTCACCCGGAGCGCCATCGACGCGCGGTGGCAGATCAACTCCGAGCATCCGCCGGCGGCGAAGCTGTTGTATGGTCTGGCCGGCGCCTTGGAGGGCGGCCGGGGGCTGCTCGCCATGCTGACCGCTCGGCTGTGGGCGGCGCTGATGTTCGCCGCGCTGGCGGGCCTGGTGTACGGGTTCACGGCCGCGCAGTTCGGGCGGCTGTCCGGGGTGCTGGCGGCGCTGTCCCTGGTCCTGATGCCCCGGGTGTTCGGCCACGGACATCTGGCGGCGCTGGACGTTCCCGTGGCGCTGGCTTGCCTCGCGGCCACCTGGGCGTTCTGCCGCCCGGCCGTGTTCGCCGCGACCCGCGGCGGCCGGCTGCGAGCGGCGGCGGCAGGCGTGGTGTGGGGCGTGGCGCTGCTGACCAAGCTCAACGCGGCGTTCCTGCCCGCCATCCTGATCCCGTGGGCGGGCTGGGTCTACCGGAAGCGGGCCGTGCTGCCGTGCGTGATCCTGATCGGGGTCGGCGGGCTCACGTTCGTCGCCGGCTGGCCGTGGCTGTGGCACGACACGGCGGCGCGGATCGGCCGGTACACGGTGAACAAGACGGAGCGGCTGACGGACGGCGACCGCGCCGGCGGCACCACCAACGTCCCCGTCCACTACTTCGGCCGGACCTACCGGGAGCGGCGGGCGCCGTGGCATTACCCCCTGGTGATGACCCTGGTCACCGTGCCGCTGGGGCTGCTGGTCTTCTCGGGCATCGGCATCCGGAAGGCGTTGGCCCGGGGCCGACACCGAGGCATCGGGGCGCTGATCCTGGCGAGCGCGTCGGTGCATCTCCTGGTGTTCGTGCTCCCGGGCGTGCCGAAGTACGACGGGGTCCGGCTGTTCATGCCGGCGTTCCCGTTCCTGGCCTGTCTCGCCGGGATCGGGGCGGCGCAGGTGTGGACCTGGTGGGGTCGTGCCGGGAGGGCGGCCGTCCTCGGCGTGCTGACGGTGACCGCGGTCGTCCTGTACGCGACCCATCCCTACGAGCTGTCCTACTACAACGTGCTGGTGGGCGGCGCCGGCGGAGCGCGGCGGCTGGGCCTGGAGACGACGTACTGGGGCGACACAGTCCACCCCGGAGTGATCGCGCACGTCAACCGGTACTGCCGGGGCAAGAAGGTAGCCGTATGGCCTCGGTACCTGCCGATGCTGGAGCGGTTCCCCTGGATGTCGAAGGAGGTGACGTGGGTCCACGACTGGCAGGCGGGCCGGCCCGACGCGGACTATCTCATCGTCTTCCCCCGGCAGAGCTATCTCGACGCGTACACAACGGAGCTGATGCGGAACCGGACACCGCTCCGCCAGTGGACGTACCTCGGCGTGCCGCAGTGCTTGTTGTTCGAGCTGACGCGCTGACGGCGGGGCCGGCCGAGGTCACCGGTCCAGGCTCTCGGGCAATGCCTCCACAAAAGCCTTGATCTCGTCACGGATGCGGCGGTAGTGCTCCAGGGCCTCTTCCTCCGTCTCCGCGTCGGCGGCGAGCTGGGGCGGATCCTGGAGCCCGGCGTGGATCACCTCCGTCCGGCCCGGGAAGGCCGGGCAATGCTCGCTGGCGTGGCCGCACAAGGTCACCACGCAATCAAAGTCCACCTCCCGCAGCTCCCCAACGTGCTTCGGCCGCTGGCCGGAGATATCGACGCCTGCTTCCGCCATGACCCGGACCGCCCGGGGGTCGACGTCCTGGGGATCGATGCCTGCGGAATGGGCCTCGAGGGCGCCGCCTTTCAGGTGCCGGGCCCAGCCTTCGGCCATCTGGCTGCGGCAGGAGTTGCCGGTACAGAGAAACAGGATCCTCACGACGTGCCGCCCTCGTCGTCACAGGGTTCGAGGTGGACGACGACGTCCACCAGGTCGGGCCCTTCGTCCAACAGGCGTCGCTTGACGTCCTCCGAGATATCGTGGCCTTCGCGGACGGTCAGGTTCCCGTCGACCTTGACGTGCAGGTCGACGGCGAGGCCGGAACCGATGTAGCGCGTGCGGACCGCGTGGATGTGGCAGACCGGCTCGACGCTGAGGGCGATGGCCTCGATCTCCCGGCGGGTCCTCTCCGGGGCGCCGGCGTCGACCAACTGCCTGAGCGCCGGCCAACCGATCTTCCAGGCGGCCCCGAAGATGAAGACGGACACGACCACCGCGCCGACGTGGTCGAGAAACGTCCACTGGGGATTGATCCGCGCCCCGGCGACGGCCAGGACGACGGGGATGGAACTGAGGGCGTCGGAGCGGTGGTGCCAGGCGTTGGCGGTCACCGCGGACGACCGGATCCGGCGGCCCACCCGGATCGTCCGGCGGTAGAGGACCTCCTTGACGAGGATGGACAGCGCCGCGGCGACCAGCGCGACCCAGCCGGGCGCCGCGCCGTGCGGCTCGCGGAGCGTGGTCAGGGCATTCACGGCCAGCCCCGCGGCCACGCCGGCCAGAACGACGGCGATGGCGACGGTGAGGACGGTCTCGATGCGCCGATGGCCGTGCGGATGCCCTTCATCGGCGGGCGCACACCAATACCGCACGCCGATGAGGATGGCCAGGTCGGTGGACGAGTCGGAGAGGCTGTGAACGGCATCGGCCACCAGCGCCTGGCTGCCCCCGGCCGCGCCGCACGCGAACTTCAGCGCCGCCAGCAGCATGTTCACGGCCAGGCCGAGCGCGGTGACCCGGCGCGCCTGCGCCGCGGCCGGCCGACTTTCGGACCCATGCGCTCTGGCGTCTGCTTCGCTCATGAGGATAGGGTATCACGCTCCGGGGGCGCAGGCAACCGGCCGGACCGATCAAACCCTCCTTGCGTGCGGAGGCAAATCCTGACCAGCAGCAGCATCACCGGCACCTCGATCAGCACGCCGACTACCGTCGCCAGCGCCGCCCCCGACGACAGCCCGAAGAGCATGGCGGCCGTGGCGATGGCGACCTCGAAGTGATTGGAGGCACCGATCATCGCCGCCGGAGCCGCATCCCGGTAGGGCAGCCTGAGCAGTCTGGCCAGTCCGTACCCCAGGCCGAAGATCAGCGTCGTCTGAATGAGCAGCGGGATGGCGATCCAGAGAATGGTGAGCGGATTGGACAGGATCATGTCTCCCTTGAAACTGAACAGAAGGACAAGCGTCACCAGAAGGGCGATGATGGTGATCGGGGTGAGAATGTGCAGAAACTTCTCCCTGAACCAGGCTTCGCCTTTGGCCTTGATGATCCACTTGCGGGAGAAGTATCCGGCGGCCAGCGGCAGCGCCACGTAGGCACCGATGGACAAGAGCAACGCATCCCATCGAACGGGCACTTGCCCGACCCAGAGAAGTGCCCCGCCCAGCGGCCCGTACAGCAGGAGCATCATCAGCGAGTTGATGGCGACCATGACCAGCGTCAGGCCGTCGTTGCCCTTGGCGAGGTGGCCCCATACGAGCACCATCGCGGTGCAGGGCGCGATCCCCAGCAGGATGCAGCCGGCCAGGTAACTTCGCCACAGAGGGATCTTGAGCATCTTCACGGCGCCGAGGCGTGGCTCGCCGGGCGGGACCTCCTTGCGGGTTTCCGGGTCCGCCCATACCACCGTCCCCTTGGCGTGCTTCTCTCCCGCCTCCAGGTTCTGCCGGCTGAGCGGCACGAGTTCGGTCCGCTCCGGGCCAATGAACCCCACGAAGAGGGTACCGAGGAAGAAGACCGATATGGCGTACATGGTGAACGGCTTGACGGCCCAGTTGATGAACAGGGTCAGCCCGACCGGCTTGATGTTTCGCCCGGCCCGCAGGACCTCGCCGAAGTCGATTTTCACCATAATGGGATACATCATGAAGAAGAGGCAGACGGCGATCGGGAGCGAGACCACGTGCGCCTCCCCCGCGTGAAGGGCGAGTCCGTCGAGGAACGCGGCCACGCCGGGCGCCAGCTTCCCCAGCAGGATCCCGCCGAGGATGCACAGGATCACCCAGACGGTCAGGTACTTCTCGAAGACGCTCAACCCCTTGCCGTTTGCCATGTTTTGATTTCTCTCTCAGCGGCAATCAGGTGAACAGTTGGAGACCGAAGACGTAGACCAGCGAGTAGCAGATGCCGGCCAAGATGAAGGCCACACCGGTGATCGTGCGGACCCATCGCTCAATCTGCGTCAGGCGGCCGAACGCCTTGCCGACGTATTGGCTTGCGAACGCGATGAGGAACGCGAACACGATCACGGGCAGAGCCGTGCCCGCTCCGAACAGCGCGGGCAGGACCACGGCTGAGCCGTGCGCCATAGACAGCGGAATCAGCCCCCCGAAGAACAGCCCGGCGGACACCGGGCAGAACGAAAGAGCAAAGAGGACGCCAAGCAGACCCGACCACCACCACCAGCCGCCGCGCGACGCCCGGTCCTGCACCCCCTGCCCGGCAAGGTTGAACGACAGGCCCGAGCCGATCATTCCCAACAGGACCATGCCCACAAGGATGAGGACCGGCCCGAGAATCTGGTTCAGGTAGCGCTGGAGGAACCGGGCGATGTCGCCGGTCGCCAGAAGGCCCGCGACGATGATCGCGCCGAGGGCGACGTAGGTCACCGTCCGGCCCACGGTGTACAGAAGCCCGGAGAGCAGCACCTCGCGCGTCTTCCCGATGCGCCGGGTGATGAACGAGATGGCGGCGATGTTGCTGGCCAGCGGGCAGGGGCTGATCGAGGTCAGGACGCCGAGCCACAGGGCGGAACCGATCGCGATCCAGGTCATTTCGCTCCGTCTCCCGCCAGGGCCGCCTCGACGGCGCGATGGATGCAGGCCGCAAGCTCCTCGGGCTTCTCGGCCAGCGTCCATACTTCATCGAGCCGCCTGAAGTCCACGTCGGCTCCGTTCCGGCGCCGCACGACGACCACGACGCTGCTGGCGACGTTGTAGCGCTTGGCGAGGGCTTCGTTTTCGGTGATGTTGACCTCCCGCCATCGGAGCCGCCCGGCTCTCCGGGCCTCGGCGAAGTCTTCGTGCACCACCTGGCGGGCCACCGCCTCGATCTGGTTGCAGGTGACACAGCGGATGGCGGGGTACATGTAGTACACCATCACCTGCTCGTCCTGAACCGGGGTCGCGGTGTCGTCCGGCTGCGTCGCCTGCATCCGGTGGATCGTTACCTCTTTGCCCAGCGCGTAGCCGATGCTGATGAGCACAAAGCAAAGGAGGAGCCGCGACACGACCGTCTTTGTCTTGTCACCCATGTCGTTGTCTCACTCACTTCGGTGCGCATTGGCCGATCTTGCACGCCTTCTCAATTTGCTGCGGCGTCATCTTCATCTTGGCGGCCAGCGCCTGCTGGATGCTGATGAGCTTGCCGGTCTCCCGGGGATTCCGCTCGAGCCACTTCCTGAGATTCGCGGCGTTTGCGAAGTTCGCCTGGTGGAAACACCCCGCCGAACCCCATGTGCCGTCCGGCTTCTTCCGCATGCCGAACCAGGCGACCGCCGTCTTGGGCTCGAGCGAGGCCACGTTGCCGTTGAGCGTCTTGACCACGATCCTCTGGCCGGTCAGGGCGTCGGGCTGACGGACCTCGATGTCCTTGCCGGTCCGGGCGGCCACGCCCAAGGCGCAATGCGGGCAGCAGCCCCAGGTGTACACCCCGTCCGCCTTGACCACGGACGCGTCTTCGGGATAGACGGCGCGGTCGCAGAACCCGCAGCGGTGAGACAGCTCCTTGCTCTTGAGAACATTATATCCGAGGATGCTTCCGCCCAGGTTGCGGCGCTCCCGCTCCGCGGCGGCCCGGTCGGCGAACGCCCGGACCCACGGGCGCCCGGTCTTGCCGTCGAGGCCATAGAGGTACGCCGCCTCGGTGGCCGGCGCCAGTGTCCCCGTGGAGCAGTCCGTGACGGAGACCTTCCGGTCGAAGCCCGCCTTGTCCTCCGTCAGCGCGGAGTACATGACGAAGTAGCAGTGCGGCGAGCAGAGGCGCACGTTGCCCTGGTCCGTCTGGACGACGACCCGCATCTTCGCGGCGATGGCTCCGTCGCACAGGTGGCAGACCTGGCCCTTCGCCCGCTTGTCCTTCTTCGCCGGCTCCCACCGCTCGATCTTCGGGAGTCGTGCCCCCGCGAAGTGGTAGCCCAGTTCTTTCCATTTCGCCAGGATGGCGCCCTTGCCCAGGAAGCCCTCGTGGCGCCAGAGCTCCTTCCCGTTGGGATCGAAGAAGATCTGGGTCGGAATCACGCGGATCTTGTGCGCCCTGGCAGCCACCGCGTTTTCCCGGAGCCAGACGTCAACGAACTCGACCTCGAACTTCCCCGCGTACTCCTTCGTGAGTTCCTCCAGGATCGGGGCCATTCTCTTGCACGGGATGCATTTCTTCGACCCCAGGTCCAGAAGGCGGGGCAGCTTTCCTTCTTTCTTTCCTGCCGCGTCCTGAGCGCGGGCGCTGCTGACGGCGAAAGCACCGACCAGCGCAACAACGACGAGTGCTGTGAATGGCCCGTGTCTCATAGCGGTCCTCCGTTTCAGTGGTTCCATCGCTCAGCCCAGCATGGGCTTGATCTCATCCGGCCCGGGCACGTTCCCAACCACCTTGACAACCCCGTCGACGGCAAGGGCCGGAGTCATCATCACGCCGAACTTCACGATCTCGTTGATGTCCGTCACCTTCTCCAGCTCGTATTCGATGCCCAGCGCCTTGGCGGCCGCCTCGGCGTTCTCGGCCAGCTTCTGGCACTTGGGGCAGCCGGTCCCCAGGATCTCTATCTTCTTCATCATTCCTCCTGCGCAAAGGGTCCGACTCACCTGGAAAGCAGCGCGTTGACGGTCATGAACGCTGCCGCGGCGAGCGTGGTAAAAGCAAAAATCGTCTTCAGCGTCTTCGGCTTTGTCTTTAGTGCGAGCTTGGCACCGATGAGGCTGCCCACCACGGCAACACCGGCCACCGGCAGCGCCGAAGCGAATTCGAAGTGGCCTGCGGTCGCGTGTCCGAGGAATCCCATCAGTGCGGTAACCGCAACCATCGCGGAAGAAGTGCCCACGGCAACGCCCATGGGGACACCACACAGGAGCACCATGAGGGGGACTTTGAACGATCCGCCGGAGATCCCCACCGCACCCGCGGCCAGTCCCGCCGCCGCGGTGATCGGAATGGCGAGCCAGAGGTTCACGACGTACTCGCTCTCTCCGAACTTGCGGTGCCAGAATCCGAAGGCGTTCCGGCCACGGATCGCACGGTCGTGGATCTTGAGCAGCATGCAGAACCCGGCCACGACCAGCAGCCCTGACAGGACGAACTTCAACGCCACGCCGCTCACCAAATACGAGAAGTACCCCCCGACGAAGGCCATGATGTCTGTGGGAGGGTCGATGACCAAGGCGAGCTTCCAGTCCACCTTCTTGTGCTTCTGGAAGACAAGCATCGCCGTAAAGGCCGCCGCCATCAGGATGAACTGACCACTGGTCGCGGCTCCGTGCATAGGTTCCCCCGCAGCGACGAGAACCGGTACGTAGAAGTTGCCGCCGCCACGACCGGTCACCGTCATCACCACGGCGATGACCAGAACGGCACAGGACGTCAGCACGATTCGCAGCATCATGTTTGTCCCGATTCAGCGCCCCTTCAGCCGGGGCTGTGCCCGGTCCTGGAAAACCGTACCCAGATCCTCCCGGGCTTGAGCTCCTCTATGATTGCCGCACAGCCGGCGGCCAAAGCGCGGAGGTCGTCATGGCCGCGACAGCGGAGACACCCGTACGCGAGGGTCGATCGGACGTCTCCCGAACAGAGCTTTCTCGCGGGGCTGTCAGGTACTCAGCTTTCTGAACAGCCCCATCAACTCATCCCTGTAAATTGCATTGATGGCTTCCTCATGCTCACCGAGCGGCTTCACCGGGATCATGTCCATCACTTTTTCGGGCGTCCATTCCGTGGTCAGAAGACACGCGGCGGCCCCGTTGACGGTGGCGAGGATCGCCTCGTCGGCGGCCTGCGGTGAGAGCCCGAACTCCGCCGCCAGCTCCCGCAACGTCTGGAGCTGGAACCACAGATACGTCGGTCCCATGGCCGAGACAATCGCGTAGGCCTCCAAGTGTTCTTCGGGGACCTCCGGGCAGTAGCCGAGCGGGGCGAAGAGCGTCTTCAGCGCGTCGCGGTCCGCAGCCCCGACGGCCTGGCCGAACGCGACGGGGTTGTAGCCCTTGCCGATGGCGGACGGCGCGTTGGGGACCAGGCGCACGATCCGGTCGAAGCCGCTCAGCATGTCCGTCAGCTTGGCGATGGTGAACTTCGGGGCCAGCGACACCAGCACGGCATCTCGGTTCAGGGACGGCTTGACTTGCGGCAGAACGCCCTTGACAACCGGCGGATGAACGGCCAGGAAGACGACATCCTGCCCAGCCGCGACAGACAGGTCACTGGTGACGTCGATCTGCGCATGCGTCGTCTTCAGCCTCGCCAGCACGTCGGCGTCAGAGTCAAACACGACCACCTTCCCCGGCGTGGCGCCCGCCCGGGCCCAGCCAGCCAGAAGGATCGACACAACTCTACCACCCGCCACGAAGCCGACGCTCTGTGTAGCCATTACACGTCTCCTCTCTTTGGGAACGGCGGATCCCTACGGCCCGTCAGAAAACGTCCGGTCCCCAATCCCCAGACGGGCACAGATTTCTTTGAACGCCAACGGCGGATTCCCCCAGCGCGGTCACACGGACTGTCAGCATCGTGAACACGGCCGGCGCCGATGCCCTCGCCGCCGTGCATCCACTCGCCGGCCGCCCGGTCGGCGGCCCCGCCCACGTTCGCCCCGCCCGAGCACGCATACACGAGTACCGTCTTGCCACCGCCACAACACTCTGACATCGCCATCCTTCTTTCTGCAGCGGCCGACTACGAACACAGCGCCCCGTAGATCACGCCGCTGATCGTGGCCATCACGACCACCAGGCACACAAAGACCAGCGTCTTCTTCGTCCCCATCACGCTGCGGATGACCAGCATGTTGGGCAGGGACAGCGCCGGCCCCGCCAACAGCAGCGCCAGGGCCGGGCCGGGCCCCATCCCGTTGTCCATCAGGCCCCGGACGATCGGCACCTCGGTCAGCGTGGCAAAGTACATGAACGCACCCGCCACCGACGCGAAGAGGTTCGCCCACACCGAATTCCCGCCCACGGCCGAAGCGACCCACGTGCGGGGGATCAGGCCCTCGTGGCCCGGCCGGCCCAGCAGCAGCCCGGCGACCAGGACCCCGAGCAGCAGCAGCGGGAGAATCTGCTTGGCAAAGCCCCAACTGGCCTCGACCCACTCGCCGACCTCGCCGCGCGTGAACCACCGGGCCACCATCAGTGCGAAACCCAACAGGAGCGCGGCGACGATGAACCATCGAACGCGATAGATGAACCCGTAAACGCCGCGCTCTTCGTACTCGATCTCCTGAATCAGGTCCCGGGAGATTGTCCGTTCCTTGCCGGAGTCGTCCATGACCCGGATCGCGTCGTCGGTCTCTTCCAGCACGACGCCTTCGACGCGGTAGGTGGTGAGCCCGCCGGGGCAGCAGAGGAACGCGGCGCGGACGTCGCCGCTCCGCGCCCAGTTGGCGACCACGAGGATGGCGACCATCGCGGCGAAATAGGCCCCGGTCTTCCACAGCGGCCGGCTTGCCTCCGGCTCCGGCATCGCCGCCGCCTTCGCGGCCTTCTCCCGTTCCTCGCGGCGGAAGATCAGGTGCATCAGCACCCCGATCACGATGCTGAACAGGACCGCCCCCACGGCGCGGGCCATCCCCAGGCCGGGGCCGAGGATGCGGGCGGTGAGGATAATGGCCAGCACGTTGATGGCGGGGCCGGAGTAGAGGAACGCCGTCGCCGGCCCCAGCCCGGCGCCCACGCGGACGATGCCGGCGAACAGGGGCAGCACCGTACACGAACAGACGGCGAGAATCGCACCCGACACCGATGCCACGCCGTAGGCGAGCGCCGGGTGGGCCCGAGGGCCAAGGTACTTCATCACCGAGGCCTGGCCGACGAAGACGCCGATCGCCCCGGCGATGAAAAACGCCGGCACCAGGCACAGCAGCACGTGCTCGCGGGCATACCACTTGACCAGGTGCAACGCCTCCGTCGCCGCGTGATCGGGACCGCCGGTCCCCACCGGCAGCCAGTAACACGCGGCGAACACCAGCAGGACCGCGGCCAGCGACTTCCATTCCGTCTTCCAGCTCATCCGCTCAAGCCCTGTCTCGGGCGGCGCGCCCGGCGCTATCGGAGGCTCCGCAGCACGACCGCACTCTCTCGAAGCTGCTCCTTGAGGCACTCGTCCACGCACGAAAGGAACCGAAGGATGCACGGCGTGCGCAGACTGTAGTAGACCATCAACCCGTCCTTCCGGCTGCTGAGCAGGCCGGCCCGGGTCATCACCGCCAGGTGGCGCGAGACGTTCGAGCGCTCCGCGCCGACGCGCTCCGCGATCACACACACGCACCGCTCGCCCTCGCGCAGGCAGTCGATGACGGCCAGGCGGATCGGATGCGCCGCAGCCTTGATGATCTCCGCCTCCAGGCGATACAGTTGTTCCTTCGCTTTGTCCATGTGCGGTTCTCCGGCTTGCCGCCAGTCCGTGACAATATACTCACATAGTAACCGCCCCGCGGCCCGCGGCCAAGTGAATTCTCCATGATTTTTTCCCAGGGATTCTGGCCGACCGGCCGGAAAACCGCTCAAGTTCCGGCTCGCCTCATGACGATACATAGTATGGAGAACGGTGTTGGGGGCTTGCGATCCGTTCGCCGGCATGTTGCGCCTCAAGCCCAGCGTGCTCCCTCGACATCCAATTCGGGCTTGGTCACGTGTCTTGGAGGAAGGAAAAGAAATGGCGATGAACAAGGACGCGAAGATCGGAGTGGTGGTCATTCTCATCATTCTGGGGCTGCTGGTCATCATTTGGGGCCGCACGGACTCGGACGCTGAGCGGGCCGAAGAAGCGGCCAACCCGATGACCCCGCCGGCGGCGAGCATGGGCTCCGAGTTCACCGAGGAGGACCCGGCCGACGAAGGGTTTATGTCGCTCCGGCGCGAAGACCGCCAGCCGCCCGCAACGGATCGCCGGGTCATTGTCAAGCCCAAGCACCCAACCGGCCCAGTCGTCGCCAAGAAAACCACCGCGCCTACCGGAAAAATGTGGTACTACAAAGTGGCCAACGGCGACAGCTTGCAGACCATCGCCCGCGACCAGTTGGGCAACTGGCGGCTCTACAAGGAGATCGCCACGCTCAACCG
>Ga0272442_10008544_pt1 | contig 12952 bp, 15 predicted proteins | sample SSMForm2O_FD_200262 | JGI IMG/M metagenome (GOLD analysis project Ga0272442, IMG submission 200262) | Marine sediment archaeal communities from Little Sippewissett salt marsh, Falmouth, MA, United States - SSM-Form-2O | ecosystem: Environmental > Aquatic > Marine > Wetlands > Sediment ...
AATATTATAATTGCTGCAGTATTCCCATCAAACAATTCAGCATGGTTGTGTCCATGTAATGCTACAATTGGTATTACATATCATAAACCAACAGGAACTGCAACTATATCCTGGTATATTTATATAGCAGGAACATGGACTCAAATTGGAGAAAACCTTACAAATGTTGGTAATGGAACTTACTATAAATGTGTTACTCTATTTGAATACTATAACACATCATATGAATGGAAAGTTAAAGTTAATGATTCTGCTGATTCAAATGTATCAGTATTAACAGTAAGAACAGCACAATATCCTACTAATTGCTCTTGTGTATCATCAGGTGGTGGAATATCATACACATGGATTGTTGGAGTGGCAGCTGCTTTTAGTATATTTGGAATTATAGCTTATATAGAAATTGAAAAAGAAAAGAAAAGGAGAAGATTAAGATGATAGAAAGTGTATTTATAATGCTGTTGGCAATGGCCTTTATAACATTTATTTTAGGCGTCGAGAAATGGGCAATCATATATGTTGGGACTTCCTTATTGATGTGGATAGTTATTACTGTAGCTTCCTTCTACATACAGGTTCCTGGAGATACAACCTATATTGAATATACACTTAATGCAGTATCAATGGCATTCATTTTTATAAATGTTCTGTTGATGATTATGATACACTTTGAGATTGGTAAACAACCATTCCCGCCAAGACCAGGACAAGGACATCGTTAAAATGACACGATATACAGTAATCAAAGGTATATCTCCTAAAGACCAAGATATAAACAAATCAATTAAAGGAATTGTTAATGACTTACATAAATATGGTAGAGCTAAATCAACAAATAGCAGTGCTGTGCGGCGCTTAAGACATCTTGTAAAACCAGCAATGAAGAAGGGATGGATATACTTTGCCAATATGGGATTCTGTTATATAATAGCTCTTGCCCCAGGAGCTAAACTTAAAAAAACATCCAACCGCTCTGTTGATATATCCTATGAATCTCCAATGGATGTTTCATACAAGTTTAAAACATATAAGGAGAAATTATATAAACAATAAATAATTCTCCATAAGGGGTAATATATATTTGTTTAATTAAATAACTTTGATAAACCTTTAAAAGTATCAAAGGACATTCTGCTTTTATAGGTTGTCATATGAACTATGAAGTGTTCAGTTTGACTGCACTGAGAATATGATGATTGAAAGAAAGGAGCCTAAGAAATGGAGAAAAGATTTAATTACATGGACCCCGAGATGATAATGACAATTGTTATATCTCTAATCATATTAGCAGTTGGAGTGTTTGCTTTCTTTGTTACAATTGATGCAATACCAACAATAAGCACAAGAGTTACTTCGTCAGTAAAAAATGTTTCTGATACAGGAGATTCAGTGTTTAATATAATTGGAATTGTTCTGATTATAGGAGCTATCATGACAATTGTAGGGTTAGTTTACTCCTACGTAAGACCTGGCGGTTACTGAAGGTGATGCAAAGATGAAAAAATTCAGATATATGGACCCCGAAATGATTATGTCTGTTATTGTAAGCTTAATCATATTAGGTGTAGGTGTCTTTGCATTCTTCGTAACTGTTGATTCCATTCCAACTTCGTCCTTATCTGGACAAGGTGGAACTGGTTGGTCTGTCTTGAATAATACGTCAGATACCGCTGATTCAGTATTTAATATAGTTGGTATAGTATTAATCATTGGAGCAATCATGACCATCGTTGGGTTAGTCTATAGTTATGTTCGTCCAGGAGGCTATTAGAAGGTATATCAATGAAAAGGTTTAACTATATGGACCCCGAAATGATTATGACTATAATAGTTAGTCTTATTATTCTTGGAGTTGGTGTATTTGCCTTTTTCGTAACTGTTGATGCTATTCCTACAACTACTCCTGGAGCAGGAACAGAAGCAACAAACCAAACATATTTCGCAGTCCAAAACATATCTGACACAGGAGATTCAGTTTTCAACATAGTAGGTATTGTTTTGGTTATTGGTGCGATAATGACCATCGTTGGTCTTGTCTATTCTTATGTCAGGCCAGGTGGTTACTAATGGGCAAAGCATTTAAAAAAGACAAATTCAAGAAAACCAAGATTAAGAGCGATAGGAGACATTTCAAGAAAACCAAATACAAGAAGGTATTAAAGCTCTAAAACCTTCTTCTTATTTTTTTATATCAAAAGTGGGGACTATTCATTGATGTTTTATGGTTCTACATGGGGATAAATTTAATTACCGAGTTTCTTAATAACATCATAAGAAAAACCTTCTTATTAATTTAAGGTAAATTAACCTAATGTTATATACATAGAAGTTTAGGATTTAGCCTATTAATATTAATAAGCTCTTTTTATCCATCTATAATCAGTAAATGGTTCCATTTACAATATAGGGATGTTGGATGTTTTTTATTGGGTAGAACCAGGTAACCATTTTCTGATAGGGAATTTAGAAATGGGACACTTGTTAAATGTGGATGTTTAACAATATCAAAAGGTGTAATAAATCATACCCCCTTTCTAAATAGTTTGTTCAGGGATATAGAAAACAATCCAAAGATTTATAAGCTCTAAGTGCATGGGGGTTATGGGATTATAATGGAAGAAGAAAAAATGGTAAGTTTAAACTTTCCAGTATCATTGGAATACTATTTAAAATTGCTGGAACTAAAAAAAGAAAAGGGATATAAAAGCTGGTCAGATTTACTTAAGGGAGAATTACAATGAAGTTCAATTGCTACATTTGCGGAGAAAGAGTAGTATCTGGAGATGGAGTAAGAGTAGAAGGCAAATTAATTCATAAAAAATGCCAAAATGAATATTACAAATGGTTAAGAGAGATGACTGTATGATGGTAATTAGGGACGTATCAAATGTTTTGTGCACCTCACGTAAACTTTTTTTCAGCGTCCCTGTTACAAAGGGGAAGGGAGTGGTCTGTTTCAGACCTCCTTTCATTTCTGATTTCTCCCCTTCCCCTTATACCTCCCTACTGGGAGTTGATATAAATGGATGATAAAAAGTATTATGGTGGTGCTTTTAAAAAGAAGTATAAGAAAAAGCATCAACCAGAACAAATAAGTAAATATATAGAAGGGAAATGATATGAAAAAAATAAGCACAAAAGCAATAGATAAGCTAGCAATACTCAGTCTTGGAGCAATGTTATGCTTCGGACTAGCGGCAATGACTGAATGTATGCACCCAATTACAAACTATTGGCGTGTATTAGCATGGTTTAGTATAGCAACCATTATGATGATTACTTTTTGGTTGATGACTATATTAAAACGATACACAATCAAATACAACAAAGCAGTATATAAAGAGTAATCAATTGGAGATGTGATGTGATGGACATATATTTTTTCGAAGGCAAATATTGTAAAGTAGAACAGAAGAATGGATTTGTTCTATATGGCAAAGTAACATCAGTATCAGAGTCTGGTTTCTTTTTACAGACTGACCAGCACTCTGGATACTTTGCATGGAGCGCAATTAATCATATAGTGGAGCATCGATAATATGGATTTTAATTTGATATCTGCCAAACAATTATACGAGAAAGAAATACCGCCCCCAGAGTTTCTGGTTAAGAACGTTATTGAAAAGGGAGAGCTCATATATGTTGTTGGGCCCCCAGCATCATTTAAAACTGGTTGGACAATGTATTTAGCAATATGTGGAGCTTATAGTAAAAAAACGTTGGAATTTGATATTGATAAACCCTTTACTACTTTATTCATTGATGAAGAGAATGGATTACGTAAAACCAAAGAACGCTTTATAAGAATATTTAATGGAATGAAACTAAATCCATCTTTTTTAGATAGCAACAGAATCATATTCTCAACAATTGCTGGGTTTACGCTTACTCCAGAACATATTATGACTCTAACAGAGCTTATAGACAAGAATAATCCAGATATGATAGTTATAGACAATATTGCACGTTGTCTCATTGGGTCGGAGAGAGACGAGAAAGATGTTTCAAATGTAATGAGATTACTTAAACCATTAATTGAAGCATATAATGTAACAATACTAATCATACATCATACTCGTAAAGGGAATCCCCAATCATTGGAAGATATATCTGGAAGCAGAGATTTTGGTGCACAATGCGATAATGGATTTTTACTCCGCCAAGTAAAAAGAAAGGGTAATATGAAACGTTTTCTTTTACGTCAACTAAAAATAAAGATGTCATTAGAGATGGAAGACATCAATTTCGCAGTGGAAGGGAGTAGAGAAGAACCATTGACAATTAGATACGAAGGGCTGGCATCTGATGTAATTAAAAACTTATATCAAGAGATAGTTCCAGTAATTATAGACTGGTGGGAAGCTGGTTCCAAAGAAGAGTATAAAACATCAGATGTAGTTGATGCTATGAAGAAGAAGGGATACAAAGATACCAGCATTAGAAAAGCTCTTAAGTTTATGCTTGATATGGGGACTATAGAAAAAGATAAATTTGGGGTATACAAATGGGTATCATAGTCCTACATATGAGGAAGTTTATGCTTTATGCTTTATGCTATATACATATATACATAAACTAACATACCCCTTTAGGGTGGTATGGTTAGTATTATAACTATCGTTATAACTGTATATATTAATACAAATAACTATATATGAAGTCTATGTAGGGGGGTGCATAGACTACATAAACCTTCCCATCCAACCCTTATAGAAGTCTATGTTAGGGGTGCATAAACTATATGGATATATCTTTACTTTTATAAGAATTCTATCTATTTGAGATAGTAATCAATAACAGTAACAGAACGAACATACGAATGGCAGGGGGGATGTAAGAGCAAACACTTACCAGAACCTCTATTAGCACCTCCGCATTTAAAGCTTTTTATAAGGCACCATCCCTTCCAATAAAAATATATAGGGGTATAGGTATATAGGTATGGGAGCATTATGGTAGCGCCGCCTAGTATGACACCAAATGAAAAAGCTTTATATGAGCGTGGCGGACCTCATAGATTATTAGCAGAGAAATTATATGAAGAGCGCACCAGACAACAAGCACAATCAACACCAACACCCCCACCACCACCATCCAAATTAGAAATAAAAGAGGCAGAGATTGCCCATAAAACACATACACCATCAACACCAGCTCCTCCCTTTGATGGTTCCCAGACAAGAATGCAACTCCTTTTATCCCAAAAACAAATTGAGCAAGCACCATCTGGAACTAAATATGTTTTAAACGATGAACAAATATCAAAGGAAAAAGCTCTTCAATTGGTAAAAGACCAACGCACTAACCTTCAAAGATATGAAAGAGCAAGAGAAGAATTACGTCACCAACACATAGACCCAGACACAATGAAACCAATATGGTCAGAGATAGATAAAAAAGATTGGAAGTATTATCCAGGCGCACAAGAGAAGTTTGCTTCTTTAACCCAACAAGAGAAGATAGACTTCATAGGTGGTTATGGAAACATACAAACTTGGACCAACAATTACTTTAATGTAACATATATCAACAGAGAATTCAAACGTAGAGTAGCAGACAATTTAGTAAAGTTATTTGGAACACCAGGTTTTGGAGAATCATATTCAGATGAACAAGTTTTCGAAGCAGTAAAATTTTACTTATGGACAAATGCAACAACAATCAATGCAGCAGATAAATGGTTTAAATCTAAACATCCTGCAGAGCAAGCATTTTGGGCATTCATTGATGCTGCATCAGACACAGCAGCAGGAGTTATTACTCTCCCAGAATTTATAGCAGAAGAAGGTATCGGTAGACTCATTACAGGCCATAAAGTAGACATAATACCATTAAGAGAAAAAGTAACTGCGGCACTACAACGCGGAGAAAGAGTTGCAGTTCCTGGGGCCTTTGCCCAAATAGCATTCTTATTAGAAAAGCAAGTAAAAGGAGAAAAACTAACACCAGAAGAGAAAAAATGGATAGATGAAGTATCTCATAGTCCATACATGGTTATTGCTACAGCAGGAGAACTATTAGGAATGTGGGCTGGTGGTAAAGTATTAGGATATGGTGGAACATTTACCAAACGTCAGTTAGGTAAAGCATATCAATATGTAAAACCAAAAACAATAACACCCTTCCTTGCCAAACATCCAGCACTACGTCCAGCCAAACCATTAGCATATTACAAACCAACTGAGTATCTTAAAAGGGCATGGTTAAGAGCAAAGAAATCAACTAAACAAGTAGAAGCAAGAGAATGGTTAGGTCCGTCAGATAAAGCAGGATTTGTTCATTCTACACCAAAACAAACAATGGCACAGCTCAGAAAAGTTCCAGGAGAAGCACCAGGCACATACAAATTAGGACACGCAACTGGATATAGATGGCGTAGTGGAAAAATCATAAGAGCTAAAACAGGAGCAGGAGAACGTCCTGGAGAAATGCCTGGAGTATCAGTATTTCCAAAGGGTTTGGGACAACCCCGATTTCTTCGCACTAAAGCAGATTGGACTAAAACCCCATATGAACGTCCAACATCATTACTACCAAAAGTCAAACGTCCAGCAATAGAATACACAGAATATCCAGCATCCCATTTACCCAAAGGGCTCAGATTTAAAACTCCAGAAGCAACTGAATTTATGATAAAATATCCTGAAAAAGCATACGTAGCAACCAAACATTATATGGGTGGATTTGAACCTGAACTTAAAATAGCACCAGCATTAAGATATAAAAGAATAGGAATGCCTGAATGGTTTATACAAGATGGTAAAGTAGTAGTAGTAGACAAAATGAGAATTGGTAAACAAACAATAAAACCATATATCAAAGTAAAAAACATAGCAATTGAAAAATTTACATACTCAGAAGGTCCAAAACCTTCCTACCTAAAACCATCATTCATATCATCAACCCCATCAATCCCGTCATCCCCATCAATTCCTTCATCTTTCTCTACACCAAAATATATCAAACCTTCATACATAAAATCATCTTCTTACATCTCTAAACCATCATACCCTTCCTATCCATCCTATCCATCCAAACCTTCTAAACCATCATACCCAAGTTACCCTTCATACCCATCCTATCCATCAGTTCCCCCAAAACCCCCAAAACCACGTAAATATCCCCCTTATCTTCCCCCATCTTCAAAAAAAGCAAAAGTTCAAGCATATCTTGTAAAAGTAAAGAAAAAATACATAACAAAGCAACCCCTACCAAAAACCCAAGCACTAGGTGCAGGTATGGAATACGTAGATAAAACAACAAATACCAAATTTACCCTTTACAAAGCCAGACAACCCCCAGCCTTTGATTCTCATTATGATATCCTATATACCAGGTTAAAACACAAATACACATCAAAAGGTAATGTTTATTATGAAAAAAAGAAGTTCCAAAAAGATTATGATATAGAAAAGGGTCAGTATGTTAAATTTAAGCCATACAAACCCAAAAACACCCGTAAACAGGGCAAGAAGGTAAAGAAAATGTTTTTTAATAACAGGTATAAGGTGAGAATATGAAAGCAAGCACAGCCATTGCAGCATGGTTTTTATTAGCGACACCCTTAATTGGTCTAGTATGGGGTATTTTCAGATACATCGTATTTGAATTAATTGCAAACGTAGATATCTTCTACAATACAGTCCTTGATGTGTTTCTCCTAACTCTATCAGGAATGTTTGTAGGTGGATGGTTAGCATATGGTATACGTCAAGCTATAGATACAAGGAGTGGATAACTTGAGAACAGCAATGAGATTAGCAATCATATGGCTATTCTGCTTTGTCCTATTCATATCTCTATCCTACGTAATGTATCATATTGATATCCAAATAGGAGAGGCAGCAGTAATGACAGGTGTCAGTGCTCAAGTAAATCCCTTCCTTGTTAAGATAGTTTCATGGTTCCAAATAATCTTTGGAATAGTAAGTTTAGGTCTTGGAGCAGGTGTAATACTTGCCTTTTACTTTGGGGACCAACCTGAATATCCAGGAGAGTGGCGTGGATGAGAAGAACAATAATATTCCTATTGATATTGTGTGGTATTATTGCTGTCTGTGGTGCAGTTTCAGCAGTTACTACATATTCAGAATATTTTGAAGCTGTTGAAGATGGACACGTAGATAATATAGGAACATTTGATAATACATCAACAGAAATCCTTAGTAGAGATGCACAGGATTATAAAGGGTATGCAGAGTTTAATTTGTCATCAATACCAGAAAATGCACACATCCTAACAGTTTCCTGGTATTGGTATTCAATAAGGTGGGACGGGGCTGGTTCAAACACCCATGTTTACCTAATGAACACTCGTCCTTCCGACTTACTCAGCACTCCTGTTCTTTTATGGCAGAACATTACTTCAGGCAAAGATATCAAGAACGCAGGAGTCAATTGGCCATTAGCAATTAATACCCGCCATGATTACAATACTACAACTGGAGAATTTGATGCTACAGCTGGATGGATAAACAAATCAGTAGAAGACAACTTAACACGTGGTTGGTATGCTATTGGATGGTTTACATCAGGAATGACATCAAAGGTATCATCATCAGAAGCTGCAGGAGCTTTTAGAGCTCCAGCCTTATGGATAGAGTGGGAAGAAACATCTCCAATTATAAATTCAGTAAGTCCTTCTGATGGACAAGAAGGAGTTAAATTATCTGAATTGATATGTGTTAATGTTTCTCATCCTCAAGGATTGGATATGAATATTACAATGTATTGGTATAATGGTTCAGAATTCCTTAGAATGCACAATTGGACAAATGTAAATAATGGGTCTTATTGTTTTCCTTATGCTAATGCTACATCTCCATGCTCTCATTATTACTGGTATGTTCAAATCAATGACACATTTGGAAACCAAACAGAGGCAATATATGATTTTTATACACACTGTCCAGCACCCCCAACAGGACTTACTTGCACAAGAATCAATTCTACAGCCTTAAACATATCATGGATACCATACCCAAGACATAATGGAACAACTAATACAACAATATACTACCAAGCAGGTTCTTTTCCCAACTATGAGCAAGGAACTCTTGCCTGTAACACATCATCGAACTATACCCATGTTACAGTTAATGAAGCAACTTGTTACTACTTTTCAGCATGGACATGGTGGGTTGATGCTTATAGTTCAAACTTATCAGAAAACGAAGCAACGAAAGCTTGTTGTAGTGCTGGTGGAGATTACAGAATAGTAATATATGATGAAGATACTTTTAACCCAATTGATTTCTGGATATTCCCAAATAACATATCAACACACTTGCTCCGAATCCATTACGTTGGTGGTGGAGTTGATGAATATATAATTAATAATGCTACAGTAGACTCATATGGATGTGGTATAGGAAGAAATGTATCAGCAACAGATGATGTATTAGTATTTGAGTTAGTATGGAATTGGAAAATAAACACATCAAATCAAAGTAATATACCAAATGGAGCGTGTATGACAGGTCAATATAGAAGAATGTTAACACCAGAGGCAGCAGTAAATTGTTCAGGCCTCCTTACCATCCCCTTCTATATGTCCAACTATACAATCTATGGAGAATATCATAATTGTTTTAACTCAACAACAACAATACAAACATATGAAGGAGATTATGAAGATGTAATAATAAGATATGCATATGATTTTTATGATACAGTTGGTGATTTTGCATCAGCTCCATCTGATGATTGTTATGTATCTTTTTATACATGGAATGATACTGGAGTAAAAATATGGATACATCAAGAGTATTGGTCAGTAGGAAGTAAAATATATCCCCCATTGATATATGATAGATTATACAGAACAGCAATCAATAGTTCAGCTAAATATTTAAAGAACATTGGTAAGGCAGATACTGGTAAAAATACAGATGTAACAATGACAATTACAGAAAATTTAGAAAATGTTCCCCATTTATCAAATATGACATGGCAATTTGCCTGGACATCTGGAACTGGTTTTTGGTTCCATTATACTGATACACAATCAGCAATAGTTAATGTAACATTTGTAGTAAAAAATGTCAATGAAGCTCCAATACACAATGATACATCATCAGACCAAGACCATAACTTCAGTGGTGGTTGGTATGCAGCACAACCTACAAACACATCATATATATTTACATTTGTATTTACAAGAGAAGTAGGAGACACAAAGGAAACAACAAGAGTTGATATCCAATTAGTTCAAGGTATGAGTTCTGTTATAACAGCAAACAGAATAGAAACCCTACTACAATTTGTATGTGGAGATAATCCCTTCTACAATACAGAAAAAGGAACAGAGATATCATATGTAAGTTTAATATTTGGAATTATGTCTATACTTGCATTTGCAGGATTATTTAGAATTGGAGAAGCAATAGCAATGGTTGGAACAGGTCTTTTATTATCAGTAGGATTAACAGTAGTATCAGGAACTGTTGCTGTATTAACAGTTGCGGGTGTTATGTTGATTGTGTTGGGAATTGTTTGGCATATACGAGGTGGAAAAGAATGAATTACTATAAAGCGCTTATGATGTTTATTTGCATCAATGCTGGAATAATAATTGTTAATGCATCTGGAATTTATACAATATCAGGTTCAGGAGCAAATGTTGCAGCTTATGCTGGTGTAACAGTAATGAGCTTAATTGGTGGAGCAGTTGGTGGCGGTTTCTTGGGATGGCTTGCAGGTAACCCAAGCGGTGGAGCAGTAGCAGGAGCATTCAGTGGAACATTTATCAGTATGATGGGAACAAATGCAATGACATTTGGAAGTTGGGCAATAAGTTTAGATGGTGGAACCGCAGGCGTTGCTACAACAGTATATGGAATTGTTATGGGAATAATAACTTTAATAGGAGCGATATTTATAATGCAAATAATTGGTGGGAGTGTGAAGCACCATGTTTAAACCAATCATAATGGCAATACCAGATGACCCAACCAATTGGTTAAGAGAAATATTTGAACCATTTATGACAGTTCTTGGTCCAGATATCTTCTTTGGTATCTTCTTTGGAATAGGAGCTGCCATCTTATACAGTGGAACTAAATCTGGTATGGGAATGGCTGTATACTTCATAATAGTAGGAGCAATGGCTGGATTAGTTCTCAGCGATGCAGCAAATGCTATATTTGGAATAGCACTTGCAATAGGAATAGGAATCATATTATACAAGGCATTCTTTGAAAGGAAGGTTGTTGAGTCTTGAAACTCCAGTTGATATTAATAATAGCATTATTGGTTACTGCAACCATCCCTATAAATGTAGAGAGTCAAACATATGAAAATGCTTGGGGTAAGTTAGAAGTATACCCAGATACATCAACGAACATAATAACCCAAACCCAATACGCCAACCTTACAATGTATCTTCCAGACAATGATTATGATGTTGCCTTCCGCTTTGATATTGTTCTAACTAATGCTAACATATGGCTCCTCCAAAACAAATCCCATCAGGTAAAAGTATTAGAGTATGGATGGAATTGGATTAACAACACTGCAAACCAAACCTCAGAAAAGTATTGGGGTGTAGTTAATTATCATTATGAAGAGCAATGGTGGCCAGATTGGGTAAGCATCAAACACATGGTAGAATATACAACAGATTATGGTCGTCATGACTACATATTAAAAAACATCCATCTCAAACAAGATAAGACATACAGAGTCAAATGGCAATATGATGTTCCGCTTGGTAGTAATGGTAAGTGGGACTTACTTGCCAAACTCCATTCAGAAACAATTCCAGAAGCATTAGCATCAGGTCATTACGTTCATCTTGACCCATGGTGGGATGCTGCTTGGAACGAATATGTATACATAATAATCAATAGCTTTGATTATGTTGAAACTCATTTAGATGATTTTCCAGTAAAAGTAGAAATACCGCACTCAATTGGTCAGTATTGCGATGATGGAGATAGTGTTAGATTTTTAGATGTTGATAATGCTACAGAATATTACTATCATTTTGAAGGTGGATTTAACAAGACAGGAACAACAATTGCTTGGGTAAATGTTACTGATGTAGAACCAACTAATACAACATTCTTAATGTATTATAACAACACAGCAGCACCAGATAACCAAAATGAAGTAATGGTGTGGAATGAATTATATGGTGCAGTATATCATTTTAATCAATCATCAACATTGTGGGATGCAACTATAAACAGAAATCAAGGAACTAAAGCTGGTGCTGGTGCTTTTACTTTAAACAATGGTCCAGCAGCACGTAGTATTAATACATCTGCTTGCACTGGTTACTTTTCAATTCCCAGAGATGCATCCTTCCTACCAGTAGATGGAGATTGGACATTTGAATGGTTTCAGGCAAGAGAAGATTCTCCATCTGATGAATGTATGTTTGCTATACACCTTGCTCCTGATAACATATTTATCTTTGAAGATGTAAATGAAGGAACATATACATGGGATATGAAAATAAGATATAATGGAGATGGAGCAGCATCGCTTGAAATACCAGTATACAACATTGAAAACTACATAACTGGTTCATATGATTATCGTTGGAATTATTATTCTACATGGTGGCATCCAAATTGTGGTAACTTCTCTGTAAATATGACAGCACCATACAACCAAACTTGTGGGAGCACTGGAACATTGTTTCCAAATGCTAATGCAATATTATTTGCTTACTTTAACTTTGGGGACCCCTTGTATGGAATGGTTGATGAGATAAGAATATCAAAGGCAGTAAGAAATGAATCATATAGGAATGCAACCAAATTTTCAATATTAAATGAAGACTTTGTAACAATCATGGAGCGTCCTTTACCTCCATCCAATATTATAATTGCTGCAGTATTCCCATCAAACAATTCAGCATGGTTGTGTCCATGTAATGCTACAATTGGTATTACATATCATAAACCAACAGGAACTGCAACTATATCCTGGTATATTTATATAG
>Ga0272442_10008546_pt1 | contig 12951 bp, 12 predicted proteins | sample SSMForm2O_FD_200262 | JGI IMG/M metagenome (GOLD analysis project Ga0272442, IMG submission 200262) | Marine sediment archaeal communities from Little Sippewissett salt marsh, Falmouth, MA, United States - SSM-Form-2O | ecosystem: Environmental > Aquatic > Marine > Wetlands > Sediment ...
CGAGCTTGCCGACCGTGACCGTGTCCTTCGGATCATAGTCCCAGCCGGTTGGGCAGGGTGACAACGCGATCAGCAGGCGTGGGCCTTTGATGCTCATCGCTTTCTCGATCTTGCGCGCGAGGTCGACCGGTTCGGCGCCGGCGACGGTCGCGACATAGGCCGGTTTGTGCGCGGCCCAGATCGCGAACAGGTCTTTTTTGAAGCCCGGATAACCGCGCGGCCCGCGGCTGGTCGATGTCCGAGCCCCATGGGGTGTCGCCCCGGAAAACTGCTGGCCGGTGTTGCCGTAGCCCTCGTTGTCGTAGCAGATGTACAGAAAATCGAGATTGCGTTCGATCGCGCCTGAGGTCGCCGACAGGCCCATGCCGTAAGCGGAGCCGTCGCCGGTCAATACGACGACCTGCATGTCTTCGTCGGCGGCTATGCGTTGTTTCTCGATCAGGATGTCCAGTGCATCGCGCACGCCCTGGGCGCCGGCCGGAGCCGAGGCCATCGCTGTGTACAGCCAGGAGCCGCGGAATGGCGTGAACGGGTAGACTGATAACAGCGTCATGCAGCCAGCCGCATTGATGAACACCGATCTTTCGCCGATGATGTCGTAGAGCTGATTCAGCGCCTCCAGTCCGCCACAGCCGGCGCACATCGGGGTACCGGTACCGAGCAGATGGGTCGATGGTAGCTCTTTCATGCTGCGGTAAAGGTGCACGGTCTGACTAGTCACGGCTTAATCCTTTGCTATTGTTGAGTTCATCGCGCTCGACGCTGGCCACCGCCTGCAGCTTGCGCATTTCGCGCAGCTCCTGTTCGGTATAGAGCAGGCGCGGCGGCGGCGTCTTCTGTTCGGCAACCGCGGTGCGCGTGACCTTGGCGATCTGATAGAACTCTTCCAGGCTGATGTCGCGCCCGCCGAGTCCGCCGATGAAGCTCAGTAGTCGTGATGGCGCATCGGCGGCGCCATAAAGCGCCGCGGCAAGCTCGGCATGGAGCACGCCGCCCATGCCGGTCGACAGGTTCTGGTCGATCACCGCGGCGGCGGCTTTGCCGGCGAGTAAATTACGAAATAGCCCCGCCGGAAATGGACGGATCAGGCGTGGGCGCAACAACCCGACGCTGTGACCAGCTGCGCGCAGGCGGTCGACCGCGGCCTTGGCCTTGGTCGCAAACGAGCCCAACATTACGAAGACGATGTCGGCATCCTCGCTGCGATACGCGTCGATCGCCGGGTAACTGCGGTCGAACTGATCGGCGAATGCGATGCTGAGTTCGTCATAGACATCGAGGCCGTTCTGCGCGGCCATGTGGGTCTCGTAGCGAAAATAGGAATAAGGCGCGCCGCCGATAACTGCGACGGCCTGACTGACTGGCGCGCTGGCGCGAAAGCGGATGTTCTCGGCATCGTAGTCGCCGACAAAACGCTTCGCGGCCGCGGGGTCTGGTACCTCGACCGGCTCGCGCGTGAACGACAGATAAAACCCGTCCATATTTACGATCACCGGCAGGCGGATGCGCTCGTGCTCGGCCAGTCGGAAGGCCATCAGGGTGCTGTCCAGCACTTCCTGGCAGGTCGAGCAGTGGATCTGCAGAAAACCACAATCGCGCGCGGCCATGATGTCGTTGTGGTCCGGCTCGAGCGTGATCGGGGAGGCCAGGCCACGGGAGACGTTGACCAGCACGAACGGCGCGCGCCAGCCGCTGACTGTGTACAACATTTCCATGCCGTAAAGCAGGCCCTGGCTCGAAGTCGCGCTGAACACGCGGATGCCACTGGCCGCGGCAGCGGCGGCCGCAGTGATCATCGAGTGTTCCGATTCCATCGTGACCATGCGCGCAGTCATTTCATCGCGGTCGATCCAGGTCGACAGGCTCTCGATAATTTCAGTTTGCGGCGTGATCGGGAACGCCGGGATATAGTCGGTCGCTGCCAGACGCGCTCCCCAGGCCGCGGCACCATTGCCGGTCAGTAGCGTGCGTGTCATGAAGTGGTCTCCTCAGCGGCTTCCTGCTCCTGTGCAAGTGTCTCCGGTATAGCCTCGATCGCGTGGGGCGGACACTGCGCGACGCAGACCATGCAGCCCTTGCAGTGGTCGTAATCGATGACCGGCGTTTTGTCGTCGACCTTGATCGCACCGTCCGGGCAGAACGTGCTGCAGACCCACCAGCAACGGTTGCAGCGTTCGTAATCGATCACCGGACGTAACGTACGCCACAGCCCGGTTTTAATCTGGACGCTGTTGGCCGCGGCACGGATGTCCGGCGCCGCGATGCGGGCTTCATCGAATGGCAGATCGATCCAGGACGGTGCGGTGTACGCCGTGGCGTCGGTATCGCTGGCTGGGTTTACACAGCCATGATGTGGCTGCATGCTGTCATAGGCGAGCAGCGCACGGCTCAGGTTTTTTTCGATCAAGGCATCGCCCAGGTCGGCCAACTCTTGTTCGATGGCTTGCTCCATTGAGGCCCGTGTGATCACTCCCAGCAAGCGTGCGGCCGCACCAGTGCAGGTTGCGCCGATGAAGCGCAGCTCGTCGCGCTCGGTGGTCTCTGCCGGTAGGGTGATGATGCGGCTGTCGAGGTTAAGGCGGTGCTGCCAGGTCTCGGCGGTCTGGTCGCTGTTGATCAACAGCACAGTATGGCGATCGACACCAGTAAGCACACCGGCGGCTGGCACCGGTACGAGGCTGTCATCGGCAACGACGACGAGGTCAGGCCGGGTAATGATGCCGCGTTCGAAGATCGGCTGATCGTTCGCACGCACGTAGGCGAAAATCGGCGCGCCACGGCGTTCAGCGCCGTAGCGGGGCGCATCCTGGATCTCGTAGCCTTGCAGAAAAAAGGCTGTGCCGAGAATGCGGCTGGCGGTCTTCATGCCCTGACCGCCGCGGCCATGGAAGCGTATGCGGTACATGTTCAGTATGGCCTCAGCACGCTGTTACGTTCCCAGCCGGCTCTGGAGCAAGTCGCGTCGCCATGGCTCGCTTGATCCTGCGGGGCGTCCGTCGTTCGCACTGAAACGGCAAAGCAAGGCGAAACGCAATGGTGCGCATGGCGCACCCTGCGACCTTTAATCGTAGAACGCCCGTCGTGGTTGTGGATGCCTGCCAAAAACATGCCGGGATGACGAGTAGGTATGAATATGCCGGGATGACGCGTGCTTGGGGCATCGGCTGGACACGTCTTAGGTTCGAAATGGGTGACATGGCTAGATAAAGTCGGGCCCAGAGGAGAATAACGAGTAACGCCGGAAACTCATCGCGCGCTTGACGCGTTGCAAAGCCATGTCCTTGGCCGCCCGGCGCGGCAGGACCTTTTCGTGTTTCACCGCCTCGAGCACCTGTTCGGTGTTGCGCCGAAGCTTCTCTTCGATAGTCGCGAACGCGGCCGCCTGGCTCGCACCTTCGTATTCCATCGCAGCGCAAATCACGCCGCCGGCATTCGCGATGAAGTCGGGCACGCAGAGCACGCCCTTGTCGTGCAGGATTTTCTCGGCGCCATGAGTGAACGGAATGTTCGCGCCTTCGACCACCAGACGCGTGTTGAGCCGGTTGACATTGTCTTCGTGGACCACATCGGGCCGAGCCGCCGGGATCCAGATATCGCACTCGACATCGATCACATCGTCCCGAGCGAGTTTTCTAGCATCGAGGTAGTCCGTCACGCATTTGCCCTCGCTCTTGAGTCTGACCAGTCTGTCGACATCGAGGCCGTCCGCATTGTGGATCGCGCCGTGCGAATCCGCTACCGCGACCAGGATCGCGCCTTGCTCGGTCAGATAGCGACTGGCATGTTTACCGACAGCGCCGAACCCTTGCACGACCAGACGTGCCCCATTCAGATCGAAGTCACAGTACTTGAGAGCAACATCGACGACATGGCTCAGGCCGAAACCGGTCGCACCGATTTCATCCAACGGAATGCCGCCGATCTCGCGCGGCAGGCCGACCACGCGGCCGATCTCGTCCCGGATCCAGGCCATGCATTCCTCATCGGTGCCCATGTCCGGCGCGAAGATGTAGGTGTTCTCGTTGCGCAACGCGTTCGCGAGAGCGCGGACCAGCTGCTCCTTCTCGGTTTTCGGCATTTTCGGGTCGCCGTACAGCACGGCCTTGCCTCCGCCATAGGGCAAGCCAGCGGCTGCGTTCTTGAAGGTCATCGCACGCGCCAGGCGCATGCACTCCTCTGCGCTGACGTCGGCCGCCATGCGCACGCCGCCGATCGACGGCCCCTTGGCGACATTGTCCACCACGAGCACGGCTTTCAGATTCACCGACGGTTCGTAAACGTGAATGACTTTCAAAGGGCCCAGCTCGTCAGCGAATTTGAAGATATCGGCCATGCCTGTTCCTTGTGGTTGCGTTTGATCGGACAAAGCGTCGTGCTGTTAAGCAATTCTCAACTGAATCCGCTCTGATGGCAAATCGATCGAACCAAAACTGAAGTCCACAGATGAACGCCGATAAACACGGATGTTGGTGGTCCAACAACGTCTCTATCATCTGTGTTCATCAGCGTTCATCTGTGGACCCATTTTTTTGGGCGATTTTCGGAATCCTGTCGGTGCCGGTGGCAAATCAGCGGGGCGCGCGGCGAGTGGCCACAGCAGCATATACAACAGTGAGCACGGCGTTGCAGTCAATCTCAGGGTTTGCCCCTTCGGGTGTCTGGGTTTGTTTCGGGGGCATGTTCATCGCTGTTCTCGTCGGCACCAGTGAGTTCAAAATCGATGCTGATTCGGTCGCCGGCGATCGGACGAAAATGCTGGTCGGCGTAGGCAATATGATCCGGATGTTCGCGGTACGTGTCGATCACCGCCGGCTGCGCGAAACGCACCAGCCAACAGTAGCGGAATTTTGCATCCGCTTTGATCGCGCGCCCAGTCCAGGTCGAGCGCACGCCAGGGATTTTGTCGAGCACGCGCCTTCCTTCAGCCGCCAGTCTCGCCGAGCTGTCGTCGTCGGCGGTCGTGTTGTAGATGATCAGGTGTTCCACCGGTCGCCAGGCTTTGCAGGTTGCGAGAGCGGCTTGTCCCTGACCCGATGCGCCGAGCTCATGCAGCCGCACCCGTAGCTGATCAGCAGCCGCCCGCGCAACCGTTGCATCGTGTTCTTGCCAGGAGACAGGCAACGGATTCACCGCATTCAGGGTTGCGGATTCCAGTTCCTGGTCGATTTCGGCCATCGAGCCGGCGTGTGCGCTCGCGTCGACGATCGGAATGCCGCAAGATCGGGCGAGGTCGTGGATTTCGCTGTTTTCGGCTTCGTTCAAATCGTCCGCCAGCATCAAGCCATTGAAGCCGAGGCGAATGGCGAGCACGGCCTGTTCCGCGCTCTCTATGCGTTTGGCGAGCAGGCCAACCGGATTCGGCGTCCGACGCGCCAATGTCTCCAGCGACGGCGCCAGGCCATCTGGCAAGTCGCTGCCACGGAGCGTCAGCAGCAGTGGCGCATCAATACCGATGGCGCCTGCGATCGCGCCGCGCGCGAGCGCCAGCGTCGGCACGTTGACGAGCGCAAGTTTGTACTGTTGATCCAGCGCGTGCTCGAAGAGCTCGGGTAATGCTACAACTGGCATCGGGTCCCACTCCTCTCAGTAGGTTGTTGGATTTACGCAGCGCTTCGGATTCGAACATCCCGGCGCCGCGGCGAATCAGGAGTCACTGACAAGCCTTTTTCGTTCTGGGTTGGGCCTGCAATGAGCCGGCCCGCCCCTCGTCTGGCCGGATTTTATCCCGATGATCGCGATCGTGCATAAACACACTGATTCAAGTGATCTGCAAGCCGACATGGTGATCAGTCCCATCTGAACAAGCGGGCTGCGATCAGCAACAGCAGCAGGCCCATCGCGCTCAGCAGTGCGATCTCCGGCAGCACCTGCACCACGCCGGCTCCGTCGATCATGACCGCGCGCGCGGCGTTGACCAGATGCGTCAGCGGCATCAATTCGGACAGCAGTTGCGCGATCGGACTTGTGCCTTCCATCGAAAACCAGACGCCTGATAGCAGCAGCATCGGCCAGGAGAAAACGTTCAGCAGGCCATCGGCGAGCTCTTCGGTACGCAAGCGCGCCGCGATGATCAACCCCATGCTAATCAGGCAAACCGCTCCGGTGATGTAAACGATGAACAGGGTCACGTACGAGCCACGCATCACGAAATCCAGGAATATATCGGCGCCGGCGTAAACCACGATCGTGGCCGTCAGTACCACGGCGAGTCGCGACAGAACCTGCGCGCTCAGGAATTCGAGGGCGCTCAACGGCGTGGCCTGTAAGCGCCTGAGCACGCCGTTCTTGCGATAGCGCACGATGACCCAACCGACACCCCAGAAACAACTGAACATCATGTTCATCGCCAGGATACCCGGTATGACCCAGTCGACGTAGCGCAGCGCTCGTCCGCTGACCGTCTGGCGTTCCGGTTGTACAGTGCCGGACTCGGCATAGGCGGCCAGCATCAGTCGCTCCGCCAGGTAAGCTTTTTGCGAATGCTCATTGACCCAGTAGCGAGGTTCAGCCGTAGTGTCGAGCAGTAGATCGAGCTGGTGACGCTCGATCTTGGTGATCGCATCGGCAGCGCTGTCCATTCGGATGAAGTCAATATGCCGGGTGTCGAGGAAAGGCGATTGTGCGCGGCTGATGTCGTCGTAATCTGTCAGGATACCGACTTTGAACATGTCCTCAGGCTCGCCGCTGAAAATTAGCGCAAAGCCGAATACGAACACGATCGGCATGATGATGTTCCAGCCCAGGCCCGCGTGATCGCGGTAGAACTCACGATTGCGCGCTCGGAGGATAGCGAGTATGCGGCGCCACATGTTGCGATATTTTCTGCTTGTCTAATCTGAGTGCGTGATTATTGACGGAGTCATTGGCGCTGTCCAGGGTACACGGCAAAAGCCGCTTCCGCGATGAACCAGTTTGCCGCCGATATATGACGATTCGATGAACATTCCGCCGCTTGGAGCGGGCTAGCCCGCATTTCTCACCAGGATCACGGGAGCAGGCGCAGGATTCGTGCCCGTAAGCGCCGCTCTGGAGCGAAAAGCGTAGCAATAGCTACGGTTTGAGTGAAGAGCAAGCTTACGGGCACGAAGACCAGCCTGAACCGTGATAGGCATGCTTGAAAAACACACTGTATTGTCGATCATCGCAACTTGCTCGGTCTGGCCAATACCTTATCAATATGCGTCGCCGCCTGGTGAGAAATGCGGGCTAGCTGCGCAAAGCATGTCCGGTGAGCTTCAGGAACAGGTCTTCGAGATTCGGCGCTTCGATTTTCAGATCACTGAGATTGGCACCCGAGTGCTCGAGCTGATCGAGCAATAGGTGTTCTTCGTCGGCAAACACCTCGATAAAGCCGTTGCGCAGCTCGCTGTTTTCTGGCAATGGGGTGTCCTCGGGCCACGCGCTGGCAGGCAAGCGTGCGATCAGAGCGGGCAGATGTTTTTTGACCAGCGCAACAGGTTCGCCCCGGCTGATGATCCTGCCCTTATCGATGATGATGATTTCATCACAGAGGCGCTGCGCTTCCTCCATGTAATGGGTCGTCAGCACAACCGTTTTGTCGCGGTGAAGCACCATTTCGATCAAGCCCCAGAAGTTGCGCCGGGCTTGCGGGTCCAGGCCCGTGGTCGGTTCATCGAGAAACACCAGCCGCGGATCGTTGACTAGCGCAATCGCGAGCAGCAGGCGCTGGCGCTGACCGCCTGAGAGCTTGCGGGTGTCGCGATCGAGTATCTCTTCGAGATTGCAGAGCTCGATCAGTTCATCGATATCCGCCGAGCGCTTGTACAAGCTCGAAAACATTTCGAGTGATTCTCGTACCGTCTGGTAATCCTGCAGCGCGGTGCTTTGGAACTGGATGCCGATTTCTTCGCGGAAGCGCCGGTCCAAGGGGCGCCCCTGGTACCGAATCTCGCCAGAGCGCGGTTTGGAAATACCTTCGAGCATTTCCATCGTCGTGGTTTTGCCAGCGCCATTCGGACCAAGCAAGCCGAAACAGCGGCCGGACTCCACAGAAAAACTGACACCATCGACGGCCCGCACTCTGGGAAAGGTTTTGACCAGGTCAATTGCTTCGAGCAGATAAGACATCGGTTTGTATCATTCTAGCGGGTGAATGGTCGTTATGGCTCTCGCAATGGCGCGAAGTGCACAAAGGCATTTATTTTATCCGCTGCTGAGACGTTTTCGTATAGTCAGAGCTGTTTCCAGAGAAGTCGAACAAGCGACGAACGTAGCGATCGCGGTGCGCACCGCATGCTCGTATGCACTCTGGTGCGCACGGCCTGCCTATGTCGGTCCGCAGATGAACGCAGATAAACGCGGATGTTTTCGTTTTGTTGCACGGCGCATCGGGATCGAAGGGCGCCTTAACCAGGTCTCAACATGTATCCATGTTCATCTGCGTTAATCTGTGGACTCGATAACAAAAACGGCGGCTACCTGCAAATTACGTTGTATCTACAGTAAGCGCGAGAGCTTATTTTTGTCGGACTCTATTTGCCCTCGACGTCTGCAGATGACACCACTGGCTCCTGCATCAACTGCCGGATTTGTTTTTCGACTTCGGGATGATCGAACTCGCGACCGCCGATCGCGCGATAGCGAATCTTGCCTTGTTTGTCGATCAGATAGGTCGTCGGCAGGCCGTTGACCCGATAGCTCTTGGACACCTTGCTTTCCTTATCGAACAGGATCATGAAAGTCGGATCAACTTCGAGTTGCCCGATGTAAGCGAAGACGTGGTCGCCGTCTTCCATCTGGTTTATCGCGATAACGGTGAAATCTTCGCCACTTAGCTTCTGGTATACGCGTTCCATCGAAGGCATCTCGCGCCGGCACGGCGGACACCAGGTGGCCCAGAAGTTCAGCAGTATCACTTTGCCCCGCAGATCTTTGAGGCTGTGCAGCTCTTCATCCATGTCCTCCAGGGTGAAATCCGGTGCCGCAACCGGTGTGCGCACCGGGGTCAGGCTATGCCCAAGTTTGGGTTGATCATCCCAGGCCGTATGGGCTGTGAACGTCAACAGACCGATAATGATGGCCAAAGCCATCGACGTAAGTCGCTTATTGTTCAGGTAATTGTTCCGGTGCACAACGCAGACCCTCGAATTTATCAATGTATTCAGTCCCATCAATAGTCCATTTGTATGTCAGCGTGAATTCGCTCTCACGCGGCAGCTTGATCGTGGTGAAACCCTGTTGCCAGTCGCCTTGGTAAAATGTCCCCTTGTCTGGAAGTAGCGTCCAGGAAAATGTGACGCCGGCCTTGCGCCACTGTTCGAGCCATTGCGTCTTGGTTTTGATCGGATGTTGTTGGTCGCTGCCATCAGTGTAGTACCAGTCGGCCACATTATAATCGAGTTGCCCTGTCGAGGTGTTCTTGATCACGGTGCCGAAGACGCAATAGCCTGCAATGTCGTCGACCTCGGCTTTCGGGAAATCATGAGACATGTAGATCGCGCGGACAAAGTCTGGCAGCAGCTGAATCAGTTCGATACTGAAGCCTTCGCTCTCGGCAACCCAGGAATACAGTCCGCTGGCCTCATTTTGTTGAGCCGTGATCTTGGCTGCTGATGCAGCAGGACTCTGCATCGACATTGACAGGGCTGCTGCGCCCAGAAGTAAGGCTTTGATCCGGTTGTTGGACGTCGTTCTCCGCTGCGGCAAATTCATGACTGGTATCTCTTCTTACTTGGCTACGCCGAGAACAATGCCGTAACTCTGCAATTCCTGCAATGCCGCCAGGCCGCCCTGCATGACCAGCTCACGGTTAGGGTGGTTCATTTCGCGCACGATTTGATCCAGCGCCAGTTCGCCAGTCATTTCCGGATTCTGCTGCAGCAGGTTGATCAGTCGTGCCGTGACCGGGTTGATCTCCAGGAATTCGACTTCGTCGTTGCGATTACGATAAACGACAAGATAGCTTGGCTGCGCCGGGGGTGTGTCCGGCAGATACTCCGGCCCCATTTGATGCACGGGGTACTGGTAGGCCAACGGCCAGGCCAGCGGCGATAATACCGGATGCCCGGACAGCATATCAGCGTTTGGATCGATGCTGTTCATATCAACGGCCTGATCCGATACTGTCAAAGCCAGCTCCACCCATTCATAGTGCGCCAACTCCAGCAGGCCCGGCGGATCCTGCGGCTGGGGTTCGCGCTCGCTCTGCAGGTAGTCGAGGAATTCTTCCGAGATCTCCAGAAAATAGGGGCTGGTGCACTGATGACGGGCAAAGAAGTCCCGCACCATATTGTGCCAGTCGGTGTCGTTGTAAATCGAGCGCAATACCGGAAAGCCGTTGGCAATGAAGCCTTCCACATTGTTGTACAACAGATCGCGGTAGATGCCGATCCGGCGATCTTCGATGCCCTCGGGTGCAGGGTTGCGCTCCGGGTCGCGCAAATGCGCGGTGAACTCATACTGGTATTTTTTGAAATCAGGTTCTGTCATAGGTCTGGTATTCAAGGGTCCCGGCGGAACGCGCCTGCCAACGCCAGCACGTGTTCGCTTAGCTGCTGACTGAGCGCTGTTCACTTTCAGCCCATTTGTTCTGGTACGCCACGATCTGGTCAACTTCGTTCAGCAGCTCGGCCACCGGCGGGATGTTGAAGTCGCGTTCCAGCAGCGTCGGGAACACGCCGAAATGTTCGTAAGCCTTGTCCAGCAGAGCCCAGACATTGTCGATCACATCAGCGCCGTGGGTATCGACGATCAGATCCTCGGCTTCGTTATAATGCCCGGCGATATGCGCGTAAGCGATGCGCTCCGCGGGCAGCTGCTGCATGAACTCAACGGGGTCGTAGTTGTGGTTGACCGCATTCACGTAGATGTTGTTGACATCGAGCAGCAGATCGCAATCAGCTTTTGTCAGCACTTCGTTGATGAAATCGATTTCCTGCATTTCCGAACCGGGTGCCGGCGTGTAGTACGATGCGTTCTCCATCGCGATGCGCTGGCCAAGGATATCCTGAACGCGCAGTATGCGCTCGGCGACGTAGTCGATTGCGTCCTCGGTGAACGGAATCGGCAATAGATCATAGAGCTGGCCATCGTCGGAGCAATAGGTCAGATGCTCGGAGTAGATCTTGATCTGATGCTTCTTCAGAAATGTGGCGATCTGTTTGACGAATTTCTCGTCCAACGGGGCGGGGCTGCCGATCGACAACGACAGGCCGTGACAGACAAAGTCAAAGCGTTCGGTGAACTGACGCAGCTGTTTGCCGAACTTGCCGCCGACCCCGATCCAGTTCTCCGGCGCAACTTCCATGAAGTTGACCTGCGGGAGCGGTGTTTGCATCAGATCTTCGATGCATTCTCTGCGCAGGCCCAGCCCGGCGCCGTGTATTCTGTAGTCTGTATTAGTCATATCAATCCGCGCAATTGCCATAACGCTTTCGAATCAGATGATCCAGGCTGGCCTTGCCTGGGCCATAAAAGAACAATACCAGCAACATGATGAAATAGGTAGCGGCGAACTCTATGCCGTTATTCAGCACGACAAAGCTGCCGTTTTCGGTCAGCCAGCTGTAGTTGCCGTCTTCGCGCAGAATATCCTTGGCGCGGTTGAGGCGCTCAACAGCACCAATCGTACGCTCTGTCGCGAAAATGCCGCTGCCCTCCGCGATAGCGAGCCAGCCGTTGTGCCAGTGGGCGGTGACTGCAGCCACGATCATCGTAATCATCAGCGGTATCGATACCCAGCGCACCCCGAGTCCGATCAGGAGTGCGATCGCGCCGACAGCCTCGGTCAACGATGCGGCCCATGCCATCAGCGTTGGAAAGGGCATTCCGAGCCCCCAATCGGGGTTGCCGAACCAGGCGATGGTGTCTTCCATCGACCCCAGCTTATTCGTCCCCGCCATCCAGAATACCGGTACCAGGTACAGGCGCAACGCCAAAGGGGCGAGAAAATCGACTGCGCGCGTCGCATTCAATAAAAATTGTGCTCTGCAGCCCAATGACACGAGTTTTTCCATGAACCCTCTCCTCGGGAGAATGCCCCTTAATGGGAATGGCACTGACTTAACAGCTATCGTCGGGCAATCGGCCCGCCGACACGGGTTACTTCTTCCGGAAAACGCCGTGAATACGTCCGTGTAGGCTCGACGGCGGCTTCCCTGCCGCCGACATTTCCTTCAGAAGCAACCCGTATCGGCTTAAGTAAGAGCCATTACCCTTAATGGGAATGGCACTTACCTAACAGCTATCGTTGATTAATCGACGCGCCGACACGGGTTCCTTCCTCCGGAAATCGCCGTAAATACGTCCGTGTAGGCTCGACGGCGGACTCCCCGCCGCCGACATTTCCTCCAGAAGCAACCCGTATCGGCTTAAGTACGTACCATTACCCTTAATGGGTGGACTCGCCAGCTTGGCCCGAGTTCAGCGTTAACAGCCTGTCGGATAGTGTCTACAAAGCGAAGAACCGCCGGGGCCAGCCGTGTTTCATTGTTCACTTGGGCTCGATGAGGAGGCGTAGGGTGCGCCATGCGCAGCCTGCGAAAAAAAACCCCGGCGATGCCGGGGTCTTTGAGCAATTCGGGTGTTCAGCCGTTAAGTGCCACCACCACATTTACCTTCGCCACACTTACCTTCCTTGCCTTTGTCGCCGCCGCACTTACCTTCGCCGCATTTACCTTCCTTGCCTTTGTCGCCGCCGCATTTACCCTCGCCGCACTTACCTTCCTTGCCTTTGTCGCCACCGCACTTACCTTCGCCGCATTTGCCTTCTGCGAGCTGCATGTAGCCGCCTGACAGATTCTGCATGCCAAACGGGTTGGTGTCGGCACTGGCGACTGGCGAAGCCGAAAGCGCTGCCGCAAAGGTCGCACCCATGGCGATCGCGAGTGGTTTTTTGAAGGATTTTTCAGACATACGTGTTCTCCGATAATAAAGATCGTCCCCGAATGATGGGGTAACCGATTCTACAGGTTACAATCCAAATGACAATCA
>Ga0272442_10008547_pt1 | contig 12949 bp, 12 predicted proteins | sample SSMForm2O_FD_200262 | JGI IMG/M metagenome (GOLD analysis project Ga0272442, IMG submission 200262) | Marine sediment archaeal communities from Little Sippewissett salt marsh, Falmouth, MA, United States - SSM-Form-2O | ecosystem: Environmental > Aquatic > Marine > Wetlands > Sediment ...
CCCAGCGTATCGTGGTCGGTAGTCGCGTAGGCCCTGCCCCCGTCTGCCAGTACCTCCTGCAGCAGCTCGTGGACGGTCAGGTCTCCATCAGAGTATGTCGTGTGGGCGTGAAACCCGGAGATGTACCAGGCCAGGTCGCTGACCCATGCCCGGGCACGGAACTGACTGGCGTCCTCGAGTGCCGTCAGCTCGAGCCGGTTGCGCCCCGGCTTCAGCAAGTGGCTGTGGTCGCTCAGGTCCTCGGTCCGGAAGACGGTCCGCGGCGTCTTGCCGGGTTCGACGGTGGTCATCTCGACTCCGTTCAGCCTGACCGTGAAGTGGTCCACGCCCTCCACCCCGAGGTAGAAGCCGTTGCACCGCTGCCCGGGCGGTACCGAGAACTCCTGGCTCCACGAGCCGTCAGTGAAGGCGTATTGACCGTCGAGGACTACCCGGTCGTTCTCGACCGGCGACATGGCCGCCGCCGCGGCTGCCATGCCCGATATCAACAGCACGATTCTCGTCATGTTGGTCACCACCTGTTTTGGTTTCTCGTGACAGGTTAGGAACCGAGCCGTGATGGTCAAGGCGGCAGGCTGTCAAAAACGCGTGAACGAAACCGGCAGGACGCTCCAAGATGCTGGACCGCCCGCTGCCTAGTCCGTGAGGACCGCCTTGGCGGTCGAGGTGCGCCCCCGGTCGGTCGCCCTGAACAGGTAGATTCCGGCGGCAAGCCTCTGCCCCGTTCCGTCGGTCCCGTCCCAGGAGACCGCGGAAGAGCGGCCGGGTTCCAGCACCTGTACCTGGCGCCCGGTGGCGTCGAAGACCTCGACCCTGCCACCCGGTCCGAGCGGAGCCGAGAGGCGAACTGAGAGCGGCGCCTGACCCAGGCTGGGTTCGACGCCGAGCACTCGGAGCGGGCCACGGCCGGTCTGCTCTTCCAGACCAACCGGCAGGTGGGCGCCGGCCAACTTCGCAATCGACGCAACGGCCGCGCGTATCGCATCGGTCGCGAGCGGCACGTTGTTCGTCCCGCAGTTCCGGTAGTACATCGGCCCGATCGTGTCGCCAATCGTGTGGTACATTGGCGTGAAATCGTTCTCTATGCCGAGCAACGCCGGGTACCCCCGCAGCCAGAACGAATGATGGTCCGAGTAGGGCATGTAGTTCGTCATGACCTTCTTGGTCTTCAACAGGGAGAAGGTGTCGGCCTGGGCGATGTAGAAGTTGACCAGCCACTCGCACGACGGGTTGGACCACTTGCCGGCCACCTCGAATGTGTCGATGTTCTCCCGGCCGTAGGATATCATGTCGAAGTTGAGCATCGCCCGGATGGAATCCCCCCGCCGGTAGCAGTACTCGGCGAAGCTGTCCGAACCGTACAGCCCCTGTTCCTCACCCGAGAACCCGATGAAGTAGACCGTATTCTCGAACTCGACGTCCCGGAACACGCGACAGGCCTCGAGCACGGCGGTCGTGCCGGAACCGTTGTCGTCCGCGCCCGGGCAGTGATTCGGCCGGTGTTGTGAGGTAGCATCGGTGTGCCCGCAGATACCGTAGATGACATCCGGGTTCGTGGTCCCGTACCTGACGCCCACTGCATTAGGTGCGTAGTTGCTCCGGAACGGGAAGAGGAATGTCGTGTCGCAGCCGTACTCCTCGAACCTCGCCCTGGTCCATTCCATCGCCGCGTCGCAGGAATCGTGGGTCGAGTACCGGGTGTAGAAGTCCTGGTATCGCTGGATCATCCCCAGCACCGAGTCCTGGCTGACCGCGTTCACGAGGTCCCAGACAATGCTGTCGCTGACCACGGGCAGGCTGGGCCGCTCTGCCTGGGCGGTTGTCGAGACGAGGGGATGCATCGTCAGCCTTCCCAGGTCCACTGGCAAAGCGTTCAGGGCATACACGCCGGCTTCGTCGGTCCGCAACAGCGTCACCCCGGATTCCTCGGTAAGCACGCGGCCGAACTCGGCCAGTCGGGCAGCCGGGAAACCGTTCCTCGGCAGGACGTGGACGTACAGCTTGTCTTCCGGGTCGATATCGAGAACCTCGACATCGAACTCCGCGGACAGCCGTTCAAGGCCATCCTGTCCGACCTGCACCAGGCAGGAACCGCCCATGTCCTCGACCACCTTCACATCGTCCGCCGCGAGTTCGGAAAAGGACATCCCGGAGGGCAATCCAACCCGGACCAGGTAGGACGTTCCGGCGAAGGAAACGACAACAACCAGCAACAGGGCGACGAGCATTCTCTTCACATTCTCTCCGTTTCAGTTCAGGTCCTGCCGGGGATTGCGCTCCAAGACATGCTACCCGGCAAACCGAATACCGTCAAACACCGGGAGACGATACACCTGTGTTGACAGCCGACCTTCGATGCCTATCCTGCCTGCCGTGTCAGCACATCCGGATGTCGGCTGCACCATCCGCCTTGCGCGGCCGGAAGACTACGACGGCATCCAGCCGCTCGCCGAACAGATGGACGCCCTCCACCGCGAGCACCTGCCCGAACGGTTCCGCAAGCACGACGGGCCGCCTCGCTCTCGCGAGTACGTCATGTCTCTCATCGAGGACGACGAAACGATGCTCGCGGTCGCGGAAAGCGACGGGACGCTGGTCGGCATCATCAACTGCGGCCTGTCACGGACACCCGACATCCCTATCAAGGTGCGACGGTTGTTTGTCAAGGTAAGAGGCGTGGTCGTCGACCGCGCGTACCGGCGCCGTGGAATCGGCCGGGCGTTGATGGAACGGGCTGCGGATTGGGCGCGCGAGCGCGGCGCATCCGAGGTACAACTCAACCTCTACGCCTACAACGAGGACGGCGCGGCCTTCTACCGCGCCCTCGGATTCTCGGTTCTCAGCAGTCGCCTGGTCCGGCCGGTCTCCGGCTAGCCCTTCTCCTCCACCATCGCGAAGCAGACCCCGGACGGCTCGTTGAACAGGCAGATGCGCGAGCCAGGCACCGGTTCCTCGGGCCCAAGCACAACCAGTCCGCCGTGCTCCTCGACCAGCTTCGCCTTCGCCTCGATGTCGTCCACCTTGATGTAGACCGCCACGAACGGCAGCTTCGCCTTGCGCAGCGTGAAGATGTAACCACTCGACGCTTTGGCGCCGCCCGGCGCGTTCACCCGGTAGAACCCGAGCTTCTCGTCGAACTGAACGTCCCAGTCGAACACCTTGCGGAAGAAGTCGGCCGACTTGTCCTGGCCGTGGGACGCCAGTTCCCAGCACACGACTTCGTTGCTCATCTATCCTCCCTTTCCCGTGCCGCGTCAGCCGTCGCGCAACAGCTTCCGCCACTCTGCCACTCTGGCTTTGTATCCCTGCAGGTAGTCCTGCGGAACGGTTCTATGCCCGGAGGGCAGTACCTCCAGCGGGTCAACCGGCGCCCCGTTCCTCCGCAGGCTGAAGTCGAGGTGAAACCCGGTAGACAGTCCGGTGGAGCCGACGTATCCCAGGACCTGTCCCTTGCTCAACTTCGCGCCGTTCTTCGCCGCCGGGTCATAGCGGCACAGGTGGGCATAGCGGGAGCTCAGGTTCGAGCCTTCGTGCCGCACGTCCACCGTCCGGCCGTATCCACCGGTCCAGCGCCGCCTCGTCACCGTGCCGTTCGCTACCGCGCGAACCGGCGCGCCGTAGGGCGCGGCGTAGTCCAGCCCGGAGTGCTTGATGCGCCGCCTCCTGAACGGGTGCATCCGCGGCCCGAAATCGGAGGTTCGCCTCGCGTTCACCACCGGCGGATACTCCAGCAACCGGAACAGCGACCTGCCCGCGACGTCGCAATGGAACCGTTCCCCGGTCGGGGCACGGTACAGGTATGCTTCACCGGAGCGCGACGAACCCCTGTAGAGCGCGGCCAGTATCTCCCCGTACCGGTAGAGCGAGCCGTCGACCGTCAGCCGTTCGACAACCAGCCCGAAGGTGTCCCCGGCCTCGACGTCGCGCGGGAACTCGACCTGGCTGCGCAGCACCTCGCAGTACTCGGCAACCAGGTGCGGGTCGGCGCCCGCTTCAGTCATCGCCTCCCAGAGCGAGCCATCCACCGCACCGCGGATGACGGCGGTCGCCGTATCGACGTGCCGCCATGCCCGCATACCCTCTGCACCGGAGCTATCGAACCTGACTTCATAGCTCACCACCGGGTCGATATGGTAGATGACCCGGGCCAGTGCCGAGTCGACGTACTCTAGCGTCACCGAATCGCCGGGCATCAGCCTCCGGAAGTCGAAGTCGGTTGATTCCAGCGCCGCCTGCGCCAACACGGTCGTGTCCTCGGACACTCCCAGGCGTTTGAGGAGCGTCGCAAACAACTCGTTCTGCTCCAGGGCCCCGCCGCGGAACTCACGGACGACCTCCTCGACCAGCGAATCGACCGACAGCGAATCCGCAACCGGTAGACGCTCGCCCTCCTGCTTGGGCCTGATGAACACGAATGTGAGGATGCTGCCAAGGATGACGACCGCCGCGGCCACCACCAGCGCGCCGAACATCCGCCGCGTGGCGTCGTCGTTCCTTGCAGCGGGACGCTGGTGCCGGTTTCCGCTCATTGGAGGAACTGCAGTCTAGCCGGCCCGCTCCGGGAATCAATGCCCGGCGAGCACCGGCTTCAAGCCGTCGGTATTAGCTTCAGCTGTCGTCTGCCAGTTCGTACCCGACGACCGGCATCTGGTCGCACTTCCCCTTGTAGGGACAACCACGACAACCCTTGGGCCGGCACTCCGGGTGCAGTTCTCGTATCATCCCCTTGCGCAGCATGTACCGGAGCATCCCCTCCAGCGCGCTCTTCTCGACCTTCAGCTTCTTGCTCAGTCCGCGCACGGTAGTCGTACCCCGGCGAATCTCGTCCAGGATGTCCTGGATCACGCGAACAGGCTCCCGACCTGGTAGACGGCCACGGCAAGCACCCAGCCCAGCACCATCGTGTAGCCCACCGCAAGCCCGGCCCACTTCCAGTTCGTCTCACGCTTGATGGCCGCGATCGTCGCGATGCAGGGGATGTAGACCAGCGACATGACCATGAAGGCGTACGCCGACAGCGGCGTGAACGTCCGGCTCAGCACGTCGGCCAACCCCTCCGGCCCGGCGCCGTGGATTGCGCCCATCGTGCTGACGACAATTTCCTTGGCGACGATGCCCGCGGTCAGCGATACCGCCGCCCACCAGTACCCGAACCCGGCCGGCTTGAGAAGCGGCGCGACAACGCCGCCGATGCGGCCGATGACGCTCGCCTCGGAAGCGTACTCGACACCCCACGGCAGGCTTGCCATCAGCCAGATAGCAACCGACGCAAGGGCGATGATTGTCCCGGCCTTCCGCACGAACAGCCAGGCCCGCTCCCACATGTGGACCAGGATGCTGCGCACCGTCGGCAGGTGATAGGGCGGCATCTCCATGATCAGCGGCGCCGCCTCGCTCTTGAAGAAGAGCCGCTTGAACAGCCGCGCGACGAGCACCGCCAGCACGATGCCGAGCAGGTAGAGCGAGAACACAACCAGGCCGCGGTGCCGGGCGAAGAAGACACCGGCGAACAGGATGTACACCGGCAGCCGGGCCGAGCACGACATGAGCGGGTTGACGAGAATCGTCAGGATCCGGTCCTTGCGCGACTCGAGTGTCCGGGTTGCCATGATTGCCGGCACGTTGCACCCGAACCCGATTATCATCGGGATGAAAGACTTGCCGTGCAGGCCGAGCAGGTGCATGAACCGGTCCATCACGAAGGCGGCCCGGGCCATGTAGCCCGATTCCTCGAGCAGGGAGATGACCAGGAACAGGATGACGATGTTGGGCACGAAGACCAGCACCGAGCCGACCCCGCCGATAACACCCTCTACCAGCATTGAAACGAGCCAGGCCGGTGCCTGCGCCGATGCCAGCAGGCTGGAAACGGCGCCGCCCAGCCAGCCGAAGAACTGCTCTATGTAGCCGCTCAGCGGCGCGCCGACCGTGAAGACCAGTTGGAACGTCCCCCACATCAAGAGCAGGAATATCGGGATCCCGAACCAGCGGTTCGTCACCACCGAGTCAATCCGGTCGGTAACCGTAAGCCTCCGCGTCAGGCTCGGCCGCCGGCGGGTGCACTCGCGCGCCACCCCGTTCAGGAACCCGTATCGCCGCTCGACAACTGCGGTCTCCAGGTCCACGTCCAGGTGACGTCCCAGCCACCGCCTGACCTCCTCGAGGACTTCGGTCACCACGGTCCCGCGCTCGTCGTCGGCAACGAGTGCCTCGGCCTCCGGGTCGCCCTCGAGCAGCTTCAGGGCCAGCCAGCGCGCCTGACCCTCCCGGTCCGGCCAGGTCGCGACGATTGACTCCACCAACTGCTCGATGCCTGCCTCGATGTCGCGCCCGTAGGCGATCTTCGTCCCGCGCGGCGGCGGCTTCCGGTCGATGTCGTGGACGACCCGCTTGAGCGCCTCGATGCCCATGCCCTTCGACGCGACTGTCGTCACCACCCTGACCCCGAGCACCTTCTCCAGCCGCACGGTGTCGATGTCGATGCCCCGGGAACGGGCGATGTCCACCATGTTCAGTGCGACGACGACCGTTGCGCCCAGTTCGAGCAACTGCGCGACGAGGTAGAGGTTCCTTTCCAGGTTCGACGCGTCCACCACCGCGACGACCGCGTCCGGCTTCTCGGTGACGAGGTATTCCCGGGCGACACGCTCGTCCAGCGTGTAGGCGTCGAGCGCGTAGGTCCCGGGCAGGTCCACCACCGTCACCGCGTGCCCCTGGTAGTTGAACCTGCCTTCCTTCTTCTCGACCGTCACGCCCGGCCAGTTGCCTACCGACTGCTTCGCACCGGTAAGCGCGTTGAATATGCTCGTCTTACCGGAATTCGGGTTGCCGGCCAGCGCGACCGTGATTGAGCGCTTGGCTGTCAATCGTCCTCCCCGGCGAGCCGGACGAACACGCGCCGGGCGATGCCGTGCCCGAGGTGCCCTTCGTGCCCGTTGACCTCGACCAGGACGCGGCCGTGCCCGGAACCGGAACGCTTCACCAGCCCGGTCCCCGGCCCGATGCCCAGCCTCCGCAACCGGTGGCGCATACCCCATCCTGCCTGAGTGCCGGTCACGACGAGTCTCGTACCGGTCGGCGCCGATGCGAGCGACATCTCCTCGACCGGTTCGACTGTCACCTGGGCCGCTTCCACTCTCCTGAGCGAAATGCAGTAGTCTTTCAAAAGGAAAGCGACCGGGTCGCCCATCGGCGCCACCCGGAGCACCTCCACCTCGGCACCGGGCACGAAGCCCATCGAAAGCAACCGCCGCTTCGACCCCGGCTCGCCCTTCAACTCGCGGACGACCCCGCGCTCGCCCACCCGGAGTTCATCCAGTCGCTTCATCACCCACTCTCTTCTGCCGCTTCGCCGGCGCGCCGCAATCGCCCCGGTCCAGGCATAGACCAAGCTGGGCCAGGGATACCTTCTCGTCGTCATCATGGGAACGGACGAACTCGACAAGCCTGACCAGCCGCTCGAGGCTTTCCCGGCTCACGACGTGCTCGATGAGGCATGCGTCGCGCGCGGCCACCTTGTCCGATACCCCGAGCACCTCGTGCAGGAACTCCTGCAGCAACCGGTGCCGCCGATACATCTCCTCGGCGACGCACGCACCGCGGGCGGTCAGCTCGACCCCGCCGTACCGCTCGTGCTTAACCAACGAGGGTTTGCTCACGTCCAGGTGCTCGGCGATGTCGGTCACCCGGACGCGCTGCCCGCGCCGCCCGATGATCAACACCGCTTCCAGGTAGTCCTCCGCGCTTTGACCAAGCTTGCCCGGTAAGACCATCTGTGAATCCTCCCTAACTTTGTTAGGCATATCTAACTATAGCCCCCTTCCTTCTCCTGTCAAGGCCACCCGGTGGATGCGGTTTGACGCGGACCGCGCAAGGCATACAATGCTCGAACAGGCGGATGATCTACACGATAACCCTCAACCCTGCCCTTGACCGGACGCTGTTCGTCGAGGGAATGAACGTCAACGGCACGAGCCGTATCAAGCGCGAGGCACGCTATGCCGGGGGAAAGGGCATCGATGTTTCCCGCGCCCTGGTCGAGATGGACGTCCCGACCGTGGCGATGGGCCTGGTGGGCGGCTTCGACGGCAAGGAATTCGAAGGCCGGCTGCTGAACGAGGGCGTTGCCTGTGACTTCACCCGCATCGCCGGTGAAATCCGCACCAACATCATCATCCACGACGAAAGCACCGGTCGTGAGAGCGCCCTGCTCGCCCGCGGGCCCGAAGTCCAGCCGGTCGAGATTATGGACTTCGTCTCCCGGCTGGAGAAACTGCGCGCCGTCGACTTCCTCGTCATCTCGGGTTCGCTCCCACCGGGCGTCAGCCCGGCGGTCTACCGGCGCATCGTCCAGGTCGCCACCGACAACGACATCCGTGTGCTGCTCGATGCCTCGGGCGCGGCGCTCAGGCACGGCATCCGTTCCGGCCCGACCGTCATCAAGCCGAACCGCACGGAGCTGGCCGAACTGGTCGGCAAGGAACTGGAAGAGCCGACGGCCATCGTCGAGGCCTGCCGCGAGTTGCTCGAACGGGTCCGCATCGTGCTCGTTTCGCTGGGCGCGGACGGGATGGTGATGCTGGACGCCGAGCGTGCGCTCCATGCCCGGCCGCCCAGGGTCGAAGTGAAGAGCACGGTCGGCGCCGGTGACTGCGCGGTCGCCGGGTTCCTGCACGGCATGGTCACCAGCGAGGACCCGGTTGACTGCCTGCGTCGCGCCGTCGCGTCCGGCACCGCCGCCACCCTGAACGAGGGAACCGGTCTCTGTCGCTGCGAGGACATCGACCGGCTGCTACCCGAAGTCGAAGTGAAAGAGGTGGCGTCATGAGCCTCGTGCCTGGCCGGCAACTGCTCGCCGAAGCGAACGAGAAGCGCCGCGCCGTCGGCGCCTTCAACTTCAACAACCTGGAGTTCCTGCAGGCGATTGTCGACGCGGCGGACGAGACCGGGCTCCCGGTCCTCGTCGCCACGAGCGAGGGTGCCATCCGCTACGCCGGGATGGACAGCATCGTCGCCCTTTCCCGGGCCGCGGCGAGCCGCACCGCGGTCCCGCTCTGCCTCCACCTCGACCACGGCAAGGACCTCGACGTCATCCGCCGCTGCATCGAGCTCGGCTACACCTCGGTGATGATCGACGCCTCGGACCTGCCCTTCGAGGAGAACGTCGAGAAGACGAAGCGGGTCGTCGAGATGGCCCGGCCGCGCGGGGTATCGGTCGAGGCCGAACTGGGCCGGCTGCAGGGAATCGAGGACGACGTCTCGGTCGAGGAGCGAGACGCGGTCCTGGTCGACCCTGACCGGGCCGCCGAGTTCGTCGAGCGCACCGGGGTCGACTCGCTCGCCCCGGCCATCGGCACTTCGCACGGCGCCTTCAAGTTCAAGGGCGAACCCCGGCTCGACTTCGACCGGCTCGCCGCGGTCAAGGAGAAGACCGGCGGCCTGCCCCTCGTGCTGCACGGCGCGTCGAGCGTGCCCGAGACCGTGCTCGAGAAATGCCTCGCCGCCGGGGTCGAGGTTTCGGGCGCGCGCGGGGTTCCGGAGGAGCAACTCCGCCGCGCCATCGAGAACGGCATCAACAAGGTGAACGTCGACACCGACCTCCGCCTCGCCTTTGTCGCCGAGGTCCGCACGGTGCTGAACGAACACCCGGACCGGTTCGACCCGCGAGAATACCTCGGCCCGGCCCGCGACGCGGTGCGCGAACTGGTCGCCGGGCGCATAAGGGTGCTGGGGAGGGTCGAGTGAACGAAGCCTCCGGCACGCTGAAAGAGGCCATCGACAAGGGCCGGGACGCCGTCGCCCGCGCCCGGAACATCATGGCGGTGACCGGGGCCGGCGTTTCGGCCGAGTCGGGCATCGCCACCTTCCGCGACAAGGACGGCCTGTGGCAGAAGTCCGACCCCGAGGAGTATGCCACGCCCGAGGCCTACGCGCGCGACCCGGTCAAGGTATGGCGCTGGTACGACGCCCGGAGAACCGGAATGGCGAAGGCCGAACCCAACCCGGCCCACCGGGCGCTCGCCGAACTGGAACGGCAGGGCAAGCGGGTCTTCATTGTAACCCAGAACGTCGACGACCTGCACGAGCAGGCCGGCTCCTCGGAAGTCGTCCACATCCACGGTTCCATCTGGCACGTCCGTTGCGAGCGTGACGGCTCGGTCGAGGAGAACCGCGAAACGCCGCTCTCCGAAATCCCGCCCCGCTGCGCCTGCGGCAACGAGATGCGGCCCGCGGTCGTCTGGTTCGGTGAGCAACTACCCGCCGCGCCGGTCCGACAGGTCCAGCACCACCTGCTCGACGTCGAGACCGATGTCTGCCTCGTCGTCGGCACCGAGGCCTCCTTCGGCTACATCCTGCAGTGGGTCCACGCCGCCCGGCAGCATGGCGCGACCGTCATCACCGTCAACCCGCGTTCAACGCCGCTCGACGGTCTCTCGGACCTGGCGCTGCAGGGCAGGGCGGGCAACATCCTGCCGCAACTCGTGTCGGACTGACATGGCCGACCACGGCTTCCTCGACCTGTGCCGGCTCCGGCGCTCGGTGCGCCGGTTCAGCGACCGGTTGGTCGAGCGCGAGAAACTGGAGTACTGCCTCGAGGCGGCCCGCGTCGCGCCCTCGGCCGAGAACGGCCAGCCCTGGCGGTTCATCGTCATCGACGACCCGGCCCGGAAGGAAGCACTCGCCGGCGCGGTGTTCAAGGGCATCCACGCGAGCACCCGGCCGCTCGCCAGGGCCCCGGTCCTCGTCGTGCTGCTCATCAAGGAGGGCGTCGTCATCAACAGGCTCGGCGGCGGGGTCCAGGGCATCCCGTTCCAGTTCATCGACGCCGGCATCGCCGGAGAGCACTTCGTGCTCGCCGCGGCGGAACAGGGACTCGGGACCTGCTGGATCGGCTGGTTCAACCCCCGCGCCCTGCTCGACCACCTCGGCCTGAAACGCCGGGGCTTCCGCCCGGTCGCGCTTTTCGCGGTCGGCTACCCGGCACCGGATGTCGAACCGCGCGAGCCCCGGCGCAGGGACCTCGACGACATCGTCTCCTGGAACGAACCGCCCGGTCGCCGCTAGCCGCCCCTCGAACCTCCTTGACACCGTCCTTTCGGCCAACAGACTGTGCCGGAGATGCGCCCGCAAGTCGCTGACTGGTTGCGCACCCGTGCCGGGCTCGCGCTCGTGCTCGGCGCGGTCGCCTTCTTCTCGGTCGCGCTCTACCTGCCGACCATCGAGTACGACTTCGTCTGGGACGACACCTCGCTCATCTCCGAGAACGAACTGCTCTACGAGTCGGGCCCGTGGGAAGTCTTCACCCGGCCGTACTGGTCCGGGGCACCCGACGGTCCCGAGGGCACCGCCGAGTCCTACTACCGGCCGCTGGTGAACCTCAGTTTCTGGGGCGACGCGCGGCTTTCCGGCACCAACCCGGGCTGGTTCCACCTCGTCAACACCGTGCTCCACACGCTCGTCTCGGTCCTCGTCGCCCTCATCGTCTGGCAGTTGCTCAATTCCGGCATCTGGGCCGGCCTCGCCGGTATGTTCTTCGCCGCCCACTCGTCCCACGTCGAGTCGGTCGCGTTCATATCGGGCAGGACCGACCTGATGATGGCGCTCTTCCTCGGCATCGCGGCCTTCGGCCTGCTCCGCTCCCTGCGCAAGCGCCAGCACTTCTGGCTGGTGCTCGTCCCGCTGGGCTACGCCGGCGCCCTGCTCAGCAAGGAGACCGCGCTGCTCTTCCCGGTGGTCGTCGCGCTCGCGCCCCTGCTCACCCAGACGAGCTACTCGAAACGGTACTGGGCCGCGGTCGGCGTCACCGCCGCGGTCGGTGTCGGCTACCTCTTCCTGCGCACCGGGGTCGTCGGCGCGGCACTGCCCAACCCGAACATCGGCTCGGTGGTCGGCCGGCTGCTCGAAGTCACAAACACCTTCGGCCTGTACATCAGGATGTTCATCTGGCCGTTCTCCCACCACGCCAAGTTCCCGCTCGACCCGCAGTTCGCCCACCTCACCCCGGCGACCATCGTCGCACTGCTCTACGTCGTATCGGTGCCGCTGCTGGCAATCCGGCGCCGGTTCCTCGTGTCGCTCTGGGGCTACGTCTGGACCGTGCTCTTCCTCCTCCCGGTCACCAACATCGTCGCGCTCGGCCCCCAGGCCGCGGAACGGCTGCTCTACCTCCCGTCGGCCGGCCTGGTGATGGCCGGTGTCGCCCTGCTCGCCCGGCTCTTCCGCTCGACCCGGCGGCTCAGGGTGGCGGTCGGCGTGCTGATGCTCGCGGCGACCGCCGCGCTCGCGGTCGACACGGTCTTCCGGTCCAACGTCTGGCGCAACGAGAAGAAGCTCTACTCGACGATGGTCCGCGAGGCACCCCGCTCGCCCAGCGCCCACGCCAACCTCGCCAACGTCCTGCGCGAAACCTTCCCCGACTCGGCGCTCGGGCTCTACGACCGGGCCATCTCGCTCGACCAGGGCCACGTCCGCGCCCACGTCAACGCCGGCATCCTCCGGTCCCGGATGGGTGACCACCGGCAGGGCATCCACCATCTCCGCATCGCCAACGAACTCGAACCCGGCTCGGCCAAGGTGCTCAGCAACATCGGACTCGCCTTCCTCACCTCGGGCCGACCCGAAAGCGCGCGCGTCTACCTCGAGCAGGCGCTGGAGGTCGACCCCGGTTCCGCGCCGGTGCGGGTCAACTACGCCGCGGTCCTCGACGCGCTCGGCGACGGCGAGGGCGCCGACCGGGAACTGCGCCGCACCCTCGAGGGCGCGCCCGGGTTCGCCCCGGCGCTGGTCGGGCTCGCCGACCGCTTCGAGCGGAACGGGATGCTCCACTCGGCCATCGTCTCCCTCGACCGCGCCTCCCGCCTCGTCCCGTCCAACCCGGTCATCGCCAACCGGCTCGGGACGATGCACGTCGTTGCCGGCGATTCGACCGAGGCGGAGCGGTCCTACCGCC
>Ga0272442_10008548_pt1 | contig 12948 bp, 11 predicted proteins | sample SSMForm2O_FD_200262 | JGI IMG/M metagenome (GOLD analysis project Ga0272442, IMG submission 200262) | Marine sediment archaeal communities from Little Sippewissett salt marsh, Falmouth, MA, United States - SSM-Form-2O | ecosystem: Environmental > Aquatic > Marine > Wetlands > Sediment ...
GGACGGGACCATCCACCTGGCCTTCGATCATCACGGACACCCGCTGCACTACCGCGTGTCCCAGAAAGAGGTCGCCAGCGCTCCCCGGGAAACCTCTTGGGACGCTTCGCTTTTCGGCCCCGTGCAGTCCGAACTCGAGCGGGGCAAACCGATCGCGATCACCTATCCCCGGTTCTGGCAGACGCCGGACGGCGGCCTGCAGTTCTGCTACCGGCGGGGCGGCTCGGGCAACGGCGACCGGATGCTGGTCGATTATGACCCGAAGCAGGGGCTCTGGGTGCACACGCGCGCGATCGATTCCGGGAAAGGCGTGTGGCAATCGAGCGATTCCCGGTGTTCGTATCCGAACGGCTACGACTACGGGCCCTTCGGCAAGCTGCACGCCACCTGGGTGTGGCGAGAGGGTCCGGATACGCCCAATCATGATCTGGTGTACGTCTACAGCGAGGACCGGGGCGTGTCGTGGAAGAATAACCGCGGCGAGACGCTCACGGCGCCGCCGCGGATCGATTCGCCCGGCATCACAGTGGTCCCGATCAGCGACCAACTCGGCTTGATGAATACCCACGGGCAGGCCGTCGACTCGAAAGGCCGGATCCACGTGATTATGTGGCACTGCACCGAGGAGAGCCTCGAAGCGGCCGGAAGCGCCCCGGGTGAGCAACGTTGGGGGCCGCCTGAGGCCCGCCGCTACCACCACTACTGGCGGAATCTCGAGGGCGAGTGGCAACACCGCGAACTTCCCGGAGCGGTGGGCAACCGGCCCAAGATCGTGGTCGACAAGGCCGACAACGCCTTCGTGGTCTATGGCGCCGCGCACAAGCGCCCGTGCGCCTTGCACATCGCCGCGGCCACCGCGGCCTCGGACTGGACGGACTGGCAGGTCGTCCATATCGAAAAAGGGCCGTTTCTGAACGAGATGGTCCCCGATACGACGCGCTGGAGGGATGAGGGCGTGCTGTCGCTCATGGTGCAGGAGGCGCCCGGGGAACCGCATGAGCCCACGACGCTGCGGGTGTTGGACTTCTCGGTCGCGGCGGACCAGGGGCGGGCGCGCGGCGTGCCGACGCCGGAACAGATCGCGTGGCACGAAATGGAGATCGAGATGTTTCTGTGCCTCGATCCATGCTCTTGGCAGGGACGTGAGTATGACGACCACTCAACTTCGCTCAATGAGATCAACCCAACCCAGCTTGAAACCGACCAGTGGTGCGAGGTGGCCAAGTCGTTCGGGGCGAAACAGATTCTCTTCGTTGCCAAACACACAGGGGGCTTCTGCTGGTGGCATACGGACACCAGCGACTACAGCATCAAGAACACGGCCTACAAGGATGGCAAGGGCGACGTGCTGGCCGAACTGGCACAGAGCTGCAAGAAACACGCATTGAAACTGGGCGTCTACATCTATCCCGGAGACGACCAGTGGGGGGCCGGGATCGGAAGTGGGGGACGTACCGACGACCCGGCCAAGCAGGAGGCCTATGCGAACGTACTTCGACAGCAATGGACGGAGGCGCTCACGCGCTATGGCGACGTGTCGGAAGTCTGGTTCGATGGAAGCTGCGTCGTTGACCTGCGCGACGTTCTCGATGAGCACGCGCCAACAGCCATGGTCTTCCAGGGACCGAACGCCACACTCCGCTGGCCCGGCAACGAGAAAGGCATCGCCCCCTATCCGACGTGGCAGACGGTTCGGAAAGAAGATGCCGCTACCGGCGTGTCGACGGGCTTGCATAGCGATCCTGAGGGCGACGTATGGCTCCCGATGGAGATGGATACCCCCTTGCTGGACCACAAGTGGTTCTGGGCGCCCGGCACCGATCACATGATGAAATCCCTTGACGACTTGATGGAGATCTACTACCGATCCGTAGGCCAGGGCTGTGTATTGCTGCTTAACGCCACCCCCGACACCAGCGGCCGGATTCCCAAATCCCATGTCAGGCGTTACCAGGAGTTTGGCGCGGCGATCCGGCGCATCTACGAGAACAAGAGAGGCGAGATATCCGGCAAAGGCAGTAGCCTTGAACTCCGTTTTGAACGGCCCACCCTTATCAACCACATTGTGACCATGGAAGACATTCGCTACGGCCAGACCGTGCGGGCTTACGAGGTCTACGGCTTGCTCGAGGGAACGTGGCAAAAACTGATCGACGGGTTTTCAATCGGTTACAAGAGAATCGACGTTATCGACACGCTCAGCCTCGAGGGACTGCGTCTCCGCATAACCAAGGCCGTGGCCGAGCCGGTCATACGGTCCTTTGCCGCCTACGAGGCATCGGAAACAGGTGCGGTCGAAGCCTCACCTGATTCCGAAACCAAGCTCTGGCAAGAAGTCGAGGGATGGACGCAGGTCAAACTGACCGGCGCGTGGCAGACGGTCGATATCGACCTCACACCTTACATCCAAACGGCCGGGCAGTACGAGATTGAATTGCGCAAGACGGGTGGACAGGCGGCGTTGCAGGTGCAAAGCGTGGTGCCCCTCATCGGAGGAACCGAAGCTCGGCGACTTGTCACGAAGTTGGATCCGGGCAAGGTGTGGCTCATTCGACGGACGGACCAAGTCACTCCTGACACACAAGGCCGCACAGCCGTGCGGATTATAGCCAGGATCACTGGAGGTGGAAGTTGGGAAGGCCGATTGTCTATCCGCGGCGCCGACTGACGACCGCGACGAAGCGTGGCCGGTTTCACGCGCTGGCGCTATCCGAGAGTTCCCCTACCTTGTCCCCATTCTGGATCGTACGCGTGCCTGATGTGCGTTGGATATCGGAGACGACGACCTTCTGAAGTTCATGCGTATGGATGTGCTGGCAAGATGGTTGACAATCCAAGTCCGACAGCGTAAGGGCTGGGAAAGTCCACGCGCAGGGCGTGTCTTGACTGGTTTCCGGTCCCTTCGGCACGACCCGAAGGCCATCTTGGCCCATGGGTGTTGAGCCTGTGGGAGACGGCGTATACTATCCTTGCAGGACGTCTCGCGGCGGTCGTGGGCAGGTTCGTCTGGGCAATCTCGGATCCGGAGGTAGTGGCCATGGGACAACAGATTTTGGCCTTGTTGATTCTCGGCATGTTGACGGCGGCATCCTCCCTGACGTTGGCGGAGGAGGAGAAGGCGGCGTCTGCCGTTGACGAGGAGTCCCTGGCCGCCTGGCAAGCCATGCGCTTCGGGATGTTCATTCATTGGGGCCCGGCGTCGCTGAAAGGCACGGAGATCGGATGGTCCCGGGGCAAACAGGTGCCCCGCGAGGAATACGATCAGCTCTGCAAGCGATTCAATCCGGTGCAATTCGACGCCAGGGAGTGGGTGCACATCGCCAAAGCTGCGGGAATGCGCTACATCGTCATCACGTCGAAACACCACGACGGATTCTGCATATGGGATTCCGCATACACCGACTATGACATGAGGTCTACGCCTTTCAAACGTGATGTCCTTGCGGAACTCTCGGCAGCCTGCAGAGAAGCCGGCATCGCCTTCAGTACCTACCATTCCATCCTCGACTGGTACCAGCCCGACTACAACACGATTGACGCACAGGGCGGGCCTGGCTACGCGCTGCCTGCGGGGCAGGAGCCGAATATGGACCGGTACCAGACCTACATGCAGAACCAGTTGCGCGAAATTGTCCAAAGCTACGGTCCGTTGCAGAGCATGTGGTTCGATGGCGAGTGGGAGGAGCCTTGGACGATAGAGCGGGGCTGGCAACTGCTGCGGTTCTGCCGCGAACTGGATCCGAGAATGCTTGTCAACAACCGTGTTGGCAAGGGCCGTCAGGGGATGGAGGGCACCACGAAGACCGGTTTCGCGCCCGGCGACTATGATACGCCCGAGCAGCGGGTGGGTGCGTTCAACGACCAACGCCCGTGGGAAACGTGCATGACCATCTGCCGACAATGGGCGTGGAAATCCGACGACAGGATGAAATCCCTCGAGGAATGCATCCGCACTCTGGTGCGGACGGTCGGGGGCGACGGCAATCTGCTGTTCAATGTGGGGCCCATGCCCGACGGACGCATTGAGCCGCGCCAGGTCGAGCGGCTGCGCGAGATGGGTGCGTGGCTCGATAAGAACGGCCAGAGCGTCTATGGCACGCGAGGCGGCCCCTTCCGCCCGCAAGAATGGGGATGCAGCACCCACAAAGGCAACACGGTGTACGCCCACGTGTTCGAGTGGAAAGCGGCACGGCTGCGCCTGCCCGCGCTTGAACGGAAAGTCCAGTCCGCCGCGTTGCTGAACGGTTCCGACGTGAAATGGCGCCAGGAGAGCAACTGCATCGAGTTGCGGCTCAAGGAAGAGCACCGGGATTCCATCGACACGGTAGTTGCACTACGCTTGGCAGAGTGACGGAACTGAAGCAGTATGTAGGCCATGGTGCGTTCGCCGTTTTTTCGCGGTCTCGGCATCTTGGCCGCGCGCTCCGTTCGACGAGGTCCCCGTTGTGTTCGCCCCGCCGGAGACTCTATAGTCGTTGGTGAGAAGGAGGGCAGAGACCATGCGTGGATTATCCGGTCACCTGCTTGGATTCGCAGTGGTTACCGTGTCCGTCGCATTTTCGGCAGCGCCAGGTGCTCAGGAGGCAGGACCAGTGCGGACGTCAGAAAACGCGACCATGAGCGACGTGTTCGGCCGGGGGGAGGATGGGTATCCGCAGGTGCGCATCCCGGCCGTGGCCGTCACGCCGAAAGGGACGGTGCTGGCGTTCGCGGAAGCCCGTCAGGCGGGCGACCACTCGGAAAACGACATTGTGCTGAAGCGCAGCCTGGATGGCGGCGCCACGTGGCAACCGCTTCAGGTCATCGCCGAGATGGGCGGGGATTCGCTCAACGATCCCTGCGTGGTGGTAGTTCATGAAGCCGCTCGGGCGTTGTTGATGTACCAGCGCTACCCGAAAGGCTACCACACGCGGAAAATGGCGCACACCGAAGCCGCCGAACTGGGCTACGGCGGCCCACGAAATACCCAGACCTTCCTGAAGCGCAGCGAAGACGACGGAGCTACCTGGTCGGCCCCGGAAGACGTCACCCGCAGCATGCGCCGGCCGGACGCCATCAGCGTGGGCAGCCCCGGCGTAGGCATTCAACTCGAGTACGGCCCGCACCAGGGCCGGATCCTGCTCCCGTTGTACGAAGTTATGCCCCCGGGAGACCACAGCCGGCAATGGCACAACTGCGCCGCCATCAGCGATGACGGAGGCGTCACCTGGCGGCTCGGCGCACGCGTACCGGAAGAGGGCCTTGAAGGCGATGCGAACGAGTGCCAGTTGGCGGAGTTGAGCGATGGCACGGTCATCATGGACGCGCGCCAGACCAGCGGGAATGCCAGAAAAGGCGCGAGAAGCCGCGACGGCGGCGAGACCTGGGAGCCGATGTATCAAGTCCCGGATTTGGTGGCGCCGCCCTGCATGGGGAGCGTCCTCCGAATCGCCGCTCCTCGCGAACGCGGAGACCTGCTGGTGGCCACCCTGCCTGACACGCTGAAGAAGCGCGAGAACGGCACCGTGTTCATCAGCAGGGACGGTGGCAAGACCTGGCCGGAGAAGCGCGTACTGTACGCGGGCGGATTCGCCTACAGTTGTCTCACGCAGTTGACCGAAGGCCGCGTGGGATGTCTCTTTGAACGCGACGGATACGCACACCTCACATTCGCGGTGTTTGACGTGGATTGGCTGAGCGCCGGCAACTGATCCGAGTGAACTGGCCCCCGGCGCGTCCAGGGCTTGCACGGTGGTGTTGCTTTCGGTACGATATGTTCGGCCGTGCATAACGCCCAACGCCTCTCTGCGCGCGCTGGGCGGCCGGGTGAAAGGAGAACCGACGGTGATGCGTTCGGAATCCGAGTTGCTGGAAGCCATCGTGGAAGCGGCGACGGTGCGCGAGGACGGGCGGCAGGTCATGCCGTGTCCACGCGCGTTTGAGCTTGCGGAGCAGTTGGGCGTCTCGGTGTCCGAGATCGGCCGCCTGTGCAATCGCGAAGGCATCAAGATCGCCCAGTGCCAGTTAGGGTGTTTCTGATGAGAAGCGCAACCGCAGGGCACGCGGCGCGCCTGCGGCCCCGGCTCAAGGTGTGGATCGAGTGCGATACCGGGGAGGGGGCGTTTGGCGACGGGCGGTGGCGGCTTCTCGAGGCCGTGGCGCGGGAGGGTTCGCTCAAGGCTGCGACCGATGCGTTGGGCATCAGCTACCGCAAGGCGTGGGGCGACCTGCGCAAGGTCGAGGCATGTCTCGGAATCCCGTTGATTGAGAAACACCGGGGCGGCGCCGACGGGGGCGAAACGCTTCTCACCGACGCCGGCAGGCAATGGCTGGCCGCGTACAAGCGCTTCCGCAGGAATGTCGAGAAGGCGGTGGCCAAGGAGTTCAAGGCGCAGATCCTCGGAGGCCGCAAGTGAGCGCGAGCAGCACGAGATCGCGAATGCGGCGGCGCCTGCTGCCGCTTTGGCCGGCCCTGATGCTGATAGCCACGGCGGCCGCCGGAGACGCGGCCGAGGTCTCCGGCGACCTGATGGTGTTTCACGCGGGCAGCCTGTCGGCCCCGTTCGCGCAGATCGCCGCGGCTTTCGAACAGGCGCACCCGTCGGTGCGGGTGCTGCGCGAGGCGGCCGGTAGCCGCGCCTGCGCCCGCAAGATCGCCGACCTCGCACGGCCCTGCGACGTGTTCGGTTCCGCGGACTATTCGGTCATCAACACGCTGCTCATTCCGCAATACGCGGACTGGTGCATCCGCTTCGCCAGCAACGAGATGGCCATCGCTTATCATCCATCCTCACGCCACGCGGACGAGATAGGGCGCGACAATTGGTATCGCATCCTGTTGCGGGACGACGTGGCCTTCGGCCGCTCGGACCCGAACGCGGATCCGTGCGGCTACCGCACCGTGCTGACCGCGAAGCTGGCCGAGAAGCACTACCGCGAGCCCGGGCTCGCCGAGCGGTTGCTGCACAAGGACCGCCGCCACATTCGCCCCAAGGAAACCGACCTGCTGGCCCTGCTCGAAGCGGGGGCCATCGACTACGTCTTCATCTATCGCTCTGTGGCCCAGCAGCATGAGCTCGAGTACGTGACGCTGCCGGACGAGGTCAATCTCAAGAAGCCGGAGTTGACGGAGTGGTATCGGTGCGCCACGGTCGAGATCTCGGGCAAGAAGCCGGGCGAGGTGCTCGTCAAGCGCGGCGAGCCGATGATCTACGGTGTGACGATGCCGAAGAGTGCGCCGAACCGCGCCGCGGCCCTGGCGTTTGTCGCGTTTCTCTTGGACGAGAACAAGGGCCTGGCCATCATGCGAAAGAACGGCCAGCCGTCGGTTGTGCCCGCGCTCTCGGCCACCTACGCCCACGTCCCCGCCGAATTGAAACGATTTGCCCTCGAGTTGCCGCCGCCATGAGCGCCCTCAGACCCAGAGTACAGCCGTTTTCGTTGGTCTTCGCCGGACTCGGCGGAGCCGTGCTCCTGTTCATCGTCGCGCCTTTGGCCGGCATGGTGTTTCACAGCCCGGTCGCGGACCTGGCCGAGACGGCCGGCGACGCCGAGGTGCAGGCCAGCGTGTGGCTGACGCTGTGGACTTCGATGGCGGCCACGGCGATCGTCGCGGTCGCCGCCGTGCCGTTCGCGTACCTGCTCGCCCGCAAGACCTTTCCGCTCAAGCGCCTCGTGACCGCCGTGGTGGATCTCCCCATTGTGATTCCGCACTCGGCGGCCGGCATCGCCATCCTCGGCATCGTCGCTCGCGACACGCTCGTGGGCCGTGCGGCCGAGGGGATGGGCTTCCAATTCGTGGGCGGCCCGGCCGGCATCATCGCGGCCATGGCCTTTGTCAGCGTCCCGTTTCTCATCAACGCCGCCCGCGACGGCTTCGCCGCGGTTCCCGAGCGCCTCGAGAAGGCCGCCCTGAGCCTCGGCGCGTCGCCGACGCGCGTGTTTTTCACGGTCTCCGTACCGTTGGCCTGGCGCGCGATCGTGTCGGGCTTGGTCCTGATGTGGGCGCGGGGATTGAGCGAGTTTGGGGCGGTGGTCGTGGTCGCCTACCACCCGATCGTCACGCCGGTCCTGATTTACGAGCGGTTCGGCGCGTTTGGCCTCAAGTATGCGCGGCCCGTGTCGGTCCTTTTCATCGCTGTGTGTCTGGTCCTCTTTGTCGTCATTCGCCTGCTGGCAAGAAACGAGCGCCATGCTGCGCATTAGGAACATCTCAAAGGACCTCGGCGAGTTTGCTGTTCGCGACGTCTCCTGTGACGTCGAGGACGGCGCCTACTTCGTCCTTCTGGGCGCCTCCGGCGTCGGCAAGACCGTCCTGCTCGAGACCGTGGCCGGACTTGTGACTCCCGACGCCGGCAGGATCCTTTGGGACGACGAAGACATGACGCACGCGCGGATTCAGAAACGCGGGCTCGGGCTCGTGTACCAGGACCAGGCCCTGTTCCCCCACATGACCGTCTACCGAAACATCGCGTATGGCCTGCGGTGGCGCAGGCGGGCCGCGGTTCGCGACAAGGTGCGCGCGCTCGCGGCCGACGTCGGCGTCAGCGATCTCGTGCATCGATATCCGGCCACGCTGTCGGGCGGCGAGGCCCAGCGCGTGGCCCTGGCTCGCGCGTTGGCCACCGAACCGCGATGCCTGTTGCTGGACGAACCCATCTCGTCGCTGGACCAGCGCGCACGGGCCGAGGTCCGCGCGCTGCTGCGCCGCCTCCATCGCCAGGGCCACACCGTGCTCCACGTCACCCACGACTACGAGGAGGCGGTCTCGCTGGCCACGCGCGTCGGCGTCATGGAGAACGGCTCGATTGTCCAGGTCGGCCATCCTCGAGAGGTGTTCCATCACCCGAAGTCGGAGTTCGTGGCCGGATTCGTCGGCATACGCAACTTCTTCGCCGGGCACCTCGAACGCATGCAGGACGGACTCGCCCGCTTTGTCACGGCCGGCCTCGTGCTTCTCGTCGCCACGGATGCGCCTGCCGGGCCCGGCAACCTCATCGTCCGCAGCGAGGACCTCGTCCTGGCGCCCACGCGCACGGACACCAGCGCGCAGAACAACTTCCTGGGAACCGTGGTGGACCTGGCGCCCGCTCGCGGGGGGGTCGAGGTGACCGTCGACGTCGGCGTCGAGTTGGCGGCGCTGGTCACGGAGCCGTCGGTGGCCCGGCTGCAGTTGGCGTGCGGCCTCAAGGTCTGGGTGAGTTTCAAGGCCGCGGCCGCGCGGTACATCGAGGCGTGACATGATTAAGGCCCCCCATATGCTGTTGCTCGGCTCGGAATCGAGGCACGCGGGCAAGACCTCCTTCGCGTGCGCCGTGATCGCTGCGTTCGCGCCACGTCATGCCGTCGTGGGCGTCAAGGTGACACCCGGACGGACCGATGACTACATCATTAGCGAAGAACTGCTCGTAGGCGAGGGCACGGACACGCAACGGCTCCTCGAGGCCGGTGCGGAGAAATCCTACTGGCTACGGACTTCGCCAGCCTGCCTCGCGCACGCCGCCGCGGAGTTGCTCGACGCCATCGGCGACACCGCGCTGATCGTGGCCGAATCAACCGGGCTGCGAGCCGTGGTCGAGCCGGGCGTGTTCCTGATGTTTCGGCGTGACGGAGAGGCCGACGTCAAGGCATCGGCCCGCGCCGTGCGGCAATACGCGGCCCGCGTCGTGGTGTTCGACGGCCACGCGTTCGACCTGGCCGTGGATGACCTGGCCGTGATCGCCGGGCGATGGACGCTGCGCCGCAACGGCGCCGCCTCGTGTGACAACCAAGGAGCGACCGACTAGGATGATACCGTTCGAGGAAGCCTTTGACATCGTGATGACGCACGCGCGCGCCTTGGATTCAGAGCGCGTCGGCCTCGATGAGGCCCTCGGCCGCGTCCTTGCGCAGGACGTACTATCCGACGTCGACATGCCGCCCTTCAACAAATCGGCCATGGACGGCTACGCCTGCCGCCGCGCCGACCTCGCCAACGACCTCACCGTGCTCGAGACGGTGCAGGCCGGCTGCATGCCCACGAAGCGCGTCGTCGAGAACACGTGCTCGAAGATCATGACCGGCGCGCCCGTGCCCGAGGGCGCCGACTGCGTCATCATGGTCGAATACACCGAGAAGCCCACGCCCGACACCGTGCGCTTCACCGGGAAAGACACGAGCGGCAATATCTGCCTTCAGGGCGAGGACGTCCGGACGGGCGATTGCGTGCTGCGCAAGGGGGACCTCGTCGCGCCGCAGCACATCGCCCTGCTGGCCTCCGTCGGGAGCGTCGCGCCGTTGGTCTCGCGCCGGCCGCGCGTCGGCATCGTCGCCACCGGCGACGAGGTCGTGCCGCCGGAAGTGAAGCCCGAGCCCTCGCAGATCCGCGACGCCAACGGCCCCCAACTCCGCGCCCTCGCGGTCAGGGCCGGGGCCGTGCCCACGTCCTATGGCATCGCGCCGGATACGGAGGCCGCCCTGGACGCCGCACTGGAGAGGGCGCTCGAGGAAAACGACGTGGTGCTGATGTCGGGGGGCGTGTCCATGGGCGACTACGACTTCGTGCCCGGCATCATGAAGAAGAACGGCCTCGAGATCCTCTTCGACGCAGTCGCCGTGAAGCCGGGCAAGCCGACCACCTTTGCGGTGTCGCCGCAGGCGTTTTGCATTGGGCTTCCGGGCAATCCCGTCTCGACCTTCGTCCAGTTCGAGCTCCTTGTGAAGCCGTTTCTACTGCGATTAATGGGGCACACGTACCGGCCGCTGGAATGCCAGGCGCGCCTGGCGGCGCCGGTGACGCAGAAGCGGGCCAAACGCGCCACGTGGCTGCCGGTGCGCTTCGACGCGCACGGCGAGGTCGAGCACATCGAGTACCACGGCTCGGCCCACATACGCGCCCTGTGCCAGGCCGACGGCCTCATCGTTGTGCCGATCGGCGTGAAGTCGCTCGAGAAGGGAAGCATGGTCCATGTTCGACTCATTTGACCGGCGCATCGACTACCTGCGCGTGTCCGTGACGGACAAGTGCAATCTCCGGTGCGTGTACTGCATGCCCGAGGAAGGCGTCCCCACGCTTACGCATGAAGACGTGCTGTCCTTCGAGGAAATCCAAGACGTGGTCGAGACGGCGGTGGCGATGGGCGTAACCAAGGTGCGTGTCACCGGTGGGGAGCCCTTGGTTCGCCGGGACGTGGTGGCGCTCGTCCGCTTATTGGCGGGAATCGACGGCATCCGCGACTACGCGATGAGCACCAACGGCATCCTGCTTGCCGAGCATGCCCAGGGCCTCGCCGAGGCCGGGCTGCACCGAGTGAACGTGAGCCTCGATGCGGTCGACGCTGAGCGATACGCGGCCATTACGCGCGGCGGGGACGTGCGCCGCGTCCTGGCCGGCATCGACGCCGCCCTGGGCGCAGGCCTCAGGCCGGTCAAGATCAACTGCGTGGTTCGCCGTTCGCCCGACGAGGCGGACGCGCAGGCGGTCGCGAAGTACGCGGCGCCCCTCGGCCTCGAGGTGCGCTACATCCGGCGCATGAGCCTGTCCGCCGGCGACTTCTCGGTCGTGATCGGCGGCGCGGGCGGCGACTGCCCGCGATGCAACCGGCTGCGGCTTACGTGCGACGGCACGGTGAGGCCGTGCCTGTTCAGCGACCTCGGATTCAACGTGCGCGAGCTTGGCGCGCGCGCGGCCATCGAGCGGGCCGTGGCGGCCAAGCCGGCCTCCGGGCGGACCAGCCGGCAGTATTTCCATGCTATTGGAGGATGACAACGTGGGCAATCAGAACCAACTGTCGCACGTGGACGAGGAAGGACGGGCGCGCATGGTCGACGTGACCGCCAAGCCGGCGCAGCGGCGCGTAGCCAAGGCAACGGGCCGTATCCACGTGGCTCCGGCAACGGTCGACCTCATCGCCGACAACAAGATGAAGAAAGGCGACGTGTTGACCGTGGCCGAGATCGCGGGAATCCGTGCGGCCAAGCGCACGTGGGACCTGATTCCGTTGTGCCACCCGCTGCAACTGGGGAAGGTGGACGTGCGAGCCCATCTCGAGCCCGACGCCGTCGTCGTGACCAGCGAGATCACGTGCATCGGCCCCACGGGCGTCGAGATGGAGGCCCTGGCCGGCGTCGCCGTGGCGCTCCTGACCGTCTACGACATGTGCAAGGCCGTGGACAAGGCCATGACCATCGGCGACATTGTGCTGCTGAGAAAGACCAAAGACGACGTCGAACAGAGTGATGGTTGGGATAAACAAGAGTAAGACGAAGAACAGGGAGGCAGAAGCGCCATGAACAGACACCGCGACGCATTGCCGCGCGCACTCCGCACTCCGCATTCCGCACTCCGCACTCGGAGGGGATTTACCTTGATCGAGCTGCTGGTGGTCATCGCCATTATCGGCATTCTGGCGGCCATCCTGTTGCCGGCCTTGGCCCGGGCGCGCGAGTCCGCGCGCCGGGCCGCGTGCCAGAGCAACCTCAAGCAGATCGGCCTGTGCATGAAGATGTACGCCAACGAGTCCAAGGGCGAGATGTTCCCTACGATGTATCCCGGCTACTACGACGACGAGGACGACGAGCCGTGCCGCGCCGTCACTTTCTTCTGGGGTCCGGCGCTGTATCCGGAATACCTGACCGACTACAACGTCATTTTTTGCCCCTCCGATCCCGCGGCCGAGCCGGACAGGGAGAACATCGAGGCGCACATCGCCGCCGGCTCGAAGTATGTGCCCCAGCAATTCAAAGACTTCTCGTATATGTATCTGGGTTGGGTCACGTTGCGCGACGACGAGTACGGGGCGTACAAGCGTTGGTACAAGTACTTCCGAAACACGGACAAGCAGCTCGATGAGGAGCACGTGACCGGCGACATCGATCTGGCGGATCTGGTGGCCGCGGGCGAGGTCGATCCGGGATGCGGCAACTCGAACGGCGACACCATCTACCGCATTCGCGAAGGCATCGAGCGGTTCCTCGTAACCGATATCAACA
>Ga0272442_10008551_pt1 | contig 12946 bp, 8 predicted proteins | sample SSMForm2O_FD_200262 | JGI IMG/M metagenome (GOLD analysis project Ga0272442, IMG submission 200262) | Marine sediment archaeal communities from Little Sippewissett salt marsh, Falmouth, MA, United States - SSM-Form-2O | ecosystem: Environmental > Aquatic > Marine > Wetlands > Sediment ...
CAACATTTATGGCGTAGACATCGACTCTCAGGCCGTCGAGGTTACAAAATTAAGCCTCCTCCTTAAAGTCCTCGAAGGCGAGACAAGCGAATCCATCGGCCAAACCTATAAAATATTCCACGAACGCGCCCTCCCAGACCTTGCCGACAACATTAAATGCGGAAACTCCCTCATCGGCCACGATTTCTTCGATAATCTCTCTCCCGAACAAATCACCGATGAACTGAGAAACAAAATCAACCCCTTCGACTGGAAAACCGAATTCCCCCAAATCTTCTCCCGAAAAACCCCGGGCTTCCACGCCGTAATTGGAAATCCACCGTACGTACGTGTTCACAATATAGACTATGAAATTATTGACTATCTAAAAGGGCATTTTGAATCAGCATACAAACGTATAGATATAAGCGTTTGCTTTCTGGAACTTGCAAAAAATCTTTTGTCTTCTCATGGGTATACTGGTGTAATCACATCCGTTCAATTTTTTACCACAGAATACGGAGAAAGAATTAGAGAAATTCTTACAAATAATAAGTTGGAATGTATTGTAGACTTTTCCGGCGCAAGAGTTTTTCACAAGGCTACAACGTATCCGGGAATAATAATTTTTTCTAAAGGCTCCCCATGTCATTTTCAAGTTTTCACCGATATACAAATTGAACCATCGGGAAACTTGGATCAAATGCTTTCTTTTGCTCAAACCCATTCTGTTAAATGTTCGTCTATTAGAAAAGGTACGTGGAATTTCACAAATTTAAAGTATGAATCGATTTTAAAAAAACTTAAAAGGAATACGATTCCACTTGAAAAAATAGGAAAAAGTCACACAGGTTTATTTACCGGTTTAAATGACGTTCTTTTACTAACAAAGGAACAAATTAATTCATTGTCCTTAGAAAAAGCCATAGTTCGTCCAATTATGATGGGAAAAGATCCTGTTAGATATGGTAAACCCACTCCGAGTCGATATGTTATCTATCCATATAAGGACAAACAGAACAGGACTAAAATTATTGAGGAATCAGAACTCAAAAGACATTATCCCAATTGTTATAAGTATCTAATATCAAAGAAACTCAAACTCGAAAATAGAATGGATTCTAGAAAGAAAATTTGCGAAACTCGGCCATGGTATTCTCTAACGAGGTTCTCAACTATAGAAGTAATTGAATCTCCCAAAATCTTAACTCCTGGTGAGGTGCGTAGAAATAAATTTTGCTTAGATTTGAACAAATCGGCTTTTTATTGTGCACGTGTGTTCGCAATTACATCGAAACAATTAAATCTAAAATTTCTTCTTGGCATTCTTAACTCTAAGGTTATAAATATTTGGCTCCATACAAATTGTTCATTAAAGCAAGGTGGGTACTATTCTTATAGCGCAAATGTCTTAAAAAGAATTCCAATCCCTTTAATTGATTTTTCCATTTCCAAAGATAAAGGGCATCACGACAATATGGTTAAGTTTGTTGACCGTATTCTGGATTTACACAAAAAGCTCGCAAAAGCAAAAGTCCCCGACGATAAAACTAAAATCCGGCATCAAATCGACTCCACCGACAAACAAATTGACAACCACGTTTACGAATTATATAACCTAACCCCCGATGAAATAAAAATTGTAAAAGAAAAAAATGAAGTTTAATATTTCTCTTGATGACCTAGGCAATATCGCCACAATTGTCAATATACCTTTGTTAATATTGACTTGGTTTTTTACCCGTGAACACTTCGCAAAGTTTTGGAAAAAGTGGTTCAAATGGATTCTGGTTATAGCGGTGTTCACCACAACTTTATTCTTATGGCACAAAGGTTGGTTGAATTGGCTTCAATATCGATTTGCATGTCCGGTTTGGGCTTTGATTCTCCTGTCCATGGGTGGATTGGCTATTGCTTCATTTATTATGTTTTTAATTGCCCTTCTAAACAGAACACCCGACCATTCCTTGTACCTTTCGGATAATATCTTTGGTATTGAATGGTGCTGGCAACCCCAAGGACGCACTCTCCATGAAGACGACTTAGTTCCTTATTGTCCGACGCCGGGGTGTTCTTGTCGGCTCGATCCTCTGGAATTGTCAGGATATCAAGTTGTAGACGATATATCCCTTGTTTGTGACCATTGTGGATTCAAGAAAGATTTCGACTGTAATTGGGATACATTGAGATGGAAAGCATTGAAGGAAATTGATAGGCGTATTCGGACAGGAGAATTTAAAGAAAGGTTATCAAAGAATGATTGAATGCCACCGCTTTTATGGTGCTTTCCTCGCCTATCAACTCTACAATATCATCACGAAGAAATCGCCATTGTTGAAAGTTCCGACAAAAAAGATGAATAAGTAAAACCATGAGATTAAGGAGTATGTGATGTCTGCTTTCAAGCCTATCGGAAGAAAACGCAAATTTATTCGTCAGGAAAACCCAAAGAAGCTCTATAAACTAATGACCCAAAACTATCTTGATGTGCTTCAAAATATTGAATCTACCATAGTGTCCCTTTACCGCCGCTCGGCGGTTCTCGACGATAAAATCGTCGTATCGGCCTTAAAAGCGGCTATCGCCGGCTCTGATGCGTCCGATGACTCGTCCCGGACACTCGTAAAAGACCTTGAGAATATGCGCCTGCTCCGTGCGAATGTCTCTGACGAAATTTGGATTAACGGCCTGAAGGTGGTTTTACAGTCTGTTCATAACCATTCTGATGCAAAAGCCGGAGATACCTATTATCTCGACTTTATAGCCGAATTTGTCGGCTGACCTTGCAGCTTGAACCAATAAAATTTACACTTCTATATTTAGGGTATCATCAATTTTTACATGGGTATTTTTTCCCGTCATAAGCATAATTAAAAAAAAAGGGCTGGAACTGCGGAGGGAAAAGAAGTGAATGTATCCAGCCCTAAAATTTAACTTATTCATTATACCCAAAAAACAAAACCAAGACAAAACTATTTTAAATTAATTTTCCTCCACAAAATATAACCCTTTTTCCCCAAAATTATTTCCTCCTCATAATCAGTGATTAAAAGCTATTTGGTCAGTTTCCGGCATAGCGAAAGTTGCAATTGTCTTTTGCAACCCGTGTACGATAGTAGGGGTTGTGGCGAAAGCTCGCTTTCAGAGCAATCCTTACCAAGTACACCCAGGCTGACTAAATGCTGTCTCTTTCATTGTGTTTATTAGTGTTCAGTCGTGGTAAATTTCTTTCCTGTAAATCCTGTTATCCTGTCTAAAAAACCTGTGTTAATCAGTGGCTAAAAAATTCGTGTCTTTGGGTCTCAGTGGCTATAATATTCGTTGTTCAGTCAATCTTGCGCAGCTTGCCTATCTTACCCATTTTAACATTTTAAACAGTCTCATTTTGCTATAGGCATTTTGCAACTATTCTCTCACAGCCGCCGCGGTGCTTGTCCTAAGGGACCCCTGACGGGGAGCGGGATTTTTGCCCGAATTGAAAACATCGTGCAATTTTTACAAAAAACACACAATAAAACGAATCATTTTGTAACTTTTTTTTCAATTTTTCTCACTTTTGGTTCATTTTTGCGTCTTTTCTTTGTCATTTTGTACGTTTTTTTTCCAATTTTTGACGTTTTTTCCCGTTTCCCCCCCCAATATTCAATAGTCAACCTGTGCCTTCGGTATCGAAAATAGTCAATTGCTACACCCCCATTTTTAGCCCAAAAACAGGCTTCGAACATAACAAACCAACGAGCAATGAGAGCATTTGTGTATGTTTTTTAAAAATTTACACAAAAAAAATCACGGTTTTGGACCAGATACTGTCATCTTTTAAACTCTTTTTTCCCGTTTTGTGCGCCAAATTTTATCTAATTGCAGCCCTGCCCCATTTCCGACTTCAAAAGGATTTATTTCGGTAAAAGCTTACGCCAAAAGACTTTAAGCTTATGCAGGTTTATCCTTGTTTATTGAAATTGTGTTTGTATAATACCCGTTCGGATACGACCGGCCGGTTTTGGAAGAAGAATTATGAGTAAAAAAAAGATTTTGTCTACTGTTCTTGCAGCCACATTAACCACAGCGCTTTTGACGCCGCCGGCGATGGGCTGCTTTGCCGTTGTCATCGGCAAAAAAGCCTCAACAGACGGCTCTGTTCTTTTGGGACACAATGAGCAAAATGGCGGGCAGCGGTTTTTGAATTTCAGGAAAATACCGCGAATCGAACATAAAGACGACGAGATGATAACTCTTCGAGGCGGCGCCCGTATACCACAGGTAAAACAGAGTTATTCCTTTCTTTGGTCGGAAAATCCCGGGCTGTCTCACAGCGATGCCTACTTCAATGAGTGGGGTCTGGCCGTAGTGAGTGACGGCTGTCCGGACAGGGCCCAGGAACTGGAAAAACTTGAAAAAGAGGGGCAATTGGTTAAAGGCGGTATCACGTATATGCTGCGCAGGCTAATCGCAGAACGGGCCAAAACTGCCAGAGAGGGCGTGGAAATAGCAACTGAAATCATTATGCAGGTAGGCTACCCGAGTTCGCGGACGTTGGTAATTGCAGACCCCAAGGAGGCGTGGCTCTTATCGATAAGCAGGGGTAAGAACTGGGTTGCGCAGCGGGTGGGAGATGACCAGGTTGTGCTTCTGCCGAATGTCTATATCATCGGTGAGATTAATCTCCAAGACAAAAGCAACTTTCTTGCCTCGCCGGGCCTCGTCGAAAATGCAATTAAGAAGGGATGGTATAACCAGCCGGACAAAGAGCCGTTCAGCTTTTGCAGGGCCTATTCACAGCCGCGAAAACGTCTTCTGGACCTGCGCCAGTGGCGCGGGCAGTCTCTGGTGATGAAAAAAAGAATCAAAGAAGAACCCGACCGCCGGCTTCCTTTCTCGGTGAAGCCTGCCCGTAAACTTTCGGTCAAGGACGTAATTGGAATTCTGCGATATCACGGCAAGGGAGGGATTTGCAGCGACACTATGCAGGAGGCCGCTGTTTTCCAGCTTCGAAGCAATATGCCGGCCCAGATAGGTTGTGTTTGTTGGCGCAGCTCCGCCGAGCCCTGCACCAGCGTCCTGACGCCATGGTACTGCGGTATCAGCGAAACACCGAAGGAATACTACAAGCCGGCCGATGTAATAGAAAACCTGACGCTGGAATGTCATTTTTCACAATCACCCCAGAAGTTTGCACCCGATGACGAACATGCCTGGTGGGTTTTCAAAAAGCTGCAGGACGCAGTAAGGACCGACTATGAGGGGCGTATTGAAAAAGTGCGCTCTGTGTGGGATAAATTTGAAGCAGGACTTTTCTCTGAGCAGCCGACGGTCGAGAAGAAGGCGCTAAAGCTGTACCGGGAAGACAAATCTGCGACAAAGGCATATCTGACCAAATATTCACGGGATGTCGCTCTCCGGGCTGTGGGCAGGGCACGGGAACTGACCGAACAAATAAAATAAGGATGATGTAAAAATTTCAAGGGAGAATTTATAATGGCAAATGCACCAAAAGCAAATGCAGTAGTAGGACAATCGGGCGGACCGACCGGTGTGATAAATGCATCCCTGGTCGGGGTCATCGAAGAAGCGAAGAAACACCCTGAAATCGAGAATCTCTACGGAGCTATTCATGCTGTGGCAGGGATGGTCAAGGAAGACTTCATCGATTTGAAAAAAATCTCTGCTGAAACGCTTGAACTCGTGGCTGGCTCACCTTCCTCAGCTATAGGAACGAGCAGAGATAAGCCGGACGAGGAATATTGCGCCAGAATTCTGGAGGTTTTCAAGAAGCGCAATATCCAGTACTTTTTCTATATCGGCGGCAACGACTCTGCAAATACCGCTTATATCATCAATAAACAGGCTGTCGAAGCAGGTTATGAAATGCGGGCGTTTCATATTCCAAAGACCGTTGATAACGACCTGCTGGTTACCGACCATTGCCCCGGGTATGGGACTGCCGCAAAGTTCGAGGCATGTGCCCTGATGGGCGATGATCTGGATAACCGTGCGCTGCCGGGCGTCAAAATAGACGTGATTATGGGCAGACACGCCGGTTTTCTGACCGCAGCAGCCGCATTAGGCAAGCAAAAGGACGATGATGGGCCTCACCTGGTATATGTGCCGGAAAGAAGCGTTGCAATGGACAAATTCCTTGGCGATATAGAAGGCGTCCATAAAAAGCTCGGGCGGTGCGTCGTGGCGGTCAGCGAGGGAATATGTGATACAGATGGCGTTACCTGGGCCCAGAAGCTGGCTAAGGAAAAAGAAACGGACGCACACGGGAATGTGCAATTGTCGGGCACAGGCGCTCTGGCAGATTTTCTTGCAGGGCAGGTCAAGGGCAATTTGGGTGTCAAGCGCGTCCGGGCCGATACCTTCGGCTATCTGCAAAGGAGCTTTGCCGGCCTGCAGTCGCCTGTCGATGCGACAGAAGCAAGGTGGTGCGGACGTCATGCCGTTCAGTACGCTATGGAACAGATTAGCGGCTCAGTTGCTATAAAACGCCTTGCCAGCGGCGCTGATTACAAGGTTGAGCTATTCAGAACCGAACTTGCAAACGTAGCTGAAAAAACAAAATCAATGCCCGATGAATTTATCAATGCCGAGGGCAACGGTATAACCCCCGCCTTTGTCGAATACGCAATGCCCCTGACGGGCGGCCTGCCAAAGACAGGTTATCTCGGCGGGTACCCGAGAATTTAGCAGGCATGTTTTAGGCAGCCGGTAAGTTCTGCATACTTTAAAATATGCAAACCTTTCTTATTGTTGGAGATTTGCTTTATTTCGATAGAAATCCTGAAGAATATAAAAAGCCTTTTTCTTTTGGCCCTCGTCGGTGATGAGGCCCTTGCGGTTCCAGTAGTCCTGTATCCGCGGCAGAAGTCTCTTGGGCGAGCGAAAGTCTTTCAATATCCACGGTGATAAACCTTTTATGAAAGGTACCTTGGCAAGCATTTCTATGTTTTGCCGGTACAGGCTTTCCTGGAACTCTTCTGTCCACCGTGTCAGCTCGTCTCCATGATAGCCGTAGAGGGCGCCGCCGCCGAATTCGGTGATTATGACGGGTTTATCGTAAGCATTTTTCCATTCAATACCGCCACATTTTTCCGGAAGCCCATCGTACCAGCCGACATATTGGTTGCAGCCGAGTACGTCCACGAATTCACAGAAGGGGTCTTCAATCATCAAAGTTTTATCATCGACGTAGTGTCGCTCCATAGCAGCCGTGATTAAACGGGTTGCGTCAAGAGACCTTGCGTGGGCGGCTAAGTTTTTAAGAAATCTGAGCCGTGGTTTGCTCAGAGGCGTCTCGTTGGCCATAGACCAGAAGATGATTGAAGCCTTGTTCTTGTCGCGGGTAATCATTTTGGTGAGCTGGTTTTTTGCATTTTCAAAGGTTGACTCATTCTCCCAGAGAATTGTCCAGTAAACGGGAATTTCGGACCAGACCATGATACCCATTTCATCGGCGGTTTGAACCATGTGCTCGTTGTGGGGATAGTGGGCGAGACGAACGAAATTGCAGCCGAGTTCCTTTGCCCAGCCAAGTAAAGTCCGGGCATGTTCCTTTGAAAATGCTCGACCGCCATTTGCCAAAGGTGCTTCCTCGTGAATGCATATTCCTCGAAGGTAAACTGATTCGCCGTTCAGCAATATATTCGTGTTTTGGGTGCATATACTGCGAAAGCCGATGTAGTCGGTTATGCTATCGGTCTCGGCCTTGACAATAACCTCATAAAGTCTGGGATTCTCGGGTGACCATAGTTCCAGTTCTTTCCTGAAGCTAAACTCCGCGTAACCGCTTGAGTTGGTCCTGAAGGTCTTCTTGACTTGGGCTTTTGGGATTTCAATTATAATATCCTGTTCTCTATCAGGGCCATCAAGCCTGACCCATCCGGCGACTGTATCTGTGGTGTCTTTTTTCAGTTGTATGAAGTAATCCATGATGGTTGTTTGAGGCACATCAATGAGTGTGACCCGCCGTGTGAGACCGCCGTAGTTGTGCCAGTCAAAATTTACTGTCGGGACGGCATCACGAGACCTTTTGTTATCGACTTTGACAATGACACAATTGTCTTTGGCACGTACAAGATTGGTGATTTCGAAATTAAACGGCGTAAAGCCACCCACATTTTCACCAAGCAGTGTGCCGTTTAGATATACATTTGCCTTATAGTTTGCAGCACCAAAATAGAGAAACACCCGCCTGCCGGCTTTCAGGTTGTAGTCTAAAGACTTCTTGTACCAGATGGTTCCTTCGTAGAAGAAAAGCATTTCCCGCTGTGTGTTCCAGTCTCCGGGAACATTTAGAATATTGTCTTTCTCGAAACTGTATTCGATTCGGTCGGATTTATCTTTTGCTTTTATGTTTTTGAAAAAACCATTGGCAGAAGGTAGGTAGCGATAATCATAATAGCCGGTCTCGAAGGGGTCTATAATTACTTCCCATTTTCCGTTAAGGCTGACAGTTTTGCGTCCGTCAACGTTGGTGATTAACTCTGACTGTGACGCATACGTACTTATTCCACTCATAAGGATAAGCAAAAACGTCTTGAACCGTTGCATTTTATTTCTCCTGAGTGCTTTTGACGGTATTTGTTTAGTTGAACAGTGCTTCGACGAAGGTATCGGGGTCAAATTCGGCGATGTCAGTGGGTTTTTCTCCCAAGCCGACGAATTTTACCGGTATGTCAAGCTGGTCTTTGATGGCGATTACAATTCCCCCGCGGGCGGTCCCGTCCAGCTTGGCCAAAAAAATCCCGGTAACATCAATGGCCTCTGTGAACATTTTTGCCTGGGCGATTGCATTCTGCCCGGTTGTGGCGTCGAGAACCAGCAGGACTTCATTCGGCGGTGCTCCTGCTTTGCGGCTTACAACGTCACGGATTTTTGTTAATTGCCTCATCAAGTCCTTCTGCGTGTGTAATCTGCCGGCGGTATCGAGAATGAGAAAATCGGCAGACCTTGCGACAGCGGCTTCACAGGCGTCAAAGGCCACCGCGGCCGGGTCGGCGCCCGATTTGTGTTTTACTATCTGAACACCAATCCGCTCCGCCCAGATACTCAATTGCTCCACAGCAGCCGCACGGAATGTATCGCAGGCTGCTACTATGACTTGTTTCTTGTTTTGACTCAATATGTGCGCAAGTTTGGCGATGCTTGTGGTTTTCCCGGAACCGTTGACGCCCGCCACCAGTATCGTGGTCAGCCCTGTCTGTGCAGAATGTAATTGTCTGTCGCGATGGGGCCAGTAGCTTTTGATGTGTTCTTTCAAAAAAGGGACAATATCATCGGTGGCTGCAATCTGCCTTTCCCGGTAGGCTGTTCGCAACTCCGTAATTAGCTTTTCGGTCGTTTCAACCCCGATATCGTCGCTTATAAGTGTCTCTTCCAGTTTATCGAGCAACTCTTCGTCGATGTTTCTGCCAAGACTCAGAACCGATGAAAGGGAACCGCTGATTTTGTCCCGGGTTTTGCCAAGCCGCTCTTTGAAAAAATCGGCGGTTTTTGTAAAAATTCCCATAATTGCGTCCTCATTGTTGATTTGATGATTACCATTAATTCTTTTAGGCTTAAGTTTCGCAGATATTTATGAGAATTTCAAGTCTGAAATCTGTCGCTAAATAAAGAACCGATTAAATTTTATTTTTTTACATCAATTTCGGGATTTTCCTTTGACAAACCGAACGCATACAGTTAAATTCCCACTACCGCTTTTATCGAGGGAACTATTTGCGAATGAGCGGTTTAATTTGAGATTATAAAAATGTCAACAGGGATGTTTTTTATCAGACAAGAGTTCTTTGCATATGAGGTAAGATTTGTTAAAGGAGGGCAATTTGGCAATCCAGGAAGTTGATAATGTTTTTGCCGACATACTCGAACGTGCAAAGGCGCTTGACCCGGTAAACACACGCAACTGGTTCGATAAACTCACTTTGGTTCACTTCAATGGCGGCTCACTTAAGATAGGCTGCCCCGATGAAGCGACGGTACAGTTCTTAAAAGATAATTGCAAAAGCAGTTTCACTCGGGCCGCCCAGCAGATTACAGGCCATCTCGTCACTATAGATTTCAATGTCGACCACGAGAAGAAGCCTTCAATAAAACGTCGGCGCCGGGAAACCACCCTTAAACTGCACCCGGATTATACCTTTGATAATTTTGTTGTAGGCCCGAGCAACCGCCTTGCCCACGCAAGCTGTATAGCTGTGAGCCAGTCTCCGGGCGATACCTATAATCCGCTTTTTCTTTACGGCAATTCGGGACTCGGCAAAACTCACCTCCTGCACGCTGTCTGCAGCGAGTCAAATCATAGAACCAATGGGGCGGTAATAGCCTTCTTAAGCTGCGAGGAATTCGTCAACAGGTTCATCAGGGCCATAGAGCAGGGAAATTTGGCTGGTTTTCAAAGCCGGTTCCGAACCGTAGATATGATTGTAATCGACGATGTGCAGTTTCTGAGGGAACGAGAACAAAGTCAGGAGGAATTCTTCCACACCTTTAACGCCCTTTATAACAACGGCAAACAAATCATTCTCAGCGCCGACAGTTCGCCGGCTGAGATACCTTCTCTCGAAGAGCGCCTTATCAGCAGGTTTAGCTGGGGACTCGTTGCAAAAATCGACCCGCCGAGCCATGACACTCGCGTCGCCATCGTCCAGAAGAAAGCGCACCTTCGAGGACTGAATATCTCCGATGAGATAGCAGAATATATCGCACGAAAAGTACACGCAAATATCAGGGAGCTCGAAGGCGCCTTGACGACCATTTATGCAGTCGCTACCACCACCGGCAAAGAGATTACGCCTGAACTGGCTAAGACAGCCTTACACGGCCAGATTGAATCGTCGCCCAGGCATATAAGCATTTCGGATATTACCGAAGTCGTAACAAACCGTTTCGACGTTCGCCTTGCCGATTTGCAGAGCAAAAAACGCAGCCAGAGCATCACCGAGCCCCGTCAGATATGTATGTACCTGGCCAGGAAGTTGACAAGGCACAGCCTTGAAGAGATAGGCGGTCATTTAGGAGGACGCGACCATACGACCGTTATGCATGCATGCAGCAAGATAGCTCAGGCCAGAGAAAGCGACCCCCAAATGGATGCGGTCCTCAATGACTTAACAAACAAAATCACCCATATTCCACAAGCCTGAAACCTCGGCAAAAGCAACACGCCGAAATTGTCTCCACAGCCGCATTGTTTATCCGGTATCACTTGTGCGATTGACCCCACAAGAGGCATTTCATAACCCCCTTGATTTGATTTATATTTGACCTCTTCTAAGAAACCTGTCTTTTTTCAAGTAGCCAATACTATGCTTAATCTTCCCTTTCCGTCAAATCGTACGTTATGCTGTAAACTTCGCCATCAAATTCTGTCTTCACCTTATAGCCGGAGTTGTAAAAAACTGCCAACATCGGCTTATTAATGGGTAATACTTTTGCGTAGAACCGCTGCACACCACGCTGCTTGGCGATTTGCGTAAGATATTCCAACAGGAAGGTCCCCATACCTTTCTTTTGCCATTCGTCTTGTACAAGAAAAGCAATTTCGGCTGCTTGTGTTTTTGGGTCGAGGAAATACTGTGCAATTGCAACAACCTGTTCCCCGGAAATGCTGGGAACGGTACCGACAATCGAAAGATTCTGACTGTAATCAATATTGGTTATCTGTTGAACATCTTTATGAGGAAAAGCAACTGTCTGGACCATGTATCGCGTTCGAATGGAGGATGGACTTAGGGAATAAAGCATTTCAGACAAAGATGCCTCATCAGGTGGTTTAACAGGTCTGAATAATATCTCTGTGCCGTCTTGCAAAGTCTCATACCGTTCCAGTTCCTTGGGATATATAGCTTTTTCGGTGTCCGGTTCTATCTGGTCGGCATATACATAATTTTGAGCTTTTGCTGCTTTAATAAGGCCGGTCCTGAATTTCGGATGGGCAATATTAATTAGTGCCAGAACTCGTTCTCGAATACTCTTGCCATGCAGATATGCTGTTCCATACTCGGTAACCACGTAGTGGACATCCCCGCGTGTTGTAACTACACCTGCTCCTTCAGTCAAATGTGGTACAATTCTACTGATTGTACCATTCTTCGCGGTCGATGGCATTGCAATGATAGCTTTACCATCTCTGCTTTTTGCTGCACCGCGGATAAAATCAACCTGGCCGCCTATGCCGCTGTAAAACCGGTAACCCAGTGAATCAGAGCAAACCTGTCCTGTCAAATCGACTTCGAGTCCGACATTGATTCCTATCATCTTTTCATGCTGGCTTATAATCGCAGGATTATTAACATATTCACTGGGGTAAAATTCAAAAAACGGATTGTTGTCGATGTAATCGTAAAGCTGTCGTGTTCCCATACAAAAACTCGCTGCGACCTTTCCCCGATTGAGAGTTTTTTTGGAACATGTAATTGCTCCGCACTCGATTAAATCAATTATCCAGTCGCTGAACATCTCGGTGTGAATACCCAGATTTTTCTTCTCTTTCAGAAATTCTGCCAGTGCCTGGGGAATACGTCCTATACCGCATTCGATTGTGCTGCCGTCTTCGACAAGTCTGGCTATATTCTGGCCTATAAGACGTAAAGTCTCATCTGGTTCGGGTATTGGAATTTCAATGATTTCCTCATCAAAAGGAACTAACATTTCAATGGAATTAACATGAATAAAGCTGTCGCCGAATGTTCTGGGCATACGGCTGTTGACCTGGGCTATTGTATATCTGGAATTGGCTACAGCGGATTTGACAATATCTACAGAAACACCCAAACTGCACAAGCCGTTGGAATCTGGTGGTGATACGCTTATCAAAGCTATATCGATTGGAATCCTGCCGGCCTCAAATTCGAGGGGAATCTCGGATAAAAATATTGGTGTATAATCACCGATACCTTTGCTTAAACTGTCACGAACGTTATCCGCAATGAAAAAACTGTTCATCTTGAATTTTTCACGAAATTTC
>Ga0272442_10008555_pt1 | contig 12941 bp, 8 predicted proteins | sample SSMForm2O_FD_200262 | JGI IMG/M metagenome (GOLD analysis project Ga0272442, IMG submission 200262) | Marine sediment archaeal communities from Little Sippewissett salt marsh, Falmouth, MA, United States - SSM-Form-2O | ecosystem: Environmental > Aquatic > Marine > Wetlands > Sediment ...
CCGGCTTAGACATGTTTACCTTAATGGCTATGCCCTTCTTTATTTTAGCCGGTCAAATAATGAACAAGTCAGGAATTACGAAAAGATTGGTGAATTTTTCAAATGTTCTTGTCGGGCATTTGAGAGGTGGATTGGCTCATGCAAATATTGTAGCAAGCATATTTTTTGCAGGAATGACCGGAGCTGCAGTATCGGATACTGCAGCCATCGGAACAATGTTGATTCCTGCTATGGTCGAAGATGGATATGATTTGGATTTCAGTGCAGCAGTCACTGCTTCTTCTTCAATTATTGGCCCAACGATTCCACCGAGTAACATGATGGTGATTTATGGTTCATTAATGGGAGTGTCAATTGCAGGATTATTTGCAGCGGGTATTGTTCCCGGATTATGTCTTGGATTGATATTAATGATATTATCAGGATATATAGCTGTAAAACGCGGGTATCCCAAAAAAGAAAAAATGGCATCATTACCCGAAATGGGCAAAGCATTTATTGATGCCATTCCGGCACTTTTGATGCCTCTTATCATTATCGGAGGCATTTTGTCGGGTATGTTCACACCGACAGAAGCTGCTGCCATTGCCGTGGCCTACGCTTTTTTTATTGGTTTTTTTGTATTCAGGACCTTAAAAATAAGAGATATTCCGAAATTATTAGAGCAGACTGCCAGGGTGACCGGAGTGGTCTTTCTTATTATTGCCTCTGCATCAATTCTGGGTTGGATTTTAGCCGCAGAAAGAATTCCCGAACAGATTGCCAAGTTATTTTTAAGTATCAGCCATAATAAATATTTTATCTTATTGATGGTCAATATATTGATGTTAATAGTGGGTATGTTTATGGATATTGCTGCCGCATTGGTTATTCTCGGTCCAATATTACACCCCTTGGCGGTGAGCGTGGGCGTACCACCTATTCAATTCGGTATTATAATGGTGCTTTCATTAAATATTGCATTAATGACTCCTCCGGTAGGTGCCTGTTTGTTTGTTGTCTGCGGAATTACCAAGTTATCTCTGGAATCAATTAGTAAGGCCATTTGGCCCTTTATTATTGCCGAAGTCCTCGTACTTTTTATTATCACTTTTATTGAACCGATTACCATGTTTTTCCCCAGGTTACTGGGTTTTTAGAAGTAAAAATATGGTTTTAATTGATTAATTTAAATGGGAAATAATACATCCCAATGAATGATATATTGTACTCTTATATAAAAGAAGGAGGTAAAAAATATTACAATTCTTATTTAGTTGTTTTCAAAATAAATATTTGTAAGGAGGTCATAAAATGAAAACAAAATCTTTAAGAGGACGAGATTTTATCAGTACACTTGAATTTACCAGAGAAGAACTGGATTCTATGCTGGAATTAGCTGCTGTGTTAAAAGCCGATAATGCTGCCGGTAGGGAACATTTATTATTGCTTCGCAAAACCTTATTCATCATTTTCTACAATAAATCCTTGCGTACCCGAAATAGCTTTGAGACCGGAATGACCCAATTAGGAGGCCATGCAAACTATTTGGATTCAGATAAGATATATACACCGGCTGCTGCAGGGGAAGAAAAGGCATATTCCACTGAAAGATTATCAGATGTTGCCCGTGTATTGGCAAGAATGGGTGATGGAATTGCCATTAGAATATATGGAGAACCTACTGGTTGGAATTATGGAAATGGCAATAGATATTTGCGTGAATTTGCCAAATGGGCAGAAATTCCCGTCATCAACATGGAAGATGACATGTATCATCCCTGCCAGTCCATGGCGGATGTATTGACCATGAAAGAACAGATGGGCGATTTACGCAAGAAGAAACTTGTGGTCAGTTGGGCATATTCTCCCAGCGTGAAAAAACCGGTAGCTGTTCCTCAATGTTTAATGGCTACCGCTTCTAAATTTGGTATGAATATTGTACTGGCTCGTCCTGATGGTTTCCAACTCGATCCCATGATGATCGATGCCATCAAGGAAAATTCCAAGAAGTATGGTGGTTCATTTGAGGAAACTGATTCCATGGAAGATGCTTTTAAAGATGCTGATGTTCTCTATCCAAAATCATGGGGAAGTTTAAAATATGTAGCACCACAATCTCCGGAAGGGATGCAATACGACAAAATGGAAGCTTTGTTCAATAAAAATACCGATTGGATTTGTGATGATCGTAAATTAAAATTGGCGAAACCCGAAGCCATTTACATGCATTGTCTTCCTTGTGATAGAGGTTACGAAGTGACTGACTCAGTGATAGATGGACCTCAATCGGTCGTCTTTGATGAAGCTGAAAACAGATTGCATGCCCAGAAAGCTATCATGGCACTAACAATGAGATAAAAAGATGAATTCGATTTTATTGTAATGCATTTCCAGATCTTTAATCATCTTATTCATTTTACAGGCAGACATAAAAAAAACAATGAATGAAGAGTGAAACGCACGTAAAAATATCGAAAGTCAGGTGCGTTTCACTCCATAATTTAATAAGTAAAATGCGTAATGAGCAACCTGTCAATTTGAATGGAAATTACTTTCTACAGGATTTATAAATTATTGATTTAAAAAAAACGGGCATTGATATAACAAAGTTTAATAGCAATCTAAAAATGAATATTCTATCAAGGATTTTAATGTATTTTATTACTGGGAGAGAGTTTCGTATTGAAATATGTTGATATTTGCTTTTAGGCAAATTCATTACTGCAGAGAGAAGTTGATATTATCCATGTTAAAAATAACCAATACTAAAATAATTAGAAATAACCAATTAGAAGATGTAAAAATTATTATTGAAGAGGGAAAAATAAAAAACATATTATCTATGAAAGACATATCACCTTCTACTGATAAAGAAATTGATTTAGAAGGTAGGGTTACTTTTCCCGGATTTATTGATCCCCACGTTCATTTTGACGATCCGGGATTTACCGAAAGGGAGGATTTTGAAACCGGAACAAAAGGTGCAGCAGCCGGAGGGATCACTACGATTATTGATATGCCCTGTACTTCTTCCCCGCAGGTGACCAATGGTGATAATTTTGACTATAAACTAAAGATTGTCGAAAAAAAAGCATATGTAGATTTTGCTTTTTGGGGAGGGGTAACACCTGAACAGGTAAAAAATGGAGAGTACAAAAAGTCATTAAAAGAATTACACGATCGAGGAATCGCAGGTGTGAAATTCTATACGATTTCCGGGATGAAACTCTATCCCAGAATGCCGATTCCGGATATGGATAAAGCATTCAGGTTTTTAAAAGAGTTAGGCCTAATCTGTGCCGTTCATGCTGAAGATTATTATCTGGCAGATTATTATTCCAATAAGATGATCAGTCAAGGGAGGAGAGATGTAGCAAGTTGGTGCGAAGGAAGAACCTACGAAGCGGAACCTAAGGCAATCTGGTCTGTTGTGGGTGTATCGGGTAAGGTAGGTAATAAATTACATATTGTCCATCTTTCGACATGTGAAGGATTGAATGTGATACGCTGGGCAAAAGATAAGGGGATGGATATAAGTACTGAAACTTGCCCACAGTATCTGCTGTTTAATATAGAAGATTTTAAAAGGTTGGGTGCAATTTTAAAAGTTGCACCGCCTCTTAGAGAAAAGAGAGATAACGAGGCACTTTGGAATGGCTTAAAAGATCATTCCATCAGTTTCATCTGTACTGACCATGCTGCCGGGAAATTTCCGTTGGAAAAGTCTTATCCAAGTATTTGGGATAATTATGCCGGCATTCCCGGTACCCAATTGATGGTGCCGGTCATGTTTCATTATGGATATCAGCGGGAAAAATTGAGCTTACAGGAACTTCAGGAAATTATGTCAGAAAATGCTGCTAAAAGGTATGGACTTTATCCTCAAAAAGGGACTATTCAAGTGGGAAGCGATGCTGATTTAACAGTTATGGATTTAGAAAAAGAATGGGAAGTTGATGTATCTAAATTGAAAAGCAAAGGCAAATATTCAGTTTTTTCAGGTCAAAAAATAAAAGGAAAAGTCTTCCTGACCATGGTTCGAGGTAAAATCGTATTTAAGGAAGATGAAGGAATCTTAGGGACCAAAGGTTATGGGCAATTGGTAATGTGTAAGAATAAATAGCCTTGACAGGTATTTTAATTTATTTATTCCTGTCAATAATAAAAGGAAAAATAATCAATAGAAATCTTTTAAAAATTAATTAGAGGAGGAGATTTTAATGACAGATCTTTTTAAAAAACATTTAATAACCACTCAGGATTGGGAAAAGGAGTGGCTTGATCAAGTGCTGGCATTGGCCAAAGATATGAAGAAACATCGTTATGACAAACCATATACTCAAATTCTTAAAGAAAAGACGTTTATGATGTTTTTCTATAATCCTTCGGTAAGAACCAGGCAATCATTCGAAGCAGCGGCTACTGAATTGGGCGGTCATGCTCAATTTCTTGAACCGAAATCAATGCGGTTGAAGGAAAAAGGTAAAGCCGGAGAAACAGTAGAGGATGCAGCAAAGGTCATGAGCAGGTATGCTGTTGGTCTTGGCATAAGAATTCTTGAGGATGCTATCAGTGAATATGGCCAGGGAGAGGATTTATTAAGAGAATATGCAAAATATCTGACGATCCCAATTGTGTCCATGGCTCATGACAAATATCATCCCTGTCAGGGACTTGCTGATCTGATGGGTTTGCAGGAACACATGGGTGATGTAAAAGGTAAAAAAATAACCATGATGTGGGGCTATTCTTCCATGGTGCGTTCCTGGAGTTCTGTCCAAGAGGATATCATGCTTTTACCCCGCTATGGAATGGATTTTACACTGGTCTATCCGGAAGGATTTGAATTGGATCCTGAAGTTATTGCCTTTGGTAAAAAGAATGCGGAAGCTTCCGGCTCAAAATTTGAAATTAGCCATGATCGATTTGACGCAATGAAAGGTGCGCACGTTGTATATTCCAGAAATTGGATGAGTCCAAAAAGATATTCCATAGGCAAGGAAGAAGAAAAGAAAATTGCCTTGAAATATAAGGAATGGAGATACACGAAAGAACTTGCCGACCTAACTGAAAATGCATATTATATTCATCCTATGCCTATTGATAGAGGTAATGAGGTTGACGATGAAGTGGCAAGCGGTACCCGCTCTATTGTCTATGACTTGGCAGAAAACAGATTACATGTCCAGAAAGCTATTATGGCACTGACGATGGCGAAAGGATGGAAATAATATGAGCAAATTAGCAGTATTGGCAATCGGTGGGAATTCTTTAATTAAAGATAAACAACATGAAACAGTGGAAGACCAATATAATGCAATCTGTGAAACTGCCAAACATATTGCTGGTTTGATTGAACAGGATTATGATGTCGTGGTTACCCACGGTAATGGCCCGCAGGTTGGATTTATTTTAAGACGTTCAGAGATTGCTCATGAGTTCGCTGGAATGCATGATGTTCCTCTGGTAAGTTGTGGTGCAGATACACAAGGTTCAATTGGATACCAGATTCAACAAGCAATGGACAATGAGTTTAAAAAAAGAGGAATTAAAAAGCAGATTGCAACAGTGGTTACCCAGGTTGTCGTTGATAAAAAAGATCCTGCTTTTCAAAATCCTGCAAAACCGATAGGGACATTCTATTCAAAAGAAAGAGCAGAAGAATTACAAAAAGAACATCCGGATTGGGTTATTATTGATGATGTCGGCAGAGGTTATAGGAGAGTGGTTCCATCTCCAATGCCGGTTGAAATTGTAGAAGAAGATGTAATTAATACATTGGTCAAAAATGGCTTTAGCGTTGTTGGAGTAGGTGGTGGGGGAATTCCTGTTGCTTATAACGAGAAAGGTTTTTTGGAAGGAGTTCCAGCTGTTATTGATAAAGATAATGCATCAAGTTTGTTAGCAATTAATATTAAGGCAGACTTATTTATAATATCTACTGCGGTTGAAAAAGTCAGTTTAAATTTTAACAAACCTAATCAAATTGATTTGGACAAAATGAATATAGCAGAGGCTAAAAAATATATTGCAGAAGGTCATTTTGCGAAAGGAAGCATGCTTCCTAAAATACAAGCTATTGTCCGGTTCTTGGAAGCAGGAGGAAAAGAAGCGATTGTTACGAATCCGGAATCTCTGGAAAGAGCTTTAGACCATAAAACCGGCACCCATATTTATCCTTAGACCCTGTATAAATAGGATTTTAGAAGCAAAGCAAAGATATTGAATGACATGTCCCACTTATGATAATAATTTATTTTAATTATTAAAATAATTAGGAATTATTTTCGTGTTAATATTTCCCCTTATTTGATTGTTTTTAAAATATGAGCTGACTTATAAAATAAGAGAAAATATTGTAGATATATAGAAAAAGTTATGTGCTTTTATGTCTGGAGGGAGAAAGATAAATGAGCAATATCAAAAAGCTAAAATGCTTAATCTGTGGTGCAGAATATCAACCTGAAGATATCAGATATACTTGTCCAAAATGTGGAGATGAGGGTGTACTGGAAATCATTTATGATTATGTCGAAATCAAAAAAGTGTTCAATAAAAATTTTTTAGAGAGTAATACGGATCATTCTATGTGGCGATATCTTCCGATTTTACCAATTGATGAACCTGACTTGATTGGCCCTTTGCAGGTAGGATGGACTCCTTTATATGAAGCAAAAAGAATTAGGGAAGATTTGGATATATCAAATCTGTGGATAAAAGATGACGGGAGAAATCCCACTGCTTCCTTGAAGGATAGACCTTCTGCAGTTGCTATTGTAAAAGCCCTGGAACTGAAGGAAAAAATCATTACCTGCGCATCGACCGGCAATGCGGCTTCATCTCTTTCTGGAGCTGCTGCATCTGTAGGTCTCAAGAGTTATATCTTTGTTCCCCAGACCGCACCTGTGGCAAAAATAGCCCAGTTACTGGTGTTTGGTTCCACAGTCTTTGCAGTCAAAGGAAGTTACGATGAAGCATTTGATCTGTCTATAGAAGCAACAAAAAAATTTGGTTGGTATAACCGTAATACTGCTTTCAATCCATACATGGTAGAGGGAAAGAAAACCGTCGGCTTGGAGATAATAGAACAGATGAATTTTGAAGCACCTGATTATATTTTTGTTTCTGTTGGAGATGGTTGTATTATATCTGGTGTAGTAAAAGCTTACAAGGAAATGCATATTTTAGGTTTGATTGATTATCTACCTAAAGTTATCGCTGTTCAAGCTGAAGGATGCAGGCCGATTGTTGATGCAATAAACGGAGATGGAGAGGTCAAATTTGTTGAACCGGATACGATTGCTGACAGTATTTCCGTTGGAATACCAAGAAATCGTTTAATGGCTGTAAGGGATGTAAAAGAATTAAACGGTTTTGGCATTGCGGTAAGTGATGAAGAAATTATTAAAGCAATAAAATATTTGGGAACCGTGCAGGGCATTTTTGCTGAACCGGCTGGTTCCACTGCTTTTGCCGGAATGCTTCAATGTCTGAAAGAAGGGAAGATATCCAAAAAGGATAAGATGGTAATATTGGTCACCGGAAATGGATTGAAGGATGTAGAAAGTGCTAAAAAAGCAGGAGGAGAAGCCCTTATCATAAAGCCAAATCTGGAAGCAGTGAAGGAGAAATTAAATTGAAAGTTGATGAAAAAAAAGAGCTGGTAGAATTTTTACAAAAATTGGTTCAGATTAATAGTGAAAATCCGCCTGGAAATGAGAGTAAAATTGCAAATTTTGTCAAATCTTTTTTAAAGAAAAATGATATTGAAGCTGAAATCGTTCCGCTAAAAGAAGGTAGAGATTCGCTGGTTGCTAAAATACCGGGAAAAGTAGAGAATAACATTGCCTTTTGCGGTCACTTGGATACAGTCAGAGTGAAAGAGGCGTATTGGACAAAACCCCCTTTTGAGGGATTAATTGAAAATAACAGGATGTATGGTCGTGGAGCATCGGACATGAAGGGTGGCGTTGCTTCAATGATTTATGTTGCCATTCTACTAAAAAGAGAAAAAATTGTACCGTACCAAACCATGATGTTGGCACTTACAGCAGATGAAGAGTGGGGATATAGTGGTGCAAAAGATTTAACCGAAAAAGGCTATTTTAATCAAACTGATTTTTTAATCATTGCGGAACCATCTGCGCTCAAGGTTTCTTCCGGAGAAAAGGGTGAATTATGGATAAAAGCAGAATTTTATGGTAAATCCGCACATGGCTCTACACCTGAAGTGGGTATCAACAGCATAGTCCCTGGAAGTGAACTTGTCAAAGAAGTAGTAGAAACGTATAACGAAATTTTTAGATCGGATGATTTTTGGGGTAGAACCTCCATGAATATCGGGCAATTTCACGGAGGTGTTCAGGTCAATGTTGTTCCGAATTATACAGAAGTTCAATTTGATTTTCGTGTCATCTCTGAAGAAGATGGGAAAAAAGCAATTGATATAATAAAAGATACCGGTGCAGGTATCGCAAAGAAACATCGGGTGCATTTTGAAACAGAAGTTTTTAACTATAAACATCCGATTTATACTGATCCAAAAAATCCTTATGTTAAAAAATTTATGAAAGCAGCGGATGTAGAAGAGGTAATAATTACGGGGTATTGCACTGACGGTGCAACTATTATTCCCCAGAAAAAGATGCCTTTTATCATCTATGGACCGGGAGACATTGCACAGGCTCATCAAAATGATGAATATATTGAATTAGAATCTCTTTATGAATCAACAGATACTTTTTTTAAATTTTTAAGGGGTTAAAGGTTGAGATTTTTTGTAAAGAGATGAAGAAACCAACGAAATATAGGATTTTGTTCAAAATATTAAAAAGATATCAATTGATGATATCTTAATGATAGTGCATCTATAATGAATTTGTTATTAATTCAGATTAAAAATATAATCAATGGTTTGCCTAAAAAACTGTCGATTAAAAGGAGAAAAGAATGATTGATTTAACGATTAACGAAGAACAACTGAAAAGGACGGTACAAAGGGCCAGGGAAAAAAATATCATTATACCAACCTTTGCAGAACAGGAAAATCCCCAGCTTGTTCCGCAGCAGGTGAAGGATAAGTTAAAAGATATCGGCTTATGGGATATTAATTCATATAACCTTTTTCGGATCACCTGGAAGAATCAACCGGTGAAAATGGGAGGCCAATTCGGAGGCGTGAACTATGTGGAACTCCCCAGGGAGCTGACTGGAGTCAATGCACGTATCATCGCCCTGGTCGGAAAATGGTTCCCCACAGGCGCACACAAGGTTGGAGCGACTTTCGGTTGCCTGGTTCCCCGGTTAATAACGGGTCAATTTGATCCGACGTCCGACAAAGCAGTATGGCCTTCAACGGGCAATTACTGTCGAGGTGGTGCCTATGATGCGGATCTGCTTTCCTGTGAATCCATTGCCATATTACCGGAAGGGATGAGTCGGGAACGCTTCGATTGGTTATCAAAAGTTGCGGGTGAAGTCATTGCCACACCCGGTAGTGAGAGCAATGTTAAAGAAATTTTTGATAAATCCTGGGAACTGAAAAACACGAGGGATAATGTCGTGGTATTCAACCAGTTTGATGAATTTGGCAATCATCTCTGGCATTATGAAATTACCGGTAAAGCAATGGTAGAAGTTTTGGGAAGAGAAATGAGCGCAAAAGAGAAATATGCCGGTGTTGTTCTAACGACCGGTTCTGCCGGGACTCTGGGTTGTGGAGATTATATGAAAGAAAATTTCCCGACCAGTAAGATTGCTGCCGGAGAAGCCCTGCAATGCCCGACCTTGATGGCCAATGGCTTTGGAGCACATAGAATCGAAGGTATCGGTGATAAGCATGTTCCCTGGATTCACAATGCTCGCAATACCGATATGGTCATCGCCGTCGATGATAATAACACGATGGGGTTGATTCGTTTATTTAATGAACCGCTTGGGCAGAAATATCTGGCGAAAAAAGGTGTTTCCAGTGAGATTATTGAACAATTACCGCTTTTAGGGATTTCCAGCGTAGCTAATATGATTATGGCCATCAAATTCGCTAAATTCTATGAATTGACCGAAAATGACATCGTACTTACCGTCTTTACCGATTCCATGGAGCTCTATGGTTCTCGTTTGAAAGAATTGGAAGAAGAGTTTGGATCTTATGATGAAACCGATGCCGCCATTGATTATCACCGCAATTTAAAAGCATTGACAACCGATTATATGCAGGAATTGACTTACAATGACCGGAAACGCATCCATAACCTGAAATACTTCACCTGGATTGAGCAACAGGGTAAGGATTTGGAAGAATTAAATGCCCAATGGTACGATTATGATAATTATTGGAATGGTATTCATGGGCAGGTTGGTAAAATTGATGAACTGATAAAAAAATTCAACGAGAAGACAGGATTATTGAAATAAATTGAAGTATTTAAGATAAAGGAAAATAATTTCTTAGAGACTTTCTGGTAATCGATTTAAATGAGGGAGGCGGAAAGAATGAAGTATCATGAAGTCAATAAATCTGTTAATCGCGTAGATGCTTATGAGAAAGTAACAGGTAAGGCAAAATTTGCTGCCGATTTATTTTTTCCGGACATGCTTCATGCTAAAGTATTGCATAGCAGATATCCCCATGCAAAAATTAATAAAATAGAAACAAAAAGAGCTTTGGCTTTTCCGGAAGTCAAAGCTCTTTTGACTGCAAGGGATATTCCGAACAATGAATTTGGAATTATTGTTCAAAATCAACAGGTGTTAGCAAGGGAGTTTGTCTATTATATAGGAGATGGGATTGTGGTAATTGCCGCAGAGACAGAAGAAGCTGCAGAAAAAGCATTAGAATTGATCGAGGTGGATTATACAGAGCTTCCGGGAATCTTTGATCCGGAAGAGGCTTCGAAAAAGACAGCACAACAGGTGCATCCGGAATTAGAAGATAATCAAGTGATTCATCATATTTTGCGAAAAGGAGATATTGATAAAGGCTTTAGCCGATCAGATATTATTTTGGAAAGGGAATATTCTACCCAGTTTATCGAACATAGCTACATTGAACCTGAAGCTATTGTAGCAGTGCCTTATGGCGATAATCACTTGATCACTATTTATGGTTCGATACAAAACCCTTTTGCCTGTCGAAATGCAGTTGCCAGTGTGCTTATGGTAAATTTGAACGAAGTGAGAATTATCCAGAACCATATTGGTGGGTCATTTGGCGGAAAAGATGAAGTGATGTCCGCCATGGCTGCCCGAGCCGCCGTTTTGGCCTTAAATACCAAAAGACCGGTAAAAATGGTCAATTCTCGTTATGAATCCATCTTGGAAAGCTATAAACGCCATCCCTATAGGATGAAATACAAAATTGGTGCTTCAAAGGATGGAAAGCTCTTGAGCATGAAAATACAATGTATTGCCGATAGCGGAGCTTATGCCTGCCAAACGCCCTTTGTTACCTGGCGTTCGGTTGTTCAGGCTACAGGTCCTTACAATCTATCCAATGTAAAAACAGATACTTACGGTTATTATACCAATAATATCTACACCGGTGCAATGCGGGGCTACGGTTCTCCTCAAGTTATCTTTGCCCAGGAATCTTTGATGGATGAATTAGCTAGAGAACTGAATATGGATCCCATCGAGATTCGTTTAAAAAATATCTACCATAACAATTCAATTACGGCAAGCGGTCAAAAACTTGACAATCATGAAGTGAGCTTGAAAGAAGTTATCGATAAAGCTGCAAAAAGTAGCTGTTATTATGAAAAATATGCTCAATATAAAGATAATTGGTCAACATCTGCAGATAAAAAAAAGGGAATTGGAATGGCGATTAGTTTTCGCGGTTGCAGCTTGGGTGCGGAAGCTGTTGATGCTGCCGGAGCTATTGTGGCTATCCAAAAAGATGGTAGCATATCTATTACTTCCGGATTAGCAGAAAATGGCCAGGGTTTAAAAACCGTTTTATCACAAATCGCCGCCGAAGAATTGGGTGTAGATATAAAAAGGGTGATTTATTTGGAGCTGGATACTTCATTATCCCCTGACAGTGGCTCTACCGTAGCTTCTCGCGGCACTATTTTAGGTGGAAACGCAGTCAAAGAGGCAGCGAGCAAATTGAAAAATACCCTTATTGAAGGAGTTGCAAAAAAGAATGCTCTGAAAAAGAAAGATATTCAATTGGAAAATGATAAGATTTTTAATAAAAATACAGGGAAAGAAATTCTTTCTTTTGATGATGCTGTTTCATTTGCTTATCAGAAAGGATTATGCTTATCTGCTTTTGGATGGTATAAGGCTCCTGATATTTCATGGAACGAAGAAACCGGACAGGGAAGACCTTATTTTACCTACGTATATGGCTGCCAAATTGCTGAAGTGGAAGTGGATATAGGGACCGGAAAAGTAGATCTGATAAAAATGACAGCTGCTCATGATGTGGGCAAAGCTATTCATCCTGCCTGTCTTAAAGGACAGATTTATGGCGGTGTCATGATGGGGATGGGTTATGGCTTGATGGAAGAATTGGAAACAGACAGAGGATACATTAAAAATGCTAATTTTAATGAATATTTAATTCCTACCATTAAGGATATGCCTGAAATTAAACCTATTATTGTAGAAAATCCGGATCCAAATGGACCTTTTGGTGCAAAATCCATCGGTGAACCCACTCTTGAAATAGGAGCTGCAGCTGTTGCAAATGCTGTTGCTCAAGCAACCGGAAAAAGAATCAGGCATCTCCCCCTGAATTTGGAAAGAGTTTTATTGGGTTACTCTTTAAGTAAAGGGGGAAGAAAAAAATGATTGATTATGAATTCTTAACCACTTGCAGCCAAAAAGAAGCACTCGATTATTTAGATGAATTAGATCATGTCAAAGTAATAGCCGGAGGGTCCGATATTTTGGTTGATATTCATAATAAAAGCAGGCGGTTGCCTAAAATATCCTATTTGCTGGATATC
>Ga0272442_10008556_pt1 | contig 12941 bp, 5 predicted proteins | sample SSMForm2O_FD_200262 | JGI IMG/M metagenome (GOLD analysis project Ga0272442, IMG submission 200262) | Marine sediment archaeal communities from Little Sippewissett salt marsh, Falmouth, MA, United States - SSM-Form-2O | ecosystem: Environmental > Aquatic > Marine > Wetlands > Sediment ...
ATGGTGTATATGCCCTGAGAAGATATGAAATCATGTAGTTCATTGGTGGTTATGCTAAAAACAATGAAAAATAGTTGAAAATATTTCGCAAGGGTGCGAAATGTCGGTTATGTTTTGCAACAGTTTTAATCCTGTTTAAGAATTATAAACATCCTATGCAGGAGCCGACCTTGTATTTTGAAATTAAATCAAGGTTGGAAGGCTAAATATGAAATGAGTAAAAAAGGGGAAAAAATTATGTCAAATGAGAAAAAAGGAAAATTAAGAAAGCTGGTAATTTTCGCGATCGCAATGGGGCTTTGCCTAACCGCCATACAAATAGGTGCAGTAACCACAACGAGTCCCACAACTGATCAGAATATATTTAAAACACCAAAAGTAAAACTTGGCAATGAAAAATTTACGCTGTGTTCAAATTCTATGAGATTGACAGATTTATCCATGACTAAAACGATGTCTGAAAATCTAAATGCTGTAGCTCTTGGGGTTGATATACCCGTGATGGTTATGGCAGAGGACATTGATGTACAAAACCCATCTATTATGGATAATGGAGCAGGCAATATAATTATTGCTTCTGAAGCGTGGGAAGATGTAGTTACATCAAATATATTCCTTAGATATTCAAATGATGGTGGAGAAAACTGGCTTCCAGACACTGGTGTTCTCAGTTGGGCATTACCAGAAAATGAACTAGTGCAATCATTGCCGGCTATTGATTTTGCTGGAGATAATGGAGGATTTGGAGCTATGGTCCCTATTGACCCAGTTACATTTATTACTCTAACATTTGACGATATATCAGATCATGAGGCAGGCGAAGGATGGTTGATAAATCCTTGGAATACACAGGATCGTATGGCAGATATAGATAGTGCAGATGCATGTGGTGTAAGTAGTCAATTTGCACCAGATCCTATAGCCACTGGAATTACCGTAAGAACTGGTACTGAAATCAGTGGTGTTACCAATGTTCTGTGGATTAGTTGGCATGTGGATGATGGATCTAGTCTAACAAATCTTTGGACTGGATCTGGCGATGAGAGTTATGAATGGGAAAATGCTGTATGTGATACAGATCTTTCCACAGGCATGTATTATGATGCATTTAGAATCTATGATGACAAAACCGGAGATCCATTGCCTGATGGTGTAGAATTAGAATGGTGTCAACTTGACGGTACTGAAGATTGGTGGCAAGGAAGTTGGTACGTTATCCATATAGATGGTGCCGATAATCCTGATGTTAAGGCTGATGGTGGTAATTGCTACCTTGTTTATGAGTTGAATGGAGCCATTGAATGTGTTTACTCTAATGACAATGCCGGTAATTTCCAAACAGTTACAATTACAAATGATGGGCAATTCCCTGCAGTCACTGCGGTTGGTGAAACAGTAGTATGCTCATATACCAGAAATGGAAATCTTTATACTTCAATTTCAGAAAACGGTGGTGCAACTTGGGAAGAATCTCCCCAGAAAAACGATGTAAGCGGTAGTGTTGTCGAACAATTCCATTGTGCAGATGTATCAGGGGCGTTTGTAACTTGGACAGATAATAGGGATGGATTAAACGGCATATATTTAGATACTAGTGCAGAAATAGAAGTACCAATCGTTGAGATAAAAGACATTTCTGGAGGAATTGGAGTTAATGTCGATATTGAAAACACTGGTACAGCAGATGCAACAGATGTACAATGGAGTATTGACCTAGAGGGCGGACTAATTCTGTTAGGTAAACATGCAGAAGGAACTATACCTACACTTGCGATAGGATCTAGTGTAACAGTGAAAATTCCTTTCGTTCTTGGTCTTGGCGGATCAATAGTAAAGGTCACTGCAGATAGTGCATCACAACAGAAAGACTGCATGGTCCTTCTCTTCTTTGTAACAGGTTTATAAAGGATTAAAAAATTAGTTCAATCCTATAATTAAACCCTCTCTTTCTTTTTTTTCAACTTGGAAAACCATAACCCATTCTGGGTTCAGTATATAACTTAGTTTCGAATTTTTGGCTTAATGTAGGTTAATAATAATTGCTCGGTCCTGATTCGTAACATCCATTAACCACAACAACCAACAGTTGAATGTTCTATTGGAACATGACTGACTGGTAATTTAAAATTTTAAATAATTTTATGTACTTCAACTTGGAACACTGCCAATGTTTTCTTTAGGAATATTCCTGGACGTAGATTTGATTTAAAAATCATCAATTAAACGTAAAGTTTTATATATGTTGAAGAATATTTACTTATTACGAATATAGGGGGCTATTAGACAGGACACAAAAACATGTTGCTTCTTTCATTATGTTTTGCAACAGTTTTAATCCTGTTTAAGAATTATAAACATCCTATGCAGGAGCCGACCTTGTATTTTGAAATTAAATCAAGGTTAGAAGGCTAAATATGAAATGAGTAAAAAAGGGGAAAAAATTATGTCAAATGAGAAAAAAGGAAAATTAAGAAAGCTGGTAATTTTCGCGATCGCAATGGGGCTTTGCCTAACCGCCATACAAATTGGTGCTATGTCGGCAACATATTCATCAGAAGAATTTGTGAGAAAAATCTCGTGGAATAATGTTCCAATACCAGAAAAACTAGCAATGAAAGAAAATGAAATTTCATTGACATCAGAACATAGGTTTCTACCGACAGATATACCTGTTGCATCAACTGATGATTTAGAAATACATCCCACGCTTACAATGTATGGAAATGGGTTATTGTTTGGAGGATATACAAGTAAACTTTCTTTGTTTGAGACCAACATTGATTTTATTTATTCGGGAGATGGTGGATCAACATGGGAACCTGCTAATGGTCTAAATCCAGAACTTGGTCTACTTGATTATTTAGTAGTGGATTATCTAGGTACTGGCAATGCTGTAGTAGTAACATTTCAACCGGACCCATCTGAATATGATGGCTCTGAACAGTGGCGTATCATAATGACAGATCCGCTTGACTCAGAAACATGGGATGGTGCAGCATGGGATTGGACTAGCCATGGCTATAGCGATCTTAAAAACCCTGATATAGCTGGTTATAATTTTAATGGTGAAGGGCCTTCATGGTACTATGGATGGATGATTGGCACAATAAGCAATTCTGGTTATGGATATGAAGATGGACCAACCTTTTACTTTGCTAATGGTGAAGATGAAGGTAGTGGATGGGTTTGGTCATGGGGAGATTCAGAGTCAACTAGTACGCATTCATCTGTGGATATAGATCGAAGCAATGGCATGATGTATTCTGCATGGGAATATTATAACGAGACTACTGGTGCACGAGATATTCAGTTGGCGAATGGTTTGTTGGAAGATTATTTAGCTGCTGATTATGTGGACTGGGGACCATCTCCAACTTGGCAATTTCTAGGAGGATCTGAATCAAACAAATATCCAGATGTTGCTGCTTCAAATGGATATGTCTATGTAGTATGTCAGGCAGATGTTCTTATTCCAGGGAAGGAGGATATAATTTGCTTTTATTCTCATGATGGTGGAAGTACATGGGGCAATAGTAATGTTGCAGTAGATTCTGTGCAAAATGAAATGTACCCTTCTGTTGTTTCTTACGGAGAAGGAGCGTCTGTTACATATATTATTGATGGTGATTTGTATGTTACTCACACTGACGATGGTGGAGTAACATGGGACACACCAGAAAAGGTAAATGATGGAACAGGAACCGTTACTATGGAATATGGAACATCAGAGATAGCTGCATCTGGGCATACTTTGTGGACAGATACAAGAAATGGAAATGAAGATATCTTTTATGAAAACGTTGGAATGCCTACGTCTCCAATGATTACAATTCAAAGTGTGTCTGGTGGATTTGGTGTTTCATCAGTAGTAGCTAATGTTGGTACTGCAGTAGCAACTGATGTACAATGGAGTATTGATCTAGAGGGATCCGTCTTTATAGGTGCACACAAAGAAGGAACCATATCTTCTCTGGCTGCTGGAGGCAGTGAAACAGTAAAAACTGGTTTTGTCTTTGGATTAGGAAAAGCCACGATAAAGGTTACTGCTGGCGGAGCAACACAAACTGCAGAAGGAACTGTGCTTGGACCATTTGTAATTGGGTTGTAGGATAAGGATAATATTAAATCCCTATCATAAAAGCCCTCTTTTTTTCTTTTTTTTCAATATTGTATGATTGTATGCTAACATACTGTTATAATGTGTTCCTTGCAATATGAGGTCGCATAATCTTACTATCGGGAAGGAAAAATTTACTCGTATTCTTGATTGCTTTTTCTTTAAATTTCTTTAAAATGTATTTAAAAATTTGGAAGTATTTATATTTTTTTATAAATTTAATGATTGATCTTTCGAATGCTAAATTATTTATACTACTTAATACATTATTTTTAATAATAAATATATAGCAAGAAACATAAGGAGAAAAAATTAGAGGAGGCAAAAACGTATATGAAAAATAAAATATTATATGTAGGGGTATCAATTATTGTTGCTGCCCTATTTTGTTTGCAGGCTGGTGCTATATCAATGACACAAAATTCTTTAGAGACGACGTCAAGTGCACTAAATAGATTAATTCCAAATTCAGAAAGTCTCACAGAAAACGTGCTTGTGTCAGTAGAAAATCCCGATGGCGACGATATGAATCCTAAAATCGCAAGTAATTCAGCAGGAGATATAGTGGTCGTATATGAGGCGCAAAAAAGTACATTTTCAAGAACGATGCCTATTTGCGCTTCAATAGATAATGGCGCATCTTGGACTATGAACTTTGAAATTGACACAGCTGAACTTACTGATGGATCAGGACTACTTCAAAGTCCAGATATCAAATATAATCCTTTTAATGATCAATTCATGATAGTCGAAATAGATCCAATAGCTGAGGCATACAACCTTCACATGTCTTGGTTAGATGGTGATGTTGCCAATGCTGAAGAAATTCAAATTTATGGTGTATCTGGTACTGGAGCTGCGGATCATTATGAGGCATCAGTATGTTACGCCGAAGATATCATGGTAACACCATACATAAACGATGATCCTGACTATGATCTTTACAATACTCTAGGTATAGGTTACTGGGACTTTCCTGACTTTGCCCACCCCCCAATCATAGGTGGTTTTTATTATGATGGCCAGTCAGTAATTCAATCAGCTCCTGCAAGCAATGTAGAAGCAGCTACAGGAGCCAACCGTATGTTCATTACTGTACAACATGAGTATGAACCAACAGGTAAAAGTGTGATCGTGTATAAGGGAACTGTTTCAGACTTAGCTACCCTTCTAAAATCTGGCGGCGGTCCAGGTGGAATGGACCAATACGCAGATATCGAGTGCATGCCATATTATGGTTACCTCGGCACAAGTGAACAATTTGACGAGCGGGATCCAGATATTTCAGCTTCTGGTAGTAACTTTATCATTGCTTACCAGTCGACTGATAACATCTTTGGTTCTTGGGATATAAAATGTGCATATAGTACTGACGACGGTGATACATGGCAGTTTAGCAAGGCTGCGGAAGGACAGGCTGACATGACTAACCCAGCAGTTTCATTAAATGGTAATACTGCCATTTGTGGTTATGTTAGTGGAGGAAATCTATATATCGTTAGATCAGAAGATGCAGGAGCAACTTGGGGAGAACCAGAACAATTTAACGAAGTAGATGGAACCGTAGTTGCGCAATTTGGATCAGTAGATGTGTTTCCATCAGGTGTCGTTTGGACAGACAGCAGAAGCGGTAACAATGAAGTTTACTTTGCATCAATGCCCGCACCAATAGTTACTGTTGCAAGTCTTTCTGGTGGATTCGGTGTTTCAGCAGTAGTAACTAATGCCGGTACTGCCGCTGCGACTAATGTACCCTGGAGCATTGATCTGGTTGGTGGAACGATCTTAGTAGGCGGCCATTCAGAAGGCACAATACCCACACTTTCACCAGGAGCTAATGAGCCGATAAAAGCTGGTTTTATTCTTGGAATAGGAAAAACCACAATAACGGTTAATGCCGGCGGAGCAACAAAAACAGCAGAAGGAACCGTCCTCGGACCATTTGTGATTGGGTTGTAAAAAGGATTAGTATCAAATCCTTAAAATAAAAACCCTTTCTCTCTTTATTTTTTTTCATAAATTCTATTAAAAGTAAAAATGGGTAGACATATATCTTAGCTTACATTTATAAAATATAATTTCAAAAATTGCTGATAACAAGATGTAGAAACCAAATTTAACATAAATTAATATTAATTTTTTAAAAAATAGTATTTTTTGGGAAATATTTAAGTAGCAGATTCTATATTAAAGATATCATACATATTTTAATAGGGGGTATAAAAGAATGAAAAAAAGTAAAATTAATAAAATAGGGGCAGTTGGTATAACATTACTGTTCATAGTTAGTGTGTTGGCATTACCTATGTCTGGAGCAACGAATATTAGAAAAAATGTGGTAGAAATCCCACTTTATAAAGACGAGGGTGAGCCTGTTTTTTTGGATACAATATATACGCCAGAAGAAGAGATTTTATTTGTAGGCGATCAGGATGATATTGGATACAATACAGATGCTGGCAAAGCTATTTTTAAATCTTTTTCAGTGTACGTTGGTGAACCTGTAGATCAAAGTGTTCCTGGAAGAGGACGTACAGGTACCTTGGAGCCAGATAGTGGAGATTCCGATGATTGGTATAAGTTTTCTGCCTGTGAAGGTCAGAGCGTTCAAGCATCCCTGAACAGCGGGGAAGACTACGATTTTGAATTTTATGACTACACTGGTGAGGCTCCCATTGGTCAGAGTTTCACTGCAGATGCAACTGATATCTATTTCATTCATATTTTTGCCAATGAAGGTGCTGGCACTGGTGACTATACATTTGATGTAACCTTTAGCGGTCAGAATGATGCTGATAAGGGAAGTGATGCAGGAAATGATATCGGTTCAGCCATGCCTATAACTCCTGGTTCCTACTCTGGGTACATGAGTTATACTGATCAGGAGGATTGGTATAGTTTTACTGCAAACTCCGGTCAAGGTATTTTTGTTACAATAGAGCTTATAGAAAAATCGGACTATGATATTCATTTGTATAATCCATCTGGAGAACTAGTCTATTCCGCTCAATATTATGGCGATGATGAGCTTGAATATCCCGCTGATGCTTCTGGGACATGGAAGATTAAACTTGATATATTCCCAGGATGGGATGAAAGTAAGTGGTCTGATAACTATTTTCTTTATGGTTCCGGTGGTTATTTACTTGATTTAAACATTGGTGGTTCAGCACAGGCTCCACCAGGGCCGATCCCACAACCAGATATCACACCAGTTGCGCAGACGTTCATTGTCAATGATGATCCAAATAGCAACAAAGATGAATATGGTTATCTTGCAGCTGTACCTGCAGCCAACTATATCGATTCTGGTAAAAGATATGTTTCTCCAATAGTATACCAAGGTGTAGATCTCGTTCCAACATGGTCCACTACAGTGGATCAAACAACACAATATCTTATTGATGATTGGAACACATATCTGGATAGAAACGGTATGGAAACAGAGGAATATATAATTCCAAGTGATCCTATTCAGGCAGCAGCAGATATCGCAACAGATAAGTGGACTTCTTCTTCCACAGCCGTTGTAACAGTTGATGGAAGCGCTTTTGAAGATGAAATAACTTTAGTGGTAGATCAAGATGTATCACTTACTTCCACACCTGATATCAAAAGAGTTCAACCTGGCAGTTTCAAAGATTTTGCCGGTACGCCTGCATCTCCAATGTTTCTCGGGAAAAAATGGGGCGCTATACATTTAGTCGCAACTGGAGATGATTTTGCTGGTGACACAGGGGTAATCTCACCAGAATACTATGGAATAGGTGAGGATTGGTGGCCATTTCCATATGATTTAAATGGTCCTGACATGGATACCTTCTTCCCAATTACAGCTCCTGGCATATGGATGCCTTATGTAACATCAGAGAGTGGCTTAGATGAATTACAAATTATAACGTATCCTGGAGATAGATACTCAATACCAATTGATAATTCTGACTCTAGTATAGAGGTAACCATAGAGACAGAGCAGGAATCAAATCTAATAGTTTATCTTGTTGATCCGGATGGCAATTTGAGAAAACCCAATATGCCTCATTACAACGGTGGAGAAATAAAACCAATTCACTATTGGAATGGCGGCCATTGGCAACACGATTATGACGAATTCCGTACATGGATAATAGAGCCACACTATGATTATTCTGTTGAGATTCACAATGCAATGGAAGGAACTTGGACAGCTATTGTAGTTCCGTTTATGGATCATGAATCAGGAGATGTTGGTTTTACTGGAAGCTATCATATTACAGCAGGAGTTAGAGGATACAACCCTGACAGAATCGCAGCTGCATTGTCAGCCGCAAATGGTGCAGTAATTGCTTCATCAAAACATGCTCCATTGTTGTATGTGACGGAAGATTCCGTTCCATCTGAGACATCGGATGCACTTTCTCAACTCGGAGCGACAAATATTATCTTTGTTAACATAAATGGGGTTAGCAGTGCAAGCCCAAGTGGTTCTGTTACTGAATACACAACCATGCAGGCAGTCATTGATGCCATAAAAGGAGATGCAAATTCTGACAATTTCATTACAATAACATCCCTTGGAAGTGGAGATGGCTATTTTGCACCTTCAGCGATGATAGCTGCAAACCATGTCGCTCCAGTTTTAGATATTGGAGAGACAACAAGTGCATATAATGCAATGGGTCAAGCAGCAACATGGCGAGAATATGGTGGCGATTACTATCATGGTTGTCTAGCTCTTGGCCATCTTCCGGCTTTAGGTGAACCTATTGATTTAGAGGAAGTTACATTATTCTCTCTCTTGATGTATTACATTCAACATAAAGAATTTCCTCCACTGGGACTTGATCTAAAACTAACACTTATGTCAGCCGTTCATGACGGAATTTATGATATGATTGCAAATTACGGTTTGGATTTGGATGGGCAGGAAGCCTATTTCTTCGTAGCAGATCGTGATTCCGATATTCGTGATGTTGTATGCAGAGCAATGACCGGAAATCTGTCTTATGCAGGTCATATTCCAGTACCAACTGCTGCATTTTCATCAGCTATTATTGTAAGAGATGTACTGTATCCAGCAATTATATATGCTAATCCTGGAAGGGATGTGACAACCTCACAGCTTATGAACTTCCCTGATGGTCGACAATGGACAACTAATGACAGAGAAAATCACGCGGTATTCTCATCACGAGAATTAAAGAAGAGCTTTAGTTCCCATGGAAGATTTTTCGAGGGACATTGTATTTGGGACAATTTGCTTGAGAGATATAATGAGGGGGCAAGTATTAGCTACTATTCTGGTCACGGAACAGGAGGATCTGGTATATCTGCTCAGTACTATAATATCAATGAAGCATTTCCATACGTGGAGCTAATTCATGAAAATCTAAAAGATAAAAACTGGTGGGATGCCTGGCGCGGTTACATGTACGATTCTACGCAAACTCGTACACCACGTTGGGGAGGATTTACCTGGTACAATGCAGCAGAGCCGAATCTGTATGATCTCATCCATTTCAAGTGGGCGGATCAGTTGTATGAAAATTTACATTCAATGTGGGATACCTGGATGTCTTGTACAACTCAGGCGCATTGGGGACCAATAGTGACTCTATCTCATGGAGCGGCATTATGTTATGGAAATGCAGGAACTGGACTGTGTCCACAAGCAGATTTGCTTGATGATAATTGGATGAATGACATGTTAATTGAAGGAAAGAGCTTTGGCGAATCATTTTCAAAATACGTTTGGCTTCACCAACGTGACTATACTACCAAGGACCCAACAGCAATGTATGGAACTTCATCTATGCAAGTTACAAATATGCAGGTAATTTTTGGAGATCCAACGATGATCTGTTACAGTCCAGAATGGACAGAACCAATACCAATAAGTCCATAAACACAACATTTCTCTTCTTTTTTCTTTTTTTTTTATTTTTTTATTATCTATTAAATCTCAATATATTGAAAAAATTGTTATTTGACGATAATATATCAAAAAACTATTTATACCAACTAAGCAGTTTTAAATATGATAATAGTTATCATGTTATAAAGGGGGAATAAAATGAAAAAGCAAATAGTAATATTAATTTGTATGCTAACGATCGCTAGTATTTTACCAACAGTAAGTTTTTCAGCGGTAAGTTCCATAGATGAAAGCGACATTGTTCGCCCATATTTTGAATTCATTGTTGATAGTGAATGTGGGTGCAATGAAGCTAATGAGTACTATGGATATAATTCTGGAGAACATAGTTTAGGACATATCCCACTGCCTGATTGGGTGGAACGAACACCAACAGAAGAGCTCATAGGACCTCTTCTTACCGATCTGGATTGGCGAAATAATGGGGGAGATTATACAACACCTGCAAAAGATCAAGGTAATTGTGGTAGTTGTTGGGCTCATACTGCGATGGGCTGTTTAGAGGCCCATATTAATATAGCCAATAGTAATCCAAATCTAGATTGGGATCTTTCAGAACAATATATGATCTCCTGTGTCGGCGCACAAGGTATCTGTCCAAATGATTGTGTCACTGGCGGTAGTGCATATTGGGCCTTTTGGTATATGAAAGATGGTGTTTCATCTAGTAATAACGGTGCACTCCCTGAATCATGTTTTAATTATAAAGCTATTGATGCAAATGGATGTGATTTTTACGGTTGCAGTCATTATCCTGTTCTATGTTCTGCCAAATGTGCAAGTTGGCAAAGTCAGCTTATACAAACAGTAACTGGATATGGATACAATGATATTAGTGGTGGACTTACCACTGCACAGATAAAGACTAAACTAGCTAATGGGCCAGTTGGTTTAGTTATGGATATATATAATGATTTTAATCTTGGCCCTGGTGGTAGCCCAAGTTTTGATTCAAATGGTGTTTATCGATGGGATGGTGTTAGTGCTTATGTAGGCGGACATGAAGTATTATGTGTTGGATACCAGGATAGCCTTGGATGTTGGATTTGTAAAAACAGCTGGGGAACCACATGGGGCAATATGCAAGGATTTTTTAAAATAGCATATGGACAATGCAATATTGAAAACTGCATGTCTTGGGTGACCTTTACACAAAGTGCGAGTAATAACGCACCATATACGCCAAGCAGTCCTAATCCCTCGAATCATGCGACTAGTATTGATGTTAATGCTGATTTGAGTTGGACGGGTGGTGATCCAGATTCTGGTGATACTGTTACGTATGATCTATATTTTGATACGATGACTCCCCCCGCCCTAGCAAATTCAGGTTTAATTAGTGCTAGCTTTGATCCAGGTACGATGGCTAGTGGTACTAAATATTATTGGAAGATTGTTTCCTGGGACAACCATGGAACCTCAACTGCAGGTCCAATTTGGGATTTCACTACTGCAGGAACAAATAATCCACCAAACACCCCAAACAACCCAAACCCTCCAAATCATGCAACTGGATTAGATGTCAATGCTGATCTAAGCTGGACTGGAGGAGATCCTGACATTGGTGATACACTAACCTACGACGTATATTTTGGGACAACTACTTCACCTTCTCTTGTTTCAAGTGGTCAAACTGGTTCTAGTTACGATCCTGGTACTATGAATACTGGTACCAAATATTACTGGAAAATCGATGCATGGGATAATCATGGTGCAACTACTCCTGGTCCTCTTTGGGACTTCACCACTTCAGGAGGTACTAATAACCCGCCAAATACACCAAGTAAACCATCTGGTCCCACAACAGGCACTACAGGGGTTCTATACACTTATACTACAAGTACGACTGATCCCAATGGTGACAATGTTAAATACGGTTGGGACTTTAATGGAGATGGCATTGTCGATCCTTTACATTGGACAGGTTTCATATCGTCTGGGGCACTATGTAATCTGGGTGTTACTTTCAATGGGGCTGGTACGTATCAAATAAGTGTTGTGGCGGAGGATATACATGGTGCACAGAGTGCTTTTTCACCGACATTAACTGTTGTTATCGCTGGTTCTAATAATAATCCATACGCGCCAAGTAATCCTAATCCTTTGGATCATACAACTGGAATAGATGTGAATGCAGATTTAAGTTGGACCGGTGGGGACCCAGATACTGGTGATATCGTAACGTATGATGTTTATTTTGGTACTAACAGCCCCCCTCCAAAGGATGCAACAGGGCAATCTGGAATTACATATGATCCTGGAGCGATGAGCATGGGCACAAAGTATTATTGGCAGATCGTCTCTTGGGATGATCATGGTGCTTCAACATCAGGCCCTATTTGGGATTTTACGACAGCAGGGGGCACTAATAACCCACCAAATAAACCTAGTATGCCTAGTGGTCCAACTTATGGTAGACCTGGAAATTCCTACCAATACTCTTCAGATGCTACAGATCCAGAGAATAATGGTATCTACTATAACTTCTCATGGGATGATGGAACCTATTCTGGTTGGCTTGGTCCCTATATCTCTGGAGACACAGTAAATACATTTCACACATGGACCAAAAAGGGAAGCTATAGTATCAAAGTAAAAGCTAAAGACGAATATGGTGCAGAAAGTGTGTGGTCAGATCCGCTACCAATTAGTATGCCAAAAAACAAACAATCAATCAACCTCATACAACAATTCCTTGTGCGACTCATTGAACGTTTTCCATTGCTAAAATATCTACTAGACTTCCAGTGATTAGCCAAACTTCTCTTAATTTTTATTTTGAATGACCACCATACATGTAAATTTTATTGGACTGTAAAGGCAATAGACATCGCTAACATTTGCCTAAGGACAAAATGCAAACCTAGTAGCTAGTAGACACAGGAAAGCACTACTATTTTTAGCAATCAT
>Ga0272442_10008559_pt1 | contig 12937 bp, 8 predicted proteins | sample SSMForm2O_FD_200262 | JGI IMG/M metagenome (GOLD analysis project Ga0272442, IMG submission 200262) | Marine sediment archaeal communities from Little Sippewissett salt marsh, Falmouth, MA, United States - SSM-Form-2O | ecosystem: Environmental > Aquatic > Marine > Wetlands > Sediment ...
AGGTTCCGCGCGCCGAGGATCGGTGCGGTGACGGCCGGGTGACTCATCACCCACGCGACCGCCAGCGTCGCCGGGTGCAGGCCGCGCTCGGCGGCGTGGGCGCAGAGGCGCTCGGCCGTGGTGTAGTAGGACGCGTTGGCGTAGCGCTTCCCGTAGCCGGGGTGGTCCACCAGCCGGCCGGAGTCGGGGCGCTTGCCCGGGCCGTACTTGCCCGTCAGCAGCCCCCCGCCGAGCGGGCTGTAGGGGACCACGCCGAGCCCCTCGGCCGCGGCCATGGGCAGGATCTCCACCTCCGCCTGACGCTTGGCGAGGCTATACATCGGCTGGACGCACGCGAACCGCGCCCACCGGTGCCGCGCCGAGACGCCCAACGCCTTGGCGATCTGCCACGCCGCCCAGTTGCTCACGGCCGGGTAGAGCACCTTGCCCTGCCGGACGAGGTCATCCATCGCCCGCAAGGTCTCGTCGATCGGCACGTCGGGATCGAACATGTGGCAGTAGTACAGATCGAGGCGGTCGGTCTTCAGCCGCCGCAGGCTCGCCTCGACGGCTTGGACGATGTGACGCCGCGAGAGGCCCCGGTCGTTCGGGTCGTCGCTCATCGGGTTGAAGACCTTGCTCGCCAGGACGATCTCATCGCGGCAGGTAGCCTCGGCGATCAACGAGCCGAGGATCTCCTCGGCCCGCCCGCGGGAATACATGTCCGCACAGTCGAAGAAGTTGATCCCCGCTTCCCGGCAGCGGTGGAACATCGCCCCCGACGTGGCCTCATCCGCGTCCCCCCCAAAACTCATCGTCCCAAAGCACAACCGCGAGACCCGAACGCCGGTACGACCCAAGAGCGTGGTTTCCATGATGCGTTCCTTTCCGCGCCCCCGCCAACGGGCAGCCTACGGCCACAATGCCCGCCCTCGCCGAACGATGCAAGCCTTTCCATAGCCAGTGCCCGCGGGCGCAACGCAGCCGCCCGGGCCGGAGAAGATCGTCATCGCATGATTTCTGATTTTTAGAAAGAAAAGTCCACAAAATGACGAAACGGGTATTATAATATTCTAGATAGTCGGATTCTGGCCCTCGCCTTCCGGGAGCGACCTCGTGGCAATTGCTGAGCGACTGAAACACTCGCGGTCTCGGACCGGGCTGACGTTGGAGCAGGTTGAGAAGCGCACCGGCATTGGCAAGTCTTCGCTTTCGGAGTTTGAGAACGGCAAACGCCCCCCGAGCCTCAGCCAACTGCAAGCGCTGGCCGCGGCCTACCGACGTTCGGTTTCTTTCTTCCTGGCCGAGGGCGAGATCCCGCAAGAGGTGGTTCTCTGGCGAGACCGGCCGGCCGACGGATGGGAGGAAACAGAGGCGGTTTTCCTCCGTCTCTGCGAGCAGTATCACAATCTGGAGCTTTGGACGAATGAGGAGCTTCCGGTCTCTCTGCCGTCCGTGGCCGGAACTGCGGCCTCCTTCACCTACAGGCGGGCCGAGGCCCTTGCCAAGGAGGTCCGGGACAAGTTGACCCTCGGAGACAGGCCTGGTCTGTCGCTTCTGTCGGTCCTGGAGGAAGTGTGCGGGGTGAAGGTCTTCCATCTGAGATTCGACCCCGCGGGGCCCGCTGTCTCCGCGCGCAGTGAGACCTATGGCGCCGCGATGCTGTTGAACGCGGGCAACGTTCGCTGGCGACGGAACTTCGATCTGGCGCACGAGCTATTCCACCTGTTGACCTGGTCCGTGTTCCGAACGGGCGGGGGCGAGAAGACCTCGCTAACCGACGACGACAAGGAGGAGAAGCTCGCCGACGTCTTCGCCTCGCGTCTCTTGTTGCCCGCCGAAGCCGTCGAGTCTGCGTTCACAGCCAAGGTTCGCGATGGAAAGATGGGATATGAAGAGGTCTATGACATCGCCCGGCAGTTTGACGTTTCCGCCTCCGCAATGCTCTGGCGCCTGTACAACCTCAAACTGCTGGCTGACAGCCTCAGTCCGGACGATGTGAGGTCAACGGCACGAGGGCTTGCCGCGAGGTATGCCGCATACGAGGAACGTCGAGACACAACGCCTCTGAAATGGCCCGAGCGATACAAAGCCCTCGCCGTGAAGGCCCTGAACTCGGGGGCGATGTCCACCGGGCGGTTCGCCGAGTATATGGAGATCACTCGGCAAGACGCTATGAGATACGTGCAGCAGGAGCCCACGGATGGCCAAGAAGTTCCGCTTGCTCCTGCTTGATGCCGGTATCGTCATCAAGCTGTTCGAGATGGGCCTCTGGGACCGCCTTCTGGAGCGGTGCGAAGTCCATCTCTCTCGCACGATCGCTGCGGAGGCGCACTTCTGGGTGGATGACGAGGGGCAGCGGCGGGACTTCGATCTGGCCAGTTACGAAGCGTCCGGGGCAATCACTGTGTTCGACGTGACTCTCGCCCAGGACGCCGAGTTAACGAAGCCTTTTGGGTTGGACTACCTGGAGCGATTCGACGCCGGTGAACGCGAGGCCCTGGCCCACTTGGTTACGTCTCCCCTGCCCTACGCCATCTGCTCGGCCGACTCCATCGTCTTCAAAGTGCTGGGGTTCCTCCATCGCGCCGAACAGGGCGTTTCTCTGGAGGAGATCCCGCAACGGACAGGTTTCCGTCGCCAGATGCCCTGGCAGTTCAGCAAGGCCTTCCGCGAGAAGTACACCCGCGAAGGATTCTGCGACGGGCTGGGGGCAACGTAGCCGCTCGGCTGCGCCTTGATCCGGCGATCGAGCTTGCAGGCGGCCAGGCGTCGGCGGGCTCAGCGGGCCGGTTGGCGGGGCCGGGGCGGGTCGAGCCGGGCCTTTACGACGAATCGGCCGGGGGTGGGCAGGGCGTGGACGCGCGCGCGGATGCGAGGCCCTGAGCGGACGGACGCGTTGTGGCTGGCGGACCACAGGCCGTCGGTGCCGGCCGTGCCCGGTACGACGCTTCGGCTCCTGCTGCCCGGCCTGGATGACTCGACACATTCCCAGGCATACGGGGTCCGATGGGCCCTGTCGGGCGACTCGATCACCCGCAGCATGAGCGTGCGCAGGCCCTTCTCGCCTTCGTAGACCAGGGCGCCCGGCTCGCGAAGGCCGACTTCCCGCTCGAACGACGGGGTGTTGGCGTCGAGGAGGGCGAACCCCGCGTCGCGGAAGTCCGCGATCGGCGGCGGCGAGGGCTTGGGGGGCTCGTCCAGGCCGGTCGCGCGGGCGAGTTTCTTCGAGGCGTTGTCGAGCTTGGACTGCGATTCGCTCGGCTTCCAGAGGCCCCGCTGCAGGGCGCGGGCCCGGCGGAGGCCGGCCGAGGCCTTGTCGTACTCCTTCCGCCCGAGGTAGTGGTCGATCAGGTACACCTGCACCGGTAGCGAGACCCCCGGGTGCTGCTCGAATCGCCGGATCAGCCGCAACTTCTGGTCCTTGTGGAACAGGGAGCTGAAGAACAGCAGCGTATCGACCGGCGTGGAATCGGTCAGCAAGTCCTCCAGGGCGATGCGGCGTTCGTCTGCCGAGAACACGTCGCGCAGGCGAATGGTGAGGGACGCCTTGGCCTCGCCGGTCGGCACCCAGCCGGTGCGAACGCGCCCGCGCGTCTGCTGCACGTCGATCCGCTGCGTCCCCCGTTCGGCGCGCACGGTCCTCTCGTCGCTCGATTCCTTCCGCCACCCGTCGGCCACCAGGGCCTTCGAGATCGCTTCGATCCGGTCCGACAGGCTTTCCTTCGGCACGTCGAGGCGCCAGAGGGTCTCATTGTGCGTCAGCAGGGCGCGATACGAGCAGATCCGACGCGCCCCGAGCGCTCGCAGCGGCTCGGGCAGGTCCACCTTGCGGTACGTGCCCATCAGCGACTCGTCCACCGACGGCACGGGGCCAGACCCCGAGAGCCACTGGGTGAGTTTCTTCCCCAGGTCCTTGGCGATGGTCTTGGCGATATCCCGCGACGCCAGGCCGAAGCGAACCGACTCGTATCCGGTGGTCCGGCTCTTGTGCCGGAGGGTGGCCGTCCACGAGAAATCCAGGATCGGCGGGTCGGAGCCGTGGGCGTGGCTCGACGAGTGGTGCCATGGCGACGGTCCGGCGGCGACGTCGATCTCGGCGCGGAGTGTCACCGCGTAGGGGATCGGCGTGACGTGGAGATCGCGGGTCGCCAGGCGGAGGAAGAGATCGGGCCGGACCTGGCCGGCGGTCGGGACGTGGCCGGCGGCGCACAGGACGACCTCGGCGACCATGGGCAGCTCGCCGAGGGCATCGCACAGGTCGGCACCGATCCGGGCCGTCAGGGGGTGGTTGTCCTCGACGAAGACGGCCACGCGGCGGCACGCCAGCCGGGCGTTGCCCACCCTCGACGAGACGGTCGTGACGCTGGAATTGGTGCGCGTCTCGATCGTGGCGGCGTGGGTGCGGAGACCGCCCGGCCGGGGCGGCCCGCCCTGACCCCAGCCGGTCAGGGGCACCATCCAGAGGTGCGCGATGGGCGGGACCTTCACGAAGAAGCCCGCGATGGCGACCACGGCGACGGTCAAGGCGACCTGGACGGGCCCGATCCGCCCGGGGGGGGCGTCCGGCGCGCGACGATGGGCGAAGACGTAGTACATCCCCGTCAGGAACGGGTTGAGGAACGCGAACGACGCCAGCCAGAACCATCGCGTCTGGCGGTCGGTGTCGAAGATAGGCCAGAACCGCCCGCGCCGCAGGCAGCCCGCCAGCAACACAAACCAGGCCAGCGCGTACGCCGCCAGCAGGGCATACACGGCGTACGGCATGGCTGTGAGGATCATCTTCAGCACGGCCGGACCTTCCCACAAACTGCCCTCTCCCGCGTAGTCGCCGGCACCGAGCGGGGATTTCGGGGAAACCCCGGCCTCGGCCTTTCAGGCCCGTTCTCGCCATGTCGGGCGCCAGGGCGCTGCCGCCGGGGCGGTGTCCCGGCATGTGCGGGGGTCCCCCTGCCCGCACAGCATCCGCACATGGCCGGCGGGCGTCGCGCGGGGTGGATCCCAAGGTCGAACCGGCGATGGCCGGCGGAGGCGCCAACGGTCCACATCGCGCAATCGGTCATTGCCCTGACTTTGAGGTTACTTCCCGCCAACGATACGCTGCGATGGCCCTCTGCTCTCGGATGAAGATCTCCTCGCCACAGACTACGAGATGGGCCCACGTCTGGGCCCTCGAGATTTTGCGTCGATCCAGGAGGTCGAATTTATCCGGGCGCGCCCGGATCAGCAGGAGCTCGCCCTTCTGGTCCAAGGCGAGAATGAACGTCCCGTTGCTGACCAGGGACCAGTATTTCCCGAACTTCTCCCGGGTGACCCACAGTTCGTCTCCGGAGGCCATGTCCACGCACGAGAACCTGCGATCCCGCCGATGCAGGTACGCCTTGCCGCCAAGGACCACCGGAGTGGACATGTACCCTTGCGACCGGGTTTTCCAGACCGTGCGAACGGAGAAGGCCTCCTCTTGGCGATCCAGTCTCAGGAGGATCGTTCCCCCACCGTAGGAGCTGGTGAAGATACTGTCTCCGAAGATCGTCGGGTTCAGAATATTCATGCCACGAAAGGCCTTCACTGCCTGCTTCCAGAGCACTTGGCCGGTCTTCGGCTCCACGCCGGCAAGCAGTGTCCTGGTCTGCACAAGGACTTGCGAACGCTGGCACAGGGTTCCCAGCATCGGGGAGGAGAAGGCACTGCCGTACATGCCCCCTCCGTCTTCCAGGGCGCGCCAGAGAATCTTGCCGCTCTCCTTGTCGAGTTTGACGAAAGACCCGCCGGCCTGGATGTACAGGCCCTCTTCGACCACCAGGGGAGAGGACACCAGGCCAAAAGACGGCAGAGGCGTGCCATACCGTCGAGGGAAGTCGACGCGCCATTTCTCTTTGCCCTCTGCGGTGTCAAGACACAGCAGAAGATCCCTCATGCCACCCACATACAAGGACTTGCCGTCGCACGCAGGCGTAGACCGCACCCAACTGCCATTGCTGGCGGCGAAGAAGGGGACCCTCATGCCTGCCCGCCAAGTTGCGGTCCAGAGCGGTTTCCCCGTAGCTCGATCCAAGGCGCGAACGACCTCTTGAGACCGATTCCGAGTCTCAAAGGTGAAGACCCTGGTCGGATCCACAATCGGGCTGGAATAGCCGTCGCCGAGCTCAACGCGCCACACCGGGGTCAGGGCGTCCCCTTGCAAGGCTTTCGGCCAGCCGTCGTCCCGAATCATCCCGTCGCGTGTCGGGCCTCTCCATTGAAGCCAAGTGGCTGGCGGCTGAGCGGGCGTGGAAGTCGCGGCGGGCGGTTTGGCAAGCCCCAGAGCCGCACCACTTAACAGCACGGCGAACACGGCGGATTGCCTCGCGGATGCGAGCTGATCGGTCACGGTCTGATCTCCCACCACAGGCCGGCGTAGCGTTTCAGCCCCACGCGGGACATCGTCTGCCGCGCCGGCTGGACCGGTTCGAAACCCACGAGTAGCGAGACGACGATACCAACAAGAACAAGCGACGCTGCGGAAATCGCCAGGGCGATCCCTGGCCCGACGTTTTTGATATGGCTTCCCGCTGACCACCCCCATCAGCGATCTGCATAATTCTATCGTGCTCTCGCGATTCGGCAAAGCGGATTCCAGGGATCCCGGACCCTTGCGAAAGGCCTCGGACGGCGCGAACGAGAGCCTGGAGCGCCGAGGGAAGATCCTCCGGCTGACGAGGACGATCGCGGGGCCAGCCCGGTCGTGGGACGTGGGGGATGAGGCGGGTCAGCCCTTGAGGCCCGTCGTCGCGACGCTGCGCATGAAGGTCTTCATCGCGAAGAAGAACAGGATGATCAGCGGCAGGCTGAAGACCGTCGAGGCGGCCATCAGCAGGTGCCACGGCGTGCCCCCGTGCTCGCTGGCGAAGGCCTGCAGCGAGAGGCTCAGCGTGAACTGCTTCTCGTGGTTGAGGTAGATCAACGGGCCGAGGAAGTCCTTCCACGTGCCGAGGAACGTGAACAGGGCGACCATGGCGATGACGGGCCGGCTGAGGGGCACGATGACGTTCCAGAGGATTTCCAGCTCGGTGCATCCGTCGATTCGGGCGGCGTCGAGAAGGTCCTTCGGCAGGCCGAGGAAGAACTGGCGCAGCAGGAAGATAAAGAACGCGTTGCCGAACCACGTCGCCACCCACAGCGGCTTGAACGTGCCCACCCAACCCAGCGAGCGGTACATCAGGTAGACGGGGATCATCGTGACGACGAAGGGCACCATGATCGTCGCGAGCGTCAGGGCGAACAGGGCCTTTCGCCCGGGGAACTCGAGGTACGCGAACCCGTAGGCGACGACCACCGACGCAATGACGGTTCCGCAGACGGTCATGAGGCACAGCAGCAGCGTATTGCCCAGGCTGCGGGTGAAGTGTACGCGTCGCAGGGCGACGGGGTAGTTGTTGGGGATGACCTTGGGTCCGGTTCGGATGCGGCTGTCGGGCAGGATGTCCCAGGCCCGCTCGACCTTGACGAACGGGCTGCTGACACCCTTGGTGTCGGTGTCCTCCGGGCGCCATTCGCGGACGACGTAGAGCGTCTCGCCCGGCGGGGCCTCGGCGGCGGTGACGCGCCGGACGAGGTCCGCGCGGACGACCCGCCCGGACCGCAGCGAAAGCGTGCCGGCGGCGGGGTCGTACCGGTTGTTCTCGTCGGCCAGCACGTGCATGGTCGGCGTGACGTTGGCGTCCATCTGCCGGCGTTCCTCGTCCGTGAACGAGACGCTCTTCTTCCACATGTCCGGCCCGAAGGGCAGCGTGAGCTCGCCCGCGGCGAATGCCTTTGCCGGGGTGACGATGTAGAGCGACTCGCCCTTGCCCAGCTCGACGGGCCGGTCCCGCGTCACGGGGTACTCCGTCCCGTTGATCGTCGCGTGGTAGCCCGTCGCGAAGAAGGCCGTCGTCAGGCTCTCCGGGCGCATGAGCGTCTGGTCGAGCGGCTTGAGGCTCGTGGCGATCATCCACACCAGCGGCAGGATGAAGAACAGCCCCCCGACGATCAACACGAGGTGGACCACCGTTCGCAGGTGCCAGGGGGTTTTCTTCTCGCCGACGGAGGACATGGTCTGCCGGGTCACCTCGCGGAGTAGTGCACGTGTCGTTTGGACAGCCTGAACGCCACGAGCGTCAGGGCGACGATAATGAGGAACAGCACGGCCGCCACCGCGGAGGCGTATCCGACGCGGTGGTATTGGAAGGCCTGGTCGTAGACGAACATGGCCACGAAGCGCGTCTTATTCTCCGGCCCGCCCTGGGTCATGATGTACGGGGCCGCGAAGACCTGGAACGCCCCGATGATGCTCATGACCACGTTGAAGAGGATCACGGGCGAGATCATGGGGATGGTGACGCTGATGGTTTTTCGCCACCAGCCCGCGCCGTCGATCTCGGCAGCCTCGTAGAGCTCGACGGGCACGTCCTGGAGTTTGGCGAGGTAGATGACAGCCATCTGCCCGATACCCCACATGCTCATGATGATGATGCCCCACAGCGCCCAGGACGGCGCGAACGGCACGCCGGCGGGGAACGGGTCGCCGTCGGTCAGCCAGCCGGGGGAGTGGATTTTCTTCATGTCGCCGGGCGCGAAGCGATACAGCAGCGCGCCGACGATCGCGAGGGCGGCCAGGACGATCGCCACCACCGCCACCGTGGCCAGCACCGGTCTGGCGCGCGATTCCGGGCGGTGGATCTTCCGCGCGAGCGGACCCCACGCCAGCAGCGCCGGGACGAGGGCCAACAGCAGCAGGCCGGCCCGCGGCGTCAGGGAGCCCGTCCCGCCGGCGAGCCGGTCGATGTCGAAGAACAGCCCCGTCCACCCGTCGGCCACCGCGAAGAGGTACCGCAGGACGAGGTTGAGCAGGCCGGCCTCGGGATTGAAGATCCACATCCACAGCACGGCCACCACGACGGTGGGCACGAGGTGGGGCAGATAGAAAACGACGCGGTAGATGGCCTGGCCGTGGATCTTCGCGTTGAGGAACAACGCGAGCGACATGGCGAGCAGCACGCCGAGGGGGATGGCGACGGCTGCGAACATCGTCGTGACGCCCAGCGTGCGGTGGAAGATCGGGTCGCTCAGCAGCTCGACGTAGTTGTCCCCGCCGATGAACATCGGGCCCTTCATGGGCGGGAAGTCGCAGAAGCTGAAGTACCCCGCCGCGAAGAAGGGATAGGCGATGAAGAACGTCAGCCCCATCAGCCAGGGCAGGACAAAACCGTACCCCGTCAGGTTCTTCCGCAAGTTCCCGGTCATCGGGCGCCCATCCCGTCGCGCATCGCTTCGCGCTTCTTGACCGTTTTCTGTCGTTCCTCCAGGTGCTTCCGCATCCGGCCAAGGGTCTCGACGATCTCTCGGCGACAGAGTTCGCGGAGCTTCTTGCTGTGGGCCTCGCCCGTGAGCCCTTCCAGCTCGTCGGCCGGCGGGGCCCAGTGCCACACGTGGTCGAAGGCCACGCGGTACTCATCCGCGTACTCGCGCCAGACAGCCGTCCGCGGCATGATGAACGAGTGCTTCGCCTTGGCCAGCTCGTCAAAGGTGTCCAGAAACCGGTTCGGGTGGCCCTGGCGAAACTTGCGATCGTCTTCGGGCGAGGGCCGAATCGGCAGGTGCTTGCCCTGGAGCCGGCAGACGATCGGCAGGCCCTGAGTCTGGACCCAGTGCAGGAAGGTCCATGCCTCCTTGGGGTGCTTGCATCCGCGGGGGATGCCGAGAACGTCCTCATTCATCAGGCTGCGTGGCCCGGGAACGCCGTCGACCGTCGGGAACGGCGCGACGCCATACTTCAGGTGCGGGCGGTGGCGATCGATGAACGCCGGGAAGTACACGCCCTGGAGGACCATCGAGACCTTTCCGTCGATGAACGCGTTCTGGGGCGAATCGTAGTTGCCGAACCCCTGCTGGAACCGCGAGAGGTTCTGCCGCCCGTACCGGTTGGCGTAGCTCTTGATCCACTCGAACGCGCGGATGTTCTCGGGCCGATCGATCGTCAGTTCGCCCGTGTTGGCGTCCCACAGGGCCCCGCCGAAGAAGTACGGCCAGGACGTCGGGAACCAGCCCGGCTCGGTCGGGATGAACCCCATCACGTTCGGCGTGCCGTCGGGGTGAAATTCGCTCATCGCGTCGGCGTAGCGGTCGAGTTCGGCGATGGTTCGCGGCGGGCGGTTTGGGTCGCAGCCGGCCGCGATGAGCTTGTCGGCCTTGAGGCGGTAGTGGTCCTTGTTGTAGAATAGCGCGATGGTCGCCGGCGTGCTCGGCAGGCAGAACGTCGTGCCCTTGTGGCGGCAGAGCAGGAGGTAGTTGAGGATGTAGTGGTCGTCGGTCAGTCCGGACTTGGCCATCCATTCGTCCAGCGGCAGGAGGGCGTCGGCCTCGGCGAACGGGCGAACGTTGTTCGACCAAAGCCCGACCACCTCCGGCGGGTCGCCGCCCACGATGGCCAGCATCGCCTTGCGGTCCACTTGGCTCGTGCGAACGTAGTGGACGAAAATACTCTCCTGGCTCTCGTTGAAGGCGTCGACCATCTTCTGGCACGCCTCGGCCTCGAAGCTGCCCCACTTCTCCCAGTAGCTGATATGAACGCGGCCGTTCCAGTTGTCCCGGAAGGCCGCGTCGCGCTCCGCGTTGGAGGCGAAGTGCTTGCCCTTCGCCCAGGCGGCCTTGAAGCCCTCGTGGATTGTCGGATCGAACTGGGAGACGGTCGGTTTGCGCTCGATCCACGCGAAGGCCGCCACGGCCAGGATGATCAGACACAGGATGAGGTGCACGGACCGCATCGACGCCTCCGGCGACCGGGCCCGCCGGCTTGCGCCGGCTCGAACGCCCCGAGAGCATAGCCGCCCGCGCCGGCGCGGTCAAGGCGGCGCGGGAGCCGCCCCATATCAACGTGCGCGAGTCGCAGCCAGAAGCCGGTCCGGTTGACCGTCTGTCTTCCCGGCTACGGGCTCCTGGCTACGGGCTACGGGGCGCCCCGCGGGGCCACGTCTGGCGCCGGACCGCGCACGCCCATCTAGACCTCCCAGCCCTTTCGGTACGCCTCGCGGATCAGCGCCTGGGCCTTGTCGTTGCCGCCGGCCTTGAGGTTCTTCGTGTCCCAGTCGAAGCCGCCGGCACGATAGGCGACATTGCCCAGCAGGACGGCCTCGGTAAGCGGGCCCGTGTAGTCGAAGTTGCAGGTCGCCGCCTTGCCTCCCTTGGCCGCCCGAATCCACTCCTTGTGGAAGCCGGGCGAGTTGGGGATGGACTTCTCCGGGGCCTTGAAGTCCTTGAACTTCTCCTCGGGCAGCAACTTGCGCGAGCCGAACCCGCAGACGAGCGTGCCCTTCGTGCCGATAAAGACCGTGTTGCCCCCCTTGCCGCTGATGCCCTTGGCCTGAAGGGCCTTGGGCTTCCCGTGCGACCAGTGCAGCGTGACCGCCCCGCGGTCGCCGACGGCGGGGAACTCCATCTTCGTCACCATGCTCTTGGGCGTTCGCTCGGGATCGACCTCCGGCCCGGAGGCGTCCACGCGCGTCGGGGTCGTCAGGCCCAGGGCCCAGAACGGGATGTCCAGGATATGGCAACCCCAGTTGCCCGTCTCGCCCGTGCCGAAGGGCCACCAGAACCGCCACTTGTACGGGCAGTAGGCCGGGCTGTACTTCCGCGAGGCCACCGGGCCCAGCCAGAGGTCCCAGTCCAGCGAGTCCGGCACGGGGGGGAACTCCTTGGGCACGGCGGGCATGCCCCGGCCACCGCCGACCCAGGAGTGGACCTCCTTGATCTCGCCGATGGCCCCGGAGCGGACCAGCTCGACGACGCGGTGCACGTTGCCGATCGTGTGCCGCTGGACGCCGAGTTGCGTGGCGACCTTGTTCTTCCGGGCGGCCTCGGTCATCTGCCGGACCTCCCAGACGTTGTGGGCCATGGGCTTCTCGCAGTACAGGTGCTTGCCGTGCGACAGCGCCCACATCGACGGATGGAAATGCGTGTGGTCGGGCGTGCTGACGGTGACCGCGTCGATCTCCTTGCCCATCGCGTCGAACATCTTGCGGAAGTCGCGGAACTTCCGGGCCTTCGGATGACGCTCGTACGCCTTGCCCGCCCGTTTGTCGTCCACGTCGCACAGCGCAATGATGTTCTCGCTCCGGGCCCCGCCGACGTTCGCGCCCCCTTGCCCGCCGATGCCGATGCATGCGACGTTCAGCTTCTCGTTGGGGTTCTTCGCTCGGAGGATCCGCGGACCTCCGCCCAGCAAAAGCCCGGAAGCCACCACCCCGGAGGCCTTGAGCACGTCGCGTCGCGTTCGTTTCTTCGTCATGGGACCCTTTCTGTGTATCGCGCAGTCTGCCGGGCCAGCCGTCTTGCCGGCCTTATTCTCTGAACACCACGACGCCGGGGTGGGTTTCTATTGGCCGGCGTCCTTGGCGATGGCGGCGGCCGTAAGTGGACCGTAGGTGACCTTGATCTCGTCGATCACGCCGCCGTAGTAATTGTCGCCCTTGTTGAGGATGCTGTTGCCCTTGTCCACGCCGACCTGGAGGTTGTCGTGGGGGTCCTGGGCGAGCAGCCCCGGCGCCTTGCCCGTCGCGACGGCCCGGCCATTGACGAAGAGCGTGATCTTGCCCTTCTTGCCGAGCTGCCCGGCGAGGTGGACCCAGCCGGCGGGGAGCTTCGCGGGGGCCGTGACCGTCGTCAGCACGTCGCCGACGCGCGTCGAGAAGGCCGCCTTGCCCGCGACGACGTGCAGGGCATACCCCCACGACGCCCCGCCGTGGCCGAGGATCGCCCCGGCGGCCTTGGCCGGCTTGACCCACGCGGCCACCGTCACCGGCGTGTTGTGCGGCCCCGGGCAGCGCTGCCGGGACAACTCGATATAGTCGCTCGTCCCGTTGAAGCTGCGCGCCTTGCCCGTTCGCCCCTCGGCGACGGTCGTGCCGTGGTAGACCAGCGCCCGCTTCTTGCCCGACTTGTC
>Ga0272442_10008560_pt1 | contig 12937 bp, 10 predicted proteins | sample SSMForm2O_FD_200262 | JGI IMG/M metagenome (GOLD analysis project Ga0272442, IMG submission 200262) | Marine sediment archaeal communities from Little Sippewissett salt marsh, Falmouth, MA, United States - SSM-Form-2O | ecosystem: Environmental > Aquatic > Marine > Wetlands > Sediment ...
AATTATCACCAAGGTAGAAATTGCATTATTTTATCGTTGCGAACCGCCCATGTTGAATTGCTTGCCAAAAAATTAAAAGTAGGGGTTCCGGATGTATTTACGTTGATGGGAGGTATGGGGAAAAAATCAACTCAGAAGGCCTTTCAACGCCTCACCGATATTCCTGCTGACAAAAATGTCATCTTGGTGGCTACCGGTCATTTTATCGGGGAAGGATTTGACGAGCCACGTCTGGACACCCTTTTTTTAGCAATGCCGATATCTTGGAAAGGAACACTGCAGCAATATGCGGGGAGGCTCCACCGACTGTTCAAAACGAAAAAAGAGGTGAGGATCTATGACTATGTGGACATCCAGGTAAGCATGCTGGAAAGGATGTATCAAAAACGGCTCAACGGCTACGCTTCAATGGGATACAAAGCCAAAGGCGAGGCGATAAGTGATGCTCCTTTGGATATCATTTTTAATAAAGATAACTTTTTACCTATTTTTAATCAGGATATCATTGCCGCCAAAAAAGAGATTTTGGTCGTAAGCCCGTTTGTCAGAAAAAGGCGCACACAGCAAATGGTTCAACACTTGAAAATCTCAACCGGTAAGAATCTCCGTGTCATCGTCGTGACCCGTCCTAAAGAGGATTTTCCTCCGAAAGATCAATCCGCTATGCACAGAACATTGGACCTGTTGACAGATAGCGGAATCAATGTCGTTTTCAAATCCAATATCCACCAAAAATTTGCAGTCATGGATCAAAAGGTTGTGTGGTACGGCAGCATCAATCTGTTGAGCTATGGGAGTGCCCAGGAAAGCATCATGCGCATTGATAGCGCAAATATCGCAAATGAGTTGATGAAAAGCATAGAATTGACATAACCGGTAAATAATGTTCGATAGTGTATGGATCGGTCTTTTTTTAAGTGGGGCCGTTAAGATTGGGTATCGGTATGAAATAAATAGAAACCCGGTCAAATTTGACCGGGTTTTGTTGTTTGGCTCCTCGAACGGAACGATTTTCGACGCGGATTACAAGCTCCTGTTATTACATTAAATTATAGCCATTTTTCTGAAGCAAAAAAAACAAAATCTGAAACTGTAAAGAATCCAGAAAAAAAGAAACACATAATCCACAAGGCTGTCAAATGGGAAAAGATGCTCAATGACGGCTCTGTTAAGTCAATGAGTGAAATTGCTCGAGCAGAAGGATTAACCAGAGCGAGAGTCACTCAGATAATGAACCTGCTAAAGCTTCCAGCTGAGTTGAAGGTTTTTTTGTTGGAATTGGAAGATCCCAAACATATCCGCAAATATTCAGAAAGGAGGCTTAGAGGTTACCATGAGTAAGATCAATTTCATCAGAGCCTACCTGATTTCAATCAGCTATCTGGGATTTCTTGGAATTTTCATGAACGGCATTAAAGGATTGGTGATTGCCTTTGTGGCTGCAATTCCAATATCAGGACTCACGATGGTAATATCGGATAAATGCGGTGATTTATCGGGAAGGCTGTTTTTAGGCCCAAAATCAAATTGGAGTATCCGTGAACGATTATCTGGAGATTTAAGTCAAGCCAGAGTCCAAAAAATGAATGGGAATTATGATGAGGCGCTATCAATAATAAATAGTGTCCTGGATCAGGCTCCGGATCATAGTTGAAATCCAAATAGTTAGCCTATTATAGATGTAGGCACGCTTTATACAATTCGAAACAACCAAAAATATTTAAGATTGGCATAAGTAAGATCCAATTGGGATCTGCAATGATTATGAAATTACATCCTTTCCCTATTTTTCCTCTTTTTATAAAGTAATTTATTGATTTTAAATACTTTTATGATAATTTGTTTTGCATCTCGCTATAACATATTCAACTTATTCTTAGGCAGCGTTACATGGCAGGCGAAACAATCACCCATCCTATTTTGAGCACTAAGCTGCACCGGCCCGCGGTTGACAGGATGCATGTTCACCGGCCGTATCTACTGGAACGGCTTGATCAGCGCCGCGGCAGGCCGTTAACCCTGGTTTCGGCTCCGGCCGGATACGGTAAAAGTGTTCTGATCAGCAGTTGGCTGGAGTCGTGTGATATCCCTGGTGACTGGGTGTCTCTGGATGAAAACGACAACGATTTGCGGACGTTTACGGCTTACTTTGTGGCAGCTGTCGAGGCTCTTTTTACCGGGGCCTGCCAGATTACTCAAGCCCTGCTGAGCGCTTCCGAGCTGCCGCCCATCGCGGTTTTAGTCGCCAGACTGCTGAACGAACTGGATCGGATCGGGCAGTCCTTTATCATGGTGCTGGATGATTTTCACCTCATCGAGGATGAATCCGTGCTCGATTTGATCACCAAACTGCTGCACCATCCGCCGCAAACCTTGCACCTGGTATTGATTGGCCGGCAGGATCCTGCCGTGCCGGTTTCCACTTTGCGTGCCCAGAGTTTTGTAACAGAGATCCGAACCCATGACCTGCGTTTTAACGAGCTGGAAACAGCGACCTTTCTGAAGCTTCTACTGGGAACTCAGGTCGATTCAGTCACAGCCGCCGCTTTGCAAAAAAAAACCGAAGGCTGGGTGACCGGATTGCGCCTGGCAGTCCTTTCGATGCGCCACCGGGGTGGCCTCGATTTAAAGTTGCTCGAGCCGCAGGTGGACTCTCAATATGTGATGGAATATCTTTTCACCGAGGTCCTCTCCCGGCAACCTCCGGAAATCAGACAATATCTTCTGGGTACCGCCATCCTGGATCGCTTCTGCGCCCCGTTGTGTGAGGCGGTCTGTGCGCAGGGAGCTGAACCGTTTACATGCGATACCGGTGGCTGGGAGTTTGTCTCCTGGTTAAAAAAGGAGAACATGTTCCTGATTTTTCTGGACGCTGAAAACCGATGGTTTCGTTTTCACCATCTGTTTCAGAAGCTGCTTTTCAACCAGTTAAAACGTCATCTCAGCTCCGAGGACATCAACGCCCTCCACGCCCGGGCCAGTGCCTGGTTTGCCGAAAACGGTCTGATAGAGGAGGCCTTCCGGCACGCTTTGGCCGCCGGTGACGTCAACGGAGCTGCACAATTGATCGAGCAGAATCGACAGGCTGAATTGAATGCCGACAGATGGTATGTCCTTGAGAAATGGCTGTCCATGTTGCCGGATACCGTTATTCAGCAGCAGCCGGAGCTCCTGTTGGTGCAAGTCTGGGTTTACTATTACAATCACAAGTATACGCTCCTTGCACCGATTCTCGATGTCATCGAGTCTTTATTAAGCAACCAGCCAAAAGAACAACCGCTGTATGGAGAGATTTATCTCTTTAGAGGAATTGCTTGTTTTTTTCAAGGTAATGGTTCACGCGGCCTGAAATATCTGGAAGATGCTCTGGAACGGATCCCTGCTGCAAATGCAATGATTCGGGGTGTTGCTGAAGTCTATTTTGGATTGCTTGGTCAAATGCAAGGTCAGAAAGAGAGGGTAGTGCATGTGCTGTCTGATCTTTTCTATCACCAGCCGATTAATGATGTACGGAAGGTCCACGTGATGGTAGCCCTTGTTTGTGTTAACATTGTCTCCGGAGATCTGACCGTCGCCGCCACGCTAAATCAACAATTAATAAACTTAACTATCGGTATCAATTATACTGCTTTTATTGCATGGAGTTTATATTTCCAGGGCCATATCCACTTTTGCCGGAATGAACTGGATATGGCCATTCTTCATTTTAGTAAATCCGCAGAAATCTTCTACGCCACTATGAGGAGAGGAAGCGTCGACTGCCTGGCAGGGCTAGCGTTGGCGTATCAGGCCATACAACAGACGGATAAGGCCACCACAACACTGGAGCGTCTTTTTGAATATATCTATTCTTCAAACGACTCTACCCTCTTCGACATTGCTCATTCCTGCAGGGCACGTTTGTCGTTGATGAAGGGAGAAGCGCCGTTTGCGCCCGGGGTGCCAGGCATAAATAAAACATCGAATGCTGAGGGCCTGGTTTTTTGGCTGGAAATCCCTGTCATCACTCAATGCCGGGTGCTTATTGCTGAGGGATCAGACGCCGGCCTCCAAGTAGCTGAGAGGAGCCTCCAGGAGTGCCTGCGATTAAGCCAGGCTCAGCACAACACCATCCAGATGATCGGCATCATGGTGCTGCAGGCTTTGGCCATGGACAAGCAGGGGCGAACGGACGAAGCCCTGGCCGTTCTGGAAGAGGCCGTCGATCTGGCAAGACCCGGGGGATTCATCCGTCCATTTGTTGAATCAGGCCCAACAGTGGAAGGTCTGTTGAAGCGGCTGGCTGCAAAGAACGTCGCTTTGAATTATATCGGGCAGCTTTTAGCCGCTTTTAAGGAGGGTCAAAACGGCGTAAAACATGGAAAATCCGAAACTCAAGCTGTGGGTCGACCATCTGTTAACAATCAGCCGTTGGCTGAGCGCCTGACCAACCGCGAGCTCGAAGTCCTGGATCTGCTGGCGCAACGGCTGCAGACCAAAGAGATCGCTGAAAAACTTTTTATTTCAACTGAAACCGTTAACAGCCATCTAAAAAGAATCTACCGGAAGCTATACGTCCACAACCGCCGAATGGCAGTAACCAGAGCCAAAGGCCTTGGTATTCTTTGATATACCCCCTTCTGCGATTTCCCCGGCACCCCGAACCCAAATTTTGCCCTTTTCCACAATCTGCCGCAACCGATCCATAATCCCGATTCAGGTGAGTAAAACAGATAAAAATCCCCAATTTTTAACCATTTTTTGGGGATGTATCGCCGCTTAAAATGTATTAGTCATTTTATAAAAGTATGAAACGAGTAACAGGCCTTTCGAACTGGCAAAAAGGCAGTGTCACTTGTTCCGCTTAAGCACTGCTGGCAACTCTTTCCTCTTCGGCTGCTATCGACCTATCTGAAGCCATCGAACACAACGGGGAGTATCACCATGAAGCGAAAAACGATTATTTGATGCTCGTGGCTGCAATTCTATTCCTGGTTTTGCCGGGGCGGTGAGCGAGAAGGACTTTGAGGTCCAACCCACCGAAAATCTTATCAATCTGTGCACGGCAGACCCCGACGATCCACTGTATCATCAGGCCATCAACTTTTGTCATGGCTAAGAAGAGCCAGTAAGGCGCCTTTTGAGTCACACGAGGCTCTTATTTCAGGAAGAAAATAACCAGCAAAGCAAGGTCTACATTACCGATCAGAAAGAAAGGATCATGACGGATGACGCAGTCGGAACACAGAGAAAGTTTCGCTTTCGACAGGCCGGGTAACTACCGCATTCGAGTTGAAGGGTTTTTGGATAAAAAATGGTCTGCGAGACTGGGTGGTTTGCGCATCACAACAAGCAAGGCAGGGGATCAAAAATCGGTCACGGTGTTAGAAGGCCTAATGCGCGATCAGGCAGAACTGACCGGGGTGTTGAACGCTCTCTACCAGCGTCACCTGACCCTGCTGTCGGTGGAGCATCTTAACAGCGATTAGTGGAATGATTTTAGGATCGTGAGCCGCAATAGTCCTGAACCCTGGATTCTGAACCTGTGAACGCCCACTTTTTTTATTAAACAAAGGAGGAACCAAAAAAAATGAAGAAACTATTCTCCTACCCTGTACTACCCTGGGAAAGATACGCTGCGATCTCGACGAGGGACTTTTTTTTATTGGTCTGCCTGGTCTGTGGGGCCTTTCTTTTAGCGATAATCCTGTCGGGCGGCACTGCGTTGGCCCACGAGGCCGATCCGCACCCGCATGCGGAGGATTCCCAGGCCGGAGACACGAAATACAAGCACCCCGAGCACGGGACTCTCGGCGACATCGGGGCCAAGCTCGCAAACCCGCTCGGCGATGTCTGGGCGCTGAACATGAGCTTCAATATGCCCGCGTTCTATGACGGCGACGTGAACACCGGTGACCCCCAGCTCGGCGCCACCTTGCTTTTTCAGCCCATCCTGCCCATTCCTTTACATGGAACCGGGGATGGTGAATGGCGGCTCGGTACGCGACCCGTTATTCCGATCATTTTCAGCGAGCCCATCCCGACGGGGTTCGACGACTTCGATCATAAAGGTGGTATCGGTGACATCCAGCTGCCCTTGTTGTTAAACCTTCCTGATCGGTATGCCGGAAATTTTCTCCTTGGTGCGGGGCCGGTCGCGCTCTTTCCTACTGCCACGGACGATGCCCTGGGTAAGGACCAGTGGGCTCTCGGTCCGGCCGTCGTCCTTGGATATAAGAACAAGCTCCTGACGGCCGGAATCTTCCCGAACTACTTCTGGAAAGTCGGATCGAGCGGCCAGGATGGCGACACGCCCGACGTCAACCAGGGGAGTTTGCTCTATTTTTGCATAGTCAACCTGCCGAATGCCTGGCAAGTCGGGTTTAATCCGACGATTACATACAACCATCAGGCAGACTCGGGAAACAAATGGAACGTCCCCGTCGGTCTCTTCGTCGGCAAGACGATCAAGATCGGCAAGGTGCCGGTCAACATCAAGGCCGGTCTCGAGTACTCGGTGGTCAGCCCGGACGCCTTCGGGCAGCGCGCCCAGTTAAGGTTTCAGATTACTCCCGTGATTCCGTCCCTGATCAAGAATCCGATCTTCGGTAAATAAAGGAGGGAAATTGCCATAAAATAATGGAAAAACAAGCTCATGAGGAGCAAAGCCATGAAAAACAAAACAGGCCCATTTTTCCTGGCAGCACTGTTGTCATTATGTGCCGCGCTGTTCGCCACCAATACCTGGGCGGAGGACATCAAAACCTGGGGGGAGGACATCTGGACCCGCGACAAGCTCACCGGCGATTGGTTGGGGGGGCGTACGTACCTCTCCGACCACGGCATCGACATCGGCCTCAGGCTGTCGCAGTACTACCAAGGTGTCACCAGCGGGGGCGTGGACCAGAACAGCGAGTACGGCGGGACGATGGACTACCGGCTCAACATTGACACGAACAAGCTTTTAGGCACTTGGAAAGGCTTCTCGGTCAATATGCATGCCAGGACGCGGTTCGGGCAAGATATCCTCGCCGACGCGGGCGACCTGGTGGTCCCGAACACGGGGATGCTGACGCCGCTGCCGGGTGGCTACCATGGCACGGACATCACCGGGCTCACCGTCAACCAGTATTTTCCGGCCGGCGAGGAGCACCTCGGCCTCTTAACACTCGGCAAGCTCGACCTCATCGATGCGGTGACCATGTTCTTCCCGTCGGTCGGGTATGGGCAGGAAGGCTTCTGGAACGTCAGCGCCCTGGTCAGCGCCATGCCGTGGTTTGGCGCCGTGCGTGGCCTCTCCTTGTATGGCGGCTGGCTGGCGACCATCAATAAAAAACAAAAGATCGGGCAGAGCGCTATCCTCGTCACCGGCACGGAGAATGTGACGACGGAGTGGAGCAGCGTCTCAGACTCCTTCGACGACGTCTGGATAGCCGCTTTCCACAGGTTTCTCTGGAAACTGGACGACAAGCCGGGCTACTTCATGGTCTTCGGCGGCTACTCGACGAGGGAGCAAGCGTCCAACGAGCCGCGCGACCATGTCATCGTCCCCGGGCAGGGCATTGTGGATACCGACGAGGAAAATCCCTGGGACATCGCCCTCTATATCAGCCAGGTCCTCTGGCAGGCGGAGGGCAACCCCAATCGGAAGGCCACGATTCTCATCGGTGGGACCGCCGGCCCGGATAATCCGCAGTTCGCGCAATACAACTTCTTCACTGCCCTGGAGGGGTACGGTCTCATGGCGTCGCGCCCGCATGACCGGATGGGCGTGGCCGGCTGGTACAACTGGCTCTCCGACAATTTCAAGGATCTGGTGTCGCCGGTGGCCGACCTCCAGGATACCTGGGGCTTCGAGCTCTACTACAACTTCGCGATCAACAAGTGGCTCCACCTGTCACCGGACCTGCAGTTGGCGCAGAACGCGCGGGAGGACGACGACCTTGCGGTCATTGCCGGCGTTCGGCTCGTCGTCGATTTCTGATCCAAAACTGTAGGTGGAGAAACAGGACAAGGGCAATAAGAACTGTGACGCTATCGGCTGTTCGACGCGCTGCTTTATGCAGCCCAGACGATTGCACCACAGCAAAACATTCAACCTAAAAACAAATCAAGGCTGTATGAAATTACAGCCAATAATTAAGAAAGGAGAAAACCAATGAAAAAAAGAACATTTATTTAAGGATTGGAAGCAGATTTTTCCGCCGAATTGATGGATGAAAAAGATGAATAAAAAACAAGGAGGTTCACAATGAAATCAAAAATGTATTTTTTTATCATCGCAACAATGCTGCTTATGCTGAGCAGTGTGGCATTGGCAGCAAAAAAACCCAACATCGTCGTCATCTGGGGCGATGACATCGGCCAGAGCAACGTCAGCGCGTACACCCACGGGCTGATGGGCTACCAGACGCCCAATATCGACCGCATCGCACGTGAAGGGATGATATTCACGGATTACTACGCCGAGAATAGCTGTACGGCGGGGCGGGCGGCGTTCATCACCGGACAGAGCGTCCTTCGTACCGGTAACAGCAAAGTCGGGTTGCCGGGCGCCAAGCAGGGCCTGAACCCCAAAGACCCGACGATTGCCGAGTTATTGAAGCCGATGGGTTACGCTACCGCGCAATACGGCAAGAATCACCTGGGCGACCGCAATGAGTACCTGCCGACGGTGCACGGCTTCGATGAGTTCTATGGTGTTCTCTACCACCTAAACGCCATGCAGGACATTTAGAGCTATGACTATCCCAAAGGGGACTTCCTCAAGAAGCAGGGACCCCGTGGGGTCATCGATTCTGTGGCCAGCGATAAGGACGACCCAACGGTCGATCCGCGTTTCGGCAAGGTCGGCAAGCAGATTATCAAGAGTGATATAATGTGGAAGGAGGATGAGATTGCCTACTTCGACGATAAGGTCTCCAAGCGTGCCCAGGACTTCATGGAACGCCAGGTCAAGGCCGACAAACCGTTCTTTGCCTGGGTCAACTTTACCCATATGCATCTGTAGACCTACACCAAAAAGGAGAGCCTGCACCAGTCCGGAGTGGGGCAGTCGGCCTACCATGATTCGATGATCGATCACGACAAGAATGTCGGCGAGGTTCTCGACAAGATCGACGAGCTCGGTATTGCAGACAACACGATCGTCATATACGGCACCGACAATGGCCCGCACATGAACACTTGGCCGGACGGTGGCATGACACCGTTCCGTGGTGAGAAAACCATGAACTTTGAAGGCGCGTTCCGCACCCCGAACATGGTGCGCTGGCCCGGCAAGATCAAGCCCGGCTCAATCTCCAACGAAATCATGTCACATCTTGATTGGGCACCGACTCTGGCGGCAGCCGCCGGGGACCCCAAGGTCAAGGAAAAATTGCTGACGAGTTACAAGGCGAATGGCAAGGATTTCAAGGTGCATCTCGACGGGTATAACTTCCTGCCGTACCTCACCGGCAGGAGGAGAAAGGGCCGCGGATTGAGTACTTCTACATCGCTGAAGATGGTGATATGATGGCCCTTCGTTACAATAATTGGAAGATTAATTTCGCAGTTCAGCCAACTCCAGGTACTTTCAAAGTGTGGCAAACAGAGTTCACGCACCCGCGGGTTCCATATGTTTATAACCTGAGAACCGATCCGTACGAACGCGCCACCATTACCTCGAACAGCTACAACAACTGGCTGATAGAGCATACATGGGCGCTGGTGCCGGTGCAGGGGATCGTTGGGGAATTCCTGGGCACCTACAAAAAATATCCGCCGCGCGCCAAGGCCGCTAGCTTCACAATCAACCAGGTGATGGAGAAACTCCTGAAAAATCATGGAGGATAGAGACTTTTTTATTGAATCAAGTGGATGCCTCTTAATGGGGGCATCCACTCTTTGACATAAGAAACTATGGACAACCACCTGTTTACGGTAACAGCAACCGATGACTATTCTTAATATAATTTTTCTCGCCCTGAGTAAAAATTAGCAGGAGGACAAATCATGAAAGAGGTTCAAGGCCTGATTCAGGCTGGATTTAAGTATTTTTTATTAACGATTTTCGCGGTCTCCATCTGTTCTGTTGCCAGTGCGGTTGCCCATGATGCGCTACCATCGTGGAACGATGGGCCGGCCAAAATTGCAATCATCGAATTTGTCGCCGCCGTTACCGATGAGAAGGGCAGTGATTTTGTTGAGCCCTCAAAGCGTATCGCGGTGTTCGACCATGACGGCACCCTGTGGGTGGAATATCCCATGTACACCCAGGTTCTTTTTGCGTTCGAGCGCGTGAAGAAGCTTGCGCCACAGCACCCGGAGTGGAAGACCAAACAGCCCTTCAAGGCGCTGCTGGAAGGGGATATGAAAACCGTCGGCGCTTCGGGAATGAAAGGGCTTCTGGAGATCCTCATGGCGACGCACTCCGGCATGACCGCGGCTGAGTTTGAAAAGGAGGCTTCCGACTGGCTGGCGACCAAGCAGCACCCCAAGTTCAAACGCCTTTACAGCGAGAGCTTCTACCAGCCCCAGGTTGAATTGCTCGAATACCTGCGTGCCCATGGCTTCAAGACCTTCATCGTCTCCGGCGGTGGTATCCAGTTCATGCGTCCCGTCACCGAAAAGAATTACGGCATTCCGCCCGAGCAGGTCGTGGGATCGAGTGTCGTCAGCAAGTTCCAGGTCAAGGACGGCAAGCCGGTGCTGGTGCGTCAGCCGAAGATCGACTTTATCAACGACAAGGCGGGCAAGCCGGTGGGCATCTATGAGCACATCGGCCGACGGCCGATCCTGGCCTTCGGCAATTCCGATTCCGACATGCAGATGATCGAATACACCATGGCCGGCGAAGGCCGGTGCCTGGGGCTGTTCGTTCACCACACCGATGACAAGCGCGAGTATGCCTACGACCGCAAAAGCCACGTCGGCACGCTGGACAAAGCCCTCGATCAGGCGGGTGAAAAAGGCTGGATTATTGTGGATATGAAGAAGGACTGGAAGAAGGTGTTTCCCGACCGATGAGCCGGGTCGTCGCCCAACTGGTCACTTCAGTAATGAAAGATTTGTCCAAAGTCCAATGAAATACTCTTTTGCATTAGCAAACGCTATTCACACTGTATCAAAATTAGAGATCGCGGCTATTAGTCTACAATCAAGATCACCCCCAAATTATTACTATTGGAAGAAGTAATCTCCAATCCCTGAATTTCACAAGCTCAAGAAACAAACCACCTCATTTTCACATCTTCCCTCCTTGCCTTTTTTCAAAATTCATATTGGTTTTTAAAGATCATTTGATAAAGTGTAAAAATCTGCCCGCAGGACCATGCAGCGCTAGGGAGTGACCCAAGCGCCTCTATCAAGCGTAGATGCCCGTTCTGCCGGTCAGACCATGGCGTGCCATTATACGGGCAATGGTTCTCTCAGAGGGCAGCGGCTTGACATGGTAGAACTTCTCGAGACGCTCCCGTACCGCTTTCGCACCGCAGGGCATATCGCGATTGTATAATTCCAGGCGGACAAACGTCACGCACTCCTCGATTTCTTGTTTGCTCCGGAGTTGATCCCCAGGAGTCTGATCGGGTTGATTTTTATTTTTCAGCACGTCCGTTGTCTACATCAGTATTTCCTTTATCATCGCTATGCTTGATTTTATTCGCCTGCTCCATGCGATAGCTGGGGATGTTCAATTCCAGAATAACGCTGTGATGTACTACCCGATCGATGGCCGCAGCGGTTGTCATCGGATCTTTGAATATCTTCTCCCATTTGGAGAAGGCAAGATTGCTGGTGATCATCACACTGCCGCGCTCATAGCGTTCGGCCAGGAAGGTAAAAAGCACTTCCATCTCCTGCTGATTGTGCTGAACGTAGCCGATGTCATCAATCACGACCGCATTGAACTTATTCATTTTTTTAAGCTCCTGGGCCAGCCTCAGGTCTTTCTTGGCAGCCAGAAGCTTCTGAACCAGAAAGCCACATTTGGAAAAATAGAGCCTTCTTTCTTTGGTAAGGTTCGAATCCTGCTCTGATCTCTAATCTTGCCGAATTTTTTCCCTCACAGGATCGGGTTGCGTGGAATAAAAACTATCATCTAGAGCTCGATTCTCTATTTAGGTCTATATAAAGGCCGAATTTAATAGATATGATTTATTTATAGATCATTTTTTTCCTTGACGTACAAATGATATATTTTTATAATGGGTTATCAATAAATCGTATTTGTAGAGTATGAACTATTTGTAAATCAAAATAGGTGAAAAATGGCGAAACAGGCTACCAGCACTTACTCTCGTATTACCCATCATGCTGCGACTCTGCTCGGCAAGCAAATTAGGATCGCTCGAAAGGAGCGCAAAATGACCACCCTGGATTTGTCCGACCGCGCAGGAATATCGCGTGGTTTACTTCAACGCATTGAGAGGGGTAATCTCAAATGTCAGATCGGAGCTGTGTTTGAAGTGGCCACCCTTGTGGGTCTCAAATTGTTTGACGCCGATGAGTCAACATTGATCGCAAGGATCAGGCAAGCCGACGACAAAATTGCTCTGCTTCCGAAACATATTCATCCCAGCAAGAAGATTGTAGACGATGATTTCTAATGAGAGCGGATACAGTGAAGCCTTCGTGTGGATTTGGCTGCCGGGTGCCACCGAGCCGGTTGTTGCAGGAAAGCTGACAGCAGATGCAGATAAACTGATCTTCAACTACGGCAAAAGCTACTTGAACCGCAAAAATGCAATAGCCATTTATGACGCCGAGCTACCCCTGAGGCCAGGTATCTTGCCTCTGCTGTCCGGGCTTTTTATGCCGGGCTGTATTCGTGATAGTGCCCCGGATGCGTGGGGGCGTCGTGTACTTATTAACAAAAAACTAGGATTGAAAGGCGTTGATGCAGACAGTGCCAAACTGGATGAGCTGACCTATCTTCTGGAATCCGGCTCCGATCGGATCGGTGCATTAGATTTTC
>Ga0272442_10008561_pt1 | contig 12936 bp, 10 predicted proteins | sample SSMForm2O_FD_200262 | JGI IMG/M metagenome (GOLD analysis project Ga0272442, IMG submission 200262) | Marine sediment archaeal communities from Little Sippewissett salt marsh, Falmouth, MA, United States - SSM-Form-2O | ecosystem: Environmental > Aquatic > Marine > Wetlands > Sediment ...
TAATCGAGCTGTCCAGGCGAGGGCTGGGCCGCTTGCCAGTTCGCCGGGTCGTTGCCGTAGGCTTCTGGGTCGGTGCGGGTTAGCGAGGGGCCCTGGCCGTCGGCAAGCGTGGGCCACGGGTCGGTGGCGGACGGGAAATCTTCGTGGCGGGAGCCGTCGCTGTAGACTACGCGGTCCACGCGCAGCCAGTGACGCTCGCCACCATCCTCGTCGCCGGGCTTGCTGAGCTGGATCTTCTCGCTGCCGTTGGCTAAGTTGCCCGCGCCCCAGGCGAAGATCTGCACGTTGGCCGGGACGGCGTATTTGGCAGCGACGAGGTCGGCGTCTTTGGCCAGGACTAAGTACTCGCCCGGCGCCAGCGTTACCGGCGGGTCGGCGGGGAACAGGAACTCGACGCCCGGATCGTCAGGGTCGTCGGTGAAACGCCACGGCGCATCGCGGACGGCGTCATACAATGTCACCGCCGCGTTGCTGATGTTGAGCAGCTCGACGTATTCGGCGTCGCCCGCGTCGGCGGGATGGTACATAATCTCGGTAATCACGACCGGGCCGACCTGCGGATACGCGTTCTCGGCGCCGGGCGTCGGGGCGCTTAACGCCACGAAATTGTACGTGCCCGTGCTCTTGAGATAACGACCTAACGACACACCGGGGTCGGAGGCGTCGAATTTCTCCTGCTCGCTGTAGCCGGTGAGCAGTCCTTCCTCGCCGGAATGCAGGTAGACCGTCTCGCCGTCGCGACTCAGCGCGAACTCCTCGTGACAGCCGGGATCGTCCTTGTTGTCGAAGTGACGGTCCTGATCGAAGACGAGGTATCCGCCGGCCGGGATGGTGACGCCGGGGGCGATTTCGTACCTGGTTAGGTTGTCGCCATCGTCGCTGAGGAACCAGCCGCCGATGTCGATGGCCTGGTTCGTCGTGTTGTGCAGCTCGATCCAGTCGGGCTCGCCGCCGGTGGAGTTGGCCAGCACCTCGTTGATGACCACGTTGCCGAGCTGCGTCACCTCGCCCGCATCATCGTAGCCGGGCGAGCCGCCCACGTTGGCGCTGGGCCGCCAGGCGCTCTTACCGTCGAGATCGGCCGCGAGCGGGTCGCGGACCGTCAGCGAGAAACCCCCACCGTCGGTGACATCGAACCAGTTGTCGTCATAGCGGAAGTTATGAATCACGGCGCCCGCGGCGTCGTGCAACTCAACGCGCTCGCCGGCGTTGTTGAGACTGCCGGCATACTGCCCGGCGATATTCAAACCCGCCCCGTACTTCGCCTCAAACGCGGCCACGTCCTTGACCAGCAAGCAGTAGTCGGCCGGAGCTAACTCGAAGCTGCCAAAGGCAAAGTCGATGCCGTTGGTAAATGAGACCAGATTCAGATTGATCGTCTCGTCCCCGATGTTGGTCAGCTCCACATACTCGGTATTGGGATCGTCGGGACTGCCGGTATCGGCCGGATGATACATGATCTCGCTGACCCGCAGCGACTCGGCCACCGGCCCAACCGCAAACACCGCCTCACTCAACGCACTCCAGGTGCGCCCGCTCAGCGTCCTGGCTTTGACCTGGGTGCTCTTGGTCAATACGACAGGGTCTGCGTACTGTATGGCAGTGTCGGAAGCTCCCCCACCTTCAGGGGCGGTGCTCTCGCCCGCTTCCAACGAGGCTGAAATGATGAAGTCCGAACTGGTGCGCGAGATGTTCAGGGCATGAATAGCGAGGATATTCTCCCCCTGTCGAAGCAGGTCCGTGTGCTCGCTGACGAAGAAAGACTCCATCGCATCCGCCTCATGATTTGCCGAGGCGGTGGAATCCCAGCGGGGAGTGCCGTTGACGACGGCCCGCGCGATTTCGACGCCGTTGAGGTAAGCGACGAACCCGTCGTCGTAGCGAACGTTGAGCACCAGAAGGTTGAACTCAGCGGGATCGCTGCTGACGTTGAACGGGATGCGAACGTAGCAGCCGGTCGCAGTGCCATACATCCGACCACTGACGTCAAGGCTGATGAGAGACTCGTATCCCGAGCTTCGCTCGTATCCGACACCGCCCGGACTGCCCGAGACGGGGGTCCAACTCGAATCATTGAACGGTGCGCCGCCCTGCCAGGCCTGCCCGATATCGCCCGTCGGAACGAGCACACGCTTGGCGGCATTCTCTCGCACGAGCTGGTGCGTGGCCACGTTGCTGACCGGCTCTTCCGGCAGGCGGGGATCGGTGCCGTCGAGTGTGTAGTAAATTTCGGCGGAGGCCTGCATCTCCAGATGGGTGCCGCGCGAGACGTGGCCGCCTTCCCGGCTGAACGTCGGCGGATCCAGGCTCGGATACCAGCCCTGCCCTCTGAACTGGCCGAGCACGATGCCGGTTCGACGCGGGAAATAGTTGGCGACCATTCCGTTGATGTCCGGCAGCCAGTCGTCGTCCCTGGTCCGAGGCCGGGAGCGCTTGGCGTCGCCCCAGCGCGCCGATTCGGCAATGATGGCCGTCTCGATCTCATCGGCGCGGGCCATGAACCGATCTATGCACGGCTGCGGCGCCAAGAGACCGTCGTTGAAGAAAAACTTGTAAACGCGATCGGCGAAACGCATCCGGTATTCCGGATGAACGATGAGGTGGGTGTGCAACCAGAGCGGATTGGACTGGTTGAAACGGCTGCCTACAGCCAGGGTGGTAGCGGCAAAGAGGCGGGATTCATACACATCATACAGAGAGTGCTCGGCATCATGCCTAAAGAAGATGAACCCGTCAGGATTCGCACGACTGTAAATCGTGTAGAAATTGTTGGCGACGCGGGCCCACGCACTGACGGGGCCGTCCGGATCGCCGACGTAATACGTGCACAGCATGTAGTCGATCAGGTTGTCGATGTCGAGCAATTTTGGGTAATCCGAGTTCGGCGTGCCGTCGGGATTCAGGCCCTGCACGCGATAGTATGTCTCACTGTCAAAACCGGCCATCGTTGCTTCCCAGAGCTGGCGCCAGGCGTCAAGATTCCCGTCGGTCGCTTCGATGTCGTAGCCGCCGTTGCCGGCGCGCGACTTGACCACGTCATAGTCCTCCTTGGCGCCGCCGAAATAGGTCTCGGCATAGGACGCCTCGGAGCGTTCCTGCGTCTGGAACAGGCCCCAGTAGTGTCCGTTGATATAGAGGTGATAGTACCGGCTGCGCGTGTACGGCCGCTCCATATCGCGCTGCGTGTCGCGCGAAAAGACCTCGCGCACAAACGTGTCCCGGTTACCTCCCTCGAAGCTCCACGAGTAGTTCTGACTGGTCCGCAGATCGATATTCTCGAACTCATCCACACCTTCGTCGCCAAAGAGGGGATAGTGGAGTTTTGACGTGCCGTACTCCGTGCGGAAGAAAAGCCGGAAGGCGTGCTTCGGGTTGCCGCCGCTGCGACTGTACCCACCGCGAATCCGCAGCCCCGCGTCCACTTGGAAGCCTTCCGTCCCATCGGGGTAGATCAACTCGACGGAGGTCGGACGCTCCCAGGCCGTGCCCTGGCTGCGAGCATTGACGTAGATGCCGGATTGTGAATCGAAGAGATTGCCGAGGTCCGTGACAAGCGATATGGATGGAATGGCGAGCAATGCGTCATCCATCAGGTCGCGGTAGCGGGAATCATTGACTACATCCGGATCCATGCCGTAGTCAATCCTCTGACCGTTGACATTACTGGACGGCCACGTCGGGCCCGGGCGCTCGCCATTGGGAGACTGGCGGATCACATCATCAACGAAGATGTAGGTTCGCGTCTCAACGCGAGAAGCTCTCCAGGCGAATTTCACCGCCACGGCTCTCACACAGGTCGTCCCGCTGATGCGCAGCGGTCCCAGGTATACTGCCGCCGAGGGGCTGGGGCGCCCATTGTCGGCATTGCACGGCGTGCTGCCGTCCGTCGTATAATAGATCATGACATCCGGCGTGTCGCATTCGATGGTCACGACAATCTCGTTCTCATAGAATCCGTGGTCGGGACTGATCCGCGGTTCCTCGGCCACACCCTGGAAGATACGGATGTTCGGTCCGCCCGGCGTCGGGAACATCATTTGCGACCACGTATCGCTCCCGTCGGGAAAACGGCCGTACGAGACATCGCTCGTCTGCTGCCCGAAGCTGACGCTGTCTATCAAAGTCGTGCCGTCGGCATCGTAAAGCCCGATGTCCTCGCCGGCGGCGCTGAGCAGAAAAGGCGCGTGGAGGCCCGGATCGCCAAGGTCGTCATCGGCCCAAACGAGCAGGAACCCACCGGCCGGAATGGTCGTCAGGCCCGCGTCGTCGGCCGGAATCTGCCATTTCGTGGGTGCCGACAGGTTGTCCGTCAGATACAATCCGCCCACATCGACGGCTGTATCACCGAGGTTGTGCAGCTCAATCCAGTCGTCGTATTCCTGCTGTGGGTCCGCGAAGTACTCGGCGTTGGACGCGAGAAACTCGTTAATGACCACCGGGACCTCGACCGCTTCCCCCTGGCCCAGCCCCGCCGCTGCGCAGAGACAGACGATCACCACAATCAGCCTTGCCATGTTTCCTAATCTGTTCACCTTCTTCCTCACTTTCGAAACACGACTTCGTTGAGACATCCCTCCACCGTACAGACCCCACCTGGGATGTATCGTGAATCCAACCCCACTATTCTAACATAAATCCAATCATCAAGTCAATTCAGGCCGGTTACAACGATGCGGAGCGACCTCCATGGATTACTGCAACGTTAGAGAGGACATGTCGAAAACGAACAGATACGGGACGCTCGGGACCGCTGCGCCGGCCGGACTTGTGTGTGGTTGGCACGGGCTTGTGGTCGGCCGCACAGGCTTCACACTCGGACACACCTGAGCCCGGGCGAGACCACCTCCCGGCCCGGCGCCCGGTCTCAGGGCCTCTCAGGGGGCCGCGGCGGATTGCCTGTGGAAGTATCGAACTGCAACCAGGGGCGTATTTCCTCGACTGTCACGGGCCCAATGCCCTTGATGGCAGTCAAATCCTCGGGACGACGAAAGACGGCGGTTTCAGCGTCGGAATCGGCACGACCCTGGCGGTAGGCCACAATCATCTGTGCCCGCGTCGGGCCGACGCCAGGCAAGCGCACCAAGCTGGCGGCGGGTGCCTCGTTCGGGTTGATCCCCTCGGCAACGGCGGATTCAGCAACGTCCGCAGCCGCCCCGGTCACGGCTGCCGCCACGGCGAGCCCGGCCGCAACACACAGGCACGCGATCACCGCAAAGCCGACAGACTCAATGAGCCGCCTCTCCAGATCGGAACTCTCGGTCGGGACATCCGGGCGCACAGAACACCTCCCACGCGCCGACACCGCGTATCTACCGCTTGAACATTGAGACGTGCAGCCTCTTGATCGCGTTGTACGACTCCTTGGCGGCGAATTGCTCCGTCAGCATACCGCCGGAGGCGATCGAGTCGTTGGCGCCGTCGGCGAAACGGGCGTAGTTCACCGCCTCCACGAACGGTTTGCTCAAAGCCACTTTGTAGAAACGGCTCAGCCACTGACTTTGCCGCGTCTGGTCCCATTTGCAATGCCAAACACCGGCGACGCGACCGTCGAACTTGCCCTCACCGTCCTGACTGGGAATCTCCACGTCGGTGATATGCAAGGGTTTGGCCACGACGGCAAAGCAATCCAGAATGGACGAGATCTGCATCATGTCCCGCAAGTGCATGCCGGTCTCGTTCTTGCCGAACTGTATTTTCAGCCCGAAGGCATCAAAGCTGGTTCCGCTTTGAACGAGCATATCCATGTACACGAAGGGAGGAATGCTGTTGGGCGTGGTGGCATAATACTCACCCCAGGGATGGCTGACTTCGATCATCTTGACGGCCCGGCTGCCGGCGCTTCGCACCGCCATCGTCGCAGCCCGCGTCATCTCCAGAATCTGCTCGAAGTTGAAATTGAACTGATTGAAGACGTTCAAGCCGCTGATGACGTACCAGCGGTGCATGACATTCGCGTAGCGGGCCACCACCTTCGAGACGAACTGATAGGCCAGCTCCCGCACTTTCTCAAATCCGACACCGGAGCGAAGCAACCAGGGCGGCAGATCGTCTTGCGTGAAGCGCAACAAAGGGCCGGCCCCGATCAGCACCTTCCGTTTGGCCAACATCGTGACACATTGATCGACCACCGAGAAATCAAAACGTCCCTTACGCGATTCGATCTGGGCCCAATTGGTGGGTATGGTCACCGAAGAGAAACACTCCAGGAGCTTCTCCAGGTATTGAGGCTTCATCATCAACTGCGGATCGATCCGGCACCCGAGACACCCGCGGCCGAACCCGTGGTTCTTGCGGCGTTTGTCAAAGAGGGACTTGCCCTGCCGCACGGCCAGCTTTTCGGAATACACCATGGCCTTTTCCAGCGCTTGATCTGCCAGGCGAGACGCTCTTGCCTCGTCGTGGATGCTCTGGATGGCGTCGATGAACAGTTCCTGCGACTGCTTCGAAATCGCCTCCATGCCGTTGATGCTGTCGAAGAACGACCAATCCTCACGTCGGTTGGTAATCTGCATGAGCTTGGCCCGGGCAATCTCGACGTTCAGGTTGTAGGGCCGCTGTCTCTCCGGCAGGCACGTGGTCGGCAGCAGAATCCTGCCAAACCCTTCGACGGGCCACAGCAAAGCCAGGCCGGCAGTCTCCATGTTGGGTCTGGTGCATTCCACCATGCCATTCTTGAAAGCGATCTTGGCCCGGCGGATACTGATGCCGTCCGTACCGAACAGATAGGCTCCGAAAAGCCCGAACTTGTCCACCACCTTGCCGTCTTTGAATACGCGAAACTTCACGAACCGCCTCAGTCCAACCTATTCGTTTCCATTGAAGCCATTGTCGACTCACGCCCACAATGCTGGGCGCATTATAGCACAGACACGAGGGAGGGCAATCCAAAAACCACGGGTGCGATTTCCCCAGACACGGGCGGGACGAAGCACACAGGGGTGTCCCGCGCCGGCTTACAACCCGGCGCGCTCAGTTCACGAGACTGGCACTGGCGCGATAGGCGCTGTACGGCTCGGTCCGCGCCTGCGTGAGCAGACTATTGTGTTCAATGAGTCTCGCAACGAGGATGATCTGACTGAGCAACGCTTCCAGGAGGTTCATTTCGACCGCGTTACTCTTGGCGTCGCTGCGCGGCAAGGCCACCAGCACGTAGCCACAATTGGTCTGCTCCGTGGCCAATTGGGCGGCCGATACGCTCACATCGCCGGATTGGGCGACGGCGGGCTCGACTCCATCGTCCACCTTGGCGCGCAACTCTTGGAGAACGGTTTCATCCAGCTTGATGCGGGCAAACTCCTCGGTATTGCTGGGCCAGCAGTTTCCCTCGCGGTCCATGATGGCGACGACCAGCCCCTGCTCCGGCAGCAGTTCAAAAACCTGACGGGCGATCCGCTCATTCAGGATATAGCTGGCTGAGAACATCTCGTCATAGGTATCCATCGGAGCATTCCTTCACGACACACACAGAAACAACATATCAGACAGAACTTCGGCCCGAGGACGCTGCGACTTTGGGGATCTTCTTTTGCCGGGCTGAAATTCGCCCGTATCGGCGCGGCCCGGTGGCGGATTCCGTAGCGAATCACGTCTTATAGGACCTGAGACGGCAACTACATCGGTAGGGGCGACGACACGTCCGTCGCGAACCTCCTTCCCGCCCGCGAGGGGTTGAGGCTGCACCGGGGCAGTTCCGGCGTGCGACCTTAGGCCAGACCGACTTCGGACCGATCCGGCACAGGCTTGTTCTTATAGCGAACCATGCGTAGGCTGGTTCCGTTGCTGCCGTACCGCGCCAAGTGCATGTAGGCGCGTATGAGCAGGAGCCCGCGTCCCTCCGGGCGGTAGAGGTTGTCCCCGGCGCGCGGGTCCGGAATATCCTGCGGGTTGAAACCCTGGCCCTCGTCCGCCATCTTGATCTCGACCTTCTCGTCGTCGATCGCGTACTCCAGGGTCACCTTTTTGCTCCGATCCATTTTGTTGCCGTGCTTGACCGCATTGAGAAAGGCCTCCTCCAACGCCAGATGAACGGCGAAGACATCGTCCTGGGTGAAGCCCTTCTCCTCCAGCGCCGAGAGAATCTGTCGGCACGGCTCCACCAGGCTGGAAGGTTTGCTTTCCAGAACAACCGTTGCTTGGATCGGCGTCTCAGACGCCATAACACAACCTTTCCTTCCCTATCGAGTAAGCGCGATGCGGACTCGCGGCCACGTCACCGCACGCCGGCTGCCCCCTGTTCACCGGCCATCCGAGAGACTCTCAACCGCACTATCCACGTCCTCGCAGATGTCGAAGACGCTTGTGAGCCGGGTAATCTTGAAAACCTCGTAGATGCCGGGGTGAATGTTGCACAGGCGCAACTGCCCCCCTTGCTCGTAAATCCTTTTGCTGATTCTGATTAGCAGGCCTAACACCGCCGACGACAGAAACTTGACGTGGCGAAAATCCAGAACCAACCGAATACTGCTGGCCTGTTCGATGACCGCCTCAATCGCCGTCCGCACTGAACGCATGTCCGTTTCTTCGAGGATCTTTTCGTCCGTAAAACTCACTACGGTCGCGTCCTTGCTGTATTCTACGCTGATTCGAGGCTGGATTGCAGCCATATCCGTATCCTTATCCTTGGTCAAGAGACCCACCCATCGTAAGCTGCCTCCCGGCCCATGTCAAGGATTCGAACGGGAAGGATAACCTGGCCCCTTCTCTCCGGTGTCAGAACCGCGTTAGCCGGACGAGGCCCCGATGATATTCGCAAATTTCCCGCATTCAAGAAAAAACTCTTGCCATTTGAAGTAAACAATAGATAATAATACCAATTTCACGCAGGCGGCGCGTTAGCGGTGCTTTTGTGTGAGATTGGTACGGTATTTCGGGGTGTCGAAACGACTCTTGCATCCGATGTTCGGGCGGAGTTCGCTGTGCGGGAGATCATGGGTCTCAACCCGTTGGGAAATACGATGAGATGTTTGACAGCTTCGAGCCGGCAGTGCCGGCGCGGGTGCCTCCCGCCCTGGAGGTTTTCATGACGCCTCCGGCGGTGGACGTGTCAGCGTGAAGGTTCCAGAACCACCCGTAAGGACGTGTGTCTAAAGGTTCCAGATTGTTTGGAAGGAGAATACAATGAGAATCAGCAGATCAACAGGATACGCTCTTCTGGCTGTCGGCTATATTGCCAAGCATCAGGGCAAGGGCGTCGTTCTGTCGCAAAACGTTTCAAAACAATACGATATCCCGCTGGAATATCTCCTGAAGATCCTGCAGCAGTTGGTGCGGGCCAATGTGCTGCGCAGCAAGCGCGGCCCTCGCGGCGGCTTCTCCCTGGCCAAGCCCGCAAACAAGATCACGATGCTCGAAATCATTGAAGCGGTTGACGGTCCTCTGACCGGCGAGCTGAATCTGTCCGAGCAAGCCGGTCGGGAGCGGTACGGGGCGAAAGCCGAGAAGACCTATAACAAGGCCATTGACCAGGCCCGCAGCGTGTTCCAGAAGGCCAAGCTCTCGACGCTGCTCAGCGGCAAATAGGACCTTCGCTCCCTGGGGCGGTCGCTTCGTAAGGAACGTCTGAGTCACGTATTCTTGCCTTGCAAGGGGAGGTTGTGCGCCGATGCAGATCCGCGAGTTTCAAGATGTGATTGCGCGCAAGTACCAGAAGCGAGATCAGCAGCGCGGTGTGTCGCGCACGTTCCTTTGGTTCATGGAGGAGGTTGGAGAGCTGGCCACCGCTCTGGCCTCCGACGACAGGGACAACGCCGAAGAGGAATTCGCCGACGTTTTTGCCTGGCTTTGCACGCTGGCAAATATCACCGGCATCGACCTGGAAAAGGCGTGCGGCAAGTATACGGGGCCGCACGTCGATGGATTCAAGCCCAAGTAAGTCCGTGTGTCACTGTGGCGCTTCGCCGCGCCAGGGCAGTCCCGACAGGCCGAAGGCGAAAATGTGTGTGACCAACAGCCAGCCTACCCCGAGAATCAGCACGCCGGAAATGGGGTAGCCCGAATAGGGCTCAGAAAACTCCTGGATGAGGCTGTGGATAATGGCAATTCCCAGTGCTACCGGGGTGATGAACCGAATGCAGTACACCCATAGCTGCAGCACGACGTAGTCGAAAACCTTATGCCGCGTGCCGCTCAAGCCCAGATTGGAGACGATATGGGCCTTGAGCTTGTCGGTGCGGTAGAGCCAGCCGACGACGAGCGCTTCCACAATGCCCACCGTGATCAAGCCGTACTGGTTCAAGAAATGATCCACGATGTCGAGCCAGAGCACGCCGGCATTGGTCGTAAACAGCAAGGAACCGCAGAATCCGAGAATACAAATCGCCGTAATGACCGCTTTCCGGCGCAGCGCGAACTTATCGAGAATGGCCGACGTGAACGCCTCAATGATGGATATGGACGACGAAATGCCGGCGATAATCAACAACAGGAAGAACAGAAAGCCAAACACGCGGCCGTGCGGCAACAGGGAGATCGCCTTGGGATAGGCCACGAAGGCCAGACCGATGCCGCTGCTGACCACCTCCTGGATTTCCTGGTTCTCACGGGTCGCCATATACCCGAGAATGCTGAACACACCGAAGCCCGCGCAGACCTCATAACAGCTATTGGAAAACGCCACGATCAAACCGTTGCGAAAGATATTGGCGTCGCGAGAAAGGTATGACGAGTAGGCAATCATGATGCCAAAACCCAGTGACAGAGAAAAGAAAATCTGCCCGTAAGCAGCTATCCAGACCTTCAGATCCGTGATCTTCGCGAAATCCGGTGTCACGTAATGTTTGACTCCCTTGGCCGCCCCCGGCAGGAACAACGCCCAGATAATGATCAAGGCGGTGATGACAAACAACAGCGGCATCATGACCTTGACCGCCCGTTCAATCCCCTTTTCTATGCCCCCGTACGTCACGACCCAGTTGATCAACCACACCACGGCCACGCCGACTGCAATCGGCCAGCGCACCCCCCCAAGACGCCAGACGTCATTTCCTTCAGACGCTGCCAGGAACTGCTGGAAGAAAAAACCGTTCGGATCATCCCCCCAGCTCAGGTTTAGCGAGAAAAGCATATAGTTGGCGCACCAGCCCATAATCACAACGTAGTACAGGGAGATACCGAACATGACGAAGTTGACGGCCCACCATCCAACCCACTCCCACTTGGGATCGATGTGCCGAAACGCCATGGGAGCGGAGGCCTCGCGGTGATGCCCCAAGGCGAATTCCAGCATCAGGATAGGTATGCCGGCCGTGAACAACGCCACAAAGTACGGTATGAGAAACGCGCCTCCGCCGTTTTCGTAGGCCACATAGGGAAAACGCCAGATATTGCCCAGTCCCACGGCCGAACCGATAGCCGCCAATAAGAAGCCCAGGTTGGTTCCCCACTTGCTGCGTTGCGCCATGGTGCACCCCGCCCGAAGGTAGATCGAATTATCAAACCGATGAGATCAAAAGCACAATGGATCTCGGACAGCCACCCCACCACCACCGTTGAGGGGCAACGTGCGAACAGTCCCACCACATCCCGCGGCGCCCTGCCACCGGGCGGCTGCGGTTCGGTTGAGGAACGCACGAGCACATTCACTCGGTCCGCTCTCTCGCCTGCACGCCGTTGCCGTCGTCCCAAACCCAACGTGCGGTCTCCCCAGACTTTTCGCGCTTGGTTGCCAAACTTCGGCCATAGGACCTATTCTTGCTTCTGTGGGGTCGGCGGCTGGTTCTTTTCCGCTGCTCGGAGTTTGATCTGCTCGTGCTCAATCCCAAGCAGCTCCAACGAATCCCGCTCGATGATATTGCGAATACTGCCCCGCGGCACGGTAGGCAGCTTGGTATCGCCCAGAAGCATGTTGAATCCGAGCAGAGTCTCCATGCACTCCCCGGCATCGCCCAGGGGAAACCCGCTGCCGAACAAGACCTTATCCATCACGGCCCGCTCATGAGCGGCGACCACGATATTATAGGTCTGCCACACTTTCGCCGGTCGCACCGTCAGGTCCGCGTACACGTTCTCGTGCTTGCACACCATGGAGAGCGTCTGTTCGACAAACGGCACACCCATATTTCCGATGACGATCTTCAGATTGGGGAAGCTCCGCGCCACCTCATCGAGCAGGTAGGGCTGGGCGTACTCTAAAATCGCCTCGGCGCCGAGGCTGTGACTACCGTTATGGAAGAAGACCGGCAACCCTGCCTCCTGGACCGCTTCGTAGAAGCGCATCGCCCGGCTGTGAGTGGGGTGAAACCCGCACATGGAACAGTAAAAAACGATACCGCTGAAACCCAGTTTCCCGGTGAGCATTCCGAGATGCTTGTCGTCCAGCCGATCCTGGGTGGGGTCGACAACGGCAAAGCCGACCATCTTGTCCCGGTGTTTGTCCACATAGCCGCCGAGCTTTCGGTTGGCCTCCTCGCGCGGCCCTTCGAGTCCGGCCAGAACGACGCACGCATCCACGGTTTCCGCAGCCGCGAGGTGCTCGGACGCTTCCGCATCGCTCAACGAACGAACGTGTGTATGACAATCTACGATCACGATTAAACCTTATGTTTGTCCCGAATGGATTCCCCGTCACCACACACAAGGCGGTCATAGTACGCCTTCCGGGCCGGGCACGTCAAGGGCAAAGATAACCTACCTGCCCTTGTTATCGGCCCAAACGGGCGGATTTCTTGCGTCGGATTTGGACAGAAACGAAGCGTTCCGGCGTGAGATTGCGCGGTCTGCCGGCCCCGGGGCAGGCCCGCCATCGCGCCCCGGGGACCGTCTCCAGGACCGAACTCGCAGAACCAGAGCAAAGGCGCAGGTGCTTCGGCCACCTGCATTGCTAAGGCGGAACAACTGGAAAATCTTTCCAGATCATTAGGCGGCCGCTTTGTTAAGTTGTTCGGTGGTAGCGTTTTGCGTCAGGAGGATGGTGGCAATGATTTTTGCTCCCCCAGGCCT
>Ga0272442_10008562_pt1 | contig 12934 bp, 13 predicted proteins | sample SSMForm2O_FD_200262 | JGI IMG/M metagenome (GOLD analysis project Ga0272442, IMG submission 200262) | Marine sediment archaeal communities from Little Sippewissett salt marsh, Falmouth, MA, United States - SSM-Form-2O | ecosystem: Environmental > Aquatic > Marine > Wetlands > Sediment ...
CTGATCATAGTTGGTGGATTCAATGTGTATCCCCAGGAAGTTGAAAATGTTCTGAATTCTCATCCGGGTGTCAGGGAATCCGCGGCAGTAGGTATCTCCCATAGTGTAAGTGGCCAGATAGTCAAGGCTTTCGTTATAAAAGCCACCGACGATGTTACTACAAGGGAGCTCCAGGCTTACTCCAAGGATAAGCTTGCCCATTACAAGGCTCCCAGGGTAATTGAATTTGTGGACGATTTCCCGAGGAACAGCCTTGGTAAGGTCCTTAGAAGGAAACTCAGGGAATGGTGAGATAAAGGTAATTAAGAAGGGCCTCTCGAAAAGAGAGGCCCTTCCTGTTTTCTATACTCCAAGTTCTGCCAGGGCTATTTGAAGGTTGTCAAACCGTAAGGGTGATCCCTTTACCACATCACCGATAGCTATGAAGTTACCGAAACCCAGGTTCTCAAGACTCTTTCTGTCGCTTTCTGCATCCCCGAAATAGAGAGGGCTCTCAGCTCCCAGTTCAGAACAGATCCGCGAAAGGCCTTCGGAAGAGGGCTTGACCACCCCCGAATCCGCAGTTACTGTAAGCCTCTTGGGGAAATCCTCCCACTTAAGAAGTTTCATGGCGAGCTGCAATTCCTCGTAGAACCTGCCAGTGTAGATGCCTACGGGCAAATGCAGTTCAGACCAGTGCCTCTTTAGAAGAGGCCTTTCTCTTTGCCAGAAACCCTTGCATTTTACGAATGCCGGTTCTTTCCCAGTGATCTTCATGAATATATCTTCACCGTAATATAGTTCCGCACATAGTTTTCTGACCCTTTTCCTGGAAACAGCAATGCCAAAAACTCTATCTATCCATTCTTCCAGGGCTTCACCATGATAATTTCCAAGGGCCCTGTGAAGTTCGTCAACGGAGGGGAAGCTGTTCGCAAGGCTTGGATGCTTTTTGGAGGCAGCCATATTCAGAAGGATCCATGCAATATCGTAATCATCATTAAAATATGGGTATTCTTTCATGGCTCTGAAATGTTCCCAGGTAAAGGGGATACCGTCCACTTCGGCTCGCAGAAAGTTCTTCCATGAATATTGAATGGTTGTACGGATCACCCATGGGAAGGAAAGGGAAGTCTCGATAAGGACATTATCCACATCAAAGATGAGGCAGTCGTATTCGATGTGTTGATATTTCATTTTCAGGAGGCCTCCTTAATGATCAGGGATATGAGGAATTCTATATTCATATTTCCTGACGGGCAAGGTGTTTCCTGGAGAATACTTTCGAATAAAGAGTACAATAAGAATGGTTTGGATAGCTGTGCAAACCCAAAAGCCAGACTGTTGTCAGGGAGGGTTAATATTGATCGAGATACCCCTGGACAGATGTTTAAAAACACCTCTATATCTTCAGATCTCCTTTCATTTGAAAAGGATGATCGAGTCTGGTGCTCTTGAAAAGGGTGCAAAACTGCCAAGCACCAGGGACCTTGCTCTAACTCTGGGCGTTAGCCGGACCACCATACTTCAGGCATATGATCATCTGGATATGGGAGGGCTTATCGTTCAGAAGGGCAGGAGTGGAGCCTATGTGGCCTTTTCGGCCCACGAAAGTGAAGATACTGCAAAAAATGTTGAAACCAGGTTTGACATGGAAAGTGGTCTTCCTTCAAATGACCTTATTCCCTGTACCATACTCTCAAGATTATGCAGGGAACTTCTTCTGGAAAGAGGAGAGGATATCCTCGGCAGACCTGCTCTGCAGGGACTTCCGGAGTTACGCAGGACTCTTGTGCGTCATGCTGTGACCAGAGGAATCCCTGCAAGGAAAGAGGAGATCCTGCTCACTTCAGGTGGGAGAGAGGGGCTTTCCCTCACTATGGCGACCCTGAAGGAAAAAGGGATTCGATCTGTCTGGCTTGAAGAACTGGTCTATCCTGATGCTTTCTCTATTGCCAGGGACCAGTCCCTTGAAGTCAGGAAATTGCCATGGGATTTCAAGGGAGTTCAAGGGCTTCTGGAAACCCTTTCCCGGGAGGATGCTCTTTACCTGGTGCCCAGTTTCCAGAATCCCACGGGCAGGACCCTACCTCAGGAACTGAGGCAGATCATACTGGATCTCAGTATTTCCAGGGGTTACTGGATAATCGAGGACGATGCCTACGGAGAACTCAGATATGGTGCTTTTTCGGTTCCTGCCATGAAAGCCATGAAGGGGTCAGACAGGGTTATCTATGTGGGTTCCTTCAGCCAGGCCCTTTTTCCCGGTTTGAGATCAGCTTATTGCCTTTTCCCGGAAAACCTCCGGGATCTTTCCAATGGGATCCAGTCCAAGAGGTCTGGGCCCGTTTCCTCCCTGGTCCAGTATCTGGTTCTGGAGTTCATTCAAAGAGGCTATCTCAGGGATGCCCTTGATATGGCCAGGGCTACTATTCAAAGCAGGATGGAGGCACTTGCAGAATACCTTAATGAGTATCTTCCTAAATGTCCTTTTGTCCTCCCAGCGGGAGGGATCTATCTCTGGCTGGAAACTCCCGGGCTTGAGGGGAACAGGGCGGAAAGCCTCGCTTTTGAGAAAGGAGTTGCCCTCTCTTCAGGCAGCAGGTTTTCCTGGGAGGGTAGAGAAGTGGAAGCTGTCAGACTTTCTGTCAGCTCCCTGGGCAGGTCTGAACTTGGAATGGCGGTCAAGCTTATTTCCAGGGCCTGGTTGCCCGTTTTGAAATGATCTTTTATACTCGCGGGACTGCCTGATGTTATGAATAAAATCCACCTTCATTCCTGCAAATCTTCTTTTATCGGCTGATAAGGGACTTTCAGAGCAGGTCATTTTTCTGATGAGTCCATATCATCAGAGAGGGAAACAAGATATTTTTTCCAAAGCCAAAGTGCCAGGATGGCTGTGAAAGTCCCTCCCCCAAGCCCATAAAATATCATCCAGGGTCTGCTTTCACCAAACAGATATCCCCCCAAACCTGCCAGGGCACGAGCGTAGAGAATGATAGTGGCGATTGTGAGCAGAAGAACGGCAAACCTCATGAAGGATCCTCCCGACGTTAGATTCGAACCTGAGTATCCAGCAAGAAAGATAACAGTTGAGAAGAGATATGTCATCATTTTCTTTTTATTAACCCAGGGTTGTGTACGTTAAGTTTATGTGTTAATGTTACATGCGATTGTACATGATAGACTCTTATACAATTTAGTCTTTTTATTAATTCTTTCTCCAGGCCAGTTGAGATAAGAGAGAGGGAGGCAGGAAATACATGAGAGAGCCCAGGTTATATACGACTTCTGCGGATTATGCTTACCAGGAACTGAGACACAAGATAATCACAAAACAGCTTCAGCCGGGACAGCGCCTTCCGGAGGTAAACATAGCAGTTCAGATGGGCGTTAGTCGTACTCCTGTACGTGAAGCCCTGAGGAGATTGTCAAGCGAGGGACTGGTACTGATAATTCCCAATAGCGGGGCCAGGCTTGCTGCCCCCACTGCAAGAGAGATCGAGGATACCTATCTTGTCAGGGAGAGGCTTGAATCTCTGGCGATCCGTTTTGCTGCCGAACGTATTACGGAAAGGCATCTCAGAAGACTTGAAGAAGCATTGATCGAGGAGAACCGGGCCGTTGAGGAAAAAGACCTGGAAACCTACCTGGAGGTAAATGAAACATTCCACAAGACCATAGCAGATTCAAGCGGGAACAGGGTTCTTGCAGAATATGTGGAGAATATACTGGCCAGGACCAATGCCTATGTGGTTTTCTACGACCCCTTCTACGAGTTGGCCTCCTTCCCCAGTGTGGAGGAACATAGATCTATTCTGACTGCTCTTCGACACCATGATGTGGAACGATGTGTCGAACTTATGCAGACTCACCTTAAAAATTCTGTGGAAGGCTTGAGAATGCCGGAAAAATAGTACCTATCTGCAATATTTTTCAAATAAAAGGAGGGCGGAAGTATTGTCTGCCCTCCTTTTTTATGCAAAAATTACTCGTTTTTGGTGACAATTAATGTGGTGAACCTGATGCTAAATGATGCTAAAGAGTCTACATATTTAATTTAGGAGGGTCTGAAAATGGAAAGGCGACTGCCCACCCTGGATCTTAAAAGGAATTACGCCCGCATCAAGGATGAGATTAAAGATGCCCTTATGGAAGTCCTTGACAGCCAATATTTTATTCTCGGTCCGCAGGTCCAGAATTTTGAAAAAGAAATGGAATCCTATCTTCAGATATCCCATGCCATCGGTTGTGCTTCCGGTTCAGATGCGTTGGTCCTTGCCCTGATGGGGCTGGATATAAAAGAAGGTGATGAGGTTATTACCACTCCCTTCAGTTTCTTTGCCACTGCAAGCTGTATTACCCGTCTTGGTGCGACTCCGGTTTTTGCTGATGTTGATCCTCTTTCCTTCAACATCGATCCCGAGAAAGTGATGGAAAAGGTCACCAGCAGGACTAAAGCCTTTATTCCGGTCCACATTTTCGGACAGATGGTACCAGTTGAAAATATCATGCCAGAAATGCAAAACCTGAATATTGCTGTGGTGGAAGATGCAGCTCAGGCTTTCGGCTCATGGAGAAAGGTGGGGGACAGGATCATTCGTGCAGGTACCTGGGGCAGGGCTGGATGTTATTCTTTCTTCCCCACAAAGAACCTTGGAGGCTATGGTGACGGCGGGATGGTCGTATCATCTGATGAGGGGCTTTCTCAAGTTATTTCAAGGCTCCGGGTCCATGGTGAAGGTGCAACCTATTTTCATGAAGAAGTTGGTCTGAATAGCAGGCTCGATGCCATGCAGGCAGCTGTCCTGAGAGTAAAACTGAGGCATTTCGATGAGTGGCAGCAGGAAAGGAGAGCTGTAGCCGGACAGTACAAGCTACTGTTGGGGGAGTTCGATCTCCTTGATGTGGTGACACCTCCCTCTGAAACAGAAGGGAATTATCATATCTACCACCAGTATGTGATCAGGGCCAGGCGAAGGGATGAGCTACAGGCTTTCCTGGCCGAAAAGGGTATTGCTTCAAGGGTTTATTATCCTTTGAGCCTTCACCTTCAGAAGTGTTTTTCATTTCTGGGTCATGAAAAGGGGGCTTTCCCCGTCTCGGAAAGTCTTACTGAAGAGGTCCTTGCCCTTCCGATCTTCCCGGAATTAACCATTGATGAGCAGGAATGGGTGGTTTCATCCATGGCTGAGTTTTATGGAAAGAAACGTTAGGCTGACCATAATTGACCTATATTTTAAAACTGTGTAAAATACGTATAGCCTGAAGCTTGTGAGGGGTATAAAATCATGTTGTCCATGATACCGAAGGCTTATATACCGGTGCGTGGCAATTTCACAAGGTTAATATCCTTGGGGGTGAAACATAAAGATGTTCCCATTTTTTTTGGATCCCACCTTTCTGATCCTTCTACCTGCTGTCTTTCTTGCTTTATGGGCCCAAAGCAGGGTTAAGAGCGCTTATGCCCGTTACAGCAGGGTCTTTTCCAGAACTGGTACAACAGCAGATGATGTGGCAAGGATACTTCTTGATCGATTTGGATTGAGCGATGTGCCTATCAGGAGAATCGCAGGAAATCTCACTGATCATTATGATCCGAGGAACAGATCTTTGAGTCTTTCCGAGTCAGTATACGGCAGTTCCAGTATTGCTGCTATAGGCGTAGCTGCCCATGAAGTGGGCCATGCTATCCAGCACCAGGAGAACTACATGCCTCTGAAGGTCCGCAATGCAGTTGTCCCGGCAGTAAATATTGGTTCGAGTATGGCCTTCCCCCTGTTTTTCATAGGCCTCCTTTTCAGAGGAGAAATGCTCATGAACCTTGGAATTATACTCTTCCTTGGCGTTATTGTTTTCCATCTGGTAACTTTGCCGGTGGAGTTCGATGCCAGTTCCAGGGCGCTGAGGATCCTTGCAGATACAGGAACTCTTGCTTCTGATGAAATATCGGGTGCAAGGGCTGTTCTCAGGGCAGCGGCACTTACCTATATTTCAGCTACTATAATGGCCCTGGCCCAGCTCTTAAGACTTGTGCTGCTTCGCGGAATGTTCGGCAGCAGGGACTGATACTGGAATAATGTAGTCACAGTTTCTGATATCCGGAAGAGGTGGCCTTCCATGCCACCTCTTTCTGTTTCTGGAGGTTCAAAGTTGCCTTTACTGATAATCCTGCTTCTCCTTTTTGTCATGCCCTGGTTCGCTCTTGTCCTGGCCATGATATTTGTATTTCTTTTCATTCTTCTGATTCCCCTGGGTTTTGCCGGAAGGTCTATTTATTGGCTAATGATAGGTCCGGCGCAACTCTTCAAGACCTTTTCCAATAGAAAGGTGCGCAGAAATCATGCCCTTGAACATGCCACCATAAGAGTTCTGGAGAAGGTGGCGGGGCTGACCCACTTTGAAGGTATGGCCTATGAGGATGGTTTTGCAGTGAGGGGACCTGTAAGGCCGGAGATAGTCCTTGCCTCTGCGAAAGAGGCTCTGGGGGAGCTGCAACAAGGGAATTTCGATCTTGCGATCCATCCACAGTGCGGTACAACTATCCTGGTGGTAAATACCCTTTCTTCCATCTTCTTCATATTGACCCTTTTGCTTACAGGTAACCTTTCACTTCTGAGCGTTATCCTGGCCCTGGTGCTTGGGCAAATGATCGGCCCCCTGACTGGAAGGTTTGTCCAGAGATATGTTACTACTGCCACTGATCTGGATAATCTGGAGATCACTGGGGTAGAGGTGAGGTCCGGGGCCAGGGGAATTGGGGGTCTTGTCGTTCATGGTCCGGCTGAAGTATTTGTATCAACAAGGGAATTTACCACAGTGGTGGTTCCGGAGATAATGGATCCATGAGGGCAGTAAAGACCGCCCTCAAGATACTGACAGAGGTCAGGGAGGACCCTTCCCTTTTCGCAAGCGAAAGGATACGTTACCATTCTGCAGATCTCCCCGAAAAGGAACTCAGGCTGGCTGCCTTTATGGTCTACGGGGCCCTGAGAAGAAGGGAACTATGGGAATTTATTCTTAAAAAACTTGTAAGTTCCCCCTTCAGAAAACTTGAACTACCTGTACAGGAAGCCCTGATCCTTGGTATTTCATCTGTGATAGGCATTTCCGGTCTTCCTGACGAGGTGATCGTTAATGCTCTTGTACAATCTATGAAAGAAAAAGGCTTTTCCCGTGCTTCAAGGCTTGTAAATGCTGTCTTGAGACAATGTACGGGAAAAGGCAGGATACTCTATGAAAAATGTCTTGAAAGCGGGAAAATTAAAGATCTTTGCCTCGTTCATGGTTTTCCCACATCTATGATTAAGGTACTATCAGAGGGGAAAAACTCAAGGGACATCCGGGACCTTTTGAAATTCCAGGGGGACAAGCCCTTCCTTTCCCTGAGGTTAAGTGAGCCCTCTTTATGTTCGGAAGTGATGGCCAACCTGGAGGGCCGGGGTTTCCCATGTTCTTCGTCCCATATTGAGCCTCTCAGTATAAGGCTTGACAGGACTGCCTGGCCTCCATCTCTTCCCGGGTTCATGAGCGGCAAGATAACCCCTCAGAGTGAATCTTCCATGATGGTAGCCAGGGTTGTATCCAGTCTATTCTGTTCCGGAAGCATCGTAGATATGTGTGCCGGCAGGTGTATCAAGACTGGACAGATACTTCAGATGATTCCTGATGTAGAATTGGAAGCGTGGGATATGTCTTCAAACCGTCTCGAGTCCGGCAAGAGGGATCTCGAACGTTTGAACTTACGGGAGGACCGCGTTATCTTTCGATCAGGGAATTCACTGGCCATGGATCCTGTGTCTCCCCCTGGGTTAGTACTTCTAGATGTTCCTTGCAGCGGAAGCGGGACCTGGAGAAGACATCCCGAAGCTAAATGGAGACTTACCGGTTCTTTCCTGGAGGAACTCTCCGCTGTTCAGACAAAATTACTGCAAAAAGCCTGTACAATGGTTGCGCGAGGAGGATTTGTGGTCTACTCTACTTGTAGCCTTTTCAGACAGGAAAATGAAGGGGTCCTTGAAGGGGTACTCAAAGGATCATCCTCACTGCAGGAAATATCGGTTCCACTGGACAGCCCTTATCTGAGAAAAGGTGTACCATATGGTATATATACATGGCCAGAATTGCCCTGGCTGGACGGTTTCTATATCGGAGTGATCCAAAAAGGAAAAGGGGTTACAAAGGAGGAGCTCTTATGAAAAATCTTTTTAAATGGTCCATGATACTGGTCCTTCTGGTAATCGTAGCTTCAGGTGGAATGATCATTCATACCATATTCTGGGGAGGAAGATCGGCAGCTATTCCTCCGCTTAAGGGTGTTACGGTACTGCAGGCAGTGGAAGAAATCGAGAGAATGGAATTAGAGGCAAGGATAGAACAGGTGGAATCCACCCTTCCTGAAGGGACGGTCCTTTCTCAATGGCCTGAGGCTGGAACACGCATAGGTAAGAATAAAGTTGTCATCTTAAAGGTCAGCAAGGGAGGACATCGAATATCTTTGCCAGACCTGAGAGGACTTGAACAGGAACAGGCTATGAGTAAACTTCAGGAATCAGGATTTCAACTGGGGGATGTGGTCAGGATACAGGATCAGGAAAAAGCTGCAGGTATCGTTATTGCACAGAATCCTGCCGCACCATTGACCCTGGCGGAGAATTCGAAGGTAGACCTCATGATAAGCCTTGGGCCTTCAAGAAGCGATGGTATGATCCAGGTCCCTGATGTGCTTCAGAGAACTGAGAAAGTTGCCAGAAAAATGATAGGTGAAAGTGGGTTGCAAGTGTCACAAGTGGACTATGTTTATACCCAGAATACCCCCCCCGGAATGGTTATGGAAATGTCTCCCAAGCCAGGTACACCCCTTTCGGGAGGATCTGGTGTAAATCTCAAGGTGGCAACACTGAAAAAACCGGAGGGTCCTGCTGAAGGGACAGGTGATCAGGAAGCCCCTTCGAATGTTAAGGTTACAATGCCTGGAATGGCAGGGACAATTACGGAGGAAGGCAAGAAAGCTGTAGAAAAAGCCCAGGAAGCCGCACCATCTGAAAGTGGAACCTCTGCGGTATCGGTTCCTGGATTTGATCAGGAAAGACCTGAGACCCCTCAGCCTTCTTCGAATGAAAGAAAGACCGCCAAGATAAGATACCAGGTCCCGCCGCTGGTTAAACCCATGCAGTTGAAGATCGAGATGGTGGATTCTACGGGCAGCAGGGTGGTCCTGGACAGATCTGTAAATGGCGGAGAATATATTTCTCTTGACGAGAAATATATGGACCAGGGCGTGGTTACAATTTTCCTGGGTGGTGAATTTGTATGGCAGGACAAATATCGATGAAAACTGGAAGAAAGACTCTCTTTGCGCCTTCCATATTGTCCGCTGACCCACTCAGGATCGGCGATTCAATTGCCAGCCTCGATGATCAGTTTGACTGGATACATGTGGATGTAATGGATGGACATTTTGTTCCCAATCTTTCCTACGGGCCTGCCATAGTGTCAGCCTTAAGAAATGAATATGACCGGGAAGTACTGGATGTTCATCTAATGGTCGAACCTCCCGAAGATTTTATCGATCCTTTTATCAGTGCCGGTTCTACCTTTCTTACGGTTCATGTGGAAGCTACCAACCATCTGGACAGACTGCTCAGACGGATAAGAGAGGCCGGATGCAGGCCTGGAATATCATTGAACCCTGCTACTCCTGTGGAATCTGTAAGACCTGTATTACCTCTTGTAGATCTTGTGCTTGTTATGTCAGTCAATCCTGGTTTCGGGGGGCAGACTTTCATACCCTATACTCTTGAAAAAGTGACAAGACTATGCCAGTGGAGAGTGGCCGAAGATCTCGACTTTCTTGTCGAGATGGATGGAGGAATAGGGGAAGAGAACCTTCTCCAGGTTGTTTTGTCAGGTACTGATGTTGTGGTTATGGGGAGTTCTGTTTTCAGGACCCCTGATCCGGCAGAAACCGTCCGAAGAATGCGTCTCATGCTCAAGGAGGATGAATCCAGTGAAAGATCGAAATAAAGCATTAGCTGACCTGGGATACGAGGTCAGGAGGATCAGGGAAGACAAGGGCCTGAGCATTGAGGATGTAACCGAGATCACAAAGATAAGGACTCATTTTCTGGAAGGCATCGAGGCCGGTGACTATAGCAGTTTCCCCAGTGGGGTCTATATAAGGGGTTTTGTTAAATCATATCTCTCCTTCCTCGGTGCCGAGGACATGTGGACACAGTTCAAACCGTATCTTTTTTCTGAAGAGATACTGGATACATCAGAGCTGATCCTGGGTAATTTCACTCCTCCTACCAGGGGTTTCAAACATACCTCCAGACTCTGGGTCATTGTTCTCATGCTTGTGGTTATAGCTGGACTGGCCTGGTATGGACTGGCTATCTGGAATAGCCGGGACAGGGGGATAATTATCGCTGAAAATGAGACTCTTATAAGGGAAACTGTACCTTCAGTGGAGGAAAAACTGTCCGCGCCCCCAGAAAAGGATATTTCTGAACAAAGGGGATCGTCCCCTAATATTCCTTTGGCCATGAGTGAAGACCAGCTTGCTACTACAGAAATCTCAGACGACCTGTACTCCTCCGGTGTGGTAAGTGAAGATCTCCTTTCCGATGACCTTACCGCTGTACCGGCAAAGGATCAGTCTGACCTGAAGGATCTGGTCTCGCCGGATAATAGTATTGGAGCCGGCGAAGGGGGTCAGCAGGTTCAAACAGAACCTTTAAGGCTATCTCTTTCCATGACAAGGGACTGTTGGGTCAAATTGTCCACGGAAGATAAGACCCTTTTCCAGGGAATCATAAAGAAAGATACTCAAAGGGTATTTGAAATAACTGACAGGACGGAAGTCGTTTATGGAAGGCCTGGTAGTGTTACTGTCGTATTCAACGACCAGGAACTTGGCAATCCCGGGAAGGGTGGGACTGTGGCCAGGTGGTACTATTCTCCCAACGGAGATAAGGGCCCTATCAACCGCTGATGAAAATATTTCTCCTGAATCTGGGTTGTGCCAAGAATCAGGTTGATAGTGAAGATCTTTCAGGAATGCTTATATCCGCCGGGCACGAAATAATGAACCATGTGGAAGACGCTGATCTCGCCATAGTAAATACCTGTGGATTTATCAGACCTGCTGTGGAAGAAAGTGTTGATGCTATTCTTGACCTGGAGATGTTGAAAAAGGAAGGCAGATTATCCGCTATCGGGGTCGTTGGATGTCTCGTTCAGCGTTATGGAGAAGAATTGAAGCAGGAGCTTCCTTCTGTTGATCTCTGGGCTGGTCCCCAGGAATGGGGAAAGGTTCTGAAATACCTCGGGACTCCAGTAAGGGAATGGGAACGGGGCATCATTCCTGAAACGCGATGGTGGTCGCGTTATCTGAAAATAAGTGAAGGTTGTAACAGCAGTTGCTCGTATTGCACTATCCCGTCCATAAGAGGTCCCCTGAGAAGTGTCCCTGTAAGTGAGATACTCAAGGAAGTGGAATTATTCCTCGATCAGGGAGTCCGGGAAATATGTCTCATCAGCCAGGACCCTACCATGTATGGTGCGGACTTGTCCGGGAAACCCATGTTCACTGAATTGCTCCGGATACTTGAGGCTTCCGTGCCGAGGGATATGTGGCTCAGACTTCTCTATCTCAATCCTTATAGAATAGATGCGGGTCTCATTGAACTCGTTCATGAAAGTCCTGTTATCCTATCCTATCTTGACATGCCTATTCAGCATGTAAGTCCCGGGATCCTGAAATCAATGAACAGACCTGGTAACAAGGATCTTTACATGCGGATGATACGTCATGCCAGGAACCTGGACCCTTTATTTGCCATAAGGACAACCCTGATAGTAGGATATCCCGGAGAATCAGAAAGGGATTTTTGTGAACTCCTTGATTTTCTTGGTGAAATGGAACTTGACAGGGTAGGAGCTTTCCCTTTTTACCCTGAAGAGGGGACATTGGCAGCCACTCTTCCAGACCAGATAGACAAGGAGATAACAGATTCCAGATATAGAAGACTGATGGAATTTCAGGCAGAGATATCCCTTTCAAGGCAAAGACTCATGGAAGGTAAATGTATTCCTGTTATTGTTGAAGAAATAGGGGAAACCAATGATCTTTCCTGGGGACGATCATCCAGGGATGCCCCTGAAGTTGATGGCATGGTCGGGATATCAGGTGCTGAAGGTCACAAAGAAGGCGATATGATTACCGTGAGGGTTAGTGAAGCTACAGAACATGATCTCTTTGCCGAGGTATGCAATGATGAATAGTCGAAAGATCTTTGAGCTTATTTCCACTGTTCTAGGACTGGGAAGGTTTACTCCGATGCCCGGCACCCTGGCTTCGGTGGCAGCTTTCATTTTATATGCGGTCTTCGAACCATCCTGGTGGATCATTCTCCTGGTCTTTCTGGCAGGAGTTTACTCCTCAGATATCTATTCCAGAAACAAGGGTCTTTCAGATCCTTCAGAGGTGGTAATTGACGAAGTGGTGGGGACATGGATAGCCATGTACCATTTACCTTCAGGGTTTGGCCTGCCGGCACTTTTCCTGTTCAGGATCATAGATATAATCAAACCTTTCCCCGTAAACAGGGCAGAGGATCTTCCTGGTGGAATAGGAATAATGGCAGATGATGTGGTTGGAGGTATCATTACCAACCTGATCTTATGGGCCTTGTACTGGTTATATATTAAGGGCGGGTTTTCCCTGATATTGTCTTGACAATTACCTTTCCGATTATGGAGGTAGCATGGACCGGGTTGTGCTGATCGCGTTCGGGGACGAAATGTTAAGTGGCCTGCGAGTGGAAAGGAACTGCCACTGGCTGGCATCCAGGCTTCATGATGCTGGCTTTGAAGTGGTAGCCATGGAGATCCTGCAGGATCAGGAAGAGGCCATAGCGGAAGCTCTCGCAAAGTGGGTCGGGAGAGTCGA
>Ga0272442_10008564_pt1 | contig 12933 bp, 13 predicted proteins | sample SSMForm2O_FD_200262 | JGI IMG/M metagenome (GOLD analysis project Ga0272442, IMG submission 200262) | Marine sediment archaeal communities from Little Sippewissett salt marsh, Falmouth, MA, United States - SSM-Form-2O | ecosystem: Environmental > Aquatic > Marine > Wetlands > Sediment ...
TACGCGCGACGATTACGGCTCACGATCGGGCCCGCCAGACCCTCGTCTTCCGTAATCGTCGCCCGTCATCGTCGTCCGTTCCCCGTCTCATCCGTTTTCATCGAACTTTTGACAGAAGCTGGCGACCAATCTACCCCGGCTGGCCCTCACGCGTCACACACCGTTGCCGAAGGGACACGAAGGAACGACAACACCCGGGGCTTGTCGTACTCATCCGCCGAAGAACACGAATAGCGGAAGGTGCGGCACTGCTCAGGCTTATTGATCGTGCTGGCCCGGAAGGGCTGCAACGGCCCGTGTATGTCTTTGTGAAGACTTGTAGAACCTAGTCGTTATTGTAGGAAAGGGAGGCGCATCACCACGATGGGGTATGGTGCCGGTTTCTATGAGTGCATCCACGGTTCGTGCAAAGCCGAGGAACTCAACCCTTGTCCGCGAGCAATGAAAGGCGCGATAATCGTGGGGAACTGACCGCCAGCAATGTGAAACATCGTCAAGTGTTCTTCTCGTTCACGTCCTATGAAACGCAGAACTCTGTGCATAGTGTTATTTGTGATATTGGCGCTGCTGACCCTAGGGGTTCTCTGTGTACCGCCTCTTCTTTGCCCGCTGAATAGTGGACTGTTCTTTGTGGATAGGATCACATACTTCTGGAGTGACGTGGAGTGCGAGAAGCGGTGCAAGAGCAATCTACACCTCATATCGGGCGCAAAGCAGTGCTTCGCGGAAAGCAAAGGGGTTCCAAAGGGAAGCATAGTAATTGGTCAGGACATAGAACTATACCTCAAACACGGACTGCAGGATGTCTACATGCAATGCCCGTCAGGCGGCAAGTACGCCCTGAACCCCATCGGGGTGGCGCCCACATGTTCAGTTGTGGGACATGAACTCTCTACGCCCGAGTAGCTGTTGCCGACCAGATGCATGCCGTAGGCCATGTCCGAATTGACGTCGCAAAAACGATTCCCTGATCCAGCCCACAGCTTCGCATTGTGCTTGGCGCGTGATATATGCAGTGGGGCGGCTGGGTAGTGTCGGAATTGCGAAGCAATTCCGCTACGGGTGAGCGCGGCTCAGCGCAGCTTCGCCCTCCCGTGGGTACTTCGGAAGGTCATGCGCCACAGAGATGCTCCGCGCCGGCGCCGGCATGTACCACGTCAAGGAGCTTCTCGGCCACGAATCCCTGGACACTATCAAGCACTACGCCCCTTCGACTTCGCTCCCCTCGACGGCGCTCGGAACAGGCAGGACAGGCAAGCTGACCATCACCGACCTGAAAGAAACTCACAGAAAGTGTCATCCGAGGGAGAGGGATGGAAGTGAATAGGATAAAAGTCTGCGAAAAGATGTTGTTGACGCCGGAAGGATCATGGTGCATTCTTTTAGATAATGCATATCACCCCTGGCGCTTCGGCGCAGGGCGCGAAGCCGTCTTCGGGCGGCTTCTGCTTTTTGTGACAGCGGCACCAAAGACTTACGTCTACATCGATGGCTTCAACCTCTATTACGGGGCGCTTAGAGGAACACCATTCCGATGGCTCGATCTTGGCAAGTTATGTGAGTTGCTGTTGCCAGGCAACGATGTTCAGGCGATCAAGTATTTCACAGCTTTGGTTAAGTCCACGCCGAGCGCTCTCCAACAGCCCGTAAGGCAGCAGACTTACTTGCGTGCACTAAGAACCATCCCGCGCTGCAGTGTCACGTTGGGGATCCAACGCGATCCAACGGGGCCAGGCTTGAGCTTTAAACTTTTGAAAAGTTGAAAGTTCAAGCCTGGCCCCGGCTCCCGCCGAAGACGGTCAAGCGAGGCGTTCGGCGGAAGAAAGTGGTTGATGATGAAGTGGGAGGTGGTAGAGTAGAGTCATGGGAACGTTCCATACAGGCTGCAAGATCGAGAATCACGTTCACCGCGACAAGGGTGTGCGCATCGCGAAGGCCTTGGTCGATACCGGGAGTGAGTACACCTGGATTCCCAGCACAAAGCTAGAAAAGATAGGTGTCAAGCGCGAGAAAAAGGACCTTCGGTTCACGATGGCCAACGGCGAGCTTATCACCAGAAGCGTCGGGTTTGCCATCATTCGCGTCGGCAAGGAATTCACAATCGATGAAGTGGTTTTCGCGGAACCAGGCGACATGGTCCTTCTGGGTGCTCGGTCGCTCGAGGGGCTAAACCTAACTGTCGACTCCGCCCGAAAGAAGCTCGTCGCAGCCGGTCCACTCCCCGCCGCCTGACCATCTGCCGAACCGAAGCGTGGAACGCGACTTCGGGTTAGCCGTGCCTGATCCGCGATGTTCGCTTCGAGAAGATGATCGAAATACGACAGATCAGACCGGACGACCGGCAGCTGCTCAAGCAAGTGCGGCTCGCGGCGGTCAGTGATTCACCGGAGGCCTTTTCGCAAACGGTGGATGAGATAGAGCAGCATTCAGATGCCACCTGGCAGCAACGCGCGACAAGAATCAGCCCTATTTCGATGGTACAGAAAAGGCCACCATGCCGGAACTCGCGGAATGGGTGGTTGCGAGTGACAAAGTGATGACATTCCAGCAGCCAACAAGAACAGCGAGGGCGACAGGCAATAGCCGCGCGGAGCACGGCTCTTGCTTGCGGTTCATGTTCGACATGCTACTGAAGGCGGAGTCATTACCTTCACTTTTCTCTTTCCCGGATCGTGGTTTTCTGGGATTATCCGCAATTCCTGTTTTGACGCGGAGTATACACGGAATGAAGATCCTGCTGATTGACGACGACGAGCAAGTTCTGGACTCACTGAGACAAATGCTCGAGGCGCAGGGGCACGAGGCGGACAGTGTTGGCAACGCGGACGACGCCTTGCCGATGGTGAAGGACGGCGGCTACGATTTTGTGCTGGTGGACTTCAAGATGCCGCATCACGACGGCATCTGGTTCATGAAGAACGCGGATATCCCGAAGTCGACGAAGGTACTTTTGCTGACGGCATACGTGAACAGGGAAGTCATCAACGAGATGTTCAAGCTCGGCGCCCGCGGCTACCTGATAAAGCCGCTGAACGGCGACGAAATCAGGGACCATCTCGACTTCCACTCCTCCCAGCGGGAACACGACACCGAATAGCCGGAAACTTCATTCGGACGCCAGGCCACCAGAGAATTAAGGCAGAAGATTAGGGCCGGAAATCCTGCACTCATCCAATACGCCTTAACCTTTCGCCCAAATCTCATCCGGTTTGTCGCTTCAACAACACGAGTTTCAATCCCGAATGATCCCGGCAGCGCAGCTGGCCGGGGGGATCCTAGCCGGGGAAGATGGCGCCGTAGACCAGGCCCGACAGCGCGGCCATTGCGACGACGAGGCAGACGAACACGACTGTCTTCTTCGTGCCCATTACGCTCCTGATCACCAGCATGTTGGGCAGGCTGAGCGCGGGCCCCGCGAGAAGGAGCGCCAACGCCGGTCCCTTGCCCATGCCGGCGCCAAGCAGGCCCTGGAGGATCGGCACCTCGGTCAGAGTGGCGAAGTACATTAACGCGCCGAGCAGAGCCGCGAACAGGTTGGTCAGGAGCGGCCACAGGTTGCCGACCAGTGCCCCGATGCCGGTTCCCTCGATGCCGGTGGTGGAGAGGAACGAATCGGGTGAGCTGCCGACAAGCATCTCCACGTAGCGGTTTGGGATAAGAGCCTGGTGTCCCGGCCGGCCGAGCAGGAACCCGGCGGCAAACACGCCCACAAGCAGGAGCGGCATGATCTGCTTGGCAAAGCCCCAGGAGCCTTCGAGCCACTCGCCTATCTCGGCGCGGGAGAACCAGCGGCGCAGTGTCACCAGCAGCGCCACGATGAAGAGCAGGACAATGCTCCAGCGGAACCTGTGGACCAGGTTCTGGACGCTGTTCGGCTCCACGGCGCCGATCTCCTCCAGCAGATCCTTGCGTATCGCATACTCGGTTCCGTCCGCGCCCTGCACCTTCACGGTTGATTCCGTCTTCTCCAGCACGCGGCCCTCAACGGTGTAGGTGGCAAGACCGCCCGGGCAGCAGAGGAACACCGCGCGGATGTCACCGCTCCGCGCCCAGTTGGCGAAGACCAGCACACCGACCATGGCGGCGAAGAAAGCCGCGTTCTGCCAGAGGGGCTTCACGGCTTCGTCCGGCATGGGGGCTGCCTGGGCGCGTTGCCGTTCGGTCTCGTCCTTGTGGAAGATGACGTGCATGAGCAGGCCTATCACGAGGCTGAAAAGGACCGCCCCGACGGCACGAGCGATACCCAGCTCCAATCCGAGAACACGAGCCGTCAGGATGATCGCCAGCACGTTTATGGCGGGACCTGCGTAGAGGAACGCCGTGGCCGGCCCGATCCCGGCGCCCATCCTGTATATGCCCGCGAAGAGCGGCAGGACCGTACACGAGCACACTGCCAGAACGCTTCCCGATACGGACGCGACCCCGTACGAGACGGCCTTTCCGGCGGACGGGCCGAGGTACTTTATCACCGAGCTCTGGCTCACGAACGCGGCAATGCCGCCCGCGATGAGGAAGGCCGGTATCAGGCAGAGCAACACATGCTCGCGTGCGTACCAGCGCACCAGGCTGAGGGCCTCAAGCAGCGCTTTGCCAAAGCGGTCCCAGCCTGTCGGCATGAAGAAGCAAGCCAGAAACACGGCCGCCATGAGGGCAAATATCTTTGATTCTCTTTTCAGGTTCATCGTTTCGGATACAGGATACAGGATACGGAATACAAGGTGCCGGACTACTGCTTCCAGAAATCCGCTGGTGCCTTTCCATTAATGCGCTTGAGATTCGGCAGGGCCTTAAGACACTCGATGTTGCCGGTAGTCGGCAGGTCCAGGGACTCGATGGTAGGGCAGGAGGCCAGCGCAGTCAAGTCCGTGACCGGCACGTCGAGCATGCCCATCCTTTTCATCGGCATTTGTTTGATCGGCGAGAGATCGGTGATCCGGGTACAACTCATGTGGAGCTCCGCCAGGGGCATGTCTGCGATGGGGGAGAGATCGGTGATGGGCGTATGGCTGATGTCCAGGTAGATGAGCTTCATCCCGTGAAGCGGCGCCAGGCTGCCGACCTTGGTGCCTTCGATCCTGAGCTCCGTGAGCGGCATTCCCGCGATGGGCGCCAGGTCGGTCACCTGGCTGCGGCTCAGGTCGAGGACCTTGAGAGACATTCCCTGGAGAGGCGAGATGTCGGTCACCTTGGACCACGCAAGGCACAGGCGCTCGAGACGCATGCCCTGCAGCGGGGACAGGTCCGTGATCCTGGTGTGCAGGATACTCACCTCCGTGATTATGCCGTCCTTTGTCAGGATTGTGGCATCGCCTTCGTAGCCGGGATTCACTTCTCGGAAAGCCGCATGCAGCTCCTTCGGCGACGAGATCTGGAACGGGCCCGGATGCTTGTCGGCGTCCCATTCGCAGACGAAGCCGTGGATTATGGACGAGTTGTCGGTCAGGTCGTTCCACTTCCCGTACTTGGAGATCATCAGGTGATTCTCTTGCTCCCCGGTCCTGGGGTCTCTTGCGTTGTTCGGCTCACGGCTGTCCCAGTTCGCATACTCGACCGGTGAGCCGTCTATCCATGTCCAGTTGCCCTCCTCCTTCTCGTCGGAGGCGCCGATCCACACGTGGCTCCGGGACAGCGAGGCGAGGAATTCATCTTCCTCCTTGCCGGTCACGATGGCCAGGTAGCCGCCCATGCTCTCGCATTTGCGCTTCGCTTCGTGCCAGCTGATATTCTCGAGGAAGACCTTGTAGTAGTGCTCGCCGAACTGTGTCACGTCCTGTGGCGGACGGTGCCTGCGAAGCAGGACGGTGGGGACCACAAGCGCCGCGAGGATGGTTGTCCAAAGCAGGGCCAGCGCGATACGGGAACCCCTGGTCCTGCGGCGCCCGCCCTCGGTGGGTACTGTCGGGAGCGACCTGGCGGTCCTGGTCATATCCGCGCGCATGTCCGCCACGCTCCGGTACCGGCGGTTCGGATCGGTATCCATCGCCTTGAGCACTACATTGTCCATCCTGTTGTCGAGGCCGGCCACGTGTGACAGCGGCCTGAAGTTGCCGACCGGCAGGGCTCCTGTGAGCATTTCGTAGACCACCACGCCCAGTGAGTAGACGTCTGCCCGGTGGTCAACATTTGCCGAGGGGTCGCGCTGCTCGGGCGCCATGTAGAGAGGGGTGCCCATGGCCTGGTCGGACATGGTGAGCTCGGCCCGGCTCGCTTCCGGGTCGAGTATCTTTGCGAGCCCGAAATCGGCGATCTTGGGAGTGTCCGATTTGTCGACGATGATATTCGCCGGCTTGATATCGCGGTGCACGACACCGCGGTCGTGGGCGTGCTGCACGGCATCGCAGATGGGAAATATGGTTCTGAAAGTATCCTCGGGTGACATCGGGCCCGATTCCAGGATGCGGCGCAGGTCGCGGCCCTCCACGAACTCCATCACGAAGTAGTAGAGCTCGCCTGTCTCGCCGAAGTCGTGCACTGTAACGATGTTCGGGTGGGCCAGGCCGGCCAGCGTCCTGGCTTCGCGGGCGAACCGTTCGGCGAACTCCGGGTCGGGACCGGCGTTGATCGGCAGAACCTTGATGGCGACTATGCGGTCGAGACTGCGCTGTCGCGCCTTGTACACCGCTCCCATGCCGCCGCGCCCGAGCAGTTCGATAACGTCGAACTGCGGGAGCAGCTCGTCGAGTTCCTCGATGGACGGCGGAGTGAACGGCGCAGTGGGCTTCGCGGCGTCCAGCCCCTGTTTCAGGAGGCATTGTGGGCACATTCCGCCCGGCGCCCCCGCGGGGATGTCGGCTCCGCACTCACCGCACGTGACATTGTCAGGCATGTTACCGGTCCCCGAAACACTTGAGAAGGTACCTGATTTCGGCGTCTATGTCGTCTTCCGATTCCACTGTTTCGGCCACCTGCGCCCGGAGGAGCTCGCCGAAGCGACGCCGCATCCTGTGCACGGCCACCTTCACGTTGCCCTCCGTCATGCCGAGCCGTTTCGCGGTTTCGGCGTGGGGCGGCGGTCTCGAGCCGGTGACGATGTGGTCGTGCAGCGCTTCGAACACTTCGATCCTGTTGCGGGACCCATATTCGGTCCGCAGGTCGTCGAGGGTCGCCTGGAGCACTGTCAGCGCCCACGTGCGCTCGTAGAGCACTTCGGGTGTTACCGAGTTGGTCGGCTCGCAATCGTAGCGGCCCTCGGCGCGGGCCATGTCGATGGAGAAATGGGGCGCGTTCCCGCCCCGTTTCTTCGCGGCCGCGCGGGCTCGCTCGTTGGCCATGAAGTTCTTCATCGAGCTCATTAGGAACGTGCGGAACTTGCCCCTCTTCGGATCGGCGCGGGCCAGGCCCTTGTTGTCAATGAGGCGCAGGAACAGGCCCTGGGTCAGGTCCTCGGCCGCGTGATGGTTGCAGCCGTACCGCCGGACGAAGGCGTAGAGCGGGTACCAGTAGATTGCGCACAGCTCGGAAAGCGCGTGGCCGGCGACCTCCGTGTCGTCGTCGGCGGCCCTGGCCACGAGGCTCCAGCGCGTACCTTCGAAAGCGGGATTCTGTCCTTGGGGGCACCCATCTCTCATACTATGATTATTGCAGACATGCGGCGGATTATCAATCGGAACAAGATAACGGCCGTTCTATTGCTGCTGCTGGCCTGTCGGCTTGACGTCGCCGGGGAACGGTGCAGGCGCGCCGGGACAAACGCATTGAGCCCCGGCGGGTCGGGGACGGGTTTCTTTTCGGCCCCCGCAGCCGCTTTATCTGTCGTCGGCCGCACAGCTTCACGGTCAAGCGGCTGGCGAACGGGAAGCGCGTGTGCCGTGTTGAGATCTACGACCAGTACGGTCGACTGTCGCCGGATCTGACGAGCCGTACCGCAACGGAGTGTCCACGTTCTCATGGCCGCGGTTCGGGGTGGGCCGTAGCCCGTCCCTAAGGGAGTATCACCGGATTCCAGCCGTTGGGGACCGAGTCGGCGGCGCCGAGCCTGGCGGGTATCCGGTTGGCGTCGAAGCCGACACCTGCGATAGCGAACTCGATGTTCTTGTCCGCCACGTGCAGGGCGTTGTAGGTCGCGACCAGCTTCTTGTTCTCAGGATAGACCGCAACGCGGGGATCGTCACCGCCGAGACGGGAATACGCGATGGCGTCGACAACGATGTTGGCGTCGGTAACGCTCTTCATGCCGGGAACGGAGATGATTGTAGTGAACCTGTCCGGCCACTCCCGTCTGAGGCCTTCGACGGTTTCTAGCAATGGGGGTGGGTTGAGCCAGCCCCTTCCCGCCGTAGCGGCGAAACCGACTTCCTCGATTCGTGCCACGATCCTGTTCCTGTAGGCGGATCGCGTTACGGACAGACATGCGTCGCTGAGATCCACACTGTAGCAAGGAATGCATTCTCGCACAAACCATTCTCTGCACCGTGCCTCGTGCGTTGCGGGCACAGTGGCTGTAACCTCCCGGCGTTGATCCTGTTGTACAGGGCGTGGAGGAGTGGGTTGTGCGGTATCCGGCATTGATTCTACTGAAGCGTCGGGACCTGTTCTGGGAACGGGTCCGCGAGGAGGACAGCATTGGGCGCACGGTCCTGTCGCTGCTGTTCTTCATCATCGGCGCGAGCGGCCTGTACGGTGTTGTGCTGGCGGGGTGGCGGTCGCCGTTGCTGCCGTACTACGTTGCCGTGAAGCTGCCGCTGCTGCTCGTCGGAACAACGAGCCTGGTGATGCTCCTGAACTGGATATTCGCGGTGCTGTTCGGGAGCGGGATGAGCTTCAAGCAGGTGGTCGCGGTCACTTACGGCGCCATGACGGTGACATGCTGGTTGCTCCTGAGCCTGGTGCCGGTGACACTTCTCTTTACCCAGGGGGCCGCGTCCTACGGGGGCACGCCCGCGCAGCAGCAGCTCACGCACAACTACCTGCTCCTGACCCACATCACGATCATTGCGGTCGCGGGCATCGCGGGCAACTCGGTGCTGCGGGCCGGGCTCAGGGAAACGGTGGTGCCCGCGTGTTCGCCGTGCCGGATCTACTGGAGCTGGATCGTATCGTTCGCGGTTGTCGGCTGCCAGCTCTCCTGGATTCTCCGCCCGTTCGTGGGCAGTCCGTTCTTCGACGTACGTTTCATGCGGCCGGACGCGTTGGAGAGGAACTTCTTCGAGTTTGTGTTCGGTGAAGTGCTTCCGTACGTACTGAAAGGAGGATGAGATGAGTGAGGAAAGCGAGGATCGTGTCGCGTCGCGCGTGTCGCGTGGTAGGGGTGGGACGGAAGCGGAGCTTGATCCGGAGACGCATGTGTTGGCGCGGATGTTGAAGGCGCCGGGAACGTTGACGCAGCGGATCAGGAGCGATGACGGCCTGTTGCCGCTGGCCATCCAGCTACTGACATGGGGACTGATATTCCATGCGGTCTACGGGTTTGCGTTGGCGTTGTTCCACTCGTTCGAGGTAGCGTCGATGACCGCGGTCAAGGCAGCCTGTATCGCCTTATGTTCGGCAGGGCTGTGCCTGCCGAGCCTCTACGTGTTCTCGTGCGTTGCGGGCCTGCCCATAACGGTCAAACAGGCCGTAGCACTGGCGGCGTCGGTACCTGCAATGACCGGGTTGCTGTTGCTCGGGCTGACGCCTGTCTCGTGGCTGTTCAGCGTGTCCACCAACAGCCTGCCGTTCGTGGTCGTATCGAACCTGCTGGCCTGGGGGCTGGCGGTAAGCTTCTCGTGCCGCTTCTTTGCGTTGCTGAACCGGGGCGAAGAGGGGGGCAAGCCGGTGGGCCTGAACTGGTGGCTGGTGATCTACATCATTGTTTCACTGCAAATGACCACCACCATGCGGCCGCTTCTCGGGATGCCGGACAGCGGCGGCCTGCGGCCGAGGGAGAAGAAGTTCTTCCTGGCGCATTTCCAAGAGAGCTTCAGGAAGCAGAACAGTGGTTGGCGGCGAGGCAGATAGCCGCCCGACGGCTCACCAGCCCATGTCACCGCCGCCGAGATCGCCGCCTTCCTTCTTCTTTCTCTTTGGCGGCTTCTTGCGCTTGGCCTTGTCTTTGCCTTTGCCCACCTTGGCAGCGGCGCTGGAGGCCTTGAGGGATGTCACGATGCCTTCCGGGGTCATGGTGATCGAATACTTGAGGTCGCCCGCGGTGCCCTGGACCTCGTAGACGTCCTGGCCGCTCTTGTTCGTTAGCCTCGCGCCGGTTATGACGAAGTCCGGCGGGCTGGCGGCGTGCTTCGCACCCGAGGAGACGAGGGGCGGGAGGTCGTCTGCGTTCATCTGCTTCATTTTCCTCAGAACGGTGCCGTCGTCCGAGATGGACATCTGTACCTGGGACTCGCCCACGGTGCCCGATATGTTGTAGGTGATCTTCGCCGGCTGCCCTTCCTTGGCGCGGCCCTGGCTCTTTGATATCTTGCCGGACGTGAAGTTGGGTTCTTCCCGCGTGATGGCGTCAACAACGGCGCCGGGCAGGTCCTCCATCTTGACCGCTTCGCCCCCGGGCGCCCTCTTCTTCCTGCCTTCCTGCGCCCGGGCGGACACCGAAACAAACAGTGCAATGACAACGACGCTGAGAAACAGTACAAACCGTTCGTGTTTCACGTGTTACTTCCTTGTGTTTACCGCTCTCGCGACCCCGGTCCCTTTCTCGAAACCAGAAACCTGACACCCGGAACCCCATTTTACTCCTTTGGGATCTCTTTCTTCAACGCATAAAGCGCGTCGGAAGGAACAACCTGCTTCTTGGCATCCGGCGTGGTCCATTTGAGGCTAAGCTCGAAGCCGCCGGTGCCCTGGAAGAAGGTCACCTTCACGGGGTAGAGACCCGCCTTCAGACTGAGCTTGCGGCTCTTCTCGACGACTCCGTGGGAGCCGCCGTTGTCGATTATCTGCATGCCGCCCAGGAACAGGTAGCTGCCGTCGTCGGACGCAAGGTGGAAGGTATAGTCACCGTCCCTGGGTATCTCGATAAGGCCGTCGAACATGAGGCCGATGTTCTCGTCCCGTGTTCGCTTCGAATGGTCCACGATTTCGGCCTTCAGCACCTTGGCGGGCTCGCCTTTCTTGTGGAAATCGGCGCTGGGCGAGGTGTCCGGCTCGTAGCATCTCAGCACGAGCCCGTTGGCCAGGTCTTTCTTCCGCACGTCGGCCGGTTCGATTCCCAGGGTGATGATCCGGAACGAGGTGTCGTTGATCTCCTTCGAGACGGTCTGGATCTGGCCGTCCAGCTCCCTTGATTTCTGGTTCATCTCACTCATCTGTTTCCCGAGCTCGGCGCAGACCTCGTCGCCTTTGCGCAGCTCGGCGATTTTCTTGTTCAGCATCTTCTGCGCGTCCTTCACGGCCTGCAGCAACTTGGGCGCTTCGGATGCTGCATATCCGTCGTCGTATGCTTTCTTGGACTCGGCGGCCGCCTTGCGCGCGGCCCTGATCTCTTCGCTTTCGTTGGTCTTGTCGAACAGCTTGCGCCATTCGGCGTCGATCTCCGCCCTGCGTTTGCGGGCCGCCTCACGGTCCTCCGCGAAGCCGGCCTTCTGTTTCTTCAGTTCGACAGCCCGTTCGTCTTCCGCGAAGGCCTTGCTTTGGAGGGTCTCCGCCTCTTTGGCGGCCTCGTTGTACGCGACCTGCAGCTCCGCCGTTGCTTCCTTGTGAACCTTGGCGCGTAGCTGGTTGTGCTCGTGTTCCTTCGCGCGCCAGGCCTTTTCCGCCGCAACGACTTCAGGCGCACGACGTGCCTTGTTCTCGATGTCGCCGATCTTGTTGCGGACCTCGTCGTAGGCCTTGCGCGCGGCGACGATGTCGGGATCAGTGCGCTCCTTGTGACGCCGGGCGTTGTCCGCTTTCCGGCGTTCGCCCTCGGCCTTGCGCACCTCCGGGTTGAATCCGATGCGGCGCGAAACGCCATCATTGAGCCGGAACTCGTTAAGCGCGATCTCGTATTCGATTTCGGCCTTCTGCTTACGGAGATCCGCGAGCAGAGACTGCAGTTCGGAAGCCTCTTTATCGGCATTCGTTACCTCGCGGCGTACCTTGTCGGCGTTTCTATGCGCTTCGGCCAGGGCCTTGTCGGCTTCCTTGAGTTTCTCGGCCGCTATCTTACGGTAGGCGGCCTCCTTTTCGGCCCGTTCCTTGTAGAGCTCCCCGAGCTCTTTGGGTTTGGCCGCGCCGCTTGCCTTGTAGTACTCGGAGCGAAGCTTGGCCGCTTCGTCACGAAGCGCCTTGAGCTCCGCGCTTTCGGATTCTGCCTTGCGGCGGGCGTTTTCCATTTGGTGACGCAGTGAGTTCCTCCCGGCCGACGCGGCGCGGAGGTCCTCGTTTTCCCGGTAGACGCGCGGCGAGACCTTGCGCTGCATGACGAAATCGGCTTCACGGCGCTGGAAATCGAGCAGAACGTCCTTGAGTGCGATATCGGCTTTCTCTTTGTTCATGGCCTTTGCCTCGTCGGTGGCGGCCAGTACCTTGTGACGGAGCGGCTCGACCGCGCGCTGTGCGTCGTCGCGCGCCTTGCGCCGTGCCGCCAGGTCCGGGTCGGTCTTGATGAACTTGTCCGCGGCCGCCTGCGCCTCGGCAACGGCCGCCCGAAGGTCCTGGATGCCCTGGGTCTTGTCCAGCTCCGCGTGCCTCGCCGCCAGTTTGGCCTGGGCCTCCCGGCGCTGCTTCTCAAGGGCGGTGCGCTTCTCCTGCAGGTTGTTCTTCTGTTCCTCCAACTCGGTCTTCCTCGTGTTCAGTTCCTTGATTTGCGCCTTGTCGGCGTGTGCCAGGAAGGCCGGCAGGGCCATTACCACGAGAGATGCCACGAGCGTTCCGAGCCACGAGCGACGAGCTGCCTGCGTCATATGGACCTCCTTTGCCTGGAATTCGTTCTGTCAAATATAACAGTACGTATTCCCCTTTAACGTTCGTTTTTAAAACGGGTTATCAGTCTTCTGTCTTTCTCCCCCGTTTTCTCTCCCT
>Ga0272442_10008566_pt1 | contig 12931 bp, 3 predicted proteins | sample SSMForm2O_FD_200262 | JGI IMG/M metagenome (GOLD analysis project Ga0272442, IMG submission 200262) | Marine sediment archaeal communities from Little Sippewissett salt marsh, Falmouth, MA, United States - SSM-Form-2O | ecosystem: Environmental > Aquatic > Marine > Wetlands > Sediment ...
TCAACGAGATGAATCCGAGGACGCTGGATCGCTTTCGCCTGCCACTACGCTATGAGGTCCTGTAGACCCACAAATAACTCGCGACCGCAGAAATCCAGGGGTGGCGGTTTGCTAAGACCTCTGAAGTCAGGAACTTGACGCCTCAAGAGTCATCGCATATATTATGCAGCAGCGACATAATGTCGGAGGTGCATAATGAGGCTGTCCTTTCTGAATCGGGAGAATGAGTTCAGAAGGTTGAAGCGGGCGATCACCGCACCGCAGGGATCGTTTTGCTGCCTGTATGGGCGACGACGATGCGGGAAGTCTCGGTTGCTCAGACAGCTCCTGCCCGAAGGACGGAGCGTCTATTACGTCGGCGACCGACGAGAGGCCGGACTGCAGAGGACGGCTCTAGCCGAGGCCGTCGGCCTGCTCCTTCCCGGGTTTGATGACGTTGCCTATCCTGACTGGCTCGCGCTTCTGAAGCGCTGGTGGAATGAGGCGCCCCCTGGAGGAGTGCTGAGCTTGGACGAGTTCCCGTATCTGGTCGACGTCAGCCCCGAGCTGCCGAGTCTACTCCAGAAACTCGTCGACGAGAATGCGGAGAAGCCGTTGCATCTGATCCTCTCGGGGTCGTCCCAACGAATGATGCAGGGACTCGTACTGGACGAATCAGAACCTCTCTATGGCCGGGCAAGAGAGATCATCCATGTCCGTCCGCTGGGCGCCGCTTGGCTGCAACGGGCGTTCGGGACAGACAGCGCAGACGAACTCGTGGCCGACTACGCCGTCTGGGGAGGCATCCCGCGCTACTGGGAACTGGCAACGGACTTCGGCGCCCTCTGGGACGCGGTGGAATCTCTGGTGTTCGACCCACTGGGTGTTCTTCACCAGGAACCGGGACGCCTGCTGAATGACGACATGCGTGACACGGTCCAGGCATCGTCCATACTCGCTGTCGTTGGCCGCGGCTGTCATCGCCTTTCGGAAATAGCCGGTCGGCTCGGAAAACCCGCCACATCCCTCACTCGTCCAATCCGAAGGCTTCTCCAATTGGGACTCCTTCGCCGGGATGTCCCGTTTGGACACAGCCCCGAGTCGAGCAAGTCGACCGTCTACTCCATTGCCGATCCCTTCCTGATGTTCTGGTTTCGTTTCGTCGACCCCAATCGCTCACGACTGGGCGCGGGGGCACTGGATTCGGTAACACAGGAAGTCCAGAAGGTTTTCCCCATTCACAAAGGCGCCGTCTGGGAGCAACTCGTACGGACGGCCATCCCAAGGCTTGCTCTCGGTGAAATGATATGGGGGCCGGCCTCACGCTGGTGGGGCCCGGGCATCGACCATCGCCCGATGGAAATCGATGTCGTTGCCGAATCCGAGGATCGACGCAGCCTGCTGGTTGGGGAAGTCAAGCTGTCTGTAAGCAGCACGGATATACCGAGAATCGAAACGGATCTGGTCAACAAAGCCCGCCGCCTCCCGTTCCTGGGAACGTCTGTGTCCATCCTTCCTTTCGTATTCTCCGTGAATCAGGACCCACATGTGCCAGCCGGGAACCGCGCGGTCACAGCCGAGCAAGTCCTGTCTGCATTGACATGATCGCGACGGAAGACAGCAGGATCGACAGGATGACGTGCCTACCGGGCACGAACCGTGAGCGGGCGGCAGGGATCACCCCGCCGCCCGTTTGGCTTCACGCCTTCCGTACCGGTCTCAGTCACCATCCTGAATCGTCACCGTCGCCGTGGCCGCACCGATCGTATAGGCCGGATCGGCCTGGATCGTGAGCATCGCGGTCTCGTCGCCTTCGACGAGATCGTCGTCGAGCGGGACGAGTGTGATGTCTCTACGGCCGACATCCGGGTTCAGCACAATCGGCAGGCTGATAGCCCTGTAGTCCGTGGCGTTGGCCGCCGTGCCTGTCAGCGTGCAGACCACCGTCAGCGTCTCGTGGAACCGGCTGGTGCGCTCGATCCGGTACTTGCCCAGGTTCTTGCCCAGTTGCGGCTCCACGGCCGTCGCGTCCGGAGCCGTCACCGATACCGTCGGCGTCGACAGATCGGTCGTGTCCAGGATCGTGACCGTGGCCGAGTTCTCGGTTGCGCTAACCTCGTAGCCTGCTCCGGCCGCAATGCTCATCACCACCGTCTCGTCGCCTTCCTCGGCCGCATCGGCGTACGGCCGCACCGTCAGCGTCCTGGCGCTCTGCCCGGCCTTGAACGTCACGCTCGTGGGCAACGTCTTGTAGTCGGTCCCGTCCTCGGCCGTGCCCGCCAGGTTCAACGCCACGGTCAGCTCCTCGTCGAGCCGGCTGTCGCGGCTGATCCGGAACCTGCCGTAATTCCGCTTCAGCGTCGGTTCGGCGGCCGTCGCATCCGCGGCGGTGATGGCGATCACCGGCGTTTCGAACGAGGTGTTGTCCGTCAACGTGACGGTCGCCTCGGAGGCTTCCGGGTCGACGCCGTAATCGGCCGTCCCCGCCAGCTTGAGCACCACCGTCTCGTCCGGCTCGACCTCGGCGTCGGCCCGCGGACTAACGCTGACGTTCTGGCTTGTCCGGCTCGCCCGAATCCTGGCCGTGCCCTTGAGCGTACTATAGTCCACGCCGTTCTCGGCCGTGCCGTCCAGCTCGTAGTCCACTGTCAGGTCCGCGCTCAGATCGCCCTCACGCACGATCCGGAACCTGCCGGATCCGTACTCGCCCAGCGGCTCCGACGCCATGGCGTCCGACGCTTCCACGCCGACTACCGTCGCCGGTCCGCCGCCGCCCCAGACGCCCGGGTTGACGGCCAGGTAGCCTACGGATTCCGTGGTGTGTTTTACCTCATCGCCGCTGGACTGCTCTTCCTCAACCTTGACCTCTACACCTGAGGCTGTGAGGCTCTGCGCACGAGTTCCGGCGGTATCTCCTCCATCCGCCCGCTGCATCGTCGCCAGCAACACCGGCGTATCGGCGAAGCTCGACGCAAACGCGATCGGATACCAATCCTGCGTGACCTTGTCCGGCGTTATCCCGCTTTCCAGGCCCGCAACAGCGGCATCGAGGCCGTTGTCCACGGCGATCCAGGCCACGGTCTCGACACCGTGGCTCTTGCCGCCCAATTCCTGGCTCTGCAAGTAGAGGCTCAGCCCGCTTGCCGTGATGCTCTTCTGGCGTATGGCCGCGGCCTGCGCGTCGTTGACCGTGACCACCTGCGAGAGCACCACAGGGGTGTCCGCGAACGGCTGCGGGAACGTCAGGGCCGTTGCGCTCGACCCGGCATCGATATGCCCGGCCTGCAACCGGCCGCCGCCGGGCAGCAGATGCGTGCCGCGCTCCACGACCATGTAGCCGACCGTTTCCTCGGCATGCACGCCGTCCTGGTAGTCCCATTCGTCGAGCTGGAACTCGAACGACGAGCCCGTGACGTTCCGCACCCGGATCGTTACCGGATCGGGATCGGCGTTGAGCGCCGGCCCCATGACGACTACCGGATCGGTGTAGCTCTGGGCCAGACTGACCGTATGCCACTGGTCCGGCCCGCTCTGCGCCACGCTGACCGACCCGCATTCGCCCTTGAACTCGCCCGGCTCGCCCACGGTCACCACGACCGTATCGCTGTCGGCCGCGCCGTCGTCGTCGGTCACCGTCAGGGTCACCGTGTAGGCGCCCGCGGCGCCGAAAGTGTGCAGGAACTCGGCTGCGGTCGAGAGCACATCGCCGCCCTCGGTCCACTCGTACGACACGATCGTGCCGTCCGGATCGGAACTGCCCGTCCCGTAGAAGTAGAACTCGGTCGCGGTATCGCCGCTGACCGGATCCGCACCGGCCATGGCGGTCGGCGGCCGGTTCACGTACTCCTCCACCGTTACCACGACCGTATCGGTGTCGGTCGCCCCGTCGTCATCGGTCACCGTCAGGGTGATCGTGTGCGTACCCACGGCCAGATCCACCGTCGGGCTCACGCCCGTGGCGATTTCCGTGCCGCTTTCGGTCCACACGTAGCTGACGATCGTGCCGTCCACGTCGCTCGAGCCCGAACCGTCCAGCGTCACCGATTCGCTGCCGCTGTTGTCGGTGTCGGTCACGGTCCGGTCCGCTCCGGCCTCGGCAATCGGCGGTTCGTTCACAGCGCCGACCAGCGCGGCGATCTCCGCCGCACTCAAGGCACGGTTGTAGACCCGCGCCTCGTCGAGCCGGCCCGCGAATGCTGCGCCGCCGCTGATCGTACCGTCATGGGCCACGAACGACCCATCATTGCCGCCCAGGCTGATGTCGCCGCTGTGCGAGCCGACCGCGACCGCCGTGCCCGCGCCGTACTCGACGCCGTCCAGATAGCCGCGCAGCGTGCCCGCGCCGGCATCCAACACCAGCGACGCGTGATGCCACTGCCCGTCGCCGGGCGCGGCCGTCTGCACGTACGAGCAGTTCGGCCAGGCTCCGACGTACAGGTTTCCGCCATCCAGGTACAACGCCAGCCCCTTCGAGCCGCCGCCTTCCTTGTAGAGCACCTGCTTGCCGCCCGAGACGTCGTCCGCCCGGAACCACAGCGTTATCGTGCGCAGATCCACCGTGCGCAGGTTGATATCCGCGCTGTCGGCCACTTCTATGCGATCGTCCACACCGTCGCACACGACCGCCCCACCGTCCTGTCCGCCGGCCGGCACGAACGCGGCGCCGTTCTTGAGCGTGCCGTCGTTGCCCGCGCCGGAGCTGTTCGAGGCGGCGGTACCGCCGCTCTCGTCCAACGCCAGGTGCATGACCAGCTCGTCACTGCCGGAGCCGCCGGCATTGACCGTCACCACAACCGTAGCGCTGTCGGTCGCGCCGTCGTCATCGGTCACCGTTAACACAATCGTGTGCGTACCCACCGCCAAGTCGACCGTCGGGCTCACACCCGTCGTGAGCTGCGTTCCGCCCTCGGTCCAGACGTAGGAGACGATCGAGCCGTCCGCATCCGTCGAACCGCTGCCGTCCAGCGTCACCGTTTCACTGCCGCTGTTGTCGGCGTCGGTCACGGTCCGGTCCGCTCCGGCGTCCGCCGTCGGCGGGTTGTTATCGCCCGAGCCGTCCGTGACCGTGAAGGTAATCGGGAATCCGACGTGTTCTTCATCCGGATCGTTCGACAGGACACACAGGGTGCCGTTGTACGTACTACCCGGCTCGCATTCGCGGGCGTCGAAGGTGAGCGTGACACTGCTGGAGTTGCCGGAACGGGTCTCCCCGAACTGCGGACCTGTCCGCATCCAGAAACGGGCGCAATCGTCCAGCTTGTATACCTCGGATTTCTTCCCAGTGCGGTGTAAAGGCGACACCCACATACCCCATTCATGATCCCAGGACATGTAATCGAAGTACTGTGTGTGTTTCTTTCCAAAGCGCGTGAAACTGATGACCTCATGGTTTCCCGTTTCGTAGTCGGGCTTGAGCACGGCCAGGAAAGCGAAGTTCTTCTTATTAGCCTGGAATCCGGAAATGGCTTTGAATCCCCGCACATCGGCCAGACCAGGCATCATGAGGCGGTCCTCCAGGCCCAGTCCTAGCACGTTGTGCAGGTTGTACGAACCCGGGAGTCTCTCACCGGTATGTTTGTCGCTTCGCGCAATGGCACTGAACAGCGAGAAGTGTATGTGTTGCTCATCCACGGCAAAGCCCTGGGTGACAAACATCATGAGCCCATCAGCAGCGATTTCCTTGCCCTTCCAGGTGCTCATGTTCAGGCGGCACGCCCAGTGCCCTTGCATGTAGAACAACGTGTTGTTCTGGAAGTCCCACGCCGTACCGCCGGGCCCGGCCCCGTCAAGCCCGTCCGGCGGTTCCTGCAATCGATCGATGAGGCGATAGTCCAAGACCCGGCCGTCGGAGCTCATCCTGTACAGCGTCAATTTGTCATGCGGCGCCGTCAAATCGTAGGCATCCGCACTCCACAGACCGCCCGATCCGTCATCGGTGAGGCCATACATCAGCCCCGCCGGGTGTCGGAACATGTGGCGCTTTTTCGAGATATCGACGATGTCGGGCAACAACCGCCATGTGAGGGTTCCGCCTCCGGCGTTTGCGATATCGATCACGACCGTCTTGACCTCGTCCCGCGCGGCCGTCACGTTCAGCAACGCCGGCAGATTGATGTCCGGATCCGCCGGGTTCACTTGCACGGTCACGGTGACGGTATCCGAGGCCACGGCAAAACGCTCGTCTTCCACCTCGAGGGTCAGCACGTGCTCCCCGATCAAGAAGTTGACGGTCGGTTGCGGACCCGTCGCAATGACTTCCTTGGAAGCGTCGTACCACGTGTAGGAGACGATGAATCCGTCGGGATCGTAACTGGCCGAACCGTCGAGGGTCACCGACTCGATCCCATCCGCGCCGCCGTCCACGATCGTCTGAGGGCTGCCCGCATCGGCCACGGGCAAGGCGTTCGGGGTCCCGCCCTCTACGTTGACGACCATCGAATCCTGATGGATGGCGCCGGACGCATCCCGCACCTCCAAAGCCAATGGATGGACGCTGATGGGCAGGTCGACTTGAATCTCGGCCGCCGTCCCCAGCACGTTTCCATCGTGATCCGACCATTCGTACGTCAAAACCGATCCATCGGGATCCCGGCTGGCGCTTCCGTCCAGCGCGACCGACGCGTAACCGTCCTGATCCGAATCCCGCACCGTCACGTCCGGTCCGGCATCCGCCACCGGAGGCCGGTTGCCGGACGCCCCGGTCACCGTGAAGACAACCGGCACGACCAGCCGCGGGTCGTTCGGATCGTTGGAGCTGAGGAAGATATCTCCCTGGTGCGTGCCCGGCTCCAGCGTCGCGCCATCCAGCATTATTGTCGCATCGGTCGAGGCCCACCGGGCCACCGTCCCGCTGCCCGGAGTCGCCCGCAGCCAACCGTTATTCTCACGGCCCGGATCGATCAAGATAATGCTGCGCATATAGCGCGACAGGCGCCACATATGCCCCGCGCCATCGTCGCAAAAACCGAACTCCGCGGCAATATACCCGGCATGAACGATGTCCTCCAGGATATCGCCCGTCTCCGGGTCGATCCGCTTGAAGGTATTGCCAAGCGGAGCAGCCCACAGCTCGCCATCGCGATACTGCAGGTCGCGGGTCCATTCCAACTCTTCAGAGACAACGACCGGTGCTCTGAACTCGGCGCCGGTCGTCTTGTCGATCTTGTACAACAGGCAATTGTACACTCCCATTAGCCAGATTGCGTCGGGTCCCACTGCCAGACCGTGGACTTCCTCCTCCAGAATACCATACGGGTTAGGCAGCGGCATGCTGTGTACCAGTTTGCGTTGCGTCAGATCGATCTTCACCACCCGATGCTTCCAGGTGTCGACACCCCAGAGGTATTCGCCATCCCATTCGAGACAAGCCAGCAAATCCACGCCGTCGATGCTGAAACCGTCAATCCGCGTCCCGGTCTTCGGGTCATACACATACAGATCGTGCGTGTATTCAGCCACATCGGTCACATACAGATACGTGCCGTCGAAAGCAATTCCGTATGGCATGAGGTGATCCGATTCGTACGGGATGAAGTCCAGCATCATCGAATCGTCGTACCATCCATTCTCGGCCAGCGCCGGTTTCAGGCCGTCGTCCACCGTCCACATCTTCCACGTGAGCGTATCGGAACCCTCGTTTCCGATCGCCAGCGACACCGTTGCCGCCTCGCCCCGGCGCGCCGTGGCCGCGACGGCATGCGGCGTCACAACCAGCCCCGCGTAGCCCATGTCCAGCACGATATCGCTCACGCTCGGCGGCACCATCACGCTGAACGGTTCGGTCGGAGAATAGTCACTCTTCGAGGCCGACAACGTCACCTTCGCAGCGCGACCGTAGACATGCGTGATCGAGAACGAGCCATCGGCGCCCGAGACAACCGATCCGTTCACGTCGCCGACGTAGACCACTTCGGCCCCCGGCAGCGGACCGAAGCCCGCGTTGCGATCCACGACACGGCCCGAAATCGTTGCCGTCTCGAAATCGAAGTCCAACACAACCGGCTCGCCCGGGCCCACAACGATGTGCCGATCGGACGACAACCATCCCTGCTGGACGGCGTACACCTCGTTGGTCCCGTCCACCGCAACCAGGCTGTAGCGGCCCTGGGTATCGCTCTTCACGGACATATCGTGCTTATGCGCACCCAGGCATACTGCTCTTACCTGTATGCCTTCCACCGGCGCCCCGTCCAGGCGAACAACACCCGAAATCGCTCTCGTTTGATAGACCGTCAGTCTCCAGGTATCGATCCGAGGATCCATATCGTCGCCGGTCAGCGTATGCTGCAGCGCCACCGCGAACGGGGTAGGACAGTCTTGCGACACGTCAAGCAGGTACGCGCCGTCGCCCATGGACCTGCCGTCCGCCGGAATATCTCCGAAAACGATGTCGCCGTCTACAACCGAAACACACTCGGCGCCTTCGACGACGGTCACCGTGCCCCGGGCATTCTTCACACCGGCCAGAGCCCCCGCATAGGCCTGCGCACGGAGCCCGATGCGTTCTCCCGGATTAACGATCGTGTCGCCATTGCCATCGGCCCCGTCGGTGGACCCGTCATTCACGGGCTTGATCCAAGTGACCGAAAAGGCGACACGGTTCAACGCCCCGCGGGCATTGAGCCTGCCACCGGTGGCGATGCGGCCTTCCATGCTCGCGATCGGGTCCACGCCCGCGAGGATCGCGTCTCGTACCTGCTCTCCCGAGAACATCGGCTGTTGGGCAAACAACAGAGCCGCGACCCCCGCCACATGCGGACCCGCCATCGAGGTGCCGCTCTTTTTGCCATACTTGTTGCCCGGCAGCGTGCTCCACACGCTCACCCCTGGCGCCGCCAAATCAACGGACTCCATGCCAAAACACGAAAAGGAAGCCAGAGTGTCGTTGCCGGTGCTCGCGGCCACGGCGATGATGTTGTTGCACTCGTACGACGCGGGATACGTTGGATAGAGATCGTTGTTGCCCTTATGGTTGCCGGCGGACGTTACGAAAAGAACGCCGCCTGCTCCCGCCTCGGCTATGGCCTGCTCGAGTTCGGTCGAACGCGGGCCCCCGCCCCACGAGTTCGAGGTCAGGCGCACGCCGATAGAGGTCGCATAGCGCACCGCGTCCACAATATCCGACATAGCGGCCGGGTTTCCACCCCCATCGAAAATCTTCATCGCCGCAATGCTCACCCGCCAGCACACGCCGACTACGCCCTTGCCGTTGTTGCCCACCGCACCGATTGTGCCGGCACAGTGCGTACCGTGAGAAAGGTCGTCGAAGGGGTCGGAATCCTGGTTGACGAAGTCCCACCCGTGCACGTCGTCGATATAGCCGTTTCCATCGTTGTCCAGGCCGTCGCCGGGGATCTCCTTTGGATTCGTCCAGATATTTGCTTTGAGATCTGGATGCTTATGGTCGACTCCGCTGTCTATCAGACCCACCAGAACGGACGCATCGCCGGTCGTCACGTCCCATGCCTCCGGCGCGTCGATGTCCGCGTCCGGGGTCACCCCCTCGAACTGTCCGGTGTTGTGCAGTCCCCAGAGATACTGGTAATCCGGATCGTCCGGTGTGTTGCAGAGCGTGTACAGATAGTCCGGCTCGGCGCGGGCGACGACGGCGAGTTCCTCGCCCAGCGTCGCGAGCGCTTCCGGGACCGAATCGACGTTCGGCTGGGGAACGGCGACCAGATACAGGCCCGGACTCTGCAGCTTCTTGCGCAGATGATAGCCGCTCCGGTTCACGGCCGCGACCAACGCCGCTTCCTCCACGCCCTCGCGCAAGCGCACGACCACATGGTCGCCGACCATCGCCTGAATGCCCGCGAGCCGCGGCACGCCGGCGGCCGGATCGGTTCGGACGGTTTCTTCGACTCGAATGTAGGGATACTTCATCTCCCCATTGCGAATCAGCGACACGCGCCTGACCCCATGCTCGTCGTCGGCCGCATCCGCCTTCCCGGTCGCATCGCTTCCCGCGGACTCGATCGATTCGTCCAACACATCCGATTCGCTCATGAGCGCACGCAACGGATGTTCCTCAAAGGTTTCGGCAAAGGTCTCGGCTCCGACTTGCGGCGAATGCGACAGCCCGCTCGCCGGTGCCGCAACGCTCTTCGGATCCGCGGCCGCCGAAGCAGCCGCGGCAGCCGCGGCCGTGAACGGCGGTTGGCTTCGATTGCCGGCCAATCCTGCAAACGCGGCCCCGGGCGCGACCGGGGCCGGTGCTTCCAAGGCTGACGCCGTCTCCCCGCCTTCCCGACGCCCCGAGAAGCCCACAATAGCGCCTACGAACACCGCCAGCGCGCCCAGACACGCCAACGCATTCAACCATGCGCCCATTCGTCTACCCTGGTCTCTACCACTCATACTCCATCCTCCTCTGTTTGTTTCCCCGATGTTGCTTCTCTGACATCGACATGCTTCCTTCTCCGAATCGTGATGTTGCGAATACCGATCTCACATTCGCGCACCGAAAAGCCTATCCTCGACACGCCGACGGCGATGAACTCCCTTTCCGGCTTTGGCATCCACGACATTTGTACCTGCCTTTCGTAAACCGGCCGCTGGTCGGGCAGCCGTCCGACCAGCAGTCGGGTCTCCAGGCCCCCATACCACCGGTTCCGACTCATAACATTGTGCCTACGGTCGAAGGACTGCTCAAGCACAGCCAACCCGACGTCCGCGACCGTCAGCGGACTACCTCCGGAAAACCAAACGTAGTCATGCTTCTCCGCAAACCTCTTGCGAATGCAGATTTCGAAATCAACTTGAACCCCAGGCCAGGAAGCGACGTCGCCAAACGAGTAGTAAGCATCAATATGCGCACCCGCCCCACTGCGCTCGAGGATCCGAATCGTCTCGTCTTCGGCACGAACAGTGTAATCCGGAGAAGGCGCCGGCGTGACCACGGATCTGCGAACGCGGTCGAAATACTGGACGTCCTCCACAAGACTCTCGGCCGGAATCCGCCGCGGCTCGCCCTGCCCTTCGGTCGAGCGGTCCAGGCCCCACTCCCCTCGCGCATACCCCAGCGCAACGCGTCGAAAGAAGATTCCCCCGTACTTCGGCGAAAACTCGCGCCCGTCGGAGGGCATGCGGACCGGTTCGGCGTCGGCAAACAGGCTGACGGCCTCGCCCGGCGTAAGATGTGTGGGAGTTTGGGAGTTTGTGGGTTTGTGGGTGGGCAGGAGTTGGGCAGTGCCGTTGGTCAGGTCGACCCGCGTGAAGGCATTCGTGCTCTCAGTCTTCGCGCCCTCGCTGCCCCCGCTTCGACCCGACACGTCCGCCACCATTAGCCAGAAGTCCGCCCCATCCGCAGCACTCTCCACGACCCCGTGCTCGGTCTCGAACCGCGCCGGGCCCTTCAATTCGGCCACAACCGCGCCCTTTCGAACGCGGAATGCGGAACGCGGAACGCGCAACGTGCGACGCCCCAACTTGGACATTGGATATTCCTTGTTGGATATTGGGTATTCTCTCAGTCCCAGTTCCCCCTCTTCCCTTAGCAGCACTCTTCCCCCGGCCTCCGACCGCAGCTCCACCTCCTGCCCCGGCCCGGTCCGGATCACGTCGCCGGGGCACAGCGCCTGGCCCACCTCGACACCTTCGACCGGGCCGGTCACCGAGGCCACGCGCCATTGGGTGGCGGGTTCCAAGGACCCAAAGGACCTAAGCGACCTAAAGGACGGACCGGAGAAACTCACAGCCGCGCCGATGCCGCCCGCCAGCACCAGGCCCGCCGCAACAATCCCGGCCACTTTCAGCACCCCCTGCCGCCCCATCTCGCGCAGCACCGAATCGGCCAACGACTTTGCCGTCTCGCTCGCCTCCCCAACCGACAGCTGACTCCTGACACATGACTCCTGAACCGCCTCCGCCTCATTCTCCAGCAGCGCCGTCAGCACCGCCAGTGACAGCGCGGTCCCCTTCTTCTCCAGTTTCTTCTTCAGCTTCCTTCTGGCACGGAACAGTCTCATTCGGACCGCATTCTGGGAACAACCCGAGCCGGCTGCGATTGCGGCGCAGCTCTGGTTCCGAAAGTAATGCGCCACAACAACACAGGACAATTCGGACGGCAGAGCCGCGATGGCCTGGTGTACTTGCTGCATGTCGATCTCAGCAGTGTTTCCGCCGGCCACCTCGCCATAGACGGCCTTCTGCTCCTCCTCTATCGCAGCCCGTTCGTGTCGTTGCCTACGACGCAATTCCGACCGCAGAAGAGCACGACTAACATTAACGCTCGTATGATGAATCCAGCCCGATATATCCCTGCGCCCCACGAGCGATTCAGCCTTGCGCGAGAGTAAAATGAAGACCGCTTGCACCGCATCTTCGACCATATCCGAGCCGCCTCGGAGGTATCGACGGCTCACGGTATAAGCCAACCCGCGATAGCGGGTGACCAAGCTCTCGAAGGCCCTGTCGTCACAATCGTCTACGAAAGCCTTCAGCAGATCGCTGTCCATGGCGTCTGTTGCTGGATTTATCATGGCTTCTACCTCTGTTCTTGCCGCAGAACGAGCGGTCATTTCCAAAAAACAGTACGGGCACCCAAGAATTGCGCTTGGATGCACGCCCTTTCGTCACGCGCCCTGGCAAAAAGGTGAACCAGCGGGCTATGCTGCTGTAAAGCGTAGCAAAATCAGGCGGAAGACACAACTTCCGCCGTTCCGCCGTTCCATGCATCCGTTGAAATCGCCCCAAATAGAATAATATCAAGGCCTATTTGGCGATATCAAGTTGACCTTGGCCCCCAAATATTGAATTATGGAACCCTAATTGGGGGAACGACAAGCTCCATCTGAAAGGCGAATCCATAGCCATGAACGAATTTGAATTGCTTCTGTCAAAAGTTCGATGAAAACGGATGAGACGGGGAACGGACGACGATGACGGGCGACGATTACGGAAGACGAGGGTCTGGCGGGCCCGATCGTGAGCCGTAATCGTCGCGCGTAATCGT
>Ga0272442_10008568_pt1 | contig 12930 bp, 14 predicted proteins | sample SSMForm2O_FD_200262 | JGI IMG/M metagenome (GOLD analysis project Ga0272442, IMG submission 200262) | Marine sediment archaeal communities from Little Sippewissett salt marsh, Falmouth, MA, United States - SSM-Form-2O | ecosystem: Environmental > Aquatic > Marine > Wetlands > Sediment ...
CGGGCCGGCCCGCGACCGCGTGAAACGCGCCGGCCCCGGCCTCGCGCGCGGGCCGGGGCCGCCGCGGCGCGCCGCGGAGTGGCGCGGCCTAGTTCGTGCGGTCGATCACCAGCCAGACCGTGGCCACGGAGGCGATGATCGACGCGATTTCCTTCAAGGTGGCCAGCTTGCCCTCGCCCACCGGCGGCGGCTTGACCGGCACGACGATGGTCGAACCCGCCATGACCACGGGATCGGGCCGCAGGCGCCGGATGGGCCGCGACAGCCCGTTGGGGTAGACCACGCGAGTCTTCCACTTGTCGGCCCCCTCGGCGTAGCCGCCGGCGCGGGCCACGTACCAGCCGATCTTCCTGCCCGGCTCGTGGAGCACGCTCGTCGGATAGCCCACGGCCCCCACCACCTTCACCGTGTGCTGGACCGAGGGCACCGTCACCGCGTCGCCCGGCGCCAGGACGGGATCGTGGTGCCCGCCCGGCTCGGCCAGGGCGCGGGCCAGGTCCAGGGCCACGTTCCCCACGCCGTCCTCGGCGCGGTCGATGCGGGCGCCGCCCGGGTAGGCCGTCGGCTTGAGGCCGCCGGCGCGGGCGACGAGGGAGGACAGCCGCTCGTCGGGCCTCTCGAGGCTGTAGACGCCGGGGTAGGCCACCTCGCCGCGCAGGGTGACGCGCCGCTGCCGCTCCCACCAGGGCAGCCGGCGCACGCTCACCCGGTCGTGGGGCGCCAGGGCGAAGGAGCGGGGCGCCGTCAGCCAGTCCGGCTCCAGGCTCAGGGTGATCAGGTCCACCGTCGCCCCCGGCGCCTCGCTGGCGTCGCGCGTGGCCAGGGCCTCGGGCCGCAGGCGGGCCACCTCGATCTTGAGCACGTCGGCGGATTCGGCCAGCCCGCCGGCCTGCAGGATCAGATCGCGCAGCGTGAGTCCCTCGCGGTAGTCGAAGGCGCCGGGGTCGCGCACGGCGCCGTCGATGGACACCGCGGCGCGGTCCTTCAGGTCCCAGACGGAAAAGACGCGCAGGTGGTCGCGCGGCTCGAGGAGCACGGGGCCGGCCCCGCCGGCCAGAGCCTCGCCCAGCGGAAAGCCGAGGGTGACGTGGCGCCGGTCGTCCGTGACGCGGTCGATGAGAGCGCGCTCGACGAGCGTGTCGTCCCACAGGCCGCCGGCCCGGGTTATCAGCGCGGCCACGTCCAGCCCCGCGCGCCACTGGTAGCGGCCGGGCTGCTTGACGTTGCCGCTGACGCGCACCCAGTTCTCCAGGCGCTCGTCGATGGCGTCGATGGCGACGACGTCGCCGTCGAGCAGCGGCGCGTCGCCGTCCAGGGGCAGGTCCACCTGGACGCGGTCGGGCCGCTCGGGCTCGCGCTCGCCGGGCGGCAGGATGCGCTCCACGTGGGCCACGGTGCGCGCGGCCTCGGCCGTGAAGCCGCCCGCGTAGCGGACGAGATCGGCCAGCGTCTCGCCGGCGACGAGCTCGAAGCGTAGGGGCCGGCGCACGGCACCGCGCAGCTTGACCGTGCGGCCGCGGGGCGGGACGAAGACCGTGTCGCCCTCGCGCAGCAGGGCGTCGCCGTCGCGGACGCCGGCGGCCAGGTAGCGGTAGAGGTCCAGGCGGGCGGCCGTCTCGCCGCCGCGCACCAGGCGCAGGTCGCGCAGGGTGCCCGCCGGCGTCGGTCCGCCGGCGGCGTAGAGGGCCGTCAGGACCGTGGCCACGGAGGTCAGTTCGTAGGCGCCGGGCCGCACCACGTCCCCAACCACGAAGACGCGGATGGCGCGCAGGGCGCCCAGGCTGACGTCGAGGAAGGTGGTGGCGGCGTCGGGATCCTCGTCCAGGCCGGAGTAGGAGCGGGACAGGCTCTCGCGCACGGCGCGCTCCACCTGGCCCAGGGTGCGGTTGGCGCAGGCGATCTTGCCGCCCTTGGGCAGGAGGATGGTGCCGTCGCGGTCCACCAGGCGCTCGAGGCGGAACTCCACCTCGCCCCAGACGTCCACGACCACCTGGTCGCCCACGCCCAGCAGGTAATCGTCGGGCACGGGGCCGAAGGCCGTCGGGCTGAACAGCTCCGGCCCGAGGCGGAAGAAGCCGGCGCCGAAGAAGGAGTCGGCTGCGGCCGGGGCGGCGGGCGCCTCGGGGGCGAGGGCGGCCACGGAGACGGTGTCCAGGGGCAGCGAAAGGGGCAGGACGACCCGCGCGGCGCCGGGCGGCAATTCGCTGCGGCCGGGGGCGGCGGCCGCGGCGGCCTCACCGGCGGCCGAGTCGGCGGCGGTCCGTTCGGCGAGGAGGCGCAGCAGCTCCTCCTCGGACAGGCCCGCGGCCTGGGCGGCGCGGGCCAGTTCCTCGGGCGACGGCTCCTGGGCCGGCGCGGCGGCCGCGGCCAGGACGATGCACGCGGCGGCCACGGCCAGCGCGCGCGCTGCGCTGCCCCGGAATCCTCTCATCGGCTCACCCTCCGATTCGTGTGGTCCAGGCCATGCCGGTCCGCCGCCGGGCCCGATGGATCGGGCGCCGGACGCCGGTCCGCGACGAGCAAGAACTAGCGCGGAGCCGTCTATCCGGCAAGGACTTTCCCGGTTCGCGCGGGTCGCGCGCGCGGCCGCCGCGGCGCCGGCGCCCGCCGCCGGGCGCGCGGCGCCGGAGGCGCGCCACCGCGGGCGCCGGGCGTGGGGCTTGTCTCGCGCCTTCCGTTCCGGTAATGTGACGCGGACCTCCGCACCGGGCAGGGCGGGAAACGATCCCGTCCGGTCCGGCGGGGAGCCGGGGTCGCCATCCCCCTTCGCTTTGACCCCCTCACGGAAGGAGACGGAAGGCATGCGTCCGGTCTACATGGTTTCGGGCGGGATCAGCAAGTTCGCGAAAGCCCGACCCGACAAAACCTTCCAGGCGCTGTGCATGGAGGCGTACAGCTACGCCGTGCACGACCTGGGCCTGGAGGTGGGCAAGCTCAACGAGCTGGCCGACGGCTGCGTGATCAGCTACTTCAGCGATCACTTCGCCCGGCAGCTCATGGCCGGCATCATGGCTCAGGACTACCTGGGCCTGTGTCCCAAGCCGGGCCACCGCGTGGAGGGAGGCGGCGCCACGGGCGGCCTCTGTCTCCAGGAAGCGTGGAAGAACATCGCCAGCGGCCACATGGAGATCTGCCCGGCCGTGGGCTTCGAGACCATGAGCCACGTCAACACCTGGAAGGGCAACGAGTTCATCGCCCACGCCAGCGACGTGTCCTTCGACTATCCCGTGGGCGGGTTCTACAGCGGCTACTACGCCATGATGGTCGTGCGCCACATGATGGAGTACGGCACCAAGGTCGAGGACATGGCTCACGTGTCGGTGAAGAACCACATGAACGCCTTCTTCAACCCCTACGCGCAGAAGCGGCAGAAGCTGACCATCAAGGACGTGCGCGACGCGCCCATGGTGGCCTGGCCCCTGACCCGCCTGGACATCTGCGTCATGAGCGACGGCGCTGCCGCGGCCATCCTGGCCAGCGAGGAGGGCGTCAAGGAGATCGAGAAGGCGTCGGGCAAGCGCGTCAAGAAGGTGAAGGTGACCGGCATCGGCCGCGGCACCGACGCCATGCGCATGGCCGACCGCCCGCACCGCAAGGTGCCCCTGATGCCCCACGAGCAGGCCGGCGACTACGTCGGCAAGAAGTGGCACGGCGGGCGGCTCAAGTACCCCGGCATCCACAGCTTCCGCGCCGGCCGCATGGCCAGCCTGCAGGCCTACGAGATGGCGGGGATCATGGACCCGCTGGAGGAGATCGACTTCGTCGAGCTGCACGACGCGTACACGTCCAGCGAGATCCAGACCTACGAGGACATGGGCCTGTGCAAGTACGGCGAGGGCGGCAAGTTCGCGGCCAGCGGCAAGCCCTTCCTGCCCAACATCACCTACGGGCTGCCCAACGTGGACAAGGACCCGCAGAAGGGCAAGTGCCCGGTGAACCCGTCGGGCGGGCTCATCGCCTGCGGGCACCCGGTCGGCGCCACCGGCCTGATGCAGGCGGTCTTCGCCTGCTGGCAGCTCCAGAAGCGGATCCGCAAGCACCTCAAGAAGCCGGACATCCAGGTGCAGGACGCCAGGCGCGGCGCGATCCACAGCCACGCGGGGACGGGGACCTACGTGACGGTCACCATCCTCGAGGCGGAAGGAGGCAGGTAATGGCCCCGAAGAAGGAAATCCCGATGCGTCTGCCCGAGACCGAGACCGCGACCGAGGTCTACAACCTGCCCTTCCCGCAGCTGCCCAAGGACCTGGGCGCCCTCAAGGGCATGAAGCCCATCGTGGTCAAGCAGCCCTATCACATCGACTACATCCACAGCTACGGCCAGGACAGCCCCTGGCTCGCGGCCCTGAGCAACGGCACGATCCTCGGCAGCCGGTGCGCCCGGTGCAAGAACACCTACCCGCAGCCGCGCGGCCACTGCATGGACTGCGGCGACGAGACCGAGTGGGTGGTCCTGCCGAACAGGGCGAAGGTGCACACGTTCACCGTCTGCCACTTCGGGAGCCAGGAGTTCCTGCCCGAGTGCCCCTTCGTGCTGGCCCAGATCGAGTTCAAGGGCTGCGAGACGCTGCTGCTGGCGCGCCTGATGGGCGTGGATCCTTACAAACCGAGCCTGAAGTGGGTGGGCATGGAGGTGGAGGCCAAGTTCCGCCGCCTGTCCAAGACCAAGCCCACGGACGTCTATTTCGTGCCGGTGGGGTCATGATCCGGTAGCGAAGCGACGTTCTGCCTTCCTCGAGCCGGGCGGTCTTCGGGCCGCCCGGCTTTTCGCTGCCGACCGCCGCGCGGCGCCCTCAGGCCGCGTCGGGCTTGCGCGCGACGACCATCAGCATGTGGCCGCAGCGGTCGTCGACCCAGCGCCGGTGCTCCAGCAGGCGCCGGAACAGGCCCCGCCCCACGCGCCAGCGGATCAGCAGGCGCAGCAGCGGGATCTCCTCCCTCAGGCCCATGTAGCCCGCGTAGGATCCCGAGCCCACGATCTCGAAGCCCGCCGCCCGCACGAGATCGGAAAACTCGGCCCGCGGATACACATACTGGTAGAACTGCATGCCCTCCGGGCGCCCGCGGTACAGGCCCAGGCGGGCCTTGCACCGCCGCAGCGCGTACAGCGAGGGCACCGAGATGCAGGCGATGCCCCCCGGACGCAGGACGCGCAAGGCCTCGGCGAGGAACGGCTCCGGCCCCTCGCGCCTGTGCTCCATGACTCCCAGCGAGACGTACCCGGCGTAGTGGCCGTCGGGGACGTCGAGGGCCGTCACGTCGCCGACGCGGATCGGCAGGTCGTCGCGCACGGACCTGGCCATGGCGACCGTCCGCTCGCCCCATTCCACGCCCTCGACGTCGTATCCCCGGACGCGCAGGGCCAGCACCACCTGCCCCAGGCCGCAGCCGGCCTCGAGGATCCGCCCCTCGCGCGGCAGGTGCCGCTCGAAGATGCGGTCGAGGGCGCGGCTGGTCCTTCCGCGCGCGGCCGCGGTGTAGAACGTGGGCGAAATCGACTTCTGCCAGTGCTCGTCCCAGTAGGCGGTATCGGCGGCGGACTGGTAGTAGACGAGCCGGCCCTCTTCCATGCGGCGCTCCACAGGTCACCCCCCCACGGACCGTGCGCCCGTGCGATGTCAGGGAAGTCGCGATGCGATCGAAGCCCAGCATATCACAGCCCCCGGCCTGGGGAAACGGGATCGCCCGGCCGTTCTCCACGCGGCCGGGCCGCCGGCGGGACCGCCCGCAACGCCGTTCCATAACTGCTCGTGCATTTCCAGCGTTGCACGAATCATTCGACATATCGCATGATGGCGACGGGCGTCGGCGGTGGGCGCCCGAGCCGGGAGGTGCGCCATGCTCAGGCGGATCTGGGTGCCGGGGCTGCTGGGCGGCCACGTGCTGATCTTCTGGACGCTCATCGTCAACGGGCTGCTGCGCTTCCAGGCCAGGCTCGACATGAGGCGGGTGCCCGACGAGCCGCGCGTCTACGCGGTGCTCAAGGAGGCCATCACCGAGCCGGGCCGCTACGTCGTCAATCCGCCCCTCGCCGAGACGGGCTTCCCGCCCGGCGAGCCGGTCTTTGGCATCCTCTACGGCGGCGTGGGGCACGAGGCCGCGGGACCGATGATGTTCCTGATGCTCTGCATCGTCTTCGTCGGCCCCTTCATCGCGGCGGCGCTGCTGACCTCCGCCGCGCCGCGCGTGCTGGCCAGCTTCCGGCGCAAGGTGCTCTTCGTCTGGTCCCTCGGCTTCCTGCTCGCGGTGATGAGCCGCCTCACCCGCCACGGCATCGCCGACTACCCGCTGCGCGACGCGGCGATCTACGCGGCGCACGATGTCGTCGTCTGGCTGCTGGTGGCCCTGGTCCTGGCCTGGCGGATCCGGCCCGAGCCGAGGCCGGCGTAGCGGCGCCGGCGATGCGACGAGGAGGCGCATGAGCCGCAACCAACGTTCCTTCGGGTACCTGCTGGCCGAGGTGCTGCTGATCGTCGTCGGCGTCTTCCTGGGTCTGGCGGCCAACGAATGGCGCGGACGCGTCGCCGAGCGGGCCACCCTGGCGCAGGCCCTGCGCAGCATCCGCCAGGAGATCACGGAGAACCGCGACGAGCTGCGGGCGAAGCTGCCCTACTACGCCGAGATGCGCGCCTCCCTGGCGAGGGCGGCCATGGCCCAGGGGCCCGGCGCGCCCTTCGACAAGTGGGACTACGAGGGCTACACGGGATTCTCGGTGCCGCTGCTGCGGGCGTCGTCCTACGAGAACGCCCTCGCCATCGGGGCCATGGCCCGCGCCGACTACGGCCTGTCCGACCGCCTCGCGCGCACCTACATGCTCCAGCGCGAGTACGGCGACGCCCTGGACCTCTACCTCGCCGCCTTCCTGAACGGTCGGCTCGACACCCTCGGCGATCAGGGCGTGTTCTTCGGGGCCGCCCACGGCATCGGCTCGCGCCTGGCCACCGCCTACGAGGAGGCCCTCGCGGCCCTGCCCCCGGGAGGAGAATGAAGGAGCCCACGACTCCAGCTCGCCACGGCCGCGGCCGCTCCTTCGGCTTCCTGCTCGTCGAGGTCTTCCTGATCGTGCTGGGCGTGCTGCTCGGCCTGGCGGCCAACGAGTGGCGCGTCGAGCGGGAGAGGAACCACCGCACGCGCGCCGCCCTCGACTACATCTCGCGCGAACTCGAGGTCAACCGGCGGCAGATCGAGGCCCTCATCGACTACCACCGCGCGGTGAGCGATTCCCTCGACGCGCTCACCGACGGTGGCGCGGAATCCGTGACCGCCGCCGACCTGCGCCGCGCCATGCCGCAGGGCTTCTCGGTGCCGCTGATCCAGTCCAACGCCTGGGAACTGGCCCGCGGCACGGGCGCGGTGGAGAACTTGGAGCTGCGGACGGCCATGATGCTAGCGCGGATCTACGACCTGCAGGAATTCTACAACGGCAAGCTGGAGCGCGTGGCCGACAACCTGTACCTGGCGGGCAACCTCGACACCGAGCGCCGGGACCGCCTCGCCCTGGCGCTGCGCAATCTGGCCAACGACATCGCCCTCCACGAGCAGGACCTGCTGGATGGCTACGGGATGACCATCGCGCGGCTCGACAGCCTGCGCGCGGAATGAAACGGGCGGCGCGGCGCGCCGCCGGATCCGAACACGGAAAGGAGCACTGATGCCGGACGAAGGAACGTTTGATCGGCCCGGTGGCGACACCATTCAAGGCAGCACCATGGGCGGCACGGTGAAGGGGCCGCCCCCCGTCGATTCTGGTGTGATCAGCCTGCTCACGCAGACCAAGCCCTGGGTGCGCTTCATGTCCATCCTGGGCTTCGTCGGCTGCGGCTTTCTCGTGATCTCCGGCATGATCATGGGCGCCGTGGGCACCTTCAGCGAGATGGGCCCCGCCGGCGGGTTTATCGGCTTCGTCTACATCGCCATGGCCGTGCTCTACATCTTCCCGGCGCTGTTCCTCTTCCGCTACGCCGACGGGATCCGCGACCTGGCGCGCCTGCGCACGCCGCGCGCGCTGGAGGGGGCCCTCGATCAGCAGCGGCGCTTCTGGCGCTTCGTGGGCATCTTCACCATCGTCGTGCTGGGGCTCTACGTGGTGGGGCTGCTGATCGCCATGATCGTCGGCATCGCGGCGCTGTAGGGACATACGGCATGAAGATGAGAACAGGACTCCTGCTGGCCGCGGGTCTGCTCGCCGCCGCCTGCGTCCCGGGCTGCGCGAAGAAGACCTACCGCTGCCCGACTTCCGCCATGCTGCCCACCATGGGGCCGGACGACATCTTCGCGGCCGAGCGCGATCCTTACCGAGACCGCGCTCCGGCGCGAGGCGACGTGATCGTCTTCGAAGTGCCTGAGAGCGCTCCCCCGAACTTCCGCGGATCCTCGGTCAAGCGCTTGATCGGCCTGCCCGGCGACCGCATCGCGCTGGCGGGATACCGGGTGGTCGCCAACGGCGACACGCTCGACGAGCCCTACATCGCCATTCCTCCCGAGGACCAGCGTCGCACGGGCGGAAGCGCGCCCGGCGACATGGAGGAGCTGGTGGTTCCCGATGGCCATTGCTACGCGCTCGGCGACAACCGCGGCAACAGCCTGGACAGCCGCTACTACGGGCCGGTGCCGCTCGCTTCGATCGAGGCCCGGGCCACCGTCATCGTGCGCTCCCCGGACGAGGACCGCGTCGGCCGGCGCCTGTCGCCGCCCTAGCCATGGAACCGGGCACTGGACGCAAAGGGCCGCAGGCCCCGGCGGGAGCAGCAGGGGAGACGGACCGGCAGGAGAGGCGTACCGCGCGCAACGTCGCCCTCTACTCGCTGCTGGTCATCGGCCTGGGGTGGCTGGGCCGCCGGGTGGACGCGGCCGCGGGCGGCGCGCCGGGCGACGGGCCCGGCATGGCCGTCTGGATCGCCGCGCCCCTGGTCGCCTCCTTCGCCCTGCGGCTGCTCGGCGGCGACGGGTGGCGCGACCTGGGCATACGGCCCGCCTTCGCGGGAAACGGCCGCTGGTACGCCGTCAGCGCGCTGATCTACCCCGTGGCCGTGCTGGTCGTGGCGGCCGCCGGGCGCGCGGCGGGCGTCACGGCCTGTCCTGCTCGCGCCGCGCTGCCGCTGCAGGCGGCGGCGCTGCTGATCGTCCCCCAGCTCCTGACGAACATCCCCGAGGAGTTCGGCTTTCGCGGTTACCTGGCGCCCCGGCTTAGCGCGCTGCGCGTGAACGCACTGGCCGGGCACGCGCTGGTGGGGCTGGTGTGGGGCGCATGGCACCTGCCCTACCTGGCGGCCATCACGGGGTATACGGCGGAAGGCGCGGAGACGCTGATCCCGCGCTTCCTGGCCGGGACCGTCGCCGCGTCGCTGGTCTACGGGGAGATCCGCCTGCGCACGGGCTCGGTGTGGCCAGCCGTGCTGATGCAGACGGCGGGCGGCATGGCCGTGGGCGCGGCGCTGGCGGGCGGGGCCGTCCTGCCCGCGACGCCGGCGGCGATGCTCCTCGCGCCGACCCTCGAGGGCGGCCTGATGATCGCCCTGTTCCTGTTCGCCGGGCTATGGCTGCACGCCCAGCGGACGCGGCCGCCGCGGTGAAAGCCCCGAACGACACGGAGGGCGGCGCGCGACCGTCGCCGGGCGGGGATCGGCGGTTCCCGCGCACGGCGGCGTGGATCGTCCTGCCCCTCGGGCTGCTCTACGCCCTCCTGGCCGCCCGGCTGCCCGATGACGGGCCGGCGGCCTTCCTCGCGATCCTGCCGGGGCTGCTCGCCGCCGGCGCGCTCCGGGCCGCGGGCTTCCGGCGCCGGGACCTGCACCTGCGCCCGGCCCCCCTGTCGCGGACGGGCCTCGGCCTGCTGGCCGCCAGCCTCGTCTTCCTGCCCGTCATCCTGATCACCGGGCGCTGGACGGGATGGCGCTGGCCGGCCGCCCTGGTCTACGCCCCCGCATCGGGCATCTCCCAGGAACTCTACTTCCGCGCGGCCCTCCTGCCCCTGCTGACCGCCCTGCTCGGCGGACGGCGGAACGCGGCCCTCCTCGTGCACGCCCTGCTGTTCGCCGCGTGGCACCTGCCGGCGGCGCTGCCGGGCGCGCCGCCGGCGGGCGTCGCCGGCATCGTGGCGGTCACCTTCGCCTGCGGCCTGCTGTGGGGCACGCAGGTCCAGCGCGACGGCACCGTCTTCTGGCTGATGGCCCACCACTCGCTGCTGCTCGCCATCGCATCGCTGTTCACATGGGCCTAACGGATGCGCGATCGGCGCGGGGCGTGTATAATCTAATCACGAAAGACGCCGCCCCTGGCTGCCCACATCGGGGACATCGAGATCGATCCCGCGGACAGCCAGCACATCTACGTGCGTCAGGGAGGCTGGTGGGAGCCCGCGGATCCGGCTCTGGACATCTACGAAACCACGGACGGCGGGCAGCACTGGAACCCGATCCTTTCCGGGAACACATTGGATCTCGCCATGCACCCCGAGGACGCCTCGATCCTCGTCACCAGCGGGATGATGCTCACGCGCGACGGGGGCGACAGCTGGGAGGACATATCGGGCGATCTCCCCTTGAATGGCGGCGTCCATTGCACGATCTCATCCACGGACGATCGCATCTACGTGGCGGACAACTTCGACGGCGTGTTCGCGACCAATCTTGACCTGACGGCAGTGGACACGGAGGTCGGGTCGCCTCCTCGCAGCCTGGAGGTCTATCCGAATCCCTTCAATCCCCGCGCTACGATCCGATTTTCTCTCAACAAACGCCAGCACGTGCGCGTTACTGTCTACGACGTGTCTGGCTATGAGGTCGCCCTCCTCGCCGACGGCGTTTTCGGCCCGGGCGTCACGGAACTCACCTTTTCCGGGAAGAACCGGCGGGGCCGTCCGGTGCCCTCGGGCGTGTACCTCGTCAGGCTGACCGCGGGCAGCCACGGCGCCACGAATCGCGCCGTCCTCCTGAAATAGCGAACGCCCTGGGCGCCTGCGAGCCCGGCAGCCCGCAAAGGATGACCCCGGGCGCATACCCGCCCGGGGTCGCGTGAAGTCGGGACCGGCGCCGCGGGTGTCCCGAACCTAGCCCTCCGAAACCTCCCCGTCGGTCTCTTCGCGCTTGCCGCGACGCCGCTCCCGTACTGCCTGCTGCAGGAGGAACTCGATCTGGCCGTTCACGCTGCGCAGCTCCTGCGCCGCCCACCCCGCCAGTTCCTCCCAGAGCCGGGGGTCGATGCGCAGCAGGAACTTCTTGCGGGCGGCCACGGAATCCTCCCGCCTACTGGTAGAGCGTGCCGGTGTTCACCACGGGCGTGGCCGAGGACTCGCTGCAGAGCACCACGAGCAGGTTGCTCACCATGGTGGCCTTCTTCTCCTCGTCCAGGTCCACCACCTGCTTTTCTCTCAGCTTCTCCAGGGCCAGCTCCACCATGCTGACGGCGCCCTCGACGATCTGCGTCCGCGCCGCCACGACGGCCACGGCCTGCTGGCGGCGCAGCATGGCCTCGGCGATCTCCGGCGCGTAGGCCAGGTGGCTGATGCGCGCCTCGAGCACCTTGATGCCCGCGCGCTCGAAGCGGTCGGCCAGCTCCTTCTCCAGCACGCCGCTCACCTGGTCCGTGCCGGCCCGCAGGGTCAGCACCTCGTCGTCGGCGTCGTCGAAGGTATCGTAGGGATACGCGCCGGCCATGTGCCGCACCGCCGCCTCGCTCTGCACGACGACGTAGTGCTCGTAGTCGTCCACCTCGAAGGAGGCCTTGTAGGTGTCCTCCACCTGCCAGACCACCACGGCGGCGATCTCGATGGGATTGCCCGCCTTGTCGTTCACCTTGAGCTTCTCGCCGTTCAGGTTCCGCGCCCGCAGCGTGATCTTCTTCTTCGACATGAAGGGGTTGGTCCAGAAGAAGCCGTTCTTCTTGACCGTGCCCTTGTAGGTGCCGAAGAGCACCAGCACGCGCGCGTCGTTGGGATTGACGATGAAGAAGCCCGCCAGGGTCAGCAGGAAGAGGATGAAGAAGACGAAGAAGGGCAGCAGGTAGATGGGATTCTCCGTGCGGATCGTCCCGACGAGGTAGTAGACGGCGGCTGCCAGGAAGGCCAGGTCTACGAGCAGCATCACGTAGCCGCTAACGGCGCCGCGTGTCCTCTCACTGGTCATGTCGGTCTCCTTTGCAGGGTGGGTGACATCACGATGATATCACCTTGATATTGTTTCGACAAGTCCCTACCGCGACTGAAGGCCGATATTCGACGCGCCGGCAGGTGGTAGCGTCCGCCGGGATCCGGGTTTACCGCGCCCGGTCAGTGTCCGATTACGGTGTTTCAGATTCCTAAATTGCTTTCCCGCTTTGACTTAACCGAATGAATGCCTATCTTGTGGGAAAGCCGGGTCGGTCCTCCCTCCTCCCCTGCGCGCCGACCCCCACCGGAGGTTCCGGCGTGCGCAGGTTCCGCATCGCACTCATCCTGGCCATCGCCGCCGCTCTCGCCGCCGCCCTTGCGGCGGGACCGGCCCAGGGAGCCTCCAGGAAGGCAGGTGACGCCATGACCGCCGACGAGCTCGACCGCGACGGCCCCCGCTACTCGGCGTCCGGACACGACATCACGCGCCTGTCGGCCGAGGAGCTGGCCGAGCGCGTGGCGAAGCTGACGCCCGAGCAGGCGCGCATCACCCAGCGCGCCGGCACGGAGCCGGCCTTCTGCGGCACCCTGCTCGACAACAAGAAGGACGGCGTGTACCTCTGCGTGGTCTGCGGGCTGCCGCTCTTCGACAGCGAGCACAAGTTCGACTCGGGCACGGGCTGGCCCAGCTTTCACTCGCCCCACGATCCCGAGCACGTGGGCACGCGCACGGACCGCGGCCACGGCATGGTCCGCACGGAGATCTTCTGCGCGCGCTGCAACGCCCACCTGGGCCACGTCTTCGAGGACGGACCCCGGCCCACCGGCCGGCGCTATTGCCTCAA
>Ga0272442_10008569_pt1 | contig 12929 bp, 11 predicted proteins | sample SSMForm2O_FD_200262 | JGI IMG/M metagenome (GOLD analysis project Ga0272442, IMG submission 200262) | Marine sediment archaeal communities from Little Sippewissett salt marsh, Falmouth, MA, United States - SSM-Form-2O | ecosystem: Environmental > Aquatic > Marine > Wetlands > Sediment ...
ATTCAGATCCTCGACATGGTGGAAACCCGCCGGGAGCTGAACTCCGGGTTCCTGGACATCTACCTGTCAAGCCTGAGCAACCGCATGAACGAGATCATGAAGGTCCTGACGCTCATCGCTACTATTTTCATTCCCCTTACGTTCATCGCCGGCATCTACGGCATGAACTTCGAGTTCATGCCGGAACTCAAGTGGCCCTTCGGCTACTTCGCGGTCCTGGGTTTGATGGCGGTGATCGGCGCGGGCATGGTGTACGTCTTCAAACGCAAAAAGTGGCTGTAATCCCCGGCTGCCACCGTCACATTCCCACGCTCCTCCCAGCGATTGGGTGGCGGCGGCTCCCTATCCCGGTTGCCCCGCCAAACCTGGCGTACAGGCTGGGGAGACAGGGATTACAGGAATTCGGAAACCAGGTTCTTGGCTTCCTTTCTCATCTGGTGGCGGGTCAGGCCGATGTTGCCCGAAGTTTTCAGCAACACCCCCATGGCCCCCTTGCCGGGCACGATACAGGAGTGGATGAAAATATAATCATCGGTGTGAATCTCCACGAAGTTGCACACGCCCATCCCCATTTTCTCGGCAATGGAGCGGGCGGATTTGTACAACTCGATGGCCAGGCCGCCGACTTCCTGGATGTTGAATTCCCCCGATGCCCGGGAAGCCAGGATCTCCCCGCTGCCGTTGTATATTCCCGATGCCACATAACCCGATATTCCGGCAATATTCTCAAAAGCACCCTCAAACTTGTCCACATTGCTTGGCGTCATGTTTTTCTCCTTGGCAGCGTTTTTTTTCCGCCGGATCTCCGGCTTCCCCGACTCCCCTTCACCAAGATTGATTCCAGGCGGCTCCTCTTCGTATCCGATATCGATGGTAAAATCCATTCATGCCCCCAGAGGAAGTTTCGGATCTTTAAATCCTATAATGTTAAATGTATATCAAAAATACTTTTTTTTCAATTCCGGACCCGATTTTTCCGGTCCCTCGGATTGATTCAGCCGTAATGAGTGAAAAAACAGCTTTTCTTTAATAGAATCCGAGACATGTTCATTGTTTCTCATATTCTAAAGTATACCCGAATCAACAAGGGAGGGAACCATGAAGACCAGACTGGCGATCTTAATTTACCTTGTGTCCATAGCCACCCTGTCCGCTCAAAAGATTTATATATTCTCCCCCAACGGCGGAGAAGAGTGGCGTAAAGGAAGCAATCAAACCATTTCCTGGAACAACAGCGAGACTACTTCCGGGACCTTTAAAATCACCTTATGGAGAAACGGTTCCAACCTGGGCGTCATAGCCACCAATCTGCCGGCATCCCAAAACACCTTCGACTGGACGGTGGGTAAACTGCAAGGCGCCCCCGACGCGCCTCTTGGATCCGGATATACCGTAAAGATCCGTGTCCAGGGAAAACCGATAAGCGATACCAGTAACGCACCTTTTACTATCCGGGACAGGCCGCTGGCCGCACGCATTACTAAGGGGAACCGCCATGGGGATCCGGTATCGATACGCCCGCCCAATACCGGCGTACTCAATGCGACACCGGCCAATCGCATCCCTGCAGATCCGTGTAAGACAAACCAGGATGTAGACGCCCGGTTGTTTATCAAAGATGCCACGTTCATGTTTGATCCCGTCTCCAGGCATATGAATTTCTCCTTGAAAATCAAGAACAACAGTACCCGCTGCCTGAAGTCTCTTGAAGTCATTTTTGATGCGGTAACCTTGAATTCTCCGTTCGCCTATCACCACATCGACAGCACCATGATTAACGATCCCATACTTCCCGGCGAATGGACTTTAAAGGGAAATACCGAAAGGGCCTTCCCGGGTGGATTCACTCTCGCGGAAAGATTCCTCAATCCGGACACCTACACCGGCGTTTGCAAAGGAAAGCCCGGTCGCTCATGCATTAGGATCAGAGTGACGGTGAAACCTCACGATCCTCCCGCCGGCCCTGAAGACAAAGCAAGCTTCATAGTGGATCTGGGCGACTATAGTGAGTTATACGACTGAGCTCAAGAAATAAGCGGGTTTCGCCTCTCCCGGACCATCAGAAGCGGCATTCCGGTACGATGAGATAATCCCCGCGAAAAGAAAAAGACCAACCGGTCCGCTGCACGCGTCCGCGCCCTGATCGGGATGGGATCCTAGATGTTGATATACCGGAACTCCCCGGGGTGAAGGTGAAAGAAAAGGATGACCAGGACAATCAGTCATGACTTTGTGGTACAGGTCGAGGTCCATGAAGCCCAGAGGGCGCGTCATCATGGTGGTCCGGGGACACATCCGGCAGGTATACGGGCAATGGTTGGTTGGTTCGATCTGGTGCAGATGGGGTTCGGATCTACGTTGATCATCCAGCAGATCGCTCCACCCCTCGCGGCTCATCAGAGATTCCGGCAACTGAGAAATCAGGTCGTCATACATGGTCGTACGGGATTTTCGGCCATTGTGTTCAGGCCAGGCCAAGGTTCATCATCAGGCGACGAAGACCGATCAGTGGCCGCATCACCGCCGGCGCCGAGTAGCGGGGAGGACGACGATTCATGCAGCGCTCCAGGTGATCAACCGCTTTGTCCACGCTCATCATGAAGGGTTTCACGTCTCCCTTGGCCATCTTGGTATCCACGAAACCGAAACGCACATTGGTCACGCGGACCCCGAGAGGACGCACCGATCGGGCCAGTCCTTCCAGGTAGTTGGAGAAACCCGCCTTGGACCCGTGGTAGGAGGGAGCCTCCGCGGACAGCAGAACGTCCGCCATGCTGGATATGCCCATGAAGTGCCCCTGCCCCGCCTCGACCATGGCGGGGATAACCATGGCCGCGGCAGTGACCATTCCCATCAGGTTTACCTGAAAAATGTTTACTTCTCCGTACATATCGCGAGGATCCAGCAATTCTCCGATGCCGGCGCAGTATACACAGAGATCCGGCGTTTCGGTGAGCAGGCTTCTCATCAACTCCGGGAACTCCGGTTTCGCGACATCCGCCGTTGCGTGGGAATACGCCTGGTGAAGCACCTGAGACGGGCTGCGGGATATTCCATCCACCCGCCAGCCCTTGTCCAGCAGGCGCCGGGTCAGGGCCAGGCCGATACCATCGGAATTTCCTATAACAATCGCTTTCGCGGACATGCTCACCTCGCTGTCATCCTGCCGATGCTTTCCCCATGATAAGCTTATACCGCTACTTCACCAGGATCGGGATGGGTGCGAATCCGGGCCAGACAAACTCTTTGACCGCGGCATTCAACGGCAGGGCGAACACATACTCGATATCACTCTTGGCGATGGTTGGCTGGAGAATCGATTGACGCCCTCCCTTGCGCATATCGTAATACTCCGAGTAATCCCCCGCAGTGCCGGCACCCACGCAGGAATATGACTTTCCATCCGATGCGGCAACCATGGCCTTTACCAGGAAATCCTGCTTGATGGGTTTTCCGTTCAGTTGCTCCAGTTCCACCGTCACCCGTACCAGGTAAAGGTTGGGATCTCCTCCGGAGAACACGTACTTGCGGTTGGTGAAGTTGTTCTGCTTGACGATTTCCTTGCCCTCCACTTTGGCGGACTTTACCGTAAGGGCCCAACCGCCGGCGGTGAAACGTTCATTCATGCGGGGATTATTGACGACAATGCGGGGAATACGGCGCACCGCCTCGGCGGCGGACAATCCCGCCCGATGGTTGAGCAGGGTCATGTCCACCCGGGTTTTGCGGGTTCCGGTCTTTTTGTCCGACAGGATGATCATGGTGAGGGACCGACCATCCCGGGTAAAGTTGAGCAGCCCCCACATGTTTTCATTTTGCAGGCTGCCATCCTCTTTTTCCGCCAGCAGCCCCTTGTCCCAGGTCCAGCCCCGGGCGGGCATGGCATAGCGATAATAGTACCAGGTGCTCATTTTATCCCGGGGGCTTTCCACCAGGGAGGAACACATGGTAGAGGTAGGAATCATTTCGCCCAGCTTGACTACCCGGGAACCGGGCAAGAGCGGTACGCTGCCGTCCCAGAGGGTGGCCGGCTTCACCCCCACCGCGTCGTCGGCCAATACGGTGAATGAAGCCTCGGCCAGTTGTCGACCCTTGACGCTGAAAGTCACGGTATAGGTACCCGGGGCCCAGCCGCCGCCGGCCTTGCTGCCGAACCCCTGGGATGTCCAGGGGGTGGTCCAGCCTTTATCAATGTAGCTGTCCTTCTTCTGCTTGAAAATCGTCTTGCCCTTCTCATCCCGGCAAACGGCGATCACCTTGAAATCCAGGCGGTACCCCAGGGGCTCGAGTTCGAAATTCAATTCCCAATTGATATAGCGGGTCATGGACTGGATGAAACGGGTGCGATAGGCCCGTTCCTTGAAGGGCGTCGCGTAATAAGAACTCTCGAAAAAACGCACCTCTTTAAAGGAATCAGCCAGGATCTCCGCCGGCTTGCGACGGTCCGCCCCCACAGCGGAAATTCCGGACGACAACAGGAATACCATCATCAACACCACCCGCCGGCGGGATACACTCTCGCAAAAGGTCATCATCTCCTCCCCTGAAATTTGTTCCAGCATACAACAATCCGGCCATAAAGATCAAATTGATTATGAAAGCGGTACAATCGGTCGGCATTGGGGAATAATTTGCGTTTTTGTGCGTTTAGGGGGTAGGATGCAAAACGCAATGACCATTCACGCGGTACCCGGCGCCGGGAGCGAAAAAGCCGAAGAAAAGCGGGAAACCCTGCACCGCCACCTGCTGGAGCAGCGGCGCGACGTTTTCCTCCTCTGCCTGGGATTCACCGGCAATCCGTCGGACGCCCGGGACCTGGCCCAGGAAACCTTCGCCCGCGCCCTGGCCCGTCCAGCCGTGTTGCCGGAAGAGGCTTATCGTCCCTGGCTCCTGCGCATCGCCCGCAACGCCTGCATCGATCATGAGCGCCGGCGGCGGATACGGCGGATATTCATGCCCCGGCTCGCGCCGGATGAACAGGACCGGCAGACTCCGGACAACAACCTGGACCGGGACCTGGGCATCGCCCGGGTACGCGCCGCCATCCGTTCATTATCCCGTCCCCTGCGGGAGGTGCTGGTGCTGCGGGAATACGGTGAGCTCAGCTACCGGGAGATCGCCGCCGCCCTGGACCTAAAGCAGGGTACGGTCATGTCAAGGCTCAATCGCGCCCGGGACGCGGTGATCCGGATGGTGAAGGAGGAGTGCCATGAAGACCAGCAATGACCGGGAATGGGCGGATATCCGCCGCTTGATCGAAAACGACAAGGCCGGGGCCTGGGCCGAGATGGACAGCCATGTCCATCCCGCCCCGTCTTCCGCTTCATCCCGGCGCCGATTTTATCCCCGCCTGGCCGCGGCCGCGGTGGTACTCCTGGCGATTGTGGGGCTGATCTTCCTCTCGCGCCCGGGGAATGATCCGGTAACCATCGACCAATTGCCCTTCTTCGCCAGCGCAGGCAAATCCATTGCCCATGGGGAACCTTCCCCCCGGGAACGCGAGATGGGCCGGCGCCTGGCGGGCTGGATCACCCTGGTCAACCGGGAAGCCTCGCCCTCGGTTCCATCCGCGGAAATCAGCAATGATAAAGATATAAAAAACCGGGAAACCATGCTCGAGCGTTTATTCCTGGAATCCACTCAACACCAGGAGGTGTGATCATGAAAAGAACGACAATCCTGCTGCTGACGATCCTGATGCTCTGCGGCTCCGCCTTTGCGGGAACCGGGGAAGAAAAGATCGTTCCCGGCAAAGTCAAGGACGGCCACGCCCTGCTGACGGATATGACCCATTTTTTCTCTGAAATCGCCCGCAAAGGCACGGGGCTGGAAAGCGCGGAGAGACGCCTGAACGCCGCCATCGCGGACGGAGCGACGACTTTCAAGGCCGGCAAAGTCGACGCGATTTTTTACCATCGGTTTCAGCGCCTGCTTTTGATCTTCAAACTCATCATGACACCGGTTACGCCAACCAACAACGTGTGGGAACCGGTGATCAAACAGGAACTCGGCGCATTCATCCGGGATGTTCTGGGAGAAGAATGGATCCTGAACTTCAAGGACAAGAGCAACATCGGCCGCCTGGCCGCGGCCATGGAAGAGGAATTCGCCAGCCTCTGGATCTATCTGGAAACCCTGGAGCGGCGCAGTGAACTGAAAAAGAAATACGGCAACCGTATGCTGCCGCCGCCGCCCCCACCGCCGAAGATTCCGCCCCCACCGCCGAAAAAGCCAAAGAAAGCGACCCCGCCCCCGCCGCCCCCGGCATAAATTCCCCATACGCAAAAGCCCCGCGTCCATTATGGACCGGGGCTTTTTTTTAGACGGAATATTCGATATTTGAGTCCGCCCGGCGCCGATCAGCGCGGGATCATTACGGGAACGCAAACCGCATCCGGCCCCCCGGGGCGCATCACCCGGGGGGCACGGGACGAACGCTCTACATCAGTGCTTTTTTCCCCGCAGGTCGTCTCCGGAAAAAGCCTGGGGAGAAGAACCCGTGGAAGCCGAAGAAGAAGGTGACAGGATCCGGATGGTCTGGGATTCGATCCGGTACCAGTCACTGGCGGGATCACTGTCGTCGGGATTCACGGTAAAGCGGGTGTCCACCGGTGAAACCTTGGGGAAGCCGGGATCCCGGCCGCCCTCGTATTCGTACTCCACCACGTCGAACTGATAGAAGGTATAACCGATCCAGTAATTATCCTGAAAGGGATGGGGCTTCGCCCAGGCGGGACCGACTTCGTGGCGGATTTCATAGTTCCCCAGTCCGCCTTCCAGAATTATGGTGGATTCGATTTTTTCCAGACTGTCGTATTCGGCATCCGGGTCATAATTCGAGTTGAAGCGCACGTTCTTGAACAGCTTCAGTTCATCGTTGACATAGACCTTGTGGTTGGTGATCAGGTTCTGCCCGGCGAACACGATGGTCACCCTGACCCTGACCCGGGTGATGGTTCCCAGCGGCTCCTTTTTGTCTTCCTTGGAGCCGCCACTCAACAGCACCGCCAGCAGCGCCACCAGAGCCACACCGCCCAATACCAGAACGATGGGAAATTTCTTTTTCTTTTTCTTGGCCGGAGCCACGATCACGCCGTTGTCAGGAGGCGGCGGAGGGGGTGCCGGCTCGGTCGCAACCGTAGTTTCCCCCGGGGCCGCGGCCTGCGCCGCCTTGACCTCCGCGCGAATCCGGTCCACCCGGCGAGCGAATTCAACATCCACTTCACTGTGTTGGAAAGCCGGATAGGTCTCGAAAACCTTGCGCAGGTTTTCATCGACCTTCTCATCCTCACCAACGGTGTAGTATACCTTTGAGAGGAGGTAGAAGGCATCGGCCACATTCTTCTTCTGAGCCACGATGGCCTTCAATTTAGCGATAAAGGTATCCAGGACGTGAATGGAACCCTCGTAGTCTCCCTGCTGATACATGCGCCGGGCTTTAAGCAGGGCGTCATCTTCATCCTGCTGGCCGGCCCAGGCCAGGTCAGCGGTCAATGTAAACCAGGAGAAAAGAACCAGAGCCACCACACCGGCTACTCGCAATGATCTGCCTCCAAGCATGTTATAACCTCCTCTTGAGAATAATTCGGCCTGCGTACGTTCCCACGCTATAGGACAATCGCCAGTCTTCAACCCTGACGGACTTGCCCAACCTGTCCTTTGGCGGGGTCAGTTTCATTGTATTGAATTTTTTTAACAGCAACCGTTTGACCAGCGGAGCCCGAACCCTGGGGATAATCACCACCTTGGAATCCATGGCCTTTACGACCTTCAACCTTCCATCAGTCTCAATACTCAATTCCAGGGTCATGGTCCCCATCACCTTTATCTTGCGGGGCAACTCATTGACCACGACGCGGTCCATGCTGCTGATGTAGCCGCGGGCCATCTCCGTGGGAACCCGCATCATTGTTACGGTACTGGGAGGCTGTATCGGCCTTGAGACTGGGGTGGCCGTTCCGGACTCTCCGTCAGCCGGCGATTTGGCCGTAACGGTCGGGGAATCCCGGGAGGTGGTCTCACTTTTGGGGGCGGTCCGGTCTTTCCCGGCCGGCTCCGGTTGAGAAGTTCGGGCCTTTTTTCCGGGATCCGCAATCGTTTGCGGGGACTTTGTCTCCGTAACCGTCATAGTGGGGGCTTGGTCCTGTTTGTCCGCGGTTCCTTCTTTTGATTGATCCGGTCCCGGCGTGTCCGAGGGAGATTCGGATTCAGGCCCGGCGGTTTTGACAATTCCCGGCTCCCGGGTGGAGGAACCTTCATCGCTCTTGTCATCGACAGCACTTTGCGGGGATCCGGCGACCTGCTGTTCCGCGGGGACCATCGGAGGCTGCGTCCGGTTTGCGGTTTTCCAGGGCTTCAACACCACCATCAGGGCCGTGGTCGCCATTGCCAGGAAAACCACCAGCAACACGGCGATCCGGCGGCCGGATCGTTTCTCCGGGGCGCGGAAGTCCCGAGACTTAACCGCATGATCGGGAACCGGGCTGACCATGGTGGCTTCCACCGCTTCGGGCTCTTCCAGGGCAATGGATGCTTTCCCGCGCAATTGTTCCAGCAGTTCACTTCCGCTCTGGATGCGCTGTTCCTTCTCTTTGGCCATCATGCGTTCCAGCAGCGGCTGGAAACGTTCCAGTCCCCGGGGCAATTGCGGAACCGGCTCATTGAGATGTTTCATCACCACGGCAATGTAATCCGTAGCTTTGTAAGGTACTTCGCCGGTAAGCATCTCATAAAACAACACCCCCAGGCTGTAGATATCCGCGCGACCGTCCACGGCCTGACCGCGGATCTGCTCCGGGCTCATATAATGGGGGGTGCCGATGGACATACCGGTCTTGGTCAGCTTGGTGGTGGTGCCGATGGCCTTGGCGATGCCGAAATCCACCAGGACCGGAGTATCCCCGTTGCGGAACATGATGTTGTCGGGTTTGATATCCCGGTGGATATATCCCTGATTGTGGGCGTACTCCAGGGCCTGGGCCATGGACTCCAGGACCCGTACCGCCTCAACGGCTTCCAGCCCCGCGCCGCCTTTGTCCCGGGCCCTCTGAATCCGTTCTTTCAGGGTACCGTCCAGGTACTCCATGACCATGTAGTAACTTTCCCCGGCCTGGCCCACATCGTATATGGTAACGATATTGGGGTGGTTCAGATTGGCCGCGGTTTCGGCCTCCTTGAGGAAACGCCGGGAAAAATTCTCATCCTTGAGCAGGAATCCTTCCATGACCTTGACGGCCACGCGGCGCTTGAGCCGGGTCTGCACGCCAAAATACACTTTGGCCATGCCACCTTCACCCAAACGGTATTGAAGTTGGTAACCTGGGATTTCAGGTAATCTATCCATGCTGATTTTCCACAATACCGAAAACTGCAACCATGTTAATGGGTCTATCCACAAAAGTCAACAAAAGGCGGTGCTTCGTCAGCGTTGCATTCGTTCCGGCCATTCCGTATAATACAGCCGAAACGTCAGGAATCCGGGAGACTGAATAACCGCCCGGAAAAATCACAGGAGGCTGATATGGACCGCAAGAAATTCGATGAGATAATCGATTTTGCCGTTGAACGGGAAGCCGACGCCATTAAATTCTATCAGGATCTGCAGAAGATGGTGCGTTTCAATTCCCAGCGCGAACTCCTTCATGAATTCGAAGAAATGGAAAAAGGTCACATAGAGATGCTGGAAAAAATCCGCATGACGGATGTCGAGCACATTGACATTCCCCGGATCCAGGATCTTCAGATCAGCGACTACATGGTATCATCTCCACCCACCGCGGACATGAACTTTGAAGACATCATCACCATAGCCATGAAACGGGAAGAAGCCGCGCAGAGGCTCTATACCGAAATGGCCGGTAAAGTAGACGACGCCAATATTCAAAAACTTTTTCTGCGCCTGGCCGCGGAAGAAGCCAAGCACAAACTCCACTTCGAGACCTTGTATGATGAGGAGGTCCTGGCGGACAACTAAAGTCCAGGTATCCCGAGGACAACCAAACCAGGTATTCGGAAGGCAACCTGGGGTACGGATTCCGGTGGACATCCAATGCCCACCGGAACAGTTCGCGGGAAATTTCAGTCGTCCAGTCCCAGCAGTCCTTTCTTGAAGTCCTCGCCGGGTCCGGGCTTCTCGCCGATCCAGCAGGCAAACAGGGCGTCAGCGAAATCCTTGCCGGCGATGGTTCCCTTAACCGCGCCTTTTACCTTTACTTCCGTGCCGATGCCGGGCAGATAAGTAAAAATCAACTGATCACCACTCGACACTTTGTCCATGTAACCGGCCAGGGTATCGAAGCGTTTCTTCAAGTCCTCGGAGTAACCCGGCGTATTGGCTTCCAGGCCTTCATACCAGGCGCCGTTAATCTTACCGGCTCCCACACTGCGTAGGAAATGCATAACCGTACGGCGTGGAGAATCGGCGGCCAGAATCTTACGGGCGTCGGTTTCCTTGGCGGGCAGGTAGAGCCCGGCAACATAGACTTTAAAAATTATTTTTTTCCGCAAGGCCATTCCGTTGAGAACCAGCGTGTTTTCCCCCACGGTAATGGAATCAGGCATGGTCACTCCGCGCAATTCACCGGCGGCCACGGGAGTGGCGATAAACCCGATCAACAATCCAATCAGCAACAAGTGTCTCATCATTTCCTCCAGCACCGCCCCGGGGTATGGGGAGCGGACGATTCAGAGCAACTCTACGCCGAAGGTGACGGAATGTCAAGTCTCGATGGACATGACCTCATGGTTATGCCAGAATGAGATCCATGGCAGAATCCTCCCGGATATTTTCCCCGCCGGTCACGGAGATCAAGCGTTGGATCCAGGATGGTTTTCGCGCATACGGACCCGACCCATGGCTGTTCCTGCGGGAACTGGCCCAGAATAGCCGGGACGCGGGTGCGCGAAAAATTGATATCCAGGTTCATCGGGACTCGCGAAACCAGGAAATACTGGAATTCAGGGACGACGGCCAGGGCATGTCGGAACGAACAGCCCGGGATTACCTGTTTCGTTTTTACGCTTCATCAAAGGAAGATTCCGCCGGAAAAGCCGGGCGCTTCGGAATCGGGTTCTGGTCCGTCTGGCGTTTCGCCCCGGCCAGATTAATCATTGAATCCCGGCGGGGCGGGCAATCCTGGTCGGTGGAAGTCGACCGGGACTTTAATGTCCGTCGACTTCCCGCCCCGGACCTGGCAAGAGGCACTCGTGTCCTGCTGCAACGTCCAGCTGCCTTTCCGGATGCCGAATCCTTTTCGGAAGCCGTGAACCGGGCGGCCCATCGCTATTGCGGTCACCTGTTACGGCTCCGGCCTTTCCATCGCACATTACCGGTAAAGCTGAACGGGCACCGGGTTTCCAGGCCCCTCCTGCCGGCGGGAATGTACGGGCGTACTTTCCGAAGCCGCCGTTTCTGCGGGGGAACGGCTCTGGGACGAGAACCGGAAGTCAGGGTTTTCAGCGGCGGACTGCCGATCTGGCGGGGAACATCGATAGCGGAACTGACCGGAAATGGGAAAGCCGAAAGAGAACATGCCTCATCGGTTCATGGCCTTTACCCGGTTGTATGGCTGGAGTGCCCCAACCTCCGCGTCGACCTCTCCCGACGACATCCCGTGAACGATCCTGAATTGAAAGCCCTGCGCCGGCGGGGGGAAAGGGAAACCGCCCGCCTGTTCGCCCGCATTCTGAACCGGGGAGCCGGCCGAAGTACCGCCGGCCGGATCCGCGACGGTGCCGAAGCCCTGGCCCTCCATCTCCGGGGGCGGATCTGGCTTCAGGCCGCCCTGCTACTCCTTCTGCTCATCCCGGTGGAAATCACCTTGTTGCGGTATTGGCTGGCCCCCTCCGGGGAGCCTCAGCCCCGGGATCCCGTCATGGAAAGGCTGAGCTACAAGGGCACCACCATTGATGTCGGCGGGCCTCTCAACGCTCCCAACCTGGAATATACTCCTGGAAAAAACCTGTTTTTCAGACTTTTTACCGTTGAACACTTCGACTCCCTCCGGGGTTTTGTTTATCGCCGGGGAACCCCCGGAAAAGCTCCGGAAGTCCAGCCTTCCCGAGAGCGGGTGGAAATCGACTGGCTTATCCAGGGAAAGGAGCGTATCATGCTGCCCCATCCCGTAGGGTTTCATATCCTGGCATCAAGCCTACGCTGGAACGGCAGATCCTTGGGCAGGATTCCGCTTGCCCATCATGATTCCTATCAGGTGGACCTGCCGGTTGGCATCCCCGGCAGGTTGCAATATACTTGCTTCCCGGTCGATCCCGCAGTTCCCCCGGACCGCGATTCACTCCAGACATTGCAATCACCGCCACCTCCCGATAACTGGCCGGAGAACATCCGGGCCCTGTTGCGCCGCGGCAAGGAATCAACCATCAACCAACGGGTGGAAATGGTCCGCCGGAAAGTGACCGAACTCTTATCGCCCATGGCGGCACGGGAAGCCGCCCGCCGTTTTCGGCAGGCCCGGGGTCCGGGATGGATCCGTCGAGTCCTGCAAACCGGCGGCGGGGATTGCGATGTCATAAACGGCCTTGCCGTCGTCATGCTGCGCGGGATGGAAATCCCCGCCCGCCTGGGTATCGGCTGGGTCGGCCGCAACGGGCGACTCACTCCCGGCCTGCACGCCTGGGTGGAGTTCCATCACAATGGCTGGAACTTCATGGACCTTTCAGGAGCCGGGAACTCCGCATCCACCCAATCTCAGCCGGCGCTTAATCCGGCAAAACATATTCCCGCCGCAACAAAATGGGCCTCGACGATCCTTACGCCTCTATTGGCCTTCGCATCGCTACTGGTTATGGGATTGATCTTCCGCCGCAGAAAGATCCGGGAGAATCCCCGCCGGGACGAAATACTATCCAGCCTTGTACTTGGCGCCCTGCTTTATCCCGGCCGTTGGGGATCCCACAACCGGATGTGGACT
>Ga0272442_10008570_pt1 | contig 12928 bp, 10 predicted proteins | sample SSMForm2O_FD_200262 | JGI IMG/M metagenome (GOLD analysis project Ga0272442, IMG submission 200262) | Marine sediment archaeal communities from Little Sippewissett salt marsh, Falmouth, MA, United States - SSM-Form-2O | ecosystem: Environmental > Aquatic > Marine > Wetlands > Sediment ...
ATATTGGTTGTTTAATTGTTCTAGTTTTTGCAGATTGGCTTTATCCATGATTATGGCTCCCTTTTTATTCAATGATAAATATTTATTTGGTTGAGCTGAACTATAGTAGATTAATTTAACGGTTTATGTCTTTGAATATTATCAAAGGATATATTATAGTTCAACTTACTTTAAATAGATGTGAGTAAAAGTTTTATTTTAAAACCAATTTTCAATAGTCCTACTTTAACTTATTACCCTTTCTCGCTATCATTCGTTATTGTTTTTTTCTTTGACATAGCTCTAATAAAACGCCGTTAAAATCCTTTGGATGCAAAAATGCTACCAAGCTTTCATTGGAACCTTTTTTAGGTTCATCGTTGATTAACCTGATATTTTCACTTTTTACTTTAGCCATACTTTTATTTATATTTTTTACATCTAAGGCGATATGGTGGATTCCTTCTCCTTTTTTTTGTATAAATTTTCCAATTACCGATTCTTCTTTTAAAGGTTCTAATAGTTCAATTTCCACGTTGTCAAATTTTAAAAAGGCTATTTGCATTTCACCATCTGCTGATTTTTCAGTATGAAAATGTAAGTCAGGACAAATTTTTTGAAATTTTTCGATTGCGTTTTTTAAATTTTTAACTGCTATACCAATATGCTCAATGTTCATTTTATTTGCTCCTTATTGCTTTGCAACAGCATTAATAAAGGACAATAATACCCTCTATTTTCCTTTATAAGTCTCAATGACTCCTTCTTTTTCCAATTGCACAATTTCCTCTGGCTTGTAACCAAGATCATTTAATACTTCTGTGGTATGTTCCCCAAGAAAAGCAGGTGCTAACCGAATGTTTGCCGGAGTTTTGGATAGTTTCACCGGAAAGGCTAAAGTCTTTACTTTGCCGGCTTTCTTATGATTCATCTCTGCAATTAGATTCCTTGCTATCACCTGAGGATCAGTCAAAACTTTATCCAGTGTATTGATTGGACCGCAAGGAATACCTGCACCATCCAAACGTTTAATGCACTCCTGTGTGGTAATATTTTTCAATGCTTTCTGAATAACTGAAGCAAGAGATTTCTGATTTTTTAACCTTAATACGTTGCTTGAGTATTTGGAATTGCTTAAAAGTTCGGATAGGTCAAAAACTTCACAGAATTTTTGCCACAACATCTCATTGCCGGTACCAACGGTAAAAGCGCCGTCTTTTGTTTCAAATGCCTGGTAGGGAGCGTTCTGCGGACTTGCGGAACCCATTCTTTTTGGAACTGTCCCATCAGCAAAATAATTTAAAGCAGGCATTAATGCCCAAGCTACTCCGGTTTCAAATAAAGAGGTATCTATAAATTGTCCTTCCTGAGTTTTTTCTCTGGCAATTAATGCAGCCAATATGCCGATAGTGGCATACATTCCCGAACCAATATCAGTTATCGGATATCCTACTTTTACAGGAGGACCATCTTCCTCGCCTGTCACGCTCATGAGTCCCGACATTCCCTGGGCAACTAAATCAAAGCCTCCCTTGCTGGCATATGGGCCTGTAGACCCATAGCCTGACACAGAACAATAGATTAATTTGGGATTGATTGATTTAATAGATTCATAATCCAGTTGAATTTTTTCCATTTTGCCAGGTTTGAAATTTTCAATAAGGACATCTGTATCCCTTAATAATTCTTTCACAATTTGTATGGCTTTTTCTTTCTTTAGATTTAAAGAAAGGCTTTTTTTATTGCGGTTCATGGCTAAAAAGCTAGTGCTTTCCCCGTTGATGAATTTTGGACCGTAATTTCTATAGACTTCGCCTATCCCTGGTCTTTCAATTTTTATTATATCTGCACCTAAATCTCCTAGAATTTGAGAGCAATAAGATGCAGACAAAAATTGCGAAAAATCAACAACTTTTATTCCGCGCAAACTATTCATTTATTTCTCCTTGTAATCTTACATTCTTTATAATATTTTTCTTCCAATTTTTGCATCTTTTACCTATATATAATATTCGATATACATTTTCTGCAAAATAATTTACTTATATGCTACATCCTATATAAAAACAATAATCAATTTTAACTGATAAACCTGTTTCTTAAAAAAATGAAAAACATTGTTTTAAAAATTAATAATTATTACATTCTCCAAAAACTGTTTTCATTTTATTGATTATTTCTCCAATAGTTGCTCTTGCTTTAACGGCTTTAATGACAACTGGCATTAAATTATTTCCATTCTCTGCAACCCTTCTTATTTCATCTAAAGCATTTCTCACCTTACGATTATCTCTCTCTTTTTTTACTTTTTTCAATCTTTCCTTTTGATTTTTTAATGTTTCCAAGGAAAATTTTTCTACTTTTATTTTTTTCTCATTTTTTTGTACACCAATGAATTTGTTAACCCCAACAATGACTTTTCTACCGGAATTGATTTCTTTCTGTGTATTATATGCAGAATTAATGATTTCTGAGGATATCCAGCCACTTTTAACACATTCCACAATTCCACCTAACTTCTCGATTTTTTCCAGTAATTGGCTTGCTTTCTCTTCCAATTCATTGGTTAAACTTTCAACATAATATGAACCGGCTAATGGATCCACGGTTTTAGTTACACCTGATTCATAAGCTATTACCTGTTGAGTCCTTAAGGATAGATTAACTGACTCAATGGTTGGAATAGATAACGCTTCATCATAACCGGCTACATGAATAGCTTGTGCTCCGCCTAAAACACCCGAAAGACAAATTAATGCACACCTTACTATGTTATTTAAAGGCTCCTGCGCAGTTAGGGAAGTACCATTGCCACCGGAAAAAAATCTCAACCTGCATGATTTTTCATTTTTTGCATAAAATCTATTTTTCATAATTTTTGCCCAGATTCTTCTTGCTGCTCTAAATTTTGCTATTTCCTCAAAAAAATCCTGATTGCATGCAAAATGAAATGACAACCTTGGGGCAAAACTATCTACGTCCATTCCCCTTTTTATAGCTTCTTCAACATATAAAATAGCTATAGACATGGTAATTGCTAATTCTTGAATGGCATTAGCCCCCAATTCCCTTATATGGTAACCTGTCAGGCTTATAGGATTAAATTTAGGTAAGCTTCTACTAGAATATTCTATGATGTCCCCTACAATTTTAATTGACGGTTCTATAGGAAATATATAGGAGTTCCTGGAAATAAATTCTTTTATCATTTCATTTTGTGTTGTTCCGGATAATATCTTGGCATCATATCCTCTTTCTTCAAAAACAGCTATAAACATAGCCAAAATGACAATTGCAGTTGAATTAATTGTAAAGTTTACACTCACTTTATCCAGAGGTATATCCTTAAAAAGAGTATGCATGTCTTCTATTGTATCAATAGCAACGCCAACTCTGCCAACTTCTTCTTCGATTTCTTTATTGTCTGAATCATAGCCTAATTGAGTGGGTAAATCGAAAGCTACACTTAAACCCGTTTGTCCTTGTCCAAGCAAATATTTATATCGCTCATTAGAATCGGCTGCTGTTCCAAAACCGGAATATTGTCTCATCGTCCATAATTTATCTCTGTACATCGATTTATAGGGTCCACGTGTATAGGGATATTCACCTGGTACTTCTGTTTTATTATTTTCTGTTTCTGCAGTATCTTTATTTGTATAGAATTCTTTGATGGATATCTTGGAATCTGTGTAAAATTGAACTTCTTGCTTTTTTTGCGTATTTGAATTGATATCTCCTTTTGTTACATTTTTATTTTCTTGAGCCTTTACAGAATTATTGTTTTTTATGACATTCACTAATTGATCTAAATTTGAACCAACAGGGAAAACTTCATCAATTCCAATGTTTTTTAAAGACGCAACATCTTCTTTTGGAATAACTCCTCCAAAAAATACCTTACACTTAATATTTTTCTTTTTTAAAGCATCAATCAGTTTTTTTGCTGATGTAATATGAGTTCCCGACAAACTACTGATACCTATAGCAGAAGCATCTTCTTCAATTGCAGCTTCAGTAATTTTTTCTACTGATTGTCTTAAGCCTAAATAAATGACTTCAACTCCTGAATTTTGCAGTGCCTTTGCAATTATTTTTAAACCTTTATCATGTCCGTCTAAACCAATTTTTGCAAGCAATACTCTCAATATATTTACCTCCATGGAAAATATTTAATTATTTATTTCCAGTTATCCAAACATTGTTCTTGGTAGCCACAAAATAATATCTGGAAATAAAATACATAAAAATACACCTATTAAAATGATAACTGTAAAGGGTATTATGCCCCTACAAATATCAGCCATAGAAACATCCTTAGGTGTTACTCCTTTTAAATAATTTAAAGCTGGACCTACCGGGGGTGTTAAAAAACAAGTTTGCAATGTTACGGCAATTAACATTACTAACCAAAGTAAGTCAAACTTAAAAGCTGTAAGCATTGGCAAAAAAATAGGAAAAACAAGAGGAATAATTTGTGTATAATCCATAATAAAGCCTAATAAAAAAACTATTCCGATCACTACACTAAGAAGGCCATATCTGCTTAATTCTAAACCTAGCATAAATTCTGTTACCATTTGTCTTCCACCCAAACCAAAGAAGGTTGAAGTAAAAACTGCTGCCCCAGCTATAATAGTTAATACCATACAGGAAGTCGTAGCGGTAGAAGCAATTATTTTCTTAAGGCTTAACCAAGACAATTCTCTGTATAATAAAACTAAAATAAACGTTAACAAAACTCCTACAGCTGCGGCTTCTGTAGCGGTAGCAATACCCATCAAGATCGAACCTAAAACTCCAAATATAATGACCAAAGCTGGAACCATATTGACTAAAAATAATCCCAACACTTTAACTCTATTAACTTTTTCTATTTCCTCTTTAGGTAAGGCTGGCCCATATCCGGGGCGTAAGTATGAGATTGTTAATATATATATCATATATAGTAAGCTTAGTAAAAAACCAGGAATAAAAGCGGCAGCAAAAAGTTGGCCAACAGACAACGTAGTATAAGCTGCCATTATAACCAGCATTATACTTGGAGGAATTAAGATGCCTAAAGAGCCACCGGCACATATTAATCCCAGTGATAATTCTTTATTATATTTATATCGACGCAAAACTGGAAAAGCTGTAAGGCCCATAGTAGTGACCGATGCTCCAATAATACCTGTGCAAGCAGCAAGTAATGTAGAAATCAAAATGACAGTAATTCCTAAACCACCTTTTGTCTTTCCAAATAAATAAGGAGCTGTACCAAATAATCTGTCTGCAATACCAGAATTTGACATAAAATTTGCCATAAGTATAAATAAAGGTACCGCCATCAAAACCGGGTTGCTCATTACATTAAAGATCCTGAGAGCACCCATCAAAAAAACCCTTGGTCCCCATTCAATAAATCCAAAAATAAAACCTACCCCTCCCATCACAAAACCTAGAGGGAAGCCTCCTAACAAGCCAGTGATTAATGTTATTAGCATTAACAAGAGAATAAGCTCATTGCCCATTATTTCTCCTCCTTATTTGAAACACTCAAAACATTGATTTTTTTAATAAATTCTAAGAAACCTTGTAATAATGCAAATAACATTCCAATAGGTATTGCTGCTTTCACGGGCCATATAATTATACCAGCAATTGAACCGCTTCTTTCTAGTGTTATAAAAGATTGTAAAGCAAATTTATATCCCCCGATAAGAGATCCAACAATGAAAGGTATAAAAAAAACAATATACCCAATTAAATCTAAAATAACTATTGTTTTTGAGGAGAACTTTGAATGCAGAATATCAATCCTTACATGGCTATCATGTAATAAGGTATAACCTATCAAAATCATGATGTAAATACCAAAAATATATGTGGATGTTTCGGTAGCCCATACAGTTGGCTTGCCAAAAAACCGTCGCGTAACTACTTCAAAGAGCATGATAACTGTAAATATTATGGCTAACCATCCAAATATTTTACCAACCCACTCATTAATATTTTCTAGATATTCAATTAAATTATTTTTATTGTTATTTTTCAAAATAATCACCTCACTCATCTAATAATTTCAATGCAAAAAGGTAAAAAGTTTCATCACTTATGTTATTAAAAACATTTTATATTAGCTTTATTTCTTAAACTTAATTACAAGATTGTTAACTATATTTATTACATTATCTATCCATAGGGGAGCTTTTAAAAAGCTCCCCTATTTATTAAAAGAAACATTATTGAACTCTCAGTAATAAATACTTCTAGAGATCTGGAAAGAATTTAATCTCACGAGACGGGTAATAAGGAGCAATTACTTTACGATAATTTGCAAACCTTTTATAAAAATCTACTTGAGATTTTAATATTCTTGCATACAATTCATTTTTAGAGGCGATTTCTTCTTGAATCTTGGATTTTATCTCTTCGATTTTATCAAGATCTTCATCACTTAATCTACACAATTCTACCCCCGCCTCAAGAAATTTATTAGTTGCTTCAGCATCCATATATAATTGTTCGTAAGCAGCTCTATTCATGCTAGCTTCAAAAGCTCCAGTAAGCATTGGTTTTAGATCCTCAGGTAAACTTTGCCATACATCTTTATTTATCAAAACACCAGTAACACCATATGGCTGATGCCATGATGGAGTGCAAACGTATTTAGTTATTTCCTGAAAACCTTGATCCCAATCATTTTTAGGTCCAGAAAACTCTGCACCATCTATAACGCCTCTTTGAAGTCCTTCATACGTTTCTGCAATCGGAAGAGGTGCAGGTGAAGCTCCTAATGCTTCCAGTACTTTTCCGCCAACATATGAAGAAGTTCTAATTTTTAAACCCTTAAAATCTTCTAAATTGTTAATTGGTACATTTGTTCTGAAACCAGATTCTGGCCCCATTAGATAATGTGGTAAATAAACAATATTATACAAACCATACGTCTCTTGATAAAAATCTTTTCCCCCGCCTACATAATACCACATCAAAAAATCCATCAAGGTTCCAGATGCAGTATGTGTAGCTAAAATATCAAAAGCAAGATTTTTCCCTACCCAATAAGAGCAAAAATCAGTTCCAGCATCTACAATCCCAGCACTGACTGCATCTAATATTTCACCACCAGAAACTATTTCACCTGCCTGAAAGACTTCAAATTTAATTCGACCAGCTGTAATTGCAGATATCCTTTCAAGAACCAATTTATCATATTCATACAAGGGCCCCGTGTATACACTTTGTACTCTTAGAGTAATAGTTTCGTTATCATCAGCTGCTAATGTCGGCAAAGAAAATAAACTAAGGCTGAAAATAACAAGAATCAATAATAATATTTTTTTATTAATACTCACAATCCTTCCTAATTTCATTTTATTATCCTCCTTTTAGATAAAAAATTTACATTTTGTTCGGTTATTCTTTAAATATAGGTAATGGTTTGCAATTCTCTTAAATCTTCTAGTAATTATTTTAATCTGTAAACTAAACCGTAATCCTTTCTAATTGCATTAATACATTTTCTTTTGAATTTAGATGGCAAATTCAGCTTAATCACTGGTGAATATATTTGGCGTTTCTGTTATCCTCCTTTGTTAAATTATTCATTTTTTTAGGTGATCACCTCCCTCTATCTCCCGTAATTCTAGTTTATTTAAATTGATGGACCAGGGAAAAAAACTTATTTTATTAAAACTCTAATATACTGATTGCATCGGTAGGACATTTTTTAACACAAGCAGGTTCGCCTCCGCAAAATTCGCATTTAAATGACTTTTTTATTTTTTCATTAAAAAACATTGCATTATATGGACATGCTTGAACGCATTTTTTACATCCGATGCACTTCTCTGAGTCAATTTTTATAATTCCATTTTCATCATCTGAATAAATTGCGCTAACCGGACAGCTTTCTATGCATGGAGCATCGGGACATTGTTGACATACAATTGTTGATAGATTTTCCGGTAAACCTTCCAACAACTTAACTATTCTCGATAATTCAGGATTATACACAAAATCATTTTTTACTGAACATACTAGCTCACATATTCGACAGCCAGTACATTTTTCTTCGTTTACTGTTATCTTTTTTATCCTAATCACCCCCTCTTTTTTTTCAAAAAATGTTAATATCTTATTTTTACATCTGCCATGCCTTCTGTGACAGTTGCAACTGCAGAAACATCCTTTCCTCCTAAACCGCTATTCATAGCTGAATTAAATTCTTGATAGGAAACGCTGCTTACTACAGAAGGAACTTTTAAATCATCGGCTAGTTTCATAAACAAACTCATATCTTTATGCATATGATGCAAAGCAAAGCTGACCTTATCATAATTACCCTTTGCAAGATTTTCTCCAAACGCATCTAAAACCTTACTATATGCACCACCACTCATTAACACATCAAGCAATTGTTTGGAATTTACTCCTGCTTTAACAGCCGCAGCAAAAGATTCAGCTAAAGCAACTAGTTGCACGCCCTGCACTATATTATTGCATAATTTTACAGTTTGTCCTGAACCAATATTTCCTAGATAAAATATGCTTTTACCAATTGATTCCAACACTGATTTTACTTTATTGAAATCTTCTTCATCCCCTCCAATCATGATAGATAAAGCTCCATTTTCAGCACCTTTTGGACCACCACTTACAGGGCAATCTAGGAAACCAATACCCATTTTCTTGGCTTTATTATATAATTCTTTTTCTACGTTAATAGCAGTTGTACTCATATCACAAATAAATGTTCCGTTTTGCATTCCTTGCAGTGCCCCATCTTCACCGTTTATTGCAGCTTGCACGGATTCGCTGGAAGGTAAACTTGCCAACAATATTTCTATTTTTTTCCCAACTTCTTTGGGATTGTCTAAAGGTATAGCACCAAGCTTTTCAGCATATTCCTTTGCCTCTGGTGATGGATCATAAGAATATACTTTATGTCCACTTTTTACTAAATTTTTCAACATTCCCTTTCCCATTGTGCCCACACCTAAAATTCCAACGATTGACATAATGTAAACTTCCTCCTTTTTCTATGTGAATTTTAATCAGAAAACTATTTTAGTTATTTTTCTCAATGGATAAGCTATAAATTTAAATCTTTAACAATATATCCTAATCCTAATTTGACAAGAGTTTCTTTTTTGGGAACACCTTTGATATCCCATCCTCTATTTTGATAATAACTATCTAACTCACTATTAAAGGCTTCTTTTGGGATAAATTGTCCTTTTGAAGGTCCGGAAGGAATCGGTGTATTCATAACCCTGTACGGTAAAGAATCATCTTTTCTGGAAGCCCCTTCTCTAACATTAAATGCTCTTTCAAGATTACATACTCTATCAGCGACTTGAATTACCTGATTAATTGATAAACTCATACCGGTCACCTTATTTAGCAACTCTACTAAATCCTCGGTAATATGTGTAATCCCAAAAATACTTTCAGTAAATCTGCAACATATCAAACAATCTGCAATTGCAGTTTGACGTTGAACATTTAATATATATTTACCTTTTCCCTTATGCACTAAACGATCTACGATTCCCCCTTTTTCTGCTGTTGGTCTACCATCTTGATGGGTTCCTCCTCTATTTGAAGTTGCAAATCCTAAGGCCATGCCGGGAAGTCCTCTTGGAGAATGAGCAGGTATTTCCAATCCTTTGCATTCACAGGTAAATTTTTCAGCGCCGTATATTTTGCCCATAAATCTTGTTCCTTCGCCTAAAATCGAACCGAAATCCTTTTTATAGCCGATTAGTTCAATTAATTGTAGTATCGTATCAGCATTTCCCCACTCAAGACTTAATCCTCCTGTGTCTTTAGAGGTTATCATGCCTTTTTCATAGCATTCCATGGCTAATCCTATCGCTGAACCGGCAGAAATAGTATCAATTCCTAAATCATCACACAACCTATCCGCTTTAATTATTGATGCAGGATCGCTATTATCACAATTGGATCCAAGTGCCCAAATAGTTTCATATTCTGGTCCGGTTGCAATTGAACCATTATATTTGCCATCTTTTACTTTATATACTTTTGCACATGCAACTGGACATGCAAAACAAGCTGAATGTTTTATGGCATATTTGTTTTTGAAAGTATTTCCACCAATCTCCTCATATCTATCAAAAATTTCAGTTTGCCAGTTGCGTGTTCCAAATAATCCTAAATTGTTCGCCCCATCAACCGATAATGTTGTTCCATACTCAGGCAATATCTTTCCGGTTACCGGATTATTTTTAAATTGAGCGATTAATTCATCGGTATATTTTTCTAATGATTCTATTTCAGGAATATCTACTCCTTTGCTGCCTTTCACCACAATTGCCTTCAGGTTTTTTGAACCCATTACAGCGCCGGTTCCTCCTCTTCCGGATGCATGTGTTCCGGAAATAATGCAAGCCATTTTGACCTGCTTTTCTCCGGCAGGTCCAATGCACACAGTCGCAGCCCTTTTTTCATCTAATTGTTTTAATAATTTTATCTGTGCCTCATATGTTTTCAATCCCCAAATTCCTTTGGCATTTCTCAGTTCTATAAAATCATCTTTAATATAAAGATAGACTGGTTTATCTGATTTACCACTAATAATAATTCCATCATATCCGGCAAATTTTAATTCAGCTCCGAAGTGTCCCCCAAAATAAGAACCCATAAATAAGTTAGTTAATGGAGATTTTGTTACAATGGCTGTTCTGCTTCCACATGCGGGGATTCTAGTGCCTTGAAGGGGACCGATCATAAATATTAAAGCATTGTTTTCACTCAGAGCATCGGTTTTTACAGAAACTTTATCATATAATAATTTCGCTGCAAAACCATTGCCTCCTATGAATTGTTCTGCCCATTTTGGATCAAGTTGTTGTGTGGATATTTTTTTAGTAGTTAAATCAATTTCAAGAATTTTTCCAGCATAACCGCCGTATTTAAACATAAATTTAGCCTCCTCGAAAATTAATTATTAAAATTTATGAATTTGTAATAGCAAAGGATTTTGAATGCAGTAATAGAGATAATATGTAGACAGGGAAGAAGTTTTTCTGGTGTTATTATGTATTAAAATAGCTTTTTAAACTATTTCTAGTATAGCTAAAGTGGATTTCTAGAAATCTTTTTGCCCCAATATAATCTTTATCTATTATACTTTTCAATAATCCAATGCAATGATCGAAATTTTGTCCATAGAATTCATCACTGTGATGAATTTTCAAAATGAAAACAAATAAAATATTAAATATTCTCTTATACATTTCTAGCAGTCGACTATTAGATGTACTTTTAATAATTAAGAGATGTAGCGTAGTATCCAAGGTATGAAATCTTTTACGAATTTCCAATTGATCCTTTTCGTGTTTCAACTCATAAAAATCATGTAATAATTTTTTGAATATTAGTTTGTCTTCTTCAATTATGGTATATTTCAAGGAACTACTTTCCAGTAACTCTCTAATATATAAAATTTCCTCTATGTCATTTTGGTTTAGTTTAAATACAAAATTACCAACATTTGGTATATTTTCTACTAATCCTTCTTTGGTTAGCTTGTTCAAAGCTTCCCTAACAGGAGTGGGACTAACATTATACTCTTTAGCAATTGAGGAGATAATAATTTTTTCACCCATCTTTAAATCGCTATTTATTATTTTTTTTACAATTAAATCGTAAATTTGATTGACTAAGTTAGTTTTGAGCAAATATTAAACTCCTCTCTATTATAATCGTATATTATATATAATATACGATTATAATAGTTTAAAAACCACTTTATGTCAAATTTTTTTAGGAATGTTAATCTTGAAGGTATTTTTGGGAAATATCTGCGTTGAATATTATTACTTATTATCCCTTATATGTTATACATAAGGTTACACTTTTTATTTCAACCTGTCAAATTATTATGTGATTTAAAAATCATAATTAGGCTTTTTCTAATATACAATTCAACTAAAGGTTTTTATTATCTTGATAAATAAGAACCTATCAATATACATTAAAAAATATGCCTTAATTCTTTAGGAGCTTTTTATTGAAAAAATCTTCTATCTTATATTTAAATTGTATTACTTTCAAGATGTGTTTACACATCTTGAAAGTAATACAATTCATCTTTTGAATATGTACAATTATAAAAATATCTAAAACTAACTTTCAAACATTAATACTATAAACAATTTTTCCAATATCTATATTGAAATTGGAATGTTTTTCCGCCTATGAAAATAGATAAAATAAATTGTGGTTTTTAGCTTGAAAATAAAGAAGCATTGGATATTATTGTAAAAGCAATGATTATTTGGAATACATTCTTTTTCATACAAAAATATAAAATTGAAAAACTTCTATAGGCCAGACCAGTTATCAATCCCAAGAATACTACTTAATTAAATATAACCAGATAAACGAGCGTATATATTTAAATAATATAATCATTTTACCATTATATTATATGGCCTAATGCTTAATCTTTTAGGCACAGCTTAAATCATCATTTATTCTACTTAGAATTCAAATGGTGAAATAATTTCATTTCCAAATTCTTCTTGTGCCATTTGCAATTTCAGTATTTGCGATTTTAATTCTTTGTCGAATGCTTCCGGCATGTTGATGTTTCCAAAAATTTTCATCATTCTCTCCATCTTTTGTAAGTATTTTGTTGTTTTAAGAGAGAATTGTTGTTCATATTCCTCCTTGGTATACTCTTTATTCATTTCACGCATAAATAGTTCGCTTAAATCCTCGTATTTTGGGATTTTGCCTACAGGAGTTTTAATGGCTTTATATTCTCCATACACCCTTCCCTCAGCCCAAAGGATCCATATCTTTTTATCCAATTTACTATTTAGATAATCTCCTTTTTCGTCTTTTAAGAAATAATTGGTGGCATAAATCTTGGGTGGATTATCCAAGCCTTCAATGAATTGTAAATGATTTTCTATGTAAGTCTTTATGG
>Ga0272442_10008572_pt1 | contig 12923 bp, 14 predicted proteins | sample SSMForm2O_FD_200262 | JGI IMG/M metagenome (GOLD analysis project Ga0272442, IMG submission 200262) | Marine sediment archaeal communities from Little Sippewissett salt marsh, Falmouth, MA, United States - SSM-Form-2O | ecosystem: Environmental > Aquatic > Marine > Wetlands > Sediment ...
TGCAAACTCCCAAGCATGGCCAATTGATCCACCTGGATTTGTTTCTAAATAAGTAAAGAATGCATCCGAGAAATAGCATTCTCCATCCCATGGTCCATGTGCAAGTCCTGTCGTATTTGAACTAGTAAGAATTACTCTATTACTCTCACTTAAATCATCTACAAATGATCCAGAATGACAGCTTTCTACAAGAACCATGCAGTTGCTATATTTATTTTTAATTCTATCAATTTGAGTATCAAGCCAGCCAGCAGTCATTTTTAACCAAGGTCTAAGATAAACGGTATCACCAGAACCATGACCACAAATATAAATGAAAACTTTGTTTTCTCCACCTATATACCTCGGGATCCATTTTGTGATAGCATACCATACCTGTATTCTAAGAGGCCCTCTAAGATATTTGATGTTATATCCTGCCCCATCAAGAGTATCTCTTGCATGTTCGGCAGTCATCGTTATTTCTTTCAAAGCAGGAACATTAATTCCGTATTCTTGAATTACTACTGCACAGTTTGCACCTGCAGGATTATTGATAATTGTTTCCTCATCACCGGGTTTCGGGTTTTGAAGGATTCTTGGATTTTCATAGATAGAATTGCCAACTGTATCTGTAATAAAAAACTCCTTTATATCATTCTGACTTTCTTCTGCACTAACAGTTAAAAATGCACTAAACATTAAATTTGCTGTTAAAAAAATTACCAGTAAAACTTTTTTCATATTTTTTCACCAACGGCGTTTTTATTATATATTGCTAACTGTGTTATTTAAAATTTACTATAAAAAAACTCAGTTAAAAATCAACAATTTATCTTACAACCATAACAGGCTTATGAGCATATTGTACAACTTTATTTGCCACACTGCCAATAAGATAACGTCCCAACTTACTTAGCCCTTTACTTCCTAGAACGATTAAATCGACATCTAATCTACTGGCAGCATCGATAATAATGGTTGCTGCATCTCCCTGTTCAACCATTCCTGTAATGGTGAAATCATGGGAACCGATATCGGCTATGGCATCAGCAATTAGATGTTTTGCCTTCTTTTTTAACTTGTCATATATTTCTTTTTCAACAAATGCTTTTTCAGAAGGGCTAGGAACCACTGCTAATAAAATAAGCTCACCGTACTCATTAATAAGCATCATGGCTCTGTTCAAGGCTTGTTCTGAACCCTCTGAGCCATCAAAACCTACTAATATTTTTTTCATATTCTATTTTTTTCTCCATACTGGACCCTTATCGGTATCCTGTATTTCAAATCCAATTTCTTCAAGTTCATTTCTTATTTGATCGGAAGTTTTCCAATCTTTATTTTTACGCACTTCTTCTCTTCTTTCAAGTAATTTCTTGAGAATTTCTTCACTATCTGTTGATTTAAAACCTTTTGCATGTTTTAAAACTAATGATTGCAGTTTTTTCGCCAGATCTGAATCATCTTGTTCTTTTTCATCTTGGAAAAGTGTCAAGACATCACCGATCATAAGCAGTGTTTCAAGGGCATATTTGCTCAAAGCTCCATTTGGATTGCTTTCTAAAAACCGATTACTTTTGTTTACAAACTCAAATATAACAGCAAAGGCCTTTGGCGTATTAAAATCATCATCCATTGCATCTTCAAACTGCTCTACAAGTTCTTTGATGTTTTTTTCATACTCTTTTTCTTCCGATGCTAAGTTATTTTCTTCAAGCTTCGGAGCGTTGTTAGAAAATCCTTCTAATTTTTCTTTTAGACGATATATTCGTTCAAGACTCTTCTCTACATCTTTTAATGCCTTTTCGCTGAAATCTGGCGGACTTCGGTAATGTGCTTGAGCAAAAAACGTTCTAATAACCTCGGCATCCCATTTTTTTAACAATTCAGAAATATTTACGATATTTCCAATTGACTTTGACATCTTTTCCCCATCGACGGTAAGCAGGCCAATATGCATCCAATATTTTGCAAACTTTTTACCTGTTGCAGCTTCAGCTTGCGCAATCTCATTTTCATGATGCGGAAATCTAAGGTCCATTCCTCCTCCATGAATATCAAAAGGCAATCCTAAGAATTTACTACTCATTGCTGAGCATTCAATATGCCAACCAGGCCTCCCCTTCCCCCATGGAGACTCCCAAGATGGCTCGCCCGGCTTAGCTGATTTCCACAGAGCAAAATCAAACGGGTTACGTTTTTTTTCACCAGTCGACACACATGATCCAACTTTCATTTCATCCAATTTTTGACCTGAGAGTTTTCCATAATCTTTGAACGTTTCAACAGAAAAATACACATCGCCATCTGCCTCATATCCATATCCTTTTTCAATGATTTTTTCTGTCATCTCTATCATATCTGGAATGGTTTCAGAGGCTTTTGGATAGAGATTTGCCCTTCTGATGCCTAACTTATCAAGATCATTAAGACAGATATCTGTAAATCGACGGGAGTATTCCAGTGGATCCACGCCTTCTTTATTTGCTGCTGCAATTATTTTATCATCCACGTCAGTAATGTTTTGAACATATGTAACTTTGTATTTCTTGTATTCAAAGTACCGTCTTATTACGTCAAAAGCCAAATAAGTGCGAGCATGACCGATATGGGCATCGCTATAAACAGTCATTCCACAGATGTACATCTTCACCTTATCTTTTTCGACTGGGATGAATTTCTCTTTTTTTCTGGTAAGTGAGTTGTAAATCTTAAGAGTCATGTTTTCCTCATGTCGGTGTATCCGATATCTAGTAAATAATATATACTTTACTGAAAACTTAATAAAATCTTCCAAATGCTTTATAAATATCTTCTCTATACCATGAAAACGGAGGCTTATGATGAAAACTACATTTAGTATAATTAAAGCGGATGTCGGTGGATGGCCAGGTCACGCATTGGTACACCCAAATTTGATCAAGATCGCAAACAAAGGATTAACAGCGGCGCAAAAATCCAAAATGCTTAAGGATTTTCATGTCACTCACTGTGGCGATGACCTTGAACTGATTATGACACATACAAATGGTGTCGACTCAAAGGAAATTCACAGTCTTGCATGGGACATATTTTGTGAAACAACAGAAGAAGCACGAGATCTTGGTTTGTATGGTGCTGGGCAAGATTTACTTGCTGATGCATTTTCAGGCAATATCAAAGGCATGGGTCCCGGTATTGCAGAAATGGAATTTACCGAAAGAAAAGCAGAACCAATTGTCACTTTTATGATGGATAAGACTGAACCAGGTGCGTTTAATTTTCCAATTTATAAGATATTTGCAGATCCTTTTAACACAGCCGGATTAGTTATTGATCCTTCTATTCATGATGGATTTGTCTTTGAAGTATGGGATATTCAGGAACATAAAAATGTATTTATGAAAACCCCTGAGGAGACGTATGACCTTCTAGCCCTGATAGGTGCAAAATCACGGTTTGTCATAAAACGGGTATTTCCAAAGAAGAGTTCCAAGCTACCGTCAGATGAACCAGTTTCTGTTATATCGACAGAAAAACTCTATCAAATTGCAGGCGAGTATGTTGGTAAGGATGATCCAGCAGGTGTTGTCCGTGCACAATCTGGACTTCCAGCATTGGGAGAAGTTCTTGAAGGATTTGCCCTTGGCCATCTCGTCTCCGGTTGGATGAGAGGATCACACAATGGTCCACTTATGCCCGTTTCCGTTAAAGAGGCACAATGTACAAGGTTTGATGGCCCACCACGAGTAATTGCACTTGGGTTCCAATTAAAAAACGGAATGCTTACAGAGCCAGTAGATCTATTTGATGATCCTGCCTTTGATCGAACCAGAATCGAAGCACAACATGTCATGGACTATATGAGACGTCATGGTCCGTTTGAACCGCATCGTCTCCCAATGGCAGATATGGAATACACAACTCTTCCAAACGTCATGAAAAACTTAGGAACTAGATTTAAAAAGGTAAAATAGGCCAAATCTCTCCATCCTTTACTTTTATATATTAAAACCATATTCAGGACTTACCTTATAGTACCTTGGAGTAGAACATAATGGCACGAATGCATGCAAGAAGAAAAGGCAAATCTGGATCAATTCATCCAGTTGGTAGAGTGAAATCTCCAGACTGGAGTTCTTTAAATCCTCGAGAGGTAGAATCACGAGTCATCGAGCTTGCTAAAAGCGGCAAGTCTACTAGTGAGGTTGGCATGGTGCTTAGAGACCAATATGCAGTCCCTGATGTTAAACTTTCAACAGGTAAAAAAATATCCAAGATTCTTGAAGGGAACAACATGAAGCCAGACATTCCCGAGGATTTACGAAATCTTATTGGTACTGCACTGCAGCTTAGAAAACATCTTGAGACTCATAAAAAGGATTTGAAGAATAAGCGAAATCTACATTTGACAGAATCTAAAATACGACGCCTAACTAAATACTACGTTTCAAACAAGAAACTTTCTCAGGGTTGGAAGTACACACCAGAGCAAGCAAAGTTGATGTTTGAATAATCACTATCTTTTTTAGTGAAGATTTCTTATTCCTTTTACTTATGACTGAAGATATTGTAGCACTGAGTAAACAAGCGGCAGACATAGTAACGTCATTCCCGCCGTTAACCAAAATCAGAGTGGTTTCACACTATGATGCTGATGGCATTACAGCTGCAGCCATTCTTTGCAAAGCATTGTACCGTGCAGGCTACGATTTTCATGTTTCTTTGATGAGAAACCCTTTTGATAAAGGCCTAGAACGTGTAAAAAAGGAAGACAATGAATTAATTATTTTATCTGACATGGGAAGCGGCCAAATCGAGACACTTGAACAGTTTAACTGCAAGATTATCATTATTGATCATCACCAATATTTGAAGAAAGAGGTTGCTGATCATGTGATACAAATTAATGCAAATCTATGTGGGATAAATGGAAATTATGAAGCATCTGGTGCAAGCCTGAGCTTTGCTGTAGCTATAGCATTAAGCAATAAAAATGCAGATCTAGCGCCGTTGGCATTGGCTGGTGTTATGGGTGACAAACAATATATTAGTGGAATTAGAGGATACAATAAAACTCTGCTTGATGAAGCGTTAAACAATGGATATTTGACACAGAAGACCTCCATCAAACTATCTGGCGAAACTCTTTTTGACGCTCTTTACTATTCAATTGATCCTTATTATGGCGGATTATCTGGAAACAAAAAGGCGATAGAAAAACTGATTGAAAGTTTACATCTTGAAAAGACGATCAAGACTGAAGAACTCAATGACGACCAAAAAAGGAATTTACACTCCATTCTAATGTTCTCTCTAATCAAAAAGAGATGTCAACAAAATATTTTGGATACAGTGATTAGAGAGCGTTATTATTCAAATATTGTGCATGGTGAATTGGAACGCTTTGCAGACTTGCTTGATGCCTGTGGAAAAGGAGGTAATCGAGGGCTCGGTCTTGCAACATGTTTGGGTGATACAGAATCGTTTAAAGAAGCACTTTCTTTAGAAAAAAAATACAAACAAACAATTCTTGACGAATTGTTACGCCTTGAAAAAGAAGGTTTTGAAGAAAAGAAAAGCTTTCGTTATTTTTACAGTATTGATTCCTCGCTTGGTGGTGTAATTGGCGGTATTGCTACAAATTATATTCTCGATAGTAAGAAGCCGTTGTTGTCATTGGTACGTAATGATGATGAATTGCATGTTTCTTGTCGAGGAAATCAAGAATTAGTACGCATCGGTTTGGATCTTGGTGGGGCAATGAAAGAGGTAGCAACTAAGCTACAAGGTCATGGGGGCGGCCATCAAATTGCAGCTGGTGCAACTATTGATGTCGACAAAGAAGAACAATTTTTAGATATGGTTGATTCTATTATTTCTAATCAAATGGAGAAATAATCTATGAAATCGTCATGTAATATTTTAATTGAATATGAAAATGAAAGTATGACTCGAATGATTCATAAATCTGTTGAAGTTGATAACTTTGATTTCGTTTCAACAAAAATTAATAAAAATCAGTTGGAGGTCCAAATGGAGAGTAAATCAATCTCTTCTCTATTGCATACGTTGGATGATTACCTTGCCTGTGTTTCAGTTGCAGAAAAATTAGTGGATAAAAATTAATAATCCATAATGAATGCTGGTTTTATCATGAAATTTGATTTACAAGGAAAATTCGTTTTAAGCGATGATTCCACTTCATTCAAAAAAGATCTTGAACATTTTATTGCTAATTTTAACAAAACTCTTGCAAAAAAAGATAAATATCAGAAAGCATCGGTCAAATCATTTAAAATCCAAAAAAACTCACTGTCGCTGACTATTGTGTCTGATGGAATTTTTCGCCCTCATAACGCATTGTTACAAATCAAGAATGAATTAAGCAAGGAACTTGGTAAAAAGCATCATGTTGGTGTAAGAGATATTACTATACAACAATATAGTATCGAATTTGAACTGGATAGGAAACCGCTAAAAGATACCAACATCCCATTTGCAAATCTAAAGTTTAAGGGAAAACAAGCAACAATTGTTCTTAGGGATATTGACGAGGAATTTCTTAGAAGAAATTACATAGATCGTATGATTAATCTGGTTAAAGAAAAGGTTGAAAATCAATATTATGAAGGAAAGGGTGAATTTTGGAAATCTATTTGGGAATCAAAAGAAAAAAAACCTGTTTGGTCAAAGGATCCAACTGAAGAAATGGTGAAACGTGATTGGCTAAAACAAGGACCAACAAAAGGAAAATGGTTTTATCGTCCACAAATAACCGCGATTTTCAGAGCAATGGAGCAAATTGCCACCAAAGAGGTTTTAGAACCGCTCGGATTCCAAGAGGTTATTGAATCACATATTGTCCCGTTTGATGTTTGGTTAAAAACAGGTCATCTTGAGGGAATGCCTGGTGAGTTTTACTATATCGCAGAACCCTCAACTAGGGATGTTGAAAAATGGCAGAAGTTTATTGATCTTACAAAAATCACAAAAGAAATACCATTTGAAGAGTTAGAAAAGAATCTAAGCACTCCAACAGCTGGTGTTTGCTATGCACAATGTCCTGTGATTTACTGGTCGTTTAAAGGAAAAACTGTCTCTGAATCGTCACTTCCAATCTTAGTATATGATAAAACAGCAAATTCTTGTCGGTATGAATCGGGTGGCCGGCATGGCATCGAACGTGTTGACGAATTTCATCGACTTGAACCTGTATATATTGGCAAAAGAGACCAATTACTCAAACTACGTGATAAGTTTCTTGACCGCTATAAGCATGTATTCAACGATATTTTAGATCTTGAATGGAGAACGGCATGGGTTACCCCATGGTATATGCAGCAGGCAGGTAGGATTGGTGATGCTGATGTACAAGATACTGGTACAATTGATTTTGAAGCGTATATGCCATATCGCGGCGATCGCAAAAAATCAGAATGGCTCGAATTCCAGAATCTTAGTATTTTAGGTGATAAATACATCAAAGCTTTTAACATAAAAGCACAAAAAAGTGAACTTTGGAGTGGGTGTTCAGGAATTGGTCTCGAGCGTTGGACAACTGCATTCTTGGCACAAAAAGGTTTAGATCCAAAGAATTGGCCATCAGGATTTAGAAAATATTTGAAAGAATTGCCAAAAGGCATTTCATTTCTATGAGAATATGAAAAAGAAAGATTTAGCAACATATAAAAGAAAATACCAATCGTTTAGACATCATGCTTGGGCAGGTCTTGGATTTCTTTCTATTGCCTTTGCATTGAGACTTCTTTTTCCGGACTCTTTTGATATGCTGACGCCAGTTATTTTTATCTTGGTTATCTACATTGTTGTCGCACTTATTTTCACATATGTATATCGTGCTGGGCTTTCCGCTGAAGAAAAAGCCATACAGATTCAACCATCCGTTGAAATTGAAAAAGCAAAAATCAATGCAGATGTTGAAAAAGAACGTTTAAAAACAGAGAAGAAAAAAGCAAAGGCAGAATCTAAAAAGACAAAAAAAGCTAAAAAGTAATATTAGAAAAACCTTTAAATAAGAACTCTATCCAACCTCCAATGGCTAAACGAAGAAAAGAAAAAGACGAGGAAGAAGAAATCGATTTTAAAATTCCTAAGTTCGATGAAGAAAAATTCCTAAAAAAAGAACGGCGAAATATTAAGACATTATTCATATCTTTCTTATTTGGCCTTGTTATGGCTGTGATAACGTTTGGATTTTGGGCGTTATTGCAAGGACATTTTTTAAGATGGGATTTAATATTTTTGCTTGCAATTGTCAATGCCATATGGATAAAATATATGTTCATTCGACTCAATATCGATCTTACTGATTTTGGCAAAAAACAGTGGTTTACTACTTATGCCGTTTATTTCTTTACGTGGCTTCTCGTATTCATAGTCATTGTCAATCCACCGTTTTACGATGAAGATTCACCAAAAATAGAGGCCGTAGTTTTGCCAAATATGCAGGAGCTTGGTGGAACTGTAAAAATAATCGCAAAGATTACAGATAATACTGGAATAGAACAGCAAAACATTGACTTTAGTTTGAATGGTGAAGATATCGACGATTTCACCTATGAAAATAATGTTTTTACGTACACATTCACAAACCCAGATAATCTTACCGGAGATTTTGATTTTATCGTAACTGCAACAGACGTAAATGGATATGAAGGTTCAATAAACAGTTCGTTTACGTACAGTAACGACACCATTAAATCTCCTACACCGATAGGATCAGATACGTCGCCAGGCCCAAAGATAACATATGCTAATACCATTAAATTTGATGTTGGAGCTGATGTTAGCAGGGTATATTATACTATTGATGGTGGCAAAGAAATTAATGCAACACTAAACGGTGATTTTTATGAGACTACACCAGAGTATGAAGGTTGGCCAAAAGATAAAGCCGTAGCCGTAACAGTATATGCTGATATCATTTTCTATTTTGTAGAGCCTCTTGCATTACAGACAGAGATTCCTGAATCTACACAATATAATAACACAATCTTAGACACTCAAATTTACTACTTTAATGTCAGTGGAGATCCAACTATTGGTACGAAAGATCCTGAAACAGTTACCCTTCCGCAACCAATATTCTACCAAGTACCCGGCTTTGAACTTGTTGCGCTTCTTATTTCATTGATTGCAGTAGTTTTAATCTTTAAATACAGGAAGAATAATAGAAGAATCTAGTTATGAACGAACTTTCAAAATACTGTAGAAATCTGAAAAAGGATTTCACACCAAAAATACGCGATCCAACTAAACCTGTTCGATATTGGTCAGAGAAAGATGTTTTAGACAATAAAATAGTAGACGCTTACGTTATTATTTTTAGAACCAGAGGATGTTCTTGGGCATTAAAATCTGGATGCAGCATGTGTGGTTATTTTAATGACAGTATGTGGGAGAATATATCAGATAATGACTTGTTGAAACAGCTTGATGCAGCATTGCAAGGATACAATGGGGAAAAATTTGTAAAAATCTTCACCTCTGGTAGTTTTTTAGATGATAAGGAGATTCCACAAAACATTCAGAAAAAAATATTGGGTAAACTGTTCGAAACAGCAGATAAAGTATCTGTTGAATCACGTCCAGAATATGTTACAGATAAGAAACTATCTGAAATAAAAAAAATAGCTGGAACAAAAATATTTGAAGTAGGAATCGGATTAGAAACAGCAAATGATTTTGTCAGAGAACATTCAATAAACAAAGGATTTAGTTTCAATGATTACAAAAAAGCTGCTGAAGCTTTGAAAAAACATAAGTTCAAATGTAAAACATATGTGTTGATCAAACCACCTTTTTTAACAGAGAAAGAATCTATTGAAGATTGCATAAAAACTGTTGAATCCATTAAACAATATGCTGACACCATATCTTTTAACCCGACGAATGTACAACGAAATACAGTTGTTGAATATCTATGGAAACGAAGGCAGTTCAGACCCGCCTGGCTTTGGAGTATTATTGAAATACTCAAACAAAGCAAGCAAATAACAGATGCGCGTGTTAAATGCGATATCGCTGGTGGCGGAAACATAAGAGGTGCACATAATTGTAAAGCATGCAATCGTAAGATTCTTGATGCTATAGCAGATTTTTCCTTATCACAAGATGCAAAAGCATTTAATAATCTCAACTGTGAATGTAAACAGAACTGGCTCGATCAGATTGATATCGAAGACATTGGCTTTGGTTCTTTATTAGATATGTAAAGGTAGATGAATATGTTCAAAGTTAAAAAAAATGACAGCATTGTTCTTATTGACTCTAATTTTAGAAAGTTTATAATCGATACAAACGATAAAACCGATAAGTACAAAGGAGTTGGTGTAGTAGATCCAAGTAGCTTTATTGGAAAAGAATATGGAAAACAACTAGAAATCGGAAATAAACAATTTTGGATTCTTTTACCATCACTGCAAGATAAACTTCAAGGATTGAAGCGTCAAGCGCAGATTATCCTCCCAAGGGATGCAGCTCATATTGTCATGAATTGCTCTATTGAATCAGGTCATACTGTATTGGAGGCAGGTATTGGATCGGGTTCACTAACTATTGCCCTTGCAAATGCCGTGGCACCAAATGGTAAGATTATTTCTTATGATAAAAGAGAGGATTTTATCGAACATGCGTTGAAAAACCTTAAAACGTCAAAACTTGACAGCTATGTTACAACAAAAATGAAGGATGTTACCCAGGGAATTGATGAAAAAGATTTAGATGCCATCGTTTTAGATATTCCTAACCCATGGAAAGCGGTTGAACATGTTTGGAACTCCTTGAAACCAGGAGGATATTTCTGTTCTTATTCGCCACTTGTTTCTCAAGTAGAACAAACGGTAAATGAAATTGAAAAACAGAATTTTATCGAAGTCAAAACATTTGAAAATATTCAACGAGAAATGGTTGTTTCAAAGTACGGTACAAGGCCAAGTTTTGATATGTTAGGTCATACTGGATATCTTACGTTTGCCAGAAAAGTACTATAATTTTACACCACGTTGATTCTGATAATTACCAGATTTTTTATCATATAACTCAGATGGTAATGATTGCATGTTTTCAAAGACAATCTGACAGAAACGATCTCCTATCGGTATTTCAAGTGGTTCATCATTTGAATTAAAGCAAGAAATAGTCAGAGTTCCATGAAAACCCGCATCAACTTTTCCGAAACTTGCCATTACTCCTTTCCGTGCATAACTCGAACGTATCCAAAGTTGCGAGGTGATTTGTGGACCCATTTTCACAAACTCTTTGGTGCTTATAGCAAACCAGGTCATAGGCGGAATTGTTGCTTTTCCTTCCTTGATATGCTTATCTGTTTTACGAATATATACTTCATCAACAGATAAGTCGTAACCATTGGGCGTTAGATTTTTCTGGTTAAAAGGTTCAATTCCAAGATCATTACCATTCATTGCATTTTCTATGTCCTTATCAGAAAGAATAGTCATTTTCACTCCACAAATTTTTTTATTTGACTGTTATAGTATTGATTTTTATAGGCTGCGTTGGTTTGTCATTTCTATCTCTTTCAACTTTAGAAATTTCTTCAACAACTTCATAACCCTCAACAACTTTTCCAAATATAGCATGATGATTATCAAGCCATGGTGTTTCTGCAACTGTTATGAAAAATTGGCTGCCACCTGTATTTTTTCCTGCGTTTGCCATTGATAGAATTCCTTTTGTGTTATGTTTTAAATCTGGATGAAACTCATCTTTTATAGTGTATCCCGGTCCACCACGTCCTGTTCCATGTGGGCATCCGGCTTGTATCATGAAATTTGGAATTACACGATGGAAAATCAGTCCATTATAAAATCCCTCGTTTGCTAGTTTGATAAAGTTGCCAGTTGTAAGTGGTGCCTTATCGTTAAATAGTTCGATTTTAAAATTTCCTTTGTTTGTATTAAATTCTGCTATTTTATTTGCCATTTTATCTTATCCTCCTTTATTGATTTTCTATTATAATGCTGTTGATAATTATGTCTGACAGCGGTTTTCCCCCACCAGGTTGAGGTTCAAAACTACTATCATGTGGATCATCTGCAATATCTCTTACTACTTCAATTCCATAGATGGTTTTTCCAAATGCTGCATAATTTCTATCCATGTATTTTTCCGGTCCCACTCGCGCCCCATCCATTATAAAAAATTCAGCACTTCCTGGCAGTCCTGCACCAGTACTCGCCATTGAAATCGCTCCATCTACATGAATGCCATCACCTTCAAACACAGCTATGTTTCCATAAGGGCTTTCTTTGTTAGATCCATCTGGAAAAGTCCTTCCTGCTTGAATCATAAAATCATCCATGATACGATGGAATATCATGCCGTTGTAAAAATTCTGATTGGCTAGATCTATAAAATTTTGACAAGTATTTGGTGCAATGTCATTATAGAGCTCAATTGCTAGAGCACCCTTTGATGTTTCCAAGACTGCAACGGGATAATCAGTTTCTGCAAGAGCTGCAATATAATCTGGATCAGTCTCGTAACTGCTAGTTTGTGTATTATTTGTATCCTCTTGATTGAGAGGATTAAAAACAACAATTACTGAGACAATCAATACTAAAACGATTGATAATATTAAAAAAGGCATTAATAATTTATTTTTCCGAAATGCACTTCTTTTAGTAACCGGCCTTGATCTCTTCCGATCGCTACTAACATTTTTTGCTGTCATGATCCCCGATGCCGAAATATAGTATCTAATAAATAAGTATTTGGAGTGAAAATTGATATACTTTTAATTATCTCTGGGGAAGCTATTTAAGATAAATCCTCTAATGTTATAATAGTGCATCATACTCAACTATTGCCAAAGAATCAAAAGAAACTTATACAGGTAAAAAAACAAGAAAGCCCCCAGCTTGTGTGCTTTATGTCGTGGTACAAAACTTTTATGTGGAGGATCTTTCTGCCTTGTA
>Ga0272442_10008574_pt1 | contig 12922 bp, 13 predicted proteins | sample SSMForm2O_FD_200262 | JGI IMG/M metagenome (GOLD analysis project Ga0272442, IMG submission 200262) | Marine sediment archaeal communities from Little Sippewissett salt marsh, Falmouth, MA, United States - SSM-Form-2O | ecosystem: Environmental > Aquatic > Marine > Wetlands > Sediment ...
TGCGAAGAATAGGCTTTTTTGTTACCCGGAAGTACCCTAATTTGCTATCCGCAGTTTTTTAAGGAAGCTTCAAAGGATATTCAATGGATATTTTTGCCGCAGAAAAAGGAAGTGCCGAGAGAAGACGGTTGTTGATAATCTCTGCGCTAACTCTCGTCTACTTTTTGTTATGGGCCAACCCGGTTTTTTGTGCAACCTATTATGTACGCCCCGACGGCGGGACGAATACCCAGTGCACCGGCAAGGCGGACGCAGCGTATCCTGGCTCGGGGTCCCTGCAGGCCTGCGCGTTCAATAATCCTATGTGGGCGATCGGTCCCAATCAAGGGAGCGGGCCCTTGGCTGGGGGCGATACCCTTATCATTAAACAGGGTTCGTATGAGATGGGATATACCAATGGGATTGTAACCGGGGGCTGTGATGGCGGCGGTGCCTACACCTATGATTGTTATATGGCCCCTATCCCGTCGGGACCGGATCCGGCTCATCCGACACTGATTTACGGGGAGGGATATGATTCCGGATGTTCGGCTCCACCGGAGTTATGGGGAACCGAAAGGGCGCAAACGGTCATTAATTTAAGGGACAGCAATAATGTTGAGATCAAATGTCTGGAAATCACAGACCATGCGTCCTGCGGTAATTACGGGGCAATCAGGAGCGGCGTCTTTGATGACTGCAATCGTTCTTCTTTTCCTCATGGGGATTATGCCGAGAACGGAATTGTGGCCAAAAACAGTTCGAATGTTTTGCTGCAAGATTTAAACATTCATGGATTGGCGGAACGGGGTCTTCTTGCGGGGGGATTGCATGACTGGATTTTAAGACGGGTGAACATAAATGCGAACGGGATGGCGGGTTGGGACAGCGACGTCGGGCATGATGGAACCGAAAGTTCAAATACCGGGACGATGATCTTGGACAACGTCACCATTCAATATAACGGATGCACCGAAACTTATCCCCAAGGGAATCCGGCGAACTGCATCGGTCAGGGAGACGGCGGCTACGGCGACGGGATCGGGAACTACAATACCGCCGGGGATTATATTATTCAGGACAGCAATGTCAGCTTTAATACCCAGGACGGCGTGGATTTGCTTTATCATGGCCTGGGGGGATCCTTGACGGTTAAGCGTTCGTGGTTCGAAGGCAACGCCGGAAACCAGTTAAAGAATACGGGCTCGACCGTCGTCGAAAATTCGGTATTAATCGGCAATTGTGATTATTTCTACAATAGCTCGCTGAGGGCACCGGGAGCCGCTTTCCCTGATTGCCGTGCCGGTGGGGATACGTTGGAGCTGAATTTTAATCAAAGTTTTGTTACGATCAAAAACTCAACTGTTACGGGCCGGGGCGTTAGTTTGCTACTCATGGAAGATGCCAATGGGAACTGGGATGCCCCCATCGGCTGTACGGGCATTGAATCAATGGTATTGCAAAACACGATCTTCATGGGTAATTACAAATGGGAGGCAACTGGTAATCCTCAGGATGTGATTTTGGCTTATAACGGCGGGAATGACGGGAACGGCGGCGGTTCTTGCGGCCCCTACGGTGCCTATCCGTTCACCCTGACCACGGATCATATTTTGACCTATAATTTGAATCAGGCTTATGAACATTGTCCCGACGGGGAGGGTAATATCTGCCAGGATCCGCAGTTGGCCGGATCTCCAACAAACGGCCAGGTGACAAGTGTCGAGCTGCTGGCGAGCAGCCCGGTGCGGGACGCGGCCGCCGTTATAACGGGGATGTCGAGTTTGGATTTTAATTATTATGATCGCGGCGATAGCTGGGATATGGGCGCGCTGGAATACGGCTCCGTACCCGAGGATGAACAACCGCCGGAACCGACCTGCGCCGAAGATCCGGAATACTGCTCCTCGGAAAGCGAATGCGAGGATAACGGTTATTATTGGTACGGCAGCGATTGCCATGCGGAGGCACCGACGTGCGCAGACGGGATTGAATATTGCACGACCCAGGCCCTATGCGAGGCCCAGGGCTATTATTGGTTCAACAACGGCTGTCATTCCACGCCCGCCACCTGTGCTGATGGCATTCAGTACTGCACGACCGAAGTTGGCTGCGAATCCAACGGATATTATTGGTATAACGAAAGCTGTCATGTGGAAGCACCGACATGCGCGGACGGGATCGAGTATTGCACGACCCAGGTTGATTGCGAGGGGCAGGGCTATTATTGGTACAACGGGGATTGCCATTCTACTCCGGCTACTTGTGCAGACGGGATTGAATATTGCACGACCCAGGTTGATTGCGAAAAGCAGGGCTATTATTGGTACAACGGGGATTGCCATTCTACTCCGGCTACATGCGCAGACGGGATTGAATATTGCACGACACAGGTTGATTGCGAAGGCCAGGGATACTATTGGTATGATGGCACGTGTAATGCGGAGCCCGAGCCTGAGCCGACCTGCGCGGACGGGATTGAATATTGCACGACGCAGGTTGATTGCGAAGGCCAGGGATACTATTGGTATGATGACACGTGCAATGCGGAGCCGGAGCCTGAGCCGACCTGCGCGGACGGGATTGAGTATTGCACGATACAGGTTGATTGCGAAGGCCAGGGATACTATTGGTATGATGGCACGTGCAATGCGGAGCCTGAGCCTGAGCCGACCTGCGCGGACGGGATTGAGTATTGCACGACGCAGGTTGATTGCGAAGGGCAGGGATATTACTGGTATGATCTGGATTGTCATGCCACGCAACAAACGACAACCGGGGGAGGCGATGATGATTCAGTCACGGATGCTGGACAGACCGTAGACAACTCTTCCGGCTCTTCCGGTGGCGGAGGTTCCGCGGGTGGTGGGGGAGGTGGCGGAGCAGGTGGTGGATCGGGCGGTGACTCAGGTACTGATTTCAGCGATTCCGGAGCCGGTTCGATGGATACAACCTCGGATACAAATGTATTAACACAAACCGCTGCCGGAGCTCAGGACAGTGTTGCCAGCCAAACCATTGGCGGATCAGGAAAATCGTTGGGCTCTGCAAGTGTCCCTGCAACCAAAGCGGTCGAGTCTTCCACAGAATGGAAACCGCAGTCAACAGTAGCCATGATGCGTAAGTCCGACCAAGAGGACATCCCGGCCCTGATGCGGGTGCGCCCGGTGCCGTCGATCGGCGATCTGGAACCAAGTGTGGTGAAAGCGCAGGGGCAGGAGAGGTCCTTGAATTTCTTTGAGCGATGCGTTTCCTGGTGGCGAAGATTGTTAAGTGGGGTCCTTCAATGGTTCCGAAGGGACTAAGCCTTTAAGGCGTATTAACGTTTTTCATCACCATTCGAGCATATCGAAAAAATGAAGATGCGTACCATAAACAACACATCCGGAACTGTACTGGTCATTGCCTGTTTGGGCCTTTTTGTGGTTTTGATGCTTACGGCGGGATTCGCGCTATCGCTGGTGAGTGAGCTGGGAAACGCCCAGCGTTTTCAAAACCGAACCGCAGCCTTCTGGCTGGCACAGGCCGGTATCAGCCGCTATCTTTACGATCAGAAATTGTTAAAGGAGGAAACGGAAAGGGAGATTTCCTTGCTCGGCGGCAGCGTGCGCTTGAATCGGGATGATTCCATGGCTGAACGGCGTGTTATCAGTTCCACCGGGATCTTCAAAGGATCCAGCCGGACCATCCAACTCGTATTCGCTGCGAGGCATCCGGAGGTTTTTGAGAATGTTTTATCGACCAAAGGGAATCTTGTCATTGACGGCCGGCGGACGGTTCTGGCTTTAAACGACCGCATCCGTCTCTCTGGTCAGATGGTTAACAAATCGGTTTTCACCACTGTGTTTACGGAAGATGCTCGCGAAGGCATGAACGCGGGCCGGGTATCCTTGACCTATCCGGATAAAAATGATAATGGACGCTCGGATGAGTTTGAGGATTTTGTGGCTTATAATCGCGAATTGATTGCCAGGTATCCCGAGGAAGAGGTCGCTTATATTAAGGGCAACCGAACCCTGGTTTTGACACCCACAACCGCACTCGCAGGTAAAAAGATTATTTATGTGGAGGGTGAGGAAGGTCAGGGCGATATTGTGATACAGTTCGGCGGTTGGTGGGCGGATCAGCCGGAGACTACCGTGATCTCGACCGGTAATGTTACCTTCAATCAGGGTGGCCTGATGGACAATGATTCCTGGTTGAACATTATCGCCTGGTCGGGATATCAGGAAACGGCTGTCTTGCCGAGTATGCATCAGGGGTTGATCCTGACCAAGGGGATTGCCCGCTTTGACGATATTCACGATACCTCGATCACTAACGGCTGCGTGATTGCCGACGGCGGTATCTCGGTCGGGGAGGTCTGGTCGGCCAAGAGCTTTCGTTTCAAAAATGTCATCCGCGACGGCCGTTTACCGCCGGGTTTAGAAGGTTTGACCGGCAGTCGGTCCACGGGCTATATGGCTTATCCCAATGAGTGGAAAGAGATTTGATATGTTCAAACTATCTCATAAGATATCGATCGGGATCGGCTTGGTTTTAACGACGATTGCCCTAATGAATTACGGGATCAATCGGTCGCTGAAATCCAGGGATCTTCAAGTCACCCTGAACCAGATTCAAGCGGCCCGCCTGCCGCAAGCAAAGACCATTCTGGTTGAGCGCCAAGTTGAGAGATCGGCCGGCTTCGAATATCGGGATGGCGAGGAAGTGGCCTTTATCTCCCAGGACATGCACACGATGAAATCCTGGGATATCCAGATGGAACAACTGTTGGGCCATGCCCGGGCGCAGTATGTGATGAAACAGGCCGGCACATTTGATAAGGCGCGTCATACCGAAGCCCAATACGCTAAAAAAATGAAATGGCTGAATCTTAGGATTAGGGAATATGAAAAATTAGCCCGGTCCAATCCTGATTGTCAGCAAACCGAAGCACAGCTGCAGAATCTGTACATGTTGAAATCTTCCCTGAAATCAGTCCGCGATATCATTATTCCCTGACAAAAATTTTATCTTCAATTTCCCCCAAAACAGGGGGGACCCGCAGAAATTTTATAATTCGATTTTAGCCCGGTGTGATTTTGATATAATATAATAAATCATTGCTGTCCAAATAAGGGTTGTCATTCCCGCCCCCGCTTCCGTGGGCATGACACATTCCATGTCCCTAGCCGGATTTGCCGTTGAAATAGCCGTTTCCATTTGGACACATATGATAATAAATATACCTGTTTGAATTAGTGACCAGCAAGGCCGAGTCATAAACTGGATTATCCAATGCAGATTCAAACATCTCATCCGATTGTCCTGATCTACCATGGCATTAGGTCTGGCGATGCCGATATCCCGCCGGCCCGGGAACCCGGCGCTGCAATCTATGATGTCGCCCAGGATGTTTTTAGACAACAGATGGCCTGGATTCGAGATCAGGGTGTTTTTGTCTCAACGGTTGCCGGGCAAACGAATATGGAGGGCAACCGGCCGCTGATCCTGACCTTTGATGACGGCGAGGCGAACAATTTCACCGGCGCCTGGCCCGTTCTGAAGGAGCTCCATTTTCCGGCCTATTTCTTTGTTACCGGAAGCCGGATCGGGCAGCCGGGGTACATGACCTGGGATCAACTGCGCGAATTGCAGGATCAGGGCATGATTGTCGGTTCGCACGGGATGCATCATCTGATCTTGACCGAATTGGAAAAAGAAGACATTATTAAAGAATTGCTTGATTCGAAAAGGGTGCTTGAGGGAAATCTTAATTCACACGTTGACAGCTTATCGATCCCGCGCGGATTCGTTAATCGTTATATTATCGATCAGGCCCGCGAGGCGGGATACCGTTATGTCTTCACTTCCCAGCCTGTTGCAGAATGTGAAATGTGCATCGGTCGTGTTGCGGTTAAGGCTGCCTGGTCTTTCCATCGCTTTCAACAGGCCGTTTATGGTCAGATCCCCTGGCAGGAAAAAGCAATTTCCGTTTTTAAAAATCTTACGATCAAAGTGTTAGGCACGGCACGTTATGACCGCTGGCGCACCCGCGCTGTCGGTCAGGGTAGCGATTCATGAATGTGGTTTTATTCTGGGTTAGCGTCGGCCTAATCCTTTATTGTTATATCGGCTATCCCTTTCTCATCATCATCCTGGCGTTTTTTTTCAACCGACCCGTCCATAAAAAGTTCAACGAATGTCCGACCTTATCCGTGATTTTATCGGTGTGGAACGAAGCGGACGTCATCGAAACCAAATTGACCAATATGCTGGCGCTGGATTATCCGGCCGATAGGGTTGAGTTCCTGATTGGTTCCGATTATTCTACTGACGGCACTGACACGATCCTTTCCGGGTTCCGCGATCCGCGTATGCGTTTTGTCAGCCGACCCGAACGGCGGGGTAAGATGTCGATGCTGAATGACCTCGTGGCCATGGCAAAGAACGAAATCCTGGTCTTCAGCGATGCCCGTCAGATTTTTGCAGCGGATGCCCTGCGTCAGTTGGCCGGAAATTTTGCGGATCCGGAGGTGGGTTGCGTCAGCGGAGAACTGGAATTCCTGCCGGAGAAAACCGGCAGTACGGCCCACGGCGTGAACCTTTATTGGGGCTACGAGAAATGGATCCGGGCCTGTGAAAGCCGGCTGCATTCCATGTTGGGCGCGACCGGTGCGATCTATGCTATACGGCGGTCTATTTACACGCCGTTGCCGGGATCCATTATCCTGGATGACATGTTCATTCCCCTGCATATCATTCGGCAGGGTTTCCGGGCCGTTTACGATACCAGCGCCAAGGCTTATGACCGGGTGGCCCATGACCCGGGGGAGGAATTCCGGCGCAAGGTTCGTACGCTTGCGGGCAATTATCAGATTTTCGGTGTTTTCCCGGGCATGTTCAACCCTTTGAAAAGCCCGATCGCTTTTCAGCTGTTTTCGCATAAATTGTTAAGGCTGGTGGTCCCGTTTCTGCTGATCTTGCTTTTGGCTACGAACGTTTTATTGCTGGACCGGGCGTTTTATCTCGTTGTCTTTTTGATGCAGATCATGTTTTATCTGTTGGCCTTGATTGAATCGTTGGCAAAAGATAAAAATTATGTTATTTTGAATAGACTGAGGAAGGCCGGGTATATTCCGTATGTTTTTTGTTTGCTGAATTATGCGGCCCTGGTCGGTTTTTGGTTTTTTGTCACTGGCCGGCAGTCTGTGACCTGGGATAAGGCCCGGATGAAGAGGCCGGATTGAGGATCGCCCCGCGCGCTGCTTGCTATGCGCCGAGGCGGAATGGGTATCTGTCAAGGCGGGCCAGCAAAGTAAAGAAATTTCGCTTGGGCGGGATTTTTGCCGCACAATCTGACAAGGTCGATTCCAAAGGCGGTCGTCCGATGAAATTCCATTGGAATGAGGTACTCAAGAATTATCGGCGAGAGTTGATACTCGCAACCGCTTTTATCTTCGCTTATATCCCGAGTTTTGTTTGGATGTGGGATCGCTGGTTCGCCCGCGATTCCTATTACAGCCACGGAATCCTGATCCCGTTTGTGAGTTTTTTTCTCGTTTGGAACAGGCGCTCGGCGCTGGCCCGGATTGTTCCGTCCCGTTCGACCTGGGGTCTGGGCTTGATTATCGGCGGGATTCTGGTCCATTTGGGAAGTTCGGTCTTAAGGGTGTATTTCACTTCTGCCTTCTCGATGTTGTTCGTTTTGTGTGGGCTGATCCTGCATTTTTACGGCGAGGAGGCTTTTCGTAAAAATTTTTTCCCGCTTCTTTTTTTGTTTTTCATGATTCCCCTGCCGCTGATCGTGATTGTCAATGTCAGTTTTCAGATGAAACTTTTCGCCGCGGACATAGCCACCCGGATTTTGAATAACATAGGCCTGTTGGCCGTGAGGAAGGGGAGCGTCATTCTGATGCAGCATTCGTATGTCATTGTTGATGACATCTGCAGCGGTCTGCGTTCGCTGATTTCTTTGGCGGCCCTGGGAAGCCTGTTTGCATACTGGCTCAAAGGCGGAGCTATCCGCAAGACGATTTTATTCCTTTCGACCGTGCCGATAGCCGTGATTGCGAATGTCGGCCGGGTGGTCTTTCTCGCTTTTGTCAGCGAAGTCTGGGGGACCAAGGTGGCGGCCGGGATTGTGCATACGATCTCGGGCTTTCTGGTTTTTGCCTTGGCCTTTGTTTTCTTGCTGATTGTGGCGAAATTGATCGAATCACCGGGGACAGAAAATGAACCGTTTGCTGAACGATAAATCTTTTTATGTCATTGTCGTCATGCTGTTCATCGTCGGGGCGATATCTTCGAAGGTCGTCTTTCAAGAATTCGTTGAGGAAGACAATATCAATATCCACGCCTTTCCTAAAGAGTTCGGCGAATGGACTTCGCGCGAGATTCCGATTGATGAGCAAGAGTACGATATATTAGAGACCCGCAATACCTTCAGCCGGGAATATATCCATGCGAACGGGGACCGGCTTTTTTTATTTATCGTTTATTCGCAGAGCAACCGTAAAGTTTTTCATCCTCCGGAAATATGTTATACCGGCGGTGGAGCGACCATTGTGAACAATGCCCGGGTCCGGTTCAAGCTCGGGCCGCGCCGGACTCTCCCTGCCAATCAATTTGTGATTGAGATGGAGGATAGCCAGCAGGCCATGTATTATTTTTTCAAGGTTGGGGGAAGTTATACTGCCAATTACTGGTATCAACAAATTTTGGTGTCACTGAAAACATTCTTAGGGCAGCATCAGGGTAGTGCTATGATTAGAATGACCGTGCCGTATAATAGCCATAAACCAGCCGAATCGACTCGCATTGTGCAGGAATTTATTTTGGAAATTCTGCCTTATATAAAACAATACCTCCCTTAAATTATTAAATATAATAACTGTTTAAGAAATTCAACATTCCGGTGGGTTATTTGGACATTGGTCAGGGGCTATTTGTCTATATTTGTCATAGTATGTCCATATATGTCATATTTATGGCTTTATTTAGAATCTCTTAACTATATGTAATTACTAATGTTAAATGTTTCTAGAACAATTTGATTCATCTTGGAAAATTGGCATATAAATTGCTGTAAATATTATATAAATAGCAAATCCAGTCTAAACTGATAAGAGCTTTATTTAATGCGAGTTATGAAAAAATTATTACGTAAATATCGAAAATTCGCCCTTGTTTTTGGCATCCTGTTATTTGCCTTTGGCGCAATTAGTGTGACGTGGGCTTCTTTGTTACAGGAAACATCGACTGTTCAGGGGGCGTCAACTTATGCATCTCAAAGACAGGTTACGGCTATCCCGTCACCGAAATCGAAATCGCGCGCGCCGGAACCGTCAACTTTGGCTTTGTTCGGAAGCGGTTTGCTCGGAATGATCGTCAGTTTCGTTCGGAAGACCTACCGGATCGCCAAGAGAATGATTGATATTATACTTTCGGTGAGCGCAATAATTATTTTGTCGCCTTTATTCATCTTGACAGCCGCATTAATTAAATTAACATCCAGAGGGCCGGTTATTTTTACTCAAACCCGCGTTGGTCAGGACGGGCGCTTGTTTAATATATTTAAGTTCCGTACCATGCATGCAGACGCGGAAAAGAACACCGGGCCTGTATGGGCTACGGCCGACGACCCCCGGCTTATCCCGACCGGGAAATTCTTAAGAAAGGCGCATATTGATGAAATTCCCCAGTTTTTCAATGTGCTGCGCGGGGAGATGAGTGTGATCGGTCCGCGGCCGGAGCGTCCCGAATTCGTTACAAAATTCAAAACCGAAATTTCGGATTATGAAAAGCGTTTGGCCGTCAAACCCGGGATTACGGGCCTGGCTCAGGTCTGGCACAAATATGATGAAACCATTCAGGATGTCCGCAAGAAGATCAAATACGATCTTCTTTACATTAAAAAGTTTTGTTTTTGGACTGATATCTTGATTTTGATGCGAACATTTCGGGTCGTTTTAACTGGCGAAGGTGCCCGTTAACATGATTTATTAAATATCCATAAATTATTTATAAGGAGAGTGGTGATGAAAAAGTTTTTATTTGGTCTCGTTGTACTAAGTGTGATGACCTTGGCACAGCCCGCCTATGCACAACAACCGTGTTTCTATTTTGATATTGTTGTTGATGCCCAGGCGACTCAACTGGGACCGGATTTGTGGTTGTACGAATATACTTTAAGTGCAGGTCCCGGGGGTGATTGCGTGCTCAAAGATCTCAGCCATTGGTCGCTTGAGCTGCCGGAACATAAGATCCCGACCCTCAGCAACCCGAATCCCAGTTCCAATGTGGAGATAGGCTATTTCAAGGAGCCGGCCATTGATGATTTCATTTGGGGGGTTAAGTGGGATAACGACCAGTTGATCACTTATTCTTTTCAAAGCACCCACGGGCCGGTTTTGAATCCCGATAGCAGTATTAATCTCGAGGCCTACAACTGGTACGCTAAGAGCGGGACACCTTTTATTGACCAAGGACTAACCCTGGGACCGAATGGCGGCAACGGTGAAGAGCCTGTTATCCCGGAACCCGCAACGGCTTTATTATTGACAACTGGTTTATTCTCTTTAATCGGATTAAGAAGAAAGACATCCGTTAACCAATAAAATAATCAACTGAGGTGAGGCTCATAAATGGATAAATTATTAATCAAATGTTTTAACCTGGCAACCGTTTTGATGTTTCTCCCATGTCTTGCCGGGTGTAATGAAAGCGCCAGCGGATCTGCGATTAGCGATGTGGTCAGCACAGCCGGAAGCGGTTCGGATGCTTTAATCGCTCCCATTTCAGACGGTTCAGCGCTTCATACACCTGAGCCCGCGACCATCCTGATGGTCGGTACCGGGATTTTAGCACTGCGTTTCCTCAGTCGTCACTCTAGATAAAGAGCAGATTGCTAATTCGCAAAACATAGGAAGGGCGCCCAGGGTGTTATAATTCAAAGAGATAAGACAGGTCTGCAATTCAACCTGTCTTATTTTTTGTTTCTGCAATTTAGCACAGAGCCGTTCTTCGAGGTTGTAAAATAGGGCTTTGACGCCGGTTAACATTTGTGTTAGAATTGACTAACTTATTGGTAGAATATGGGTTAAGAACACAATCCCACTGAAACTTAACTAATAAATGATTAAAAATCCTTTAACTTTGCTACGTTCGGCCTTGGGCACGCTCAGTCTGCATCCGGTCGTTATGTTCCCGTTTATCCTGATAGGATTTATTCAGCTTTTCATTCTGGAGATTCTTTTTTTCTCTGTGCGTTATCCGCTCTCTGAATTCCTCGGACCGCTGATACGCCGGTTTGCAGGTGAGGGGGCCATGCATTATCCGCTTAACTTTATGCTGCTTCAAAATTGGTTTTCTTCCGGCTGGTTGCAGATCCCGGTTTTTGTCCTATTTAACAGTTTTCTCATCGGAGCCGCGATTCTGATTATTGATGCGGTTAACGAACAGAAAAAAGTACGGTTATCTCAGATCTTCACCCGCGCCTTGGGTGCTTATGTCCATTTGATCATTGCGGCCATCTTTCTGGTCGGTTTAATCTATGGGTTTTCCCATCTTTACGGACTGCTGATCAAACGGGCGTTGCAGATACGGTCGACGACCGGGCATTTCTTTCTTATCAAGCAGTCTATTATCCACGGATGGCCTTATATTAAGCTTCTCATCAATTGCCTGGCGACAACGTTATTGGCCTTTATGTTTCCGCTGATTGTATTGGAAAGAAAGAATGTCTTTGCAGCTCTTTTTTTCAATTTTGCGCGTTACGCCAAGGCCTTAGGAACCATTTTCGCGGTTGTTTTTTTATCCGGTTCGCTTTATTTGCCGGTCATTTTGCTGAAGACCTACCGTCAATGGTATGAGGCCATTATGATTCCCGAACTCTGGGTCGTGATCCCGTGCGCGGGAACGGTTATCATGCTGTTTATTGACGCCCTGCAGGTCACGGCGATCACTACCTATTATTTATACGAGCGGGAATCTTCCCAATGAAGCGCATCATTTTTTTGTTAATATTCATTCTTTTGGGGCTGTTTCTGATCTTGTCGTTTTTAGACAAAAGTCATTATGCCCTTGAGAAAAGTTTCTGGTATCTTAAAAAAGACTTTGTGCGGTTGGCCAACGATCCCAAGTCATTCCCTGACCAAGAGTTCACGTCTTTGGCGCGTCGATTCGATCAGCTGATCGCGACCTATCCGGAGTCGGCGCTAAACGGTCAAATCTTGCTGCAAAAAGGATTGGTCTATGGCCTCATGCAGGATTTCGAAGCCGCCCGGGAAACCTTTCGCAAGGTTTTGACACTTTATCCGAAGGATGAGCTGCTCAATGTAGATGCGCTTTTTCAGATCGGCCGGTCTTACGAAGGTGAAGATAAGCCTTTGGAAGCCATAAAAATGTATCAAACCATAACTGACAAATACCCCTTGACCGTGACCGGGATCAAGATGCCGTTATATACAGCTAATTATTATGAACGTCTTAATGACCCCATTAGAGCACAGCATGCCTTTGGAAAAGCAGCGGACTTTTATCGAAATATTTACGAAGGGCATTCCGATACCCCAATAGGATATATGGCACTCGGGTTTCAAGCCACGGCCTATTTGGCTCAGCAAGACTGGGAAAGAAGCCTGGATGTGCTTGAGCGGCTTTTACTGGATTTTCCGCGCCTGCACGCGGCTTCTGATCCTCAGGGGCCTTTTTTAGTGAAAACCATCAATAATGTGGCCCTCGATCAACTGAAGAATGTTAGCCGGGCGATTGCGATATATCAAAAGTTCATCGCCCAGTATCCCCAGCACCCCTTTTGTTCGGGGCTGGAGAAGCTCATTGACAAACTCGCAGCGATTCAGTCTCAGAACCCGGAAGTTATGCGCGAATGAATACAGCCGATCGATCTCTAGAAGAATTAACGCAGACTGAATTATTTCAGAAGATCAACGAAATCTGT
>Ga0272442_10008575_pt1 | contig 12921 bp, 7 predicted proteins | sample SSMForm2O_FD_200262 | JGI IMG/M metagenome (GOLD analysis project Ga0272442, IMG submission 200262) | Marine sediment archaeal communities from Little Sippewissett salt marsh, Falmouth, MA, United States - SSM-Form-2O | ecosystem: Environmental > Aquatic > Marine > Wetlands > Sediment ...
AGGCTGATCGCCTCGAACGGGCAGTCGACGAGCCGGAGGAAGGTATTTGTGCCCGAGGGAGCCCGGCACCCGTGTATGAACGCGCTCTCCACATGTTCGAGGTGTATGACGGCCCGCTCGGGCGGCGTGGGCGTATCCAGGCCGCTCACCTCGATGCTCCGGCTGTGTGAGATATCGAGTGCGGCCCCGCGCTGGCCCGTCACCCGCACGTTCCGGAAGGAGACGTTCTCGGCGTAGCGGCAGAAGAACCCGGCCTTCGCCATGGGCTCGACCTGGCCGGCCATTGCGGGCGCGCCGGGCGTGACGTCCCTTTCGGACAGCACCACCTCGACGTTGTCGAAGGTAATGTCCCGCACGGGCATCTCGGGCAGGCCGTGGATGAAGCCGGCGGCCAGCTCAACGTCGGTGGCCGTTATGTCGCTGAAGTGGATGCGCCGGAACAGGGGCGTGCCCTCGTCGACCGGGCGCGGGCTCTTGTCCTGTACGTCCTCGTCCCGTCCGCCGGGCCCGCAGTGGTAGTAAAGGTTAATGACGAACGGGCAGCGCACGCGGCGCATTATGATGTTGCAAGCGCGGACGTCTTCGACCGCGCCTCCCCTGCCACGGCGGGATTTGATGCGTATGCCCCGGTCGGTCCCGTCGAACACGCAGTTGGATATGGCCACGTTGCGGACCCCGGAGCTCATCTCGCTGCCTATGACCACGCCGCCGTGGCCGTGGATCATGGTACAGCCGGTCACGGTGATGTTCTCGCAGGCGCGGGCGGGGTCGCGCCCGTCGTGCTCGGTGCCGGCCTTTATGGCTATGCAGTCGTCCCCCACGTCGATGTGGCAGCCGGAGATCCTCACGTTGCGGCACGACTCGGGGTTGATCCCGTCGGTATTGGGCGAGCCGGTGGGGTTGATTATGGTGATGTTCTCGACGGCGACGTTGTTGCAGCGGACGGGGTGGACGGTCCAGCTCGGCGAATTGGTGAGCGTGACTCCCTCGACCAGGACGTTCTCGCAGTCGGTGAAGCGTATGAGTCTGGGCCGGGCGTGTTCCAGCAAGTCGGCGCGCTTGCGCTCCCACCATAGCTGTCCGTTGCCGTCGACGGTGCCTCGGCCGAGGACGGCGATGTTGCGGAGGTCCTGGCCCCCGATGAGGGGAGAGTGCGTTGTCCCCCACTCGTAGAGGGAGTGGTTGTCGATGGGCGGAAAGTCGGAGGTTTCATTCCCGCCGATGAGGGTGGCGCCGGCGTCGATGTAGAGCGCGGTGTCGCTTCTGAGGGTTATGGCGCCCGTGAGGTACCGGCCGGCCGGTACGTATACGGTACCGCCGCCGGCCGCCGCGGCGGCGTCGAAGGCGGCCCGGAAGGCCTCTGTGCAGGGGGTGGCGCCGTCGCCGACGGCGCCGAAGTCGAGTACGTTCAGCCGCACCGCTGTCCGGGTTGTCATAACGGTCTCGCTTCGCTGTGGTCTTCGGGAGCTGGTGTCCAGGTCGGCCCCGCTGGCCGCCCCTGCTAGGGCGGCGAAGGTCGCGAGGGAGACCAAGGCAAATAGGCGCGCCCGCGGAGCGGCGGCGGGCTCCCGGTATCGGGGCCGTGCGGTCATGGGGCCAGTGTCCTTTCCAACGGCGGCTCGGCGGTGTTGGGCCGCTCTACATTACGGTGATGGGGCGCCGGCCGCAACAGTTCACTGGGGCCCGGAGGGGGGCGCGGAGGGGGGCGCGGAGGAGAAGGCGGCGTGGTGGCTGGAGGGGGCGGGCCACGGCAGAAGACCGGTTGCCACGGCCCTGCTTCTGGCTTAGTCTAGGTCTTTCAGTCCCAAGCGAGAACCGGAGGATGCGCATGCTGTACCTCGGCACGCAATACTGGAGGCCGCCAACGCCTTTCCGCAGCCATTGGGAGGAGGACCTGCGCGGGATGGCCGAAGCGGGCTTCAACACGATCAAGACCTGGCATTTCTGGTCTTGGCACGAGCCCGAGCCGGGTGATTTCGACTTCACGGATTCGGACGAGCTGTTCGAGCTGGCCGGCCGGTATGGGCTCTGCGTCGTGCCGAACTTCATCACGTGCTCTGCGCCGGAGTGGGCATTCGAGCGCTACCCGGAGGCGCGGTTCGTCTCGGCGGACGGCTACGTCGTGCCGTCGATGTCGATAGGCAACGTGAACGTTGGCGGCTTCCCGGGTCTCTGCCTGGACAACGATGACGCCGCCGAGGCGTGCCTGCGTTTTGTGCGCGTCTTTGCCGACCGTTATAGGGGTGTGGGTCATCTGGCGGCGTGGGACGCGTGGAACGAGCCGCACGTGGAGGGCGTGCGGGATGCTGGTTGGTGGCCGTTCTTCGAGCGCGGCATCTACTGTTATTGCGAGGCCTCGTGCGAGGCCTTTCGCCGTTGGCTTGCCGAGCGGTACAACGGGCTGGAGGGTCTGGGCGAACGATGGGCGCGCAAGTACAGTTCGTGGAGCCAGGTGCGCCCTCCGTCGAAGCGCGGCAACCTTGTCGAGTGGCTTGACTGGCGTCTCTTCTGGCTGACGAATCTGGGCGCCCACGTCGGTCTTGTGCGCGACGCCGTGAGGGAGGGAGACCCGGCCACGCCGGTGATGACGCATTGCGGCGGCAACGGCTCTCCGCAGATGGAGATCGGCCTATACGGGGCCGACGACTGGAAGATATCGGCCGGCATGGACCTGCACGGCGTGTCGATTTGGGGCACGGGCGACTACGCCCAGGTCTGCATGGCCCTGGACAGTTGCCGCTGCAGCCTGCCCGGTTCGGGCCCATGGGTGTCGGAGTGCTACTTCGGTCCGAAGGGTACGGGGGTCGAAGCTCCGCCGGAGGACCCGCCCGAGGAGGCCTTTACGTCGGCGATCTGCTACGCGGCGAAGGGTGCGAAGGCGATCCTGCACTGGCAGTACCGGTCCGAGATGGTGGGCATAGAGTCCCCGAACTTCGGTCTGTTGCGGCCGGACGGTACGCCGCGGCCGGTCCACGAGGCGCTTGCCAGGGCCTACCGGCTCCTCTCCGAGCACGAGGAACTGCTGAACGCTTCGGAGGCGCCGGCGGCGCAGGCGGCGGTGCTCTTCTCCCCACACTCTTATCTGCTGTACTGGAACGTCGAGAAGGGTAGCGCGAGGAGCATCGAGGCCACGCGCGGTGCGTATCACGCCATGTACCGTCACGTCGACGCGATCGACGTGCTGCATCCGGACGCCCTTGGCGATCTCTCGGTCTACAAGGTGATCTATGCCCCGGCGGTGTACCTGCCCACGGCGGAGGTGTCGGCCAAGCTTGCCGGGTTTGTGCAAGACGGCGGGTGTCTGATAGCCGAGGCGTGCACGGCCACGCGGGACGACGCGGCCCGGCACCAGGAGGAGCTGCCGGGTGACGGTCTGTCGCCGGTCTTCGGCTGCCGGCGCGACCACGTGCTGGGCCGCCCGACGACCATGGCGGTCGAGTATGGGGGGGGCACGTTCCGGCTTGGCAGCCCCGAGATGATGGAGATGTACCGGCTGAGCACGGGGCAGGCGATAGGCAGCCACGAGGCGCACCCGGGGGTGGCGGCTGTAGCGAATCGCTACGGTGAGGGGACGGCGATCCTGCTTGGTGGCTGGCCGTCGGCGGATGGGGCCTCGTCGGGTGAGCTCTCGCGATTCTGCGCAGAAGTCTTGGCAGCGCAGGGTGTTACGCGTCTGGTGACCTGCTCGAATCCACACGTTCTGATCCTGCCGCGACCGCTTCGCCCTGGCGGTCTGCTTGTCTTCCTCGTCAACCTCTCCTATGATACGCAGGTGGCGACGCTCTCCGTAGCGGGCGGCCCCTCCGGGGGGCGCCTGTTGGTGAGCGGCAAGCCGGTCGCCGGGCCGGAGTTGCGGGTGGAGCTGCCCCCCCGCGGAGCCGAGATCCTCCACGCCTGCTGAGGCGCGTCGCCGTGCAGCCATCCCCGCAAAAAGGAGGAGCCGACCTATGGCCAAGGAGAGCCGCGGCTACGAGATAATCGAGATGCTGGGACGGAGGGACAAGTGGTTCCTGGGAGGGGGCACGGCGTGTCTCTGGGCGCCCGAGTGGCCGCTTCACCTGGACGCGCCGGGCTTCTGGGAGCACGGGACGTACCTGGACTACGACGTCGGTCCGCTGTTCACGGCGACGCTGCTGGGCCAGGACGACCGTGAGATCCCGCTGGAAGTGGAAGGGCGGTCGTGGACGCCTGCTGCCCTGACGCAGGTATACAAGCCGGCCGGCGGTCTGAAGCTGACCGAGGAGAAGTGCCTTACGCCCGACGATTGCTTCACCAGCCGTTTCACCTTCGAGAACACGACGGGGAGCAGCAACACGGTGCATCTGGTGGTGTGGACGGCGATCCCCCGTGGTGACGTCGGCCCCAATCGCCGGTACATCTCCGAGCTTCACTTCACGAAGGAGGCCGTGACCTTCACCCGGGTGGAGACGAACTCGTCGGGCAAGCCGTCCTACTCGATCGGTTTTGCGCTGGGCGTCTCACGCAAGCTGACGTCGTACAGCATGAACATCGCCGAGGCGGGGGGCCCATACGGGCCGCAGTGGCGCTACACGCCCTTCTACGAGAAGTTCGCATCGGGCAAGCTCGGCAACGAGCGCAAGCTGACGGGTGGCACGAACGACCGCGGGCTGATCTTCGTTGCGCTGCACGTGCGCGTTACGGTTCCTGCGAACGGCAAGCGCGAGGTGGTAGTGGGGCTGGCGGCGGGCAAGACCGAGAACTACGCCGGCACGCAGCTTCAGAACGCGCTCTCGTCCAAGGACGTCATCGAGGTCTCTCGCGCGAACTGGGCGAGCTTCTTCGACTCGGTTCCCGACTTCGCATGTTCCGATCCCTACATCGAGAAGTGTTACTGGTACCGGTGGTTCGGCCTGCGGCTGAACATGATCTCGATAAAGGATGAGCGTCTGCCCCACCCGTGCGTATTCGAGGGGATAAACCCGGGCTGGTTCCGCCACGCGATCGCCTACTCGGCGCAGGTTCACATGCGCGAGTTGCGGTGGATGCACGACCCTTCGGCTGCTGAGGGAAGTCTGTCGAACTTCATCGAGAACCAGCGGCGCAACGGCTCGTTCGTGGGTGGGATAGTGACTGGCTCGGGCTGGAACCCGAACGAGAGCGAGAACATTTACCTGGGCGATTGGGGTCGTGCGGCCCGCGACGTTTGGCGCGTCCACGGCAACGACAAGTGGCTCTCGGAGATCTACCTCGGCCTGTCGAAGTACGCGCGCTATCTCGAGGATGAGCGCGACGCGGAGGGCCTTGGGTTGTACGACGTGGTGAACCAGGCGGAGACGGGCCAGGAGTACATGAGCCGCTATCTCTACGTCGACGCCAAGGCCGATCTATGGGGTCCGCTCCAGCTCAAGGGCGTGGACGCGACGGTATACGCCTACGGCATTCAGCGCGCGCTTGAGTGGATGGCCGAGCGTGTCGGCCGGTCCGCCGACGCGGCCAAGTGGAAGGAGGCGGCCGACGCCACGCGCGAGGCCGTCCGCAGCCGCATGTGGGACGAGAAGGCCGAGATGTTCTTCGACGTACACCCGTCGACTCATCGCCGCTCCGGGCGCAGCGCGGCGGTCTGTTTCTATCCGTTCTTCACGGACATAGCGACCAAGGAGCATCTCGGCGCGTTGTCCAAGCACCTGCTGAGCCCGAAGGAGTTCTGGACCGACTACCCGGTGCCGTCGACGTCGATCGCGGACGAGTATTTCTCCGCCGAGGGCGAGTGGAAGGGCAAGAGGCACAACTGCCCTTGGAACGGCCGGTCGTGGCTTATGACGTCCTCTCATGTCTGCGACGCGCTCGGGAGCGCGTCGGTCGCGGTCGAGCCGAAGCTGAAGGTGAAGGCGGCGGAGCTGTTGCGCAAGGTAATCGGGATGACCTTCCTGGAGGGCGACCTCGAACGCCCGTCCTCATATGAGTACTACCATCCCTTCACGGGGGTGGCGCCGTACTGGCGCGGCACCGATGACTACATGCACAGCTACATCGTGGACCTGATCATCCGGTTCGTGGCGGGCGTTTGCCCTCAGGACGAGTTCGTGATGGTGGAGCCGTTGCCCTTCAAGCTGGAGAGTTTCTCCATCGGCAAGGTGATGATCAGGGGGCGGGAGCTGGGCGTGACGTACACGAAGAAGGGCGGTCTGAAGGTGACGGTGGACGGCAAACAGAGGGCCAAGGCGCGCGCCCTTCAGCCGCTGAAGGTCAAGATATAGCACCAGCGCAGTGTGTTGACACGGGGGCGCGGCCCGACGCATCGGGATGGTCGCGCCCTTTGTCTTTTGTGCGGTAGCGGGTTGCGAACCCGCTGAGGGGGTCCGTTTGAGCCGCTTGGTCGTCGTGGGCATGTCGGGGGGGGTGGACTCGTCCGTTGCCGCCGCCCTCTTGGCGCGCGAGGGCTACGACGTGGTCGGCTGCACGATGCTTCTGGCCGAGGGCGAGGACGCGTCGGAGGCGGCCGCTGTGTGCGGGCGGCTCGGCGTGTCTCACGAGGTCCTGGACGCCCGGCGTGCGTTCGCCCGCGAGGTCGTTGGCCGCTTCCTCGACGAGTACGCGGCCGGGCGCACGCCCAACCCATGCACCTACTGCAACGACGCCTTCAAGTTCGGCCGCCTCATCGACCACGCGAGCTCGCTCTCGGACGATGCGCTTGTGGCGACGGGCCATTACGCCAGCGTCGCCCGCGGGGGCGGGGGAGAGGTCCTCTTGATGCGGGGCGCGGACGAGTCGAAGGACCAGTCGTACGCCCTGTTCATGCTTGACCAAAGGCGACTTTCGCGGGTGCTTTTCCCTCTGGGAGAGCTCACGAAGACGGAGGTGAGGGATGAGGCTCGGCGGTTGGGGCTGCCTTGCGCGGAGGGGGGCGAGTCGCAGGACGTCTGCTTCGTGCCTGCCGGCTCCGACTACCGCGATCTGTTCCTGCGGATGCGCCCGGGGGAGGAGCGACCGGGCGAGATAGTCCACGTATCGGGGCGGGTGCTGGGCAGCCATGACGGCGTCCACGGGTTCACGGTCGGGCAGAGGAGGGGACTGGGGGTCGGCGGGGGCGGGCCTTTCTATGTGGTGCGGATAGATGCGGGCGCGGCGCGGGTGGTTGTCGGTTCCGAGGCCGACCTGCTGGCCGGCTCGTGCGTGGTGGAGGGCGTGTCGTTTGTTTCAGAAGAGAAGCCGACCGGGCCGTTTCGCTGCCAAATCCAGGTGCGGTACAACCAACGGGCGCGGTCGGCTTATTGTCGTCTGGTCGACAGAGATGTGGCCGAGGTGTGCTTTCAGGAGCCGATTGCCGCGGTAACTCCGGGCCAGGCGTTGGTGTTTTACAATGGCCGTGTCGTGCTGGGGGGAGGGTATATAACTAGCTGGAAGCTCCTGCTGTGATCTCCACGCTGCCTAAGTAAATCCCCCAACCCGGCTCGTCCCTATCGACCAGATAGTAGTGAACGAAGACGCGCTCATCGTCAGTCAGCTTGGAGATCCGCCTAACGGTGACGAGCGCTCTGTCTTCCGCGCATCTATCCATTGCGACTCTCCTGGGCGATCCCTTATCACACTACGACGCGGGGTGGAGAGCCGAGGGACACGACAAGTTGTGGGGTGCGTCGGGTTTATCGTTATACCGCCATCCCAGCCATAGTAATGTTTACCTCACTATTCTGAGGTCGCCGCTTGTGGTGGCGGCTATGCGGATGATGCATCGGTGGGAACCCCCGTCGTAGTACCATCCGGCGGGGGAGTTGAACAGGGCCTCCTCCGATTCCAGGCGCGGGATGTCCCGGCCGGCCGAAGCGACGCGCGAGGGCTCTTCTGTCATTACGCGCAGCAGGAGAGGCTTGGCCAGCCGCTCCCAGGATATGGTCACTGCCGCTCCCTGGCGGACCTGCCGCAGCGTCGCGTCGATGTCGCGGTCGCGGAGGTAAAACTCCCCGTCTTCGAGCGGGTAGGAGAGGACGGTGACGTGCCCGGTGGACCTCTCGGACCCGTGTCCGCAGCAGCTCCGCTCCACGTCCAGGGGTATGAGGGCGCCGGCCCGGACGAACAGCGGCGCTTGATGGAGGGGCACGGTGTAGCCGGCGAGCGTCTTGGGCCCGTCGTGGACCTCGTCGGTCCAGTAGTCGACCCAGCGGCCGGGCGGCAGGTAGACGTCGCGGCTACCCTCGTAGTTCATCACGGGCGCGACGAGCAGCCAGTCCCCGAACATGTACTCATAGTTTTGGCCGTATCCGCCCTCGTCGAGGGGGAAGCTGTACGCGAGGGGCCGGGCGATGGGCTCACCGTTCTCGGCCGCGATGTGCGCGTAGCTGTAAACGTACGGGATGAGCTCCTGGCGCAGCCACGACCACTCTCGGTATATGTCGAGTGTTTCCTGGTCGAAGCGCTCGGTGTCCCACGGCTCGCGCGGCGCGTTGCCGCCGACCTGCATAATGGGCGAGAGCGCGCCGTGCTGCAGCCAGCGCAGCAGGACGGTTTTGGTGAGGTCGGGCCCCTCGAAGCCGCCGATGTCCGAACCCCAATATGCGAACCCGCAGAGCCCGGCCGATAGCATGGCGATGACGTTCGGCGGCATCCCCTGTTTCTCGTTGAAATCCTGTGTGCAGTCGCCGGGCCACTTGGACGGGCTGAACCTCTGCGACTGGAGGCACCCGGCGCGCGGGAGGAGCGTGAAGTCGTCGCCGCGGGCGGCCCTGCACGCCTCGTAGTACGTGCCGACGAAGTACAGCGCGTACTTGTTGTGCATCTCGGTGCCGATGGAGCCGTCGTAGTAGAAGGTGTTCTCCGGTATCTTCTGGCCTCGGTCGAGTTTGAAGCCGTCTATCCCCATGTCCAGGACCTTGTTTATCTGGCTTTGCCACCAGGTTCTGGCCTCGGGGTTGGTGAAGTCGACGTAGCTGGATTGGCCGTCCATGAATATGCCGCCGGTCTCGTCGAGGACGAAGTATCCGCGCTCGGCGCCCTCCCTCCAGTGCGGCACCGCGGTAGTCGTCCACGGACACGCCCACACGAGCAGCCGATACCCCATGGCGTGGAGCTCGTCTATCATCCTCTGCGGGTCGGGGAACTGGCCGGAGTCGAACACGAAGCTATTGATGCCGTACTCCATCCAAGGGTTGTCGATGAATATGACGCCGCATGGTATGTCGTTATCGCGGAAGCCCTCCGCGTCCTCGTAGACCTGTTCGTAGGATTCGACGCGGTTGCGCCATTTCCAGGGCTCGAAGACCCATCGCGGGGGCAGTGGCGGCCGGCCGGTCAGCCGCGTGAACTCGCTGACGATGTCGGCGGGCGAGGGGCCGTAGAACAGGCGCAGTTGCAGCGCCCGGTCGGAGAACTCGAACCCGAAGCGGTCGGGGGCGGAGGCCGCCATGTCGAACGTGCCGTGGTGGTAGTTGGACACGAGGAGGCCGTACCCCTTGGTGGACATGAAGAAGGGCACGTAGCAGCACTCGTCGGGCGTGCCGGTCCGGACCCACATGCGGATCTTTTTGCCGCGCTGGTCCAGCGAGCCGTTCCAGACGTCGCCGAAGCCGTAGAAGTGCTCGGATTCATCGGTCTCGCACCAGAGGGCGAAGCCGTCGGCGGCTTGGTACGGGAAGATCTGGCCTTCGATTCGCAGGACGGTTCTGGTATCCCAGATGAACTTGACGGCGGCCCTGGTGCCGGAGCGCAGCTCGATCATGAGTATGATCTCGCCGGCGCTGCTGTCGCGCGGCTCTTCGACGACGCGGACGGCCGGGTCCCACGCACCGTTTATGAGGAAGGCGAGCGAGCCGCGCCCGTCCTCTCCCGCCGGTGCGGTTCGCAGCAGGACGCCGCGCGAGTCGGATGCCTCGATGTAGAACGGATCCCGATTGACCCTTACGGTGAAGCCGCGGTCGTTCGTCGAGGCCCACGATGCGGCCGGTTGCACCCTTCTGTGGGCGCATCCCCCGGCGAAGAGGGCCACCACAGCCAGCAGGCAAAGCGGACGGGATACTCTTCTCACTTGGCGGAAGCCTCCTTGGTCTAGAACTGCACCTCTATCTCGGCGAGGCCGGCTGAGATGAAATCGCGGATCCGCTCGCAGACTAGCGCCCGGTCGCGTCTTGGGCTGCCGAAGCGGAAGTCCGGCCCGTACTTGGTCTCGATCTCGGCCGCCAGGGCCCGCAGGCCGTCCGCGGCCGCCGCCACGGCGTCGATGTCCTCTTGTCCATGGGTGGTTTTGACGGCGAAGTACAACTCGCACAGGCCGCGGTAGACCCGGGCGAGCAGCTCGGCGCGCGCGCAGGCGGAGTGTAGCTGTTCGTAGTCCTCGCTTGCCAGGTGGGGCTTGGCCGTCTCGATATCCTGGAGGCTCCTCCGGGCCAGCGCTATTGCGTCGTCCTTTTCGGCGAGTATGGGGGCTATGTCCCCCTTTGTGGGCCGAAGCAGCATCTCCTCGGCGGGGCCGAAGGCCGGGTCCCAGAGGACGCCGGATTTGCCGCGGAGGTGGTTGGCCGGGTAGTCCCAGTAGGGCACGGATGTATGGTTCTGCATGAAGTACACTCCGTCGATGTACAGGGTCTTGTCCACGATGTCGCGTCCGCGCTTGAGTGCGGAGACGACGTGGGGGGCGGCGGCGGGGCCGTAGCGCCCACGCGCCCACTCAATCCAGGCGGCGTCCAGGTCGGCCGCGGGCTCGCGAAGTATTCGGCTGAAGGCGTATAGGTTTATCTCGTTGGGCGTGCCGAGGACATGGTTGCCGGAGCGGCCGATTCTGCCGACGGCCCCGGCGAGGCGGTGCATGCGCGCGTGGTTCCAGACGTCTTTGATGAGGTCGGGTATGCCCCATGGGATCTGGGAGTGGCCGTGGTGTTCGCCGCAGAGGTCGAACTCGACGAGTTGGGGACGCTCGGGGGAGAAGGCGCCTATCATGGGCGAGCGTGCGTTCATGTACCAGTCGCCGGGCGTGTGCTTGGACATGGCGCCCACGCCGGGGGGCAGGGCGTCTATGCCGCGGCGTATGAGTTCCAGGTCGCCCCAGTCTCCCGTACCGAGGTTGCCCCACGTGCGCACGTACAGCTCCGCCCCGTGCCTCTCGCATGCGGCCCACACGGCCGCGCAGAGGGCGCTCACCCGCTCGTCTTTGGTCATGGCCGTTTTGACGGACCCGTCGTGGAAGACGCGCACCTGCGTCTCCGACATGGTGAGGACGAGCCCGCCGAGGCTCGGCACGGCCTCGAACAGCCTGTCGTATTTCTCGCCGACCCATTCCCACAGAGCCGGGTCGTCGAGGTCGACCTTGCCCCCGCTCTGGAAGCGCTGCGGCACTGCGTACAGCTCGTGCGTCCAGATGAGGGGGCGCGCGCCGACGGCGGATGCGTGCTCGCACAGCGCCAGCAAGGCGTCGCGCAGCTCCTGGGAATCGAGCACCGCGTCGGCCTCCATCACGAGGTCGTGGGAGAACTGTATGTGGTTGATATCGTATGAGGGGGCGAGGTCGATTACCTCGTGGAGGTAGGCCAGGTCGTTGTCGAGCGTGATCCAGCCGCGCACTGGGGGCTGGAGGGTGGCGGTGGGGGCGGCCGCCGCTGCGCGCGCGATGACGGGTGCGGCCAGCAGCAGTATGAGGGCAAGGCTGCGCAAGCACATAGCCTGGGCTCCCTTCGGCGGGCATTCTAACACGGGAGCGGGTCCGGCTCCTAGGGCAGGTCCAGCGGCGCGGGCGCGAAGTCGAGGTAGTCCGCCGAGACGAGGCGGTACCGCACGCCGGCCAGCTCGCCGCCGAAGGGGGCGCCGGCCGGGACATGGTGGAGGTGGCCGAAGGCGCAAAGCTCCACGCCGTGCTCGGCCAGGGCGCGCGTGGCGGCCGTCTCCGTCAAGGCCGCGTCGGTGGGCGGGTAGTGCAGGATGGCCAAGCGGCGGTAGTCGCCCTCGGGCAGGCTGGAGAGGGAGAGCCTCAGGCGCTGCATCTCCCTTGCAACCATCCTGGCGTCGTGCTCGGGGTCGCGCGCTTCGGCCTCGAGCTCGCTTTCCGGTGCCAGCAGGGGCGCCAGTTCGGGCAGCGCCCACAGGCGCGTGCCCGCGACGGCGACCTTCTGTTCTTCGTCGACGTAGGCGTCGTTCTGGAGCGCGGTGATGCCTTTGGGCAGCGCGGCCCGCACCTTGGAGAGCGACTTCCACCAGAAGTCGTGGTTCCCGCGGAGGATAACCTTTCGCCCGGGCCTTTGTCCGAGCCACGCCAAGTCGGGGGCCGCCCCGGGGAGGTCCATGGCCCAGGATATGTCGCCGGGGACGAGGACGAGGTCGCTCGCGTCCACGGCGTCGTCCCATGCCCGTGCCAATCGGGCCTCGTGGTTCTGCCAGTGCGGGCCGAAGACATCCATGGGCTTGGGCGCCGCGAGTGAGAGGTGGAGGTCGGATATGGCGTATATCAAGGCGTGTCTCCCCACCCGTCCGTGGTGTTGAGGCTCGGCCGCCCGGGTGGTAGCATTCGGTCCATGGAGAACAGCGGTCCTGCAATCTCTGCGGAGCGGCGCAGGCGCGAGGAGGAGGCTCGGCTGGCCGGCTCGTTCACGCTGGGCACACTGGCCGTACTAAGCGGGTTCCTGTCCTCGGGCTTGGTCTTCCGCCTGAGCCTCCAGGGCGCGACAGGGTACGCGCTGACGGGCCAGGCGGGCCTCTTCGTCTTGGGGCTGTTGGCCGTGATTGTTGCGGCCACGCGGCGGGCCGGGCGCCGTCGATCGTTTCTCCGCCAGCGCTTCGGCCTGTCGCTGGCGTTCGCCGCTCTGGCATCGGCTGCGGCCTACATGATCTTTGCCGTGAAAGTGTACCCCAGCGTAACCGGCGTGTCGCCCTCGACGTACGCCATGATCGCCGACGCGCGCGGCGTGGTCCGCGTAGGCGGCACCGTCTACGTTGCCTCGGGCGGGTACCACTACGGGGTCCTCGGGTGGGTGAACTTGGCGG
>Ga0272442_10008576_pt1 | contig 12920 bp, 2 predicted proteins | sample SSMForm2O_FD_200262 | JGI IMG/M metagenome (GOLD analysis project Ga0272442, IMG submission 200262) | Marine sediment archaeal communities from Little Sippewissett salt marsh, Falmouth, MA, United States - SSM-Form-2O | ecosystem: Environmental > Aquatic > Marine > Wetlands > Sediment ...
ATCTCCAAAATCCCTGCCTTTTGCGCTTCAATTATCCCGGTTTTCATTGAAGGATTTTGATTGCATGGTTATACTGCCGGACAGCCAAAGCAATAGATCCTTTCAAATTACCAGCCTGAATTTCAATCTGGACAATCTGAATGTGCCTAGAAATGCAGCTGCTTCCTTACAGGATTTTCGCGGAAGGGCACGATTGTATACTGAAAAAAGCAGCCTGAAATATTCTGAGGACGGATGGGAAATAGAGGCACTGCCCAATATCGATCTTCAAGGGAAGTGGAGGAAAAACCAACACTGGCAGCTGCAGGGTCAGGCGGGTTTTTCCGCATCAGCGGATTCCTCCCAGATGCTTGGCGTACAGTTGGATGTGAACGGTATCGGGAAGGCAGATTCCGTGCATATCAAAACTGTTCAACTTGAACTGGGTGGGAAACCGATGCTTCGGATTCTGGGAGACCTGGCCCGACTTTCAGCGCGTCCTGAATTTGATGTCATGCTGGAAAGTGAATCCATCGATTTGAATCGGCTGTACGTTTTCGCCAGGGCGTTTCTACCGCCTGCATTAATGACAATCCTTGAATCCCTGGAGATTCAGGGGAATTTCACACCCCCGGAAGGATATCTCCGGGGAAATTCGGAAACAATGATTATTCAAGTCCAGACATCTTTAAAAAACGGGATTGCATCCTATATGGGATTGGTTATGGACAGTCTTCACGGCCATCTGAATATTGAGGGACGATTGAAAACAGGATCTCATACGAATCAATCTCTGAAGTTTATCGAAGGGAAAATTCAGGGATCAACAGGAATCGCTTCTTGTTCCCTGATGCTGAATGATTCAACAAATATTCAGACGGGACCGTTGATTCTTCGAATGATTTCCCGTACAGATTCCTGTGGTCTGCCGGATCAGGGCTCTCTAACCGGGCAATTTAATTCAATGCTTGGAGGGCGGACAGAATTCGATTTCCAATGGGGTCTGCCTTCAGGAGCACCCAAATCGCTTGAATCCGTTTATGTGAGAGGGTTGGTCCGTGCAGATTCGCTCGAGCTTAATCAATTCCCTGATTGGCCACAGGCAGTCCGGGGGCGGATCAATTGCCATGCCCATTTAACCATGCCCAGTCTTTATCAGGCCGTGCTGAATATCGGGGCAGAGGCCCCCGGTTTCGATATAGTATTTGACAATCAAGCAGTCCCATGGCCTGCGTTGAATCTCGATTCCGAGTGGACGCTTCATACCGAGCCTTCATTTCAACAGGTATGGCTGGACAGCGGAGAGATCCAGCTGAATAACATTATGGACAGCTGGTTAACCAGTCATGTGGATTTACGAAAACAGGAATTTTGGATTGAGCTCAGGGAAGCGATCATAAACCTTGAGCTGGTTCAATCCAGTCTTCCTGCTTATCTCCTGGAGGATATGGAAGAATTGACAGTCGGAGGGAAAACAGTTGTTTCAGCTCATGCCAGAGGCGCGGTTACACAGCCGGATTCTATGCAAATTCAGGGGATGGTTGCCCTGCATGAAGGAACGCTTCAATATGGTATTCATGGTTTTAAATTTTCAGGGCTTCAGGGACAATTGACGACGGAAGGTCATCCGGGGGATTTAACAGGCAGTCTATCCTTCACCTTGGACAGTGCGGATTTGGGTGTTTTAAGAAGCCGGCCGATTGAAAACAGCGTTTTTATGCTGGACTGGCAGTGGATTGCAGATGAATCTGTATCGCTGAGAGAAGCGGTGCTGCGCAATGACAGTCTCGGTATTGAAGCCCGGATCGAAGGCAGCCTTAACAATCTGGCGGCTATTCCTGCCCTGCATGCCAACGGAACCATCCGGCTTGATGAAGACAATTGGGCAGAAGCGGTTCACGAGATCGAAATGCGGGGCAAAGGCACAATCGAATTCAAGGTTGATCAAACAACCCATCCGTCACGCCTGGCCATTTCAGGGAGCGTAGCACTTCGGCCTCTGGAAATGAAACGGGGAACCATGCTGAGCATGAGTGAAATAAGGGGTCGTGTACCCTTTCAAATTGAATTTGATCTTGAGCAATCCGCAATCGTTACTGATCCGGATTATATTCCCCCTTCCTGGATTGATTATGAAAGCCGGCGAAGTCAGTACCGGTCTCTCAATCCTGATCAGGGGGGGCTTTATGCAGAGCTTATTCAGGTTAACCAGTATCAATTTACGGATCTCGCCATGGATATCGATGTCCGGAAAGGCTATATACAGATACCCTGGTTTATGGTCGACCTGTTCAATGGGAATGTCGGCGGCTATTTGCAGATATTCTTAGGAACAGGTCTGCCGGAAACCATTGCTTATGAAATTCACGCACAGGCCGCTCGGATCAATGCCGCTGCTTTGGGTGGTTTTCCTGTCAAGAAAGAGGAAGAAGCAGAGCTGGACGTTACGATGGCTTTCAAGGGATTGGGGGTCGATATTGAAAAAGATATGGATATTGACGGTTATTTTTACATGACTCAAATTGGTCCCCAATTTGCCAGCCGACTGCTGCAGGGACTGGATCCCAACGGTATGGACCGAAATATCCGACTAACACGGCGTCTGTTGAATATGGGCTGGAAACCGAAATTATTCAGTTTTGATATGCGCCATGGATATGTGTATCCGTCTTTATCATTATCGCAGCCCTGGTTTTCCCCCATACGGCTTCCAGAGACACTTTCGTATGGACGGCTGCCACTGAAATTTTTTCTGGAAAATCCAGACCTGGCGCAGGCAAAGGCAAAATAAAAAAGGAACTTTGAATATTATCCTAATTTAGGACAAGCATTGATCAATAGTATCCATTGAATGGAGGAAACGATCATGAAGAATGCAAGGATCTTTATTTTAATGGCAGTGATGTTATGGACGGTCACATGCAGTTTCAAGGCGCCTGAAGTGAGCGTGACAGGTGAAATGACGGCGCTGGAACGGGAAGTATTGGGAACATACCGGCAAATTGAGGAAGACACATGGATGGTTGCTTCGACCCGATCGGCGAACAAATCCGAAACAAAACAAATCTCCCCTGAAAAAAAGCGGGTGCTTGAAGCAATGCAGGATCAGAAGTTTAATAAGGATGATATTGAGGAATTTAAGCGTAAGGGGTATATAGGTGAAAACAACCAGGGATTCCTTTCCATTCGGGACCATGAAGATTTAGAGAAAAATGTGGATACTTCCGAATTTGTCAATAAGATTGTGAACGAAGAAAATTCGGCTCGGGAGATCATCATGAACCGGGTCATACAATTGAATGATGCCTTAAAAAATGCAGTACGGGAAAATGTAATGACGATTTTTGCCCAAATGAACCAGGAAAATTCACCTGCCGGTACCTGGATTCAGAAACAGATAGGAGATTGGGTAAAGAAGTGAGCCGATTCAATTGATGATGACAAATATAAACAAGATTCTTTTTTTCGGTTGCTTCTGCTTGTGTTTTGCAGGTGTTATTCACGCCAATCAGGAGCTTCCGGAAATCCGTCAGATAACCACACATCCGCAAATGGATTTTCAGCCGGCGGTGTCTCCTGATGGGCGATGGTTGGCTTTTGTGTCTTCACGTTCTGGAAATCTGGATATATGGCTGAAGCCTTTGCCTCGCGGACGGGCGGTCCAGATCACAACCAATCGTTCAGACGATGTGCAGCCTGCCTGGATGCCTGACAGCAGAAAAGTGGTGTTTATGTCAAAACGCCGGGATGCAATGGGTGATTTGTGGTGGATACAAATCGACGGCAATACAGGAAAGCCTAAAAGGAACCCGGAGCAGCTTATTTTTAATCTTGGGTGGGATCAATCACCGTCAGTGTCTCCGGATGGAAAATATGTGGCCTACATTTCGGATATGCATGGTGGTTTGAAAGTGCATATTATTCATTTGAAATCCAGAAACATTGAAGTGCTGCCTATCGGAAGCGGTGCAGAACCTTGCTGGTCTCCAGACGGTCGGTGGCTTGTATTTATAGCCTTCAAAGCAACAGCATTTGGGAATTTGATGCTGGCGGATATGAAGCCGTTTTTCAATGGTGGGGATCCTGAGTATTTTCAACTTACATTGGGAAACACGATGGACGCGCATGCCTGCTGGTCCTCCGATGGTCGACGGATCATTTTTCAACGTATTCAAAAGGATACAAATGGTGACGGGCAGATCTCGCCGGAAGATCACGGCAGTCTTTGGGAAAAAAATGTGCCGGTTGAAAAGGACCGGTTCTTATATCAGCAATCCGAGTTTCAGCTTACAACAGATTTGTACCATGATTTGACTCCATGCTGTTGTGATTCTCTGATTTTTTTTACTTCTCATCGCGGGGGCAGCGAAGATATCTGGACCCTGCCGCTGGATGGTCTGATTTCACAACGTGCTTCAGCCTATGAACAATATATGGCCGTATTTGACAGGTTCGGCATGGTGGTTTCTCCTCCAGCTCTGTGCCAAGCCATTCTTGGATATCGTCGTATCATTACCCGCTTTCCGCAGGATTCACTTTGGTGCGCGCGTTCCTGGATGCGAATCGGTGAGTATCAGATTTTTTTAGAATCGTATGAACAGGCAAAGCAGTCATTTCAATTCGTTCGGAATCATTATTCCACCTGGCCGAAGGAAGTGGCCGAAGCCATGGTGAAAGAGGCCTCGGTTCCAACAGGCTCGCTTACATCCCGCATTGATTTATGCCAATCTGTGATTGACCAATATCCCAGTGAATCCTTTGCTGTTCATGAAGCACTGTTGCTGCAGGGAGATTTATTTCAGGAAAGCGGTGATATTGGCCGCAGTGTGGCTGACTACAGTGCAGTTGTACAGTCGGCGACTCGGTATAGCAGCCTTACTGCCCAGGCAAAACTTCATATCGGGGATTTGTTTGAAGCCCAGGGTCAAACAGAGACGGCCAGGCAAAGTTATCTGGCAGTTCTGAGGGAATACGGACAAACCCCGCTCTGGCGTCAGCGTGCCATTCAGCGAATTATGAAACAGGTTCGGGGATCACTATCAGATAAAATCGCCGCATACAAAGATGTTCAACTGCAGGCGTCTGATCTCTCTCCACTCGTGGCAGAGGCTCAGTTGGCCATCGGCCAGTGCCTTATGGATGATGATCAGTACCTGGCTGCGATTCAAGAATTGGAACAAGTGGATCTGATCGCCTCCAGCCTTCAGTGGGCTCAGGCAAAATCATGCTTGTTGCAGGCCATTGCTTATGATCATCTGAATGATTTTTTAAAAGCCAAGCAGCTTTTGGTCACAGTAATTGAAAAATATGGAGATGTGGAGGGGGGGCATTATCGGATCGAAGCAGAGAAGCAGTTGTTTGATTTAACATTCAATACAGCGGAATTGTCCAGATCAATGAGGGATTATCCTTTGGCTGCAGTGCGTTATCGCATGGCATTGCGTCAGCGTTCGGATGATATACGAGTGCATCGCGGATTGATCGAATCCATGTATTACTGGCAGAAGCAGCGTCAGAACGGAAAGCTGGATTCATTAATTCTGAATTACAGACAGCAGCTTCAGGAAAATCCGGCTCAACCGATTTTACAGTACAGTCTGGGGCTGGCTCTTTCGTATGTAGGAGAACGGGATTTGGATGTGCTTAAATTATCGAATGCCCATCTTTTAGCAGCCCTGGAAGATGATTATCGTTTAATTTATCCCTATCGAACACTGGGTTATAATTATGAATTGATGGAACGGCTGGTTCAATTGGAACAGAGCCGCAAGCCCAACCTCATTCAGAGAGCCGGCAAGGTGATTTTTACCCCTCTGCGGTGGATTGTCCATCTTTTTAAAAAGGAAAAAGTATCAGGACCCGTTCAATATTATGAAAAGGCGATCGAAGTACTGACAACAGCCATTGAATTGAATAATGAGAATGAAAATTCCCGTTTGGAAGCGGAACTTGCACAGAATCTGGCCAATAATTTTTACAATCTTGGAGAATATGGATTTCCCAAGGCTTACAGATACTACGAGAAGCGGATGGAGTTAGATACCACGTTTCAACAACCTCTGGAAAAGGCGATTTTTTACAGTCGGGCGGGACATTCTGCTTTGGGACTGGATGAATATGCTCAGGCGGAGCATTATTTGAAAACATCGATCCAGCTTTTCGCGAGTCTGGGACATGAAGTATTGATGGCCAAGGATCAGGGCCGGCTCGCCTATCTTTATCAGCGGCGCGGTGATTACCAGGAAGCAATCGAAATTTATGAGATTATGGCTGATCGTGATTTGCGACAGCAGCGGCAGGAATCATTGATACGTGATTATCGAAATATCGCGTATAATTATCACATGCTTTGGGAACCGGAAGATGCCATCCTGTATTCAGAAAAAGCAGAAGCTGTATTAGCAACTCAGGATGTTCCCGCCGGTCGGCCGGAAAAGAGTTATTTGCGGTGGGAATTTTTCGGGTTTTCAATTCCAATTTGGGGTCTGGAGGAAATCGGAGCCAGTTCTTCTGAAGGATTTACACTTGCGGAAGAGGCAGCATTTATTTTCTCTATAATCAGCCGAAATTCGGAGCGACTGAAGAATTTTTCAAAAGCACTTTTATATGAAGAAAAAAGACTGGAAATTTTTCAGAAACGCAAAGACAAACTGGCCCAACGTATCAGCATGAATCGCCTTGGTGTGATTCTGATGAAACAGGGGCGGTATGAAGCCGCATGGGAACAATTTAAAATGGCATATGAGATGAGCTGCAAGGCCGATGACAATCGGGGGCGCTGGATCAATGCCATGAATCTGGGCCATTTGGTTGTCGTTCAGCTTTCTCAAACGGGAGCTTCTGAACATTGGCTGATTTGCCGGCAATTGCTGCTCGAAGAATTCAACGGGCTGAATATGGAGGATTCGATTGAAGAGAAACAGGGCATAATCTCATTGTTGGGGACGCTTGCCTATTATGAAGTAAAAGCAAAAGATGCATTCACAGGCTTGACTTTTATTGAAAAAACTACAAAACAATTGCAGATTTTGGCAGAAGCGGATCACTATTTTCAGAAAGCCCTTGAGTATGCTCGGAAACGGGGAGCCTGGCGGGAGGAAGCGATTCTGCTGAAAAGCCGGGCAACCACAGCCATCTTATCCGGAGACAGAATATACGCAGCAAATCTATTGAAACAGGCTGAAACATTGCTTGAAAAAGAGGGTGAAACTTACTATTTATGGCGGGTGCGATATGCCTTGGCAGGATTAAGTGACAGCTTTACTCAAATTCAGCGGGATTCGATGAATCTGAAGACTCCCCTGAAGTATTATCAATCGGCGATTGAAGAACTGGAAGCATTGCCGGTCATTGAAGAAGACAGCGAGCTGCAGATGGATGATCGCTCAGACCGGTGGCATGTTTATGTGGATGCAGCCATTGCCTATGCGAATATGGATAATCCGGAAATGTCTTTTACTTTTCTGGAACGCGGTAGAGAAAAACGGCTGGCTGACATTATGGCCCGACAGCCCCCAAATTTACGGCGTGAGCGGCATAAAAATCTTTGGCGCAACCTGAGGGATGTGCGGGCCCGGCTGGGAGAAGTTAGAAGACAGACGCTTACAATCGAAATGGACAGCAAGCGCGAGGCGGATCTAAAAATTCTGAAAGACAAAGCCGTTTTATTAAAAGGTGAATTTCAAACCTTTATGGCGGATATCCGTACAGAAGATCCTGTGCTGGCATATTTATCCGGAGCATCGGATATACATGTTTCTTCTCTACAAGCCAGTTTAAGTGAGCGATACGGCGTGCTCTCCTATATGGTGCATCCCGGGGGAGTCACACTCCATGCACTCACGCGGGATACTGTTCTTATTCGGGATGTTCCTCTTGAAAGAGAGGCTCTGACTGCCTGTATTGACAGTCTGCAAGCAGCGATTCAGCAGAACCGTGATGTGACTTTTTTTATTGAACGGTTGTCCCGGTGGCTTGTTTTTCCTCTGGAAGACTGGTTGAAAACACGATCGCATTTGATTCTTATTCCAGATGATTTAATCTGGCAGGTGCCCTTTGAGCTGTTGAAATGGCACAGGGGCACCACCATCCCGATAAAACACACACTTACTTATGCACCCAGTTTAATGGCCTATGAAATGGCTTGTGAGCGGCGCAGGATCAATCAGTCGCGTTTATTGCTTGCCGGAAATTCACAGGACATCCGGATTGCAAGCGGTATTCCGCAGCAGACTGACCTGCTGATCGGATCGAAGGCGACGGAATCCCGTTTTAAAACAAACGCAGCCAGCGCTGATTTGATTCATATGGAGCGCTGGATGCTCCCGAATGAACAGAGCCCATTGAATGCTTCGATTATTCTCGTTTCGGATTCGGAAACAGATGGTTATCTGCATGCACAGGAGTTGTTCGAGTGGGATATGCCGGCCTCCATGGTTAAATTGCCTGTTTCACGTAGCGATCCTGCATATCAAAGCTGGGAATTATATTATTATGCACTTCTCTATGCGGGAACGCCGACCATGATTTTCACTCGATTTTCCCCGGCTTTTGAAAGCAGAGGCCGGTTTTTTCAGTCCTATTATCGTGAATTGATCCAATTGTCGTTTGCCGCGGCTTTGACTGAAACAGCGGAAAAATTGAGTGGCTTATCTGATTCATTAATGACCAGGGCGGCTTATAGTATCATGGGTTATGAGGGCATGAATGCCCAAGCCCGGCTGGTATTCGCACAACAAAACCTGGTCAGTACTGTTATGACAGGCCGGCATTACATGCAAATGGATGAATATCAAGATGCCATTGGACGGTTCGAGCAGGCTTTGATCATGGCAGAATCTATGAAGGATACCACAAGCATCCGGGGAATTATGCTCGAAATCATCCGTGCGGGTATGGAGGGAGAAATCTGGGATAAGGCAATTGCCTATCAACAGCGGATGATTGATTTATTCGGGGATTCAGAAAATGTGCAAGTTGCCCGCCAAAATCTCGTCACTTTTTATTACCGCAGTGGCCAGTTTCAGGAAGCGGCGAAAACCAAAGAACGAACTCTTGAGAAATATCGTACAGAAAAACAGTGGCCGCAGGTAGCGAAGGGAGCGATGGAACTGGCAGTGATATATGCATCGGCCCGAGATTATGATGCGTCGGTTCAGTGGGCTGATGAGGCCTATCAAACGTATCTTCTCTTGGATCACTCTATGGGAAAATCCCGGTCATTAATCTGGAAAGGACGATCTCTGCTTGATTCCGACCGATTTTTTGAAGCACGAGCTGCCTTTGGGCTGGCGATAGAAATTCTGGAAAAAAACCACAGCAATGACAGCGATTTACAAACCTTTGAACTGGCCTCGGCTTATCAGCTTCGTGGTATTTGTTTGGAGAATCTCAGCCTTTATCAGGAAGCACTCGATGATCAGGGTACGGCTCTGTCTCTTCTGCAATTGATGGACAGGCCTTTGCAGATTGCTCAGAGCCGGCAATATATGGCCAATGTAAACTGGAAGATGGGTGCATTTCGCCAGGCCCTGATGCATCAGGAACAAGCGTTAAAGGCTTTTGAAACCCTGGGCCAGCGCAAACATATGGCCATGGCATACAGCACGCAGGGATTAATAGAGATGAGTCTAGGCAACATTGCCAAAGCGAAGGTGTCTGAAGAAAAAGCATACAAAATGGCCAGTCGTATCCAAAGCCGGGAAGATGAAGCCACGATTTTAAAGAATATGGGGCAGATTGCCATTCAAGAACAAAGTTACGATAAAGCGTATCAGTATTTTCATCAGGCCATGGTCATTGACAGCAGTCTGGGCCTGCGCCGGGGCTTGTCTTATGATTATCGGAATCAGGGCATGCTGCTTATTCAAATGCGCCATTTCAATATGGCGATTACAATGCTGCAGCGAGCTTTACGATTGTCGCAAACCGTTCAGGACTTAAGAAACCAGATTCAGTGTTTTTATGGATTGGGATTGGCTCATTTAAGAGTCGGGCAATTTCATGAAGCACTGGCTGCAGTCGACAGTGGGTTGGTTCTGGCGGAACATTTGGTTGTGCCGGCATTGTCCTGGCGGCTCCGACGACAGCGCGGTCAGATTCATTGGGCTTTAAAAAATCGTAATAAAGCACTGACAGATTTTAAAGCTGCTGTTGAGATTGTTGAACGGATGAGAGCCGAACTTAAAATCGAATCTTTTAAACAAGGTTTTTTTGACAGCAAAATGGATTTATATCAGGATATTATCCAACTGCTGATGGAAATGCGAGAGCGAAAATTGGCATTTCATTATGTAGAAAGAGCCAAATCCAGGGATTTTATTGATCTGCTTGCGAATCAGCAGGTTGCTATTCCGGAAACGCAGAAAAAAATTCTTGACAAAGAGAAGGTACTGAAAATAAAAATAAAGGAAGTGCAAAATCAGATCGTTCAGAATAAGGATGCTTTCGTTTGGGAGGAACGAGATATATGGGAGGATTCACTTCAGACTTTACGAAACGTCTATCGCTCATTGGTGACATCGATTCAAGCAACCAATCCAGAGCTGGCATCTTTTGTCAGTGTGGATCCATGGACGGCAGAACGAGTTCAGAAGTATCTTCCAACAGATGCGGCGATTATCGAATATTACTGGGGAATCCATTCTGGCTATGGCTGGATTGTTACCAAAGATGATATCAGACTGGCCTCTGTCAATGTCTCTCAAGAAGAACTCGGTCAGACAGTCAAATCCTTTCGCGAAAAGCTGATTTCACATTTGTCTGTGGATCAGGATAGTCGGTTGCTTTATGACTGGCTTATTTCACCGTTTGATGGATATCTCGATAAAGTTTCCCATATTATCATCATTCCTTATGGTATTCTACATTATCTGCCTTTTGCAGCATTGAAGGATGATCAGGGATTTTTCATTGATCGCTTTTCCCTGTCTTTGGCTCCAAGCAGCACGGTACTCGGCTATTGTCTTAATAAGGGCGGACCATTCCCAAACATTCCTGTGCAGGTATCGGTCAAAGCCTTTGGTAATCCGGATCTGGCAGATGTTTCTTTGGATCTTCCCTTTGCTGAAAAAGAGATCGTTGCATTAGAGCGTGTATTTTCAGAGGTGACAGTATATTCAAGGCAGGATGCAAACGAAGCCAATGTTAAGAATCATGCAAAGAATGCGGACATTCTGCATTTTGCCTGCCATGCAACCTATGAGCCGGAAGCACCACTGTTTTCTTCATTACTGCTCAGTTCATCTTCCCGTGAGGACGGTCGACTGGAAGCTCAGGAAATTTTTGGACTTCATTTGAACTGCGGTCTTGTCACACTCAGCGCCTGTGAAAGCGGTCTGGGTAAGATTACCCGGGGAGATGAAATTATTGGTCTTTCCCGCAGCTTTATTTATGCGGGTACGCCTTCGATACTGACCAGTTTGTGGAAGGTTGAAGACCTGGCAACCGCTGTAATGATGAAACGGTTTTATCGATATCTGGCTGCCGGCAGTTCAAGAGCAGAAGCGCTGCGGCAAGCTCAATTGATTGTGCGTCAATTTGTGAATCCCCATCCGTCCGCCTGGGCAGCTTTTCATGTGACAGGCGATTTCAGATAATAACTTTTTCAACGGCGATACCCCAGAGGATTGGTTGCCTTGGCATGGGCTCATGTTTCATTCAATCTTTTTATTTTGTCATCCGCATAAGGAAACAAAAGCGGTATTTGAAACGTAAAATTCAAATGTATTTGAAATTTAAATTGTGGAGGAATCTAATGAATGATTCAACCCGCAGATTATGCATCATAACAGTCGGTGTTATTATGATTGTATCTGCCAGCTTGCTTATTGCCAAATCCATGGAGAACCCAGTGTTTACTGAATTCAACAAACCCATTACATTTGACAAATTTACTGCGGATGCAGTAAACAAAGCCAAGGATCAGACCATTGATAAAATGAAAACCAGTCTGCAAATGATCCACAAAATTCCTAAGAACGAGCGAACGTTCGACAATACACTCAAAGCGATAGATCGCTTGTATGACGAATTTAATACGGTTTGGAGTTCTGTTTATCTGATGGCTTATACACATCCGGATGACGCATTACGTAATGCCTGCAATGAAGCGAATGTGGTATTCGAGAAATTCAGCAATACTTTGGCTATGGACGAAGATTTATACAAGGCCGTGAAAGCCTATTCCGAAACCAAAGAAGCAAAATTACTTACCGGATATAAAAAGAAATTTATGGAAGAGACACTACGGGATTTTCGAAGAAACGGATTCGGACTTCCCAAGGCAAAGCGAGACACGCTGAAAATTCTAAAAGATAAAATCACAGAAATTTCCAACACATTTTCAAAGAATATCCGGGAATACGAAGATTCTCTCATTGTGGGGGAGGTGGAGGTACAGGGTTTGCCCGAAGACTATAAAAAAACACGTATACGGCAGGATGGCACCTATAAAATCGATTTGTCCTATCCTTCCTATATTCCCTTTATGGAATATTCAGAATCCGACTCGGCCCGTAAGGCATTGTATTTAAAGTTTACCAATCGTGCTAAAGGCACCAATCTGGATGTGCTGAAGAATTTGCTCATCCATCGTCAGAAAATGGTGGATGTTCTGGATTATGGGACATATGCGGATTACCGGCTGGAAACACGAATGGCAAAAGAACCGGAAACTGTTTGGGATTTCGAAAACCAGTTGCGAAACAAAGTTGTCGAAAAGGCCAGGCTTGATTATAAAGAACTGCTTGAAGCCAAGCGGGAGCGCACAGGCGATCCGGATACGGATACAATTTATTCATGGGAAAAAAGCTTTTATAACACACTGCTTCTCAAAACCAAATATAACCTGGATCCGGAAGAAGTCAAGCAGTACCTCGAACTGGACAATGTTCTGGACGGGCTGTTTAACGTGACCCAAACGCTATTTGATGTGACCTATC